>Ga0074196_10393_pt1 | contig 158755 bp, 150 predicted proteins | sample EPASupsiteSAE300_FD_64214 | JGI IMG/M metagenome (GOLD analysis project Ga0074196, IMG submission 64214) | Bioremediated contaminated groundwater from EPA Superfund site, New Mexico - Sample SAE3-00 | ecosystem: Environmental > Aquatic > Deep subsurface > Groundwater > Contaminated ... | reverse complement strand
GTCGCTCAAGCTTCTCTGCGGGCTCGAAACCCGGTAGGCAGACGAGCTGACTGTCCCTGTGACGACAACTGATCGGGTCGGCGTCACAGAAGGGAATATACAAGTAGGCAAAAGAAAGCGGCTCAAACCGCTAGCTCATAAGCGGGTCCCCCGCGCAGCTGCGGTAGTGGTGCATCTGGAATCCGTGCCCTCGCACACTCCGCGTCGGTGACAAAGGACTCGTCAGCTCCCACTCCGCACTGCGTGCGTCGCGGACGGGTCTGCCAGGGAAACCTGGGGGCTTCGTTTCGTGCAGCGGGGGGCCCTCGGCGAAGCGCTCCCGCCATGATTGGCGCCCCCTACTTCATAGAAGATGTCTGTGCGACGCTTTTCGCCGTGCGATCGCGATCGCTGCCGCGGCTGTAGCTGCAGCAGCGAAGCAACGGCAAGTCATGGAACGGAGGCAAACGCGAGAGCAAAACGACATCCCGGATCAGCGACGCAACAGCGAATCGGGGAACGAGGACAACCGGGAGAATGAAACACAACTCGGTGGCAGCAATGCAACGCCGAGTCAGGAAACGGGGCAACGAGGAAACGGGGTAAATGAGGGGAGCGAAAACCCGGCGAGCGGTTTTATGAAGTGGGTATCGGCGCGCGCAGCGCCGCCGGAGGTATGACGCCCTTGTCACTAAAGCGGAATGTGCGGGAACACAGATTCCAGATGCACCACTACCGTGGCTGCGCGGGGGACCCGCTTATGAGCTGGCGGTGTAAAGCCGCTTTCTTTTGCCTACTTTTCTTTGCGGCATGCAAAGAAAAGTAGGTGCCGCCCCGCACAGGGGCAACACTAATAGACCACTAACAAAGCAAGGAAAGGCCAAAAGGCCAAAGCACCAAAACCCCAACAACAGACCAGCCCACGCACCCTGCAAGGAAAAAGCCAAAACCCCAGATCACCAACAACCCCGCCGACCAGGCGGCCTACCTCTTATCGAGCGCCCGAGCCTCGCGCTGAGTCTCCCCCACGAACAACTGCCGCGGCCGCCCGATCTTCTGCTCCGGATCGGCAATCATCTCATTCCACTGCGCAATCCACCCAACAGTCCGAGCCATCGCAAAGATACACGTAAACATCGCAGTAGGAATCCCAAGCGCCCGCTGCACGATACCCGAATAAAAATCAACATTCGGATACAACTTCCGCGACACGAAGTATTCATCCTCAAGCGCGATCTTCTCAAGCGCCATGGCAAGCTTGAACAGCGGGTCATCATGCAACCCCAACTCTTCAAGCACCTCGTGACAGGTCTCACGCATCAGCTTCGCGCGCGGGTCGTAATTCTTGTAGACACGATGACCAAAGCCCATCAGCTTCACACCCGAGTTCTTATCCTTCACCTTCGCAATGAACTCAGGAATATTGTCGACCGAGCCGATCTCCTCCAGCATATTCAGCGCGGCTTCATTCGCGCCACCATGCGCCGGACCCCACAAGCAAGCGATGCCCGCCGCGATACAGGCAAACGGATTGGCACCCGAAGAACCCGCCAGCCGCACCGTCGACGTCGACGCATTCTGCTCGTGGTCCGCATGCAGAATCAGAATGCGGTCCAACGCGCGCACCAGCACGTCGTTCACCTCGTACTCCTGCGCCGGATTCGCAAACATCATCCGCATGAAATTCGCGCTGTACGACAGGTCATTCTGCGGATAAACGAAAGGCTGACCCACGGTGTACTTGTACGCCATCGCCACCAGCGTCGGCAGCTTCGCAATCATGCGAATCGCCGATACGTCACGATGCTGCGGATTGTTGATGTCCAGCGAGTCGTGATAGAACGCCGACAATGCGCCAACCGCCGCCACCAGAATCGCCATCGGGTGCGCGTCACGGCGAAATCCACGGAAGAAGAAATGCATCTGCTCATGCACCATCGTGTGCTGCGTAACCGTGGTGACAAACTCCTCCTTCTGCTGCGCATTCGGCAATTCGCCCTTCAGCAGCAAATAGCACGTTTCAAGGAAGTCGGCGTTCTGCGCCAGATTGTCGATCGGATAACCGCGATACAGCAGCTCGCCTTTGTCACCGTCGATATACGTGATTTCGGAGTTGCACGCCGCCGTGGACATGAAGCCCGGGTCGTACGTGAACTTGCCAGTCTGAGCGTACAGCTTGCGGATGTCGATGACATCCGGCCCGAGCGTGCCCTGGTAGACAGGCAAATCAATCGTCTGATCGCTGTCGGAAAAGCTCAGCGTTGCGTGTGTCTTCGAGTTCATCTACACGTTCCTTTTACTTTCACATCGCACACGTGCCGGCATGCCCGATCGTCGGATCACCGCTTGGCATGCTCAGGCTCCGCTTCGCATTCTACGGTCCGAAAGAGCTTAGATTGCGACGATTGACCGCAACAATCCATCTCGACTGGCGCAACATTCATTGCACAGGAAATAAGCACCATCGCCGGAAACATGCGCAAATAACCGGCGAGTACACGGCCTGAGAAAATGCTGCAACCGCTCGGCACCGTTGCCAGCCAAATGAGGTTAGCGCGCTTACTGCAACAATGTTTTGCGGCAGTCAAGCTGCGCAAGCCCCGTCGCTCTGCGATACTGAAGTCGTGTTTTGCTTCCCCTGCAAACACGTCGCTGTCTTTGGCCCGCCGTCCTACGGCGGGCCTTTTTAATCAGCCAGAAGAACAGGAAGGACCAGATGAACGCCTCTCTCGAAATGCTGTTTCCGGATCACGTCCACAACGAAGACAACGTGGTCACCGCACTGAATCATCAGGACATCGTCGTGGCTTTGTCGGCAGCACTAAAAGCGCAAGACGTGGCGGTATTGCATATGCTTTACCCGCGCACCGACGCGCGCACCCATCGCAGCCTCGACGCACTGGTGAATGTCCTGCATGGCCATGGGCTGCATGAAGTCGCGGATCTGATCGCGCATGAAGCGCACTATCTGCTGTTCAAAGATCCGGTCAAGGCATGGAAAGCCTTCCACGAGATTCGCAACGACTCACTCGCGATCGGCGTGCACCTCTATTACCACGGTCTCGTCGGCGAAGCCGCGGAACGTGCACTCGATAAAGACGCGCATCGCAAGGCCTGAACCGCACCAGGCGATCGATTGAAAGCGCACCGCCCCCGATACGCGGGCGAGTGCACGACGCGCTCATCGCGCGCTGATCAAACGTCCACTGAGCGAATGAACTCGTCGACGTAGCGATTGAATGCTGCCGGATGCGCGAGATTCATTCCGTGCGAAGCGCCACGCACCGTTTCGCGGCGCGAATCCGGCAGCCAGGTTTGCAGTGCCGTCGCCGTGCGGCGAAACATGTCGGGACTCTTCTCGCCGTCGATCAATAGCACCGGGCAGCGCACCTCGGCGGCCTGCTCGGGTACGTAAGCGGGCAACGGGTCGCGGAATTGACGCGCGAGCGTGTGGGCGTTGTCGGTCGCCATCCGGCGAAAGCCTGGCGTGCTCATGGCCCAGAACCCGGGCCGGCTCACCGAATCGACAAACAGCTGCAAGCCCGCTTCCACCTCCCCTGTTTCGATCAGTTGTGCGGCTTTCGCACGCAATGCATTGACGGTTTCCGGCAAAGTCGCGGGCGGGCGGCCAGCGATCTGCAACGGGCCGCCCGGGTCGGCCAGCGTCAACGTGCGCACGTACTGCGGATGACGCCGCGCGAAATGGAATGCCACGCAGCCGCCGCGCGAGTGACCCACCACGTGCGCCGGCCCGGCGCCGAAACGATCGATGAACTCAGCCACATCGTCCGCATGTTCGCTCCAGCTGAACGGCTGGTCGGGCTCCGTATCCGTCACCGGCCAGTAATGCGTGAGGCTCACCGAGACGCAGCGATACTGCTTCGACAAACCCGCCAGTTGAGGTTGCCAATAGCGGTAATCGCACAGCGAGCCATGCACGAACAGCAGCAGCTCACCTTTCCCGGCTTCCACATAGGGCATGCGCAGGCCGCTATGCAGTTCGATAAAGGACGGAGAGGCAGAGGACGAAGCGGAAACGGACTGATTCACAGGTGGGTTCACGGACAGCGCGGCGACGGCTGAACCTGTCAGCGGCGACGGCTAGAAATGGATTCGAAGAAGAAAGCGGAGTCGCATCCCTAAAATTGGGATACGACGCGTATTGTCACACAGCCGTTGAATATCCGCTGAAGCTCGTTCGGCGCGCGGGGGGCGAATCACGCCGAATCACGTCGAGTCGATTCACTCGTAGGCGTTGTCATCCAGCAAACCGGCGGCCGCTGCCGCGCCCGCGCCTCGCACCGCGCAAGTGAGCGGTTCATCGGCGACGCGGACCTCGAGTCCGAGATCGTTGGTCAGGCGGCGGGCCAGATTGCCGAGCAGCGCACCGCCGCCGGTCAGGACGATGCCGCTATGCGCGATATCGGTCACCAGTTCGGCCGGCGCCGTTTCAAGCGCACGTTTCACCGCGCCGATCACTTGACGCAACGGCCCCTCGATTGCATCGGCGATATCGTGGTTGCTCACCTGAACCGTACGCGGCAAGCCGTCGTCGACGCTGCGCCCGGTTGCGTTCATATGCTCGAGCGGCACGTCGCGTACGGCCGAACCGATGCCCTTCTTGACGTGTTCAGCGGTTTGCTCGCCGAGCAGCACGCCGTACAGGCTGCGCACGTAACTGACGATCGCCATGTCGAAACTGTCGCCACCCACGCGAACCGAGCCGCTATAGGCGAGGCCGCCGAGCGAGATCACGCCGACTTCGGTCGTGCCGCCGCCGATGTCGACCACCATCGAGCCGATCGCCTCCGATACCGGCAGGCCCGCGCCAACCGCCGACGCCAGCGATTCGCCGATCAGACTGACCTTCCACGCGCCGGCTGCCACCGCCGCTTCCTTGATCGCGCGGCGCTCGACCTGGGTGGCCCCCGCCGGCACGCACAGGGTGAAGGCCGCGCGCCGGCTGAACAGCGGCCGCGGGCGCGCCATGTCGACGAATTGCCGGATCATCTGTTCGGCCGCGGAGAAATTGGCGATCACGCCGTGCCGCATCGGCCGCACGGCTTCGACGTTGCCCGGAGCGCGGCCAAGTAACTGGCGCGCTTCGGTGCCCACGGCCGCCACACGTTTCTGGCCGGCGCCGGACTCTTTCTGGAACGCCACGACGGACGGCTCGTTCAGCACGATGCCGCCATTGTCGGTATAGATAAGGGTATTGGCCGTGCCGAGGTCCACCGTCACGGAATGACGGAACAGTCGATCGAAAATCGGGTAATGCGGCGTCGGTCTGGCCATAGGAAGGCTCTGATGTGTCGTTATCCGCCCTTGCTGGGCAGTCTGAAAATGCGCCCCCGGTTACCCGAACCGCTTGGCACGCCCAGTTGAGCGTTGCGCGATCCGCGCGGCGGGGGTGATTTTCATACCAATGAGCAGTTAACGGCAAGTAAATCAGAATCTTTAGGGCCACTTTTCAATTCCGGGCGAGTCAACCGCGCGGCAAAGCACCCAACGCATGCTCCAGCGCCTGCTTGCCGAGCTCGACACCGTCCGCGTTTATCGTGTGACCAATGCCCGGCAACGCGTAGGCGTCGACCGCGTAACCGGCGCTGTTGAATGCGTCCGCGGCGTATTCCAGCTCCTGGACCGGGATCACTTCGTCTTCCTCGCCGTGCACGAGCGTGAGCGGCGTGCGGTTCTGCGCGACGATCACCGAGGCGAGCCGCCCCGAGTACGCGACCACGGCGGCAGCGCCTTCCGCGCTCGTCGCGACGTGATGCATCGCCATGATCGAACCTTGCGAGAAACCGACCAGCGCAAGGCGATCGAAAGGAAGCTGCCAGTACGCCAGTTCCGCCTCGAGTACGCGCCGCAAGGCCGGATAGGCGGCAGCGACACGGGTTTCGCGATTGCCTTCGTTGACGTCGCGCAGGCTGAACCATTGGCGTCCGCCGAAGCCGCCGTCAAAGGCCTCGGTGCCGTCGAGCGAGGTGAACGCCACGTCCGGCAGGCTCTCGCTCCAGATGTCCGCAAGCGGCATCAGATCGCGCGCATTGCTGCCCACGCCGTGCAACAGCACCACCAGCGCTCTCGCGGGCGTGGCCGACGGCGCGCGCCGCCAGCCGTGTTCGAATTGCTCCCAGGCCATAGTCAAATCCTCTCTTCGTACTCGCTGTACTTCCGGTTCGTGTCCGCGCTTCCGTGTTTCAGCACGTGTGGCCAGCGAGGCGGCGACGTGCAGTCCGCCGCGGCGCCTCAGCCGGGAGCATACGCTGCCGCAACGCTTCCTGCCGTCCGACCTGCGCGCTTCGACTACGCCGGAACGTGAATGCAGGTATGCTTTTGTGGGCATTCGCGCAGCCGCCCGGCTCACTGCCTGGGCAGAGCATCACGCCGTATCAGACATCCGTTGCACCGCAATCCGGAGAATCGTTTTGAGCCAGCCCTCTTCCGCGCCTGCCGCCGCGCCGCCGGCACCACCGCCGCCGCTACAAGGCGGCAAACTGGTTCTGGCGACCATCGCCGTCGCGCTCGCCACCTTCATGAACGTGCTCGACACGTCGATCGCCAATGTGGCGATTCCAACCATTTCGGGCAACCTCGGCGTATCGGTCGACGAAGGCACCTGGGTTATCACGGTGTTCGCCGCCGCCAATGCCGTCTCGATTCCGTTGACCGGCTGGCTCACGCAACGCATCGGCCAGATCAGGTTGTTCGTCGGCGCGATTCTGATGTTCGTGCTGGCTTCGTGGTTATGCGGCATTGCGCCCACGCTGCCGATCCTGCTGATCGCGCGGGTGTTCCAGGGAGCGGTGGCCGGCCCGCTGATCCCGCTTTCGCAAGCGATTCTGCTCGGTTCGTATCCGAAGGAGAAATCGTCGACCGCGCTCGCGCTGTGGGCCATGACGGCCACCGTCGGCCCGATTGCGGGTCCCGCGCTCGGCGGCTGGATCACGGATAGCTATAGCTGGTCGTGGATTTTCTACATCAATATACCGGTCGGCATTTTCGCGGCCGGCGTCACGTGGATAATCTATCGCACCCGCGAATCGCCAACCCGCAAGCCACCCATCGACGTGGTCGGGCTGGGCCTGCTGGTGACATGGGTCGCGTCGCTGCAGATCATGCTCGACAAGGGCAAGGATCTCGACTGGTTTTCGTCGCCGGTAATCCTGATTCTCGGCATCACCGCGTTGATCAGTTTCGCGTTTTTCCTCGTATGGGAGCTGACCGAGGAGAACCCGATCGTCGATTTGCGGCTGTTCACGCAGCGCAATTTTCTCGGCGGCACGATCGCGATTTCAGTGGCGTACGGCGTGTTCTTCGGCAACCTGGTGTTGCTGCCGCAATGGATGCAGGAGTATCTGAACTACCGCTCCGTGGATGCCGGCCTCGTGACCGCGCCGCTCGGCGTATTTGCGGTGATTCTCGCGCCGATCATGGGCCGCGTGCTGCCGCGTTCGGACGCACGTATCATCGCGACGCTCGCGTTTGTCGGCTTCGCGATTGTGTTTTACATGCGCTCGAAGTACGTGATCGAAATCGACACGTGGCACCTCGTACTGCCCACGCTGCTGCAAGGCATTCCGATGGCGCTGTTCTTCGTGCCGCTGACGGCGATTATTCTTTCCGGACAGCCGCCAAACAGGATTCCGGCCGCCGCCGGGCTGTCGAATTTCGCACGCGTGTTCTGCGGCGCGGTGGGCACGTCGATCGCCGGCAACGAGTGGAATAACCGTACGGTGCTGCATCATGCCCGGCTCACCGAGCAGGCCAGCGTCAACAACCCGCTGTTCAACCAGCAGATCGATTCGACCCAGTCGCTGCTGCAACTGAATCCGCAATCGGCGCATGCGCTGTTCGATTTCACGGTGAACACCCAGGCCGCGATGATGGGCCTGAACGACATCTTCTATGTGTCGGCGATCATTTTCATTCTGATCATTCCGCTGATCTGGATTACAAAGCCGGCCAAGGGTGGCGGCGGTCCGGGTGCGGCGGGCGCGCACTGATTCCGGGCGACGGCGCTGCCGCGCGAGCAGGCACGGCGGCGCCCCGCCGCATCACCAATTCGCAGCAGGATGCCAGTAGAATCGCGGCTTCAACGGTCCGAGCCCCAATGAACTACGCATCCATCCTCGAACAGATTCATCGCGATCTTCAGCCGTATCTGGGCGCCGGCAAGGTCGCCGATTACATTCCCGAACTCGCGAACGTCCCTGCCGGGAGTTTCGGCATGGCGATCGTCACGGCATCGGGTGACGTATTCCGCACCGGCGCCGCCGACACGCGCTTTTCCATTCAGAGTATTTCTAAACTATTCGCCTGCACGCTCGCGTTCCGGCTGCTTGGCGACGAACTTTGGCAACGCGTCGGGCGCGAGCCGTCCGGCAACGCCTTCAATTCGCTGGTCCAACTCGAGGCCGAACACGGCAAGCCGCGCAATCCGTTCATCAATGCCGGAGCGTTGGTCGTCACCGATGTGTTGTGCCGCCGTTTCGTGCAGGCCGAAACCGCGCTGGTCGAATTCATGCGACGGCTGACAGGCGAAACCAGCATCGACTACGATTCGCGCGTCGCGCTATCGGAGTTGCAGCACGCGCACCGCAATCGCGCGATGGCGCATTTCATGGCGAGCTTCGGCAACATGGAGATGCCGCCCGAGGTAGTGGTCGATGCTTATTGCCGGCAATGCGCGATTTCGATGAGCTGCGTGGAGCTGGCGAAGGCGGCGCTGTTCCTGACCAATCATGGGGTGGTGCCCGCCACCGGCGAGCGGATTCTCGACACCAGTTCCGCGAAACGGCTCTCCGCGCTGATGCTGACTTGCGGCACCTATGACGCGGCGGGCGATTTCGTCTACCGAGTCGGCTTGCCGGCGAAAAGCGGCGTGGGCGGCGGAATTGTCGCGGTGCTGCCGGGTGAGATGGCCGTATGTGTGTGGTCGCCCGGACTCGACAGCAATGGGAATTCGCTCGCGGGCGTGCTGGCGCTGGAATGGTTGACGACTTACACGGGGCGGTCGATTTTCTGATGCCGCCGAATAAACAATTCGTCGTGAGCGAGGTTGATTGTTTTCTTTGGCGCCGGGTGACCCTTCCACCGATGGATTGATGTAAAGGGCACGCACAGTCCGGAATTTGCGGGTTGGCGATTGGCCTCGGCCGCAAGACCTCGCCCAACGTCAGCTGAATGCAATCGCTAATGGTTATCCGGTGGATGATTGCGGTCTTCATTGCCGCCGCGCGCCTCGCCGCCGCGCTCACCGGATGGACCGCCCGGGTGCATGGGAGCCTGTCCCTGGGGAGCGCCCATCATGTGTCCGGGCTGCTGCGCAGGCCCATGCGAGTACCCCGGCTGCGGCGGCGTCGGCCCATGCGCGTACCCCGGCTGGGGCTGGGGTTGCGGCTGCGGGGCTCCGTGCATGACCGGCCTCGGATTCACAACCGGACCGCCCGCCGCCGGCGGACCACCATGCGGCGGCGGAGCGCCCCGCATCGGCGGCGGGTGATTGGCCCAGCGGTCCCGGTCGTGATACCAGGGCTGGCCGCGATAGTAATGATCCCAGTAAGTTCCGAACGAGAACGCCACGACCGGCAGTCCGATCTGCACGCCGTAAGTCATGACCGGCACCTCGCTCCCCTGGTACGGATAGTCGAGATATCCGCCGTAGACCCAACCACGCAGTCCGGGCGCTTCGACGTCGCACCAGCTGTAATCGGAGACGCAACCGTACACGGTGAGCTGCGCGCTCGGAGGCACTTGCGCCACCACCGGATAGTCCCCGGACGGACCCGCATAAACGTCCACAGGCTGATTCGTATACGCCAGCGACTGAGCGAATGCAACGCCGGACAGCGCCATCAGGCCGATGCCTCCCGCGACGATTCGAATGACGATTTTCTTTTGCACGATGCCTCCCTCGCAAAGAGTGGTCCATGCATGACGTGCTCTATTCGTCTCGTCGCGATAAGCGCGCCTCGGCAGCAGGTCCACCTTACTTGGACAAGACCGGGGGCGTTTGAATTGCACTCGACAGGCTGCGCACTTACGGTTTGTCAGCGCTCTTACATTCAGCAATTTTCACGCTTCGTTGCTCGTTCACTAATCTGAGCGATATGAAGCTGCCGCAAGCGTTGAGCGTGGTAACGGTGACTTTGCCCAATGCCATGCTGAAGTAAAGCAGCGCGACAATCGCACCGCCCCGCACCGCCCGCACTCAATCCACCGATATACGGTGCGTACCGCGAGACACTCCCTATCACTCCCGTTCCATTCGTCCCCCTGCCGGCGCCGTCAGAAAATAAGTTTGACAAACTATCTTTAGATATATATCTTACGACACATCTTAAGACATAACCGGAGTACCCAAGATGCGTCATCACCCTCGTTTTTCCCGTTCGCGCGGCGCGGACGACGGCTTCTTCGCCGGACATGACCGCCCGTCGCTGCATGAGCTTTGGCACGCCTTCGCCCGCCGCTACGAGCGAGCCGGCGAGCGCGGCAGCGAGCGATATGAAGAAAGTTTCGAACGCCGTCACGGCAGCCGCGGCGACTGGCATGAGTTCCACGGCGACGCACACGGCCACGGTCGTCATGGACACCATGGCGAGCGCAACGAGCGCCGCGACCGCGGCGATCTCGGCACCTCCCACTTCGGCCGCCATGGCTACGACCGCTTCTCGTTTCACGCAATGTGGCACGCGATCGGCCGGGGTCACGAGCATCGTGGGGGCGGCCGCGGCGGACGCTTCGGCGGCGGCCCCGGAGGCTTCGGTGGCGACGGCGACGGTTTTCCGCGCGGCCGCAAATTCAGCTCCGAAGATCTCCAATTGCTGCTGCTCTCGATGATCGACGCCCAGCCTAGCCACGGCTACGAGTTGATCAAAGCGCTCGAAACGCGCTCGAACGGTTTCTATAGCCCGAGCCCCGGCATGGTCTACCCGGCGCTCACCTATCTGGAAGAACTCGGCTACGTCACCGTGCAACTCGAGGGCAACCGTAAGCGCTACGAACTATCGGAAACGGGCCGCGAATATCTGGCCGCCAATCGCGACCGCGTCGAGTTGATGCTCGCCAAACTGGCGCATATCGCCCGCAAGATGGATTCCGTGCGCCGCGCGTTTGCCGGCGAAGAGCCGGCCGACATCAGCGAAGGCGGCTGGTTGCCGGAACTGAGCCAGGCGCGCCGCGCGCTGAAGCATGCGCTCCTGCGCCGCGACAACGTGCCGGCCGACGAGCAACGCCGCATCGCCGCAATTCTGATGCGCGCGGTCAACGAAATCGAACGTGAAGCTGACGGCAATCCTGGCAACGACGCAACCAGCGGCGAACCGACCGCTTGAGACTACGCGATCTGCCACTCGCGCGAGGGCGCCCATGCCCACCTTCGCGCGCCAATCCAACCACGAGGAATGACACCCTTATGCTGACAAATGACAACCGCGCCGATCTGGCCGTCCATCGCGTACGGCATCCGCTGAAGTTCCGTCTGTTACAGGTCAAAAAAGTCCACGCGCTGAATCCGCATCTGATTCGCGTCACGTTTACGGGCGAGGATCTGCACGACTTCGTCTCCGCTTCGTTCGACGATCACATCAAAGTGTTCTTTCCCGAACCCGGTACCGACAAACCCGTGCTGCCGGAAGCCGGCCCCGACGGTCCGGTGTTTCCCGCCGGCCAGCCGCGGCCGATCGCCCGGGATTTCACACCGCGCCGCTTCGACGCCGAGGCACGCGAACTGGATATCGAGTTCGCCATGCACGAGGCCGGTCCGGCGGCAACATGGGCGGCGCAAGCCAAAGCGGGCCAGTATCTCGGCATCGGCGGCCCGCGCGGCTCGCTGGTGATTCCGACCGGGTTCGACTGGCATCTGCTGATCGGCGACGATACCGCGTTGCCCGCCATTGCCCGCCGGCTCGAAGAACTGCCGGCCGGCGCCCGCGTCGCGGCGGTAATCGAAGTGGCCGATGCATCAGCCCAGATCGAATTCACGACGCAAGCCGAACTGCATATGGTCTGGCGCCACCGCAGCAAATCGGCCTATCGCGGCGAGGCCTTGCTGCAGGCAGTACGTGAGATCTATTTGCCCGAAGACGGCGAAGGCTACGTATGGGCCGCGGGCGAATCCGCAACGATGCGTGCGGTGCGCTACCACCTGTGCACCGAGCGCGGCATCGACAAGTCGCGGATTCGCGCGGCCAGCTACTGGAAACAGGGCGCCGAAGCGGTACACGAATCGCTCGACGATTGACGGTCCACAGCGTGCGTGCAGCGGATGGCGTACGTCGGTCAAACCGGGTGAGCGATGTGAGCCACGTGAGCTATGTAAGCCGGGTCAACTGCGGGGCCGCACGAAACTGGATCGCACGACAAGCGGCGTGCCCCGAACAACAAGAAGGAATTGACCGATGTACTCCATTAGCACTAAGCACGAGCGCCGCTTACTGTGGCTGCTTGCGCTGACGCAGTTCACCATCATCATGGACTTTATGGTGATGATGCCGCTCGGCCCGCAGATCATGCACGCATTCAGCATCACACCCGCTGCGTTTGCAACGGCCGTGTCGGCGTATTCGTGGTGTTCGGGGCTTTCGGGCCTATTCGCGGCGACCTATATCGACCGCTTCGACCGGCGCCAGCTGTTGCTGACCGTTTATGCGCTCTTCGCGCTATCGAACCTGGCGTGTGCGTTGGCTACCAGCTTCCCTCTCCTGCTTGCCGCGCGCGCATTTGCCGGCATCACGGGTGGCGTGCTGGGTTCGGTGATCATGGCGATTGTCGGCGACGTGATTCCGGTGCAGCGCCGCGGCGCCGCAACCGGCACGATCATGACGGCCTTTTCATTGGCCGCAATTGCCGGGGTGCCGGCGGGCGTGATGTTAGGCGCGCATTTCAACTGGGCCGCGCCCTTCTATTTACTGGTAGTGCTGTCGCTGCTCGTCTGGGTAGCGGGCTCGCAACTGGTGCCTTCGCTTACCGAGCACCTGAGTCGCCGCCAGCCGGCGCTTGGCGAGGTGCTGCCTGACTTGTGGCGGATCTTGAGCAACCCGCGGCATATGAATGCGTTTGCGCTGACCTTCATGATGATGGTCTCGCACATGCTGGTGATCCCTTTTATCTCACCGGTACTGGTTGCCAACCATGGGGTGGCGCCGGCGCAGTTGTCCTGGCTGTACATGGCGGGCGGCGCAGCAACATTCTTCACTTCGCGCCGCGTGGGCAAACTTGCTGACCGGTTCGGCACACGCCGCCTATTCCGGATAGCAGCGCTACTTTCGTTTCTACCCGTCCTGTTCGTCACGCATCTGCCGGATCTGCCGTTCTATGTCCTGGTCATGTTCTTCCCGTTTTTCATGGTGCTGATGTCCGCACGCATGGTACCGATGCAGGCACTCCTGACCACCGTCCCCGAGTCAAGCCGCCGAGGCGCCTTTCTAAGCGCCAATAGCGCGCTACAGGCTCTGGGCACGGGATGCGGGGCATGGATCGGCGGTCTGATGCTAAGCAGTTCACCGACCGGGCAGATCGTGGGGTACGGAACGGTCGGCTGGGCAGCGGTCGCCGTCGCGCTGGTCGCGATATTCTGGATATCGCGAGTGCACGGGGCACAAAGCTCATTGCCGCCAACCACGCCATTGGGAAGCAACGCAGTCGGCGAAGGCTAGAGAATCCGAGACAACAGGTAAGCCGGCGTCCATCCCGGAGCACCGCGTCGGCGCACGCGGTGCAGCCGGAAGAATGAAGGCCTTGTTATCGGGGTGAAATGGCCGAGAACACAGAAAAAACTGCTAATCCGGCTCACCCACCAAAGCCCGCCGCGCGGCCTCTCCCTTCGCAGACGACGCATAAAAAACCCGCGCCCTGCCAATAACGATCTTCAACATGGCAATCACCGGCACGGCGAGGAAAATCCCCGCCACACCACCCAGTTGATCCCCCGCCAGCAACCCGACAATGACAAGAAACGGACTCACCTCCACCCCTTCACTCATCAGATAGGGATTGAGCACATAGTCCTGAAACAGTCTGTACAGCGCAATAAAAATCACCAGCCAAAGCAAATGCGCATACCCGCTGAAAACGGCCACCACCAGCGTAATGGCCACCGCCGCCAGCGGCCCGGCGAACGGCACAAACTCCAGCAAGCCTGCGCTGACCGCCAGCAAAAACGCATACGGCACACCCAGCAACGAAAAAACCACCCCGTAACAGATCAACGTCGCGAGCGACAGGAACAACAAAGCCCGTACATACTTCGACAGGAGCACATTCAGATCCGTGACGATCTCGCCCCACAACACACGATGCCGATCCGTCAGCAGATCAAGAAACGCATCACGCATCTGCGGGCCTTCCTTGATGAGCAGAAAGCTCAGAATCGGAATCAGCACGAGGTAAATCAGATTGCTCGCTGCATGCATCACGCCGAGACCGACACTGCGCGCCATCGGCACGGCCTTGTCGGAACCGGTCTCGATCTGCCCGCGCACGAAATCCACAATCCGCTCGCGCAGCGGCTCGAGAAAATGCGGCAACGGAAGACGGTTAGGCACGTCGGATTTCATCAGTTCGGGCAGTTGCGCGAACAGACGGGTGGCCTGATCCTGCAGTTGCACACCGAATAGCGAACCTGCCACCGCGATCACCGCGACCACTACCACGAACACCAACGCAATCGAGGCAACCCGCGGCACGGGGCGCGGCCGGAAGCGGTCGACGAAATCGACCATCGGGTAGATCAGATAGCTGAAAAAAACCGCGAATACGACCACTAACAATGTGGACGACGCGGTATAGATAATGAACAGCAGCAGCGCAATCAGAAACGCAGTCCAGACTTTCCTGGCTGTGCAGACGTCGAATCCCAGCATTAACTTTCCTCGAACAGACGGCGAACCCGGCGCCTGAAAGCCGCCGGGAACATCGGACAACCAGGCGCCCGCCAAGGCTAAAGACGCGCGCTTCGCGACGCCATGCACCACGCGTCGCAAAGCGCCGTGATCCGGCTTACATCAGCTTGCCCAGCAGAAATCCGACGCCGAGCGCAATCAACAACGCACCGAGCGGATTGTTGCGAGCGGTCTCGGCGACCTGCTCGACGCTGTCGCCATACTTCGCCTGAGCCTTGCCGGCGAGCTGGCGGACCTTGCCCTCGGCCTGCAGGTCGACGTCGCCGGTCAGACCGCCGACCGCGTCCTGCACCTTGCCTGCCGCATCTTTCACGGTTCCTTCGATCTGATTTGAATTCATCATCGTTCTCCTTGAACAGAGTGAGCAAGCAGTCGCCCGCCGCAGCGGGCGCTTTACGGTTGTTGCCGGATTACTTCTTCACGCGGTCACGGACCGCGTCCGCAGCTTCGCCGACTTTCGACTGCACCTTGCCGGCCAGTTTTTCGGCCGCGCCCTCGGCCTGGGTCGTCCGGTTGCCGGTGACTTTGCCAATCGCTTCCTTGACGGAGCCCTTGACCTGTTTCGCCGCACCTTCGACACGATTCTTATCCATGACGATTTTCCTTGAAAGGTTAGGTTGTGCACCAAAGACGTCGAGCACGTCGCGTCAGAAAAGCCTGAGCGCTTGCCCACGAACACTCGACGCAGGACCTCATTGTCCAGCTCCACCGCCTCTGCCGACAGGCGCGAATGCACCGGATCGCCTGGTGCATTTGAACCGCATGCCCGCGCGCCTGAACCCGCGAGCCGATCTGCGCCGCTTCATCCCGCAGCGGCCCAGACGCATCTGAGTAGCACGCTTCGTTCCCGGCCACCTCGCCTGTGAGTGAAGCGCAATAGAAATGCGCCTAAGCTGTCTTCGAACCCTTACGGCGCGGCGCTTTGGCGGCTTTGCCAGGCGCGAGCCCGAAGTGGCCACGGCTTTGCGCCCACACGATCGCCTCGCCCCGGCTATGTACATCCAGCTTCGCATAGATCGTGGCGACATGGTTGCGTACCGTGTTCGGCGCGAGCCCCAGCTCTCTGGCGATTTCCTTGTCCGCGAGACCCGCGCACAAACAGGAGAACACATCCCGCTCACGCGCGGTCAGGTCGGCGAGATGGCCGCCGGCGTCGGGCGCGTTCGCGCGCCGCACGTTGACCAGTTTTTCGATCAGCGTCTGGCTGAACCAGGAGGCGTCCTGCATGACGGTTTCAATCGCCGTGACCAGTTCCATTTCGGAACGCTTGCGCTCGGTGATGTCGAGCAAGGTCATCAGCACGCAATCCTTGCCGTGAATGCTGACCGCTTCAGCCGACACGAGGCAGTTCAGCACGTCGCCCGCGTGATTGCTCACCTGGAATTCGACGTTGCGCAGGCTGCCCGACTCCTGCAACGCCGCGCTGATCCGCTCGCAGGCGTCGCCGTTCCACAGTCCGCTCCGGTCCAGCGGCTTGCCCAGCAGTTCTTCGGAGGAAAAGCCGGTGGTCGCGGTAAAAGCATCGTTGATATCGAGCGTCATATAGTCGCCGGCGACGAACAGCGCGGTAGGCACCGGCGTCATCCGGAACGACTTGGCAAAGCGCTCCTCGCTCTGCCGCAGCGCGCTCTCGGCGCGTTTGCGCGGCTCGAGATCCATGAACGTGAACAACATGCACGCTTCTTCGCCAATGTCGATCGGCTGTCCCGCCACCACCACGAACTTGTTGCCGCCTTCCGGCAGGCGCAGCAGCGCCTCCATCTGCGGAATCGTCGCGCCTTCGCTGAGCCGTTCGATTGCCAGTTCGCGCTTCTCCGCGCCTTCGAACACATCGAGTTCGTACACGGAGCGGCCTATGACGTCTTCGCGCACATAGCCGGTCATCTCCAGAAAGCCCTGATTGACCTTGATGTAGCGCTGATCGCTGAGGCGGCAGATGACCGCCGGCGCGGGGTTGGCGTTGAAGGTCTTCTCGAAACGCTTTTCGGCGCTCGCCCATTCGCTTGCATCGTGCAGGATCAGCGCAAGGCAGTCGGGCTCGCCGCGGGCGTTGGTCAGCACGAGGCTGCGCACGCGGTGCACCCAGTTCACTTCATCGTCATGCGCGGGGAAAACCTCGACCACCACGTCGCTGAAACACTCGCCCGCCACCACCCGTTCAATCGGGTAGCCGCCTTCCGGCAGGGGGTGATTGTTGCGGTAACGCAGCCGGAAGCGCTCGCGGTATTCGGTGACGTCCGCGCCCAGTTGAGCGACTTCGGTGATGCCGTGCATCTGCAGCGCGGCCTGATTGGCCCAGACGATGGTCTGGTCCGGTTCGACGAGGATCACGCCCTCGGTCAACCCCGTAATGATCTGCTGCAACTGGCGACGGTCGGTCTGGGTGCGCAGTACCTTGTCGTCGGCTGGCGGCGGGGCGTCGTCCAAAGCGTCGGTCGACAGCGATGGAGCGGGCGCGGCGGAGGGTGTTGCAGTCATTATTGTGGCGTGCGGGAAGCACGCGAGAGCCTGTCCAGACGCCAGAATCGCCCAAAACGCGCCGCGGCGCCAATGGTCAATGCACCAGGCTTACTGGTGCACTTGCACCAGGTGCACCAGTAAGCAGCAAAAAGCGCCCGCCTTCGCCGCATGCTGCGTGGCAAGCGTGGCGGGTGCTGGTTACCGCAGGCATTGGACTTCAGCCTTCTTCCACGCCCAAAGCAGCCAGCGGATGCGTTTCCCGCTTCCACGGCGAAGCCAGAAAATGCCTGACCCGTTCCGGCCTCACTTCCGCGAGTGTCGCGGGCGCCCAGCGGCTCTTGCGATCCTTGTCGATCAAGTGGGCCCGCACGCCTTCGCAGAAATCGCCTTCCTCGATCACCCGCTTGACGATGCCCAGTTCCATCCGGAAGCACTCCGCGAGGCTCATCTGCCGGCCGCGCAGCAACGCCTCGCGCGCGACATACAGCATCGTGGGCGAATGTCCGACCAGCGCGTCGTAAGTAGACTGCAGCCACTGCCTCACCTCGCGCGGCGGCTCGCGCTCCAGATCCTGGCGCAACGTCGCGACAATCCGCTCGACGCTCGAACGCCGGTCGAAGTGTCTCAGGATCAATTGGGTAAACGGCCCCAATGCGGCGTGGGGAATGATATTGCAAGGCGGCTCGAACACGCCGCGCAACGCACCCATCAGATCCCCCGCGTGCGGCATGCGCTGCAGGCGCTCTTCGAAAGTCGCAAGCCAATCGGCCGGCACGCACAGATCAGCGAGTTGCAGGCGCAGCGCATCGGCGCCGGACAAGGTCGCACCGGTGAGCCCGACGTAAAGTTCGACTTCCGCCGGCATCACGCTCAGGAACCGCGTCGCGCCAACGTCGGGCAGGAAGCCGATGCGCGTTTCCGGCATCGCGACCTTGCTGCGCTCCGTGACAATGCGCAGCCGCGCCCCCTGACCGAGCCCCATGCCGCCGCCCATCGAAATACCGTCGAGCAAGGCGACCACCGGCTTCGGAAACCGGTGCAGCGCATAGTCGAGCCGGTATTCGTCGACGAAAAACGCCAGCCAGCGGCTATCGCCATTCTTCGCAAGCCGGTGCACCTCGCGCACGTCGCCGCCGGCGCAAAAACCTTTGGCGCCCGCGCCTTTCAGCACGAGGGCAACGATGCCGTCGTCGGTACGGCAATGTTCGACCAGTACGGCAAGCTCGCGCACCATTGCATGCGACAGCGCATTGAGCGCGGCAGGCCGGTTCAGCGTAATGATCGCCACACGGTTGACCACGCGAAACAGAATCTCGCGCTCCGCTTCCGCGCTCGTATCGGCTGTGACGCTCTGCAAAGCGCTCATCGACGGGGCTCCTGTTCGACGTTGGCACCCGGTTGGAGCTGCCCTGCGCGCTCAACCTGCGTCACCTGCCAGCGTGGCGCGCGTTTCTCGAGAAATGCATTGACGCCTTCACGCTGATCGGCGCCGTCGAACAGATCGACAAAGCGTTCCCGCTCCACCGCGAGCGCCGCCGCGCGCGGCACGCCGTTGCGGCCCTGATGAATCAGCGTCTTGCTGAAGCCGACCGCCTGCGGGCTCAAGGTCGCGACACGCGCGGCCATGCTCAGCGCGGCCTCGCGTGCCGCGCCCTTGTCCACCACTTCTTCGACGAGGCCGATACGCAAGGCAGTCGCCGCATCCACCCGTTCGCCGGTCAGGATCATCCGCTTGGCCCAGCCTTCGCCGACCAGCCACGGCAACGTCTGCGTGCCGCAGCCGCAGGGCAGCAGGCCCACCGCCGTTTCTGGCAGCGCCATCACCGCGTGTTGCTCGGCGATGCGGATATCGCAGGCCAGCGCGCATTCGAGCCCGCCGCCCATCGCATAACCGTTGATCGCCGCGATCACCACCGGCCGCGCGTTCTGCAAGGTTTCGAACGCCGTGCCGAAGCGCGTCGCCGCTGTGCGTGCGACCTCGCGATTGCCGTCGGCGAACGTGTTCAGATCGGCGCCCGCGCTGAAGAACTTGGGACCGTCGCCGCTTATCACGATGGCCCGCACGCGCGCTTCGCCGTTCAGACGTTCGACGGTCTGCTGCAACATCAGCAAGCCATCCGGCGTGAATGCGTTCGCGGGTGGCCGCTTGAGCGTCAGCAGCGCGACGGCGCCGTCGTGGGCATAGTCGAGTTCGATCATGACGCGTCCCTGCCCTTGCCGTCTTTGCTGTCGTCGCGGTAGAGCTTGATCACCGCGGAAAAGTCCAGCCGTCCCGCGCCCCTCGTGCTCATCGTCTGATAAAGCTGTTGCGCCAACGCGCCGAGATAGACCGGTTGACGCGCGAATTTCGCGGCGTCGGTGGCAAGCCCCATGTCCTTGAGCATCAGATCGGTGCCGAAGCCGCCGGTATAACCGCGCGTGGACGGCGCGGTTTCGATCACGCCGGGCATCGGGTTATAGGTGTCCGAACTCCAGCAGCGGCCCGTCGAGGTATTGATGATGCCGCCCAGCACTTTCGTGTCGATGCCGAGCGCCTCGCCCAGCGCCATCGCCTCGGCCACGCCGGCCATGGTGATGCCGAGCACGAGGTTGTTGCAGATCTTCGCGACCTGGCCGGTACCGGTGTCGCCGCAATGCACGATGTTCTTGCCCATCGCCGACAACACCGGCTTGACCTGCTCATACGCGCTCGCGCTGCCGCCCACCATGAAGGTCAGCGTGCCGGCCGCCGCGCCGCCGGTGCCGCCCGAAACGGGCGCATCGACGAAGGTGTTGCCGTGTTGCGCGGCCAGTTCGGCAAACGCCTTCACGCTGGCCGGGTCGATGGTGCTCGAATCGATGATCGGTACGCCTTTCTCGATTCCCGCGAGCACGCCGTCGTCCGCGGTCAGTACGCTGCGCACGTGCGCGGCCGCGGGCAGCATCGTGATCACGGATTCGACGTCGGTCACCGCCGTTTTCGGCGAAGCGGCCGCATTGGCGCCCGCCTCGACGAGCGCCTGCACCGCTTGCGCATTGAGGTCGAATACCTTGACCGTGTGGCCCGCCTTGAGCAGGTTGAGCGCCATCGGCGCGCCCATGTTGCCGAGTCCGATAAAGCCTATTTTCATGGTGTTGTCTCCACTGGACTGAATGGCTCAGCGCAAACTGATGGTCGTGTTGACGCCGTCGTTGACGGTGTCGTCGTCGAACCAGCGCGCGGTGACGGTTTTGGTCTGCGTGTAGAACTGCACGACCTGTTTGCCGTACGGCCCGAGGTCGCCGAGTTTCGAGCCGCGGGAGCCGGTAAAGCTGAAGAACGGCACCGGCACCGGAATCGGAATGTTGATACCGACCTGGCCGATATCGATCTCGCTCTGGAATTTGCGCGCCGCCGCGCCGCTTTGCGTGAAGAGACCCACGCCGTTGCCGAACGGATTGCGGTTGACGAGCGCGATCGCGTCGTCGAGCGTCGCGGCATTCAGCACCACCAGCACCGGGCCGAAAATTTCCTGGCGGTAGATCTCCATGTCGGTGGTGACGTCGGTGAAGACGGTCGGGCCGATAAAGTTGCCTTGCTCATAGCCGGGCACCTTCACGTCGCGGCCGTCAAGCGCGAGCGTCGCGCCCTCTTTCACGCCCTGTTCGATCAAGCCGAGAATGCGCTGCTTCGCGGTGCGCGAAACCACCGGGCCGATGTCGGTATTCGGCTCGCTACCCGCGTTGACCTTCAGCGTCTTCGCCTTGGCGACGAGATCGGGCAGCCATTGCTGCGCCGCGCCGACCAGCACGACCACCGAAGTCGCCATGCAACGCTGTCCCGCCGCGCCAAACCCGGCGCCAGCCAGCGCGTTCAAGGTCTGCTCGCGGTTCGCATCGGGCAGCACCACCGCGTGGTTCTTCGCGCCCATCATCGATTGCACGCGCTTGCCGTGTTCGCTGCCAAGGCGATAGACATGCGTGCCCACCGCCGTCGAACCGACGAAGGAAATGGCTTTCACCAAATCGTGCGTGCAGAGCGCGTCGACCACGTCCTTGCCGCCGTGCACCACATTCAGCACGCCCTTCGGCACGCCGGCTTCAAGCGCCAGTTCGACCAGTTGCATCGTCGACAACGGATCCTGCTCGGAAGGCTTCAGCACGAATGTATTGCCGCAGACGATCGCCATTGGGAACATCCACAACGGGATCATCGCGGGGAAATTGAACGGCGTGATGCCGGCGCAAACACCGATCGGCTGGCGCAACGTGTAGGTATCCACGCCGCCTGCGACGTTCTCGGCGAATTCGCCCTGCTGCAAGGTGCCGATCGAGCAGGCGTGCTCGACCACCTCAAGCCCGCGGAAAATATCGCCTTCCGCGTCGGGAATCGTCTTGCCCTGCTCGGCGCTCAAGGTCTTCGCGATACGCGGCGAATGCTCGCGAATCAGCGCCTGAAACTTCAGCATGATGCGCATGCGCGCGCCGACCGGCGTGTCCTTCCACGTCTTGAACGCAGTGTGCGCCGACTGGATCGCCTCGTTCACTTCATTCGCGGTGGCGAACGGCACGCGGGCGAGCACCTCCTGCGTGGCCGGATTGACGATGTCACGCCACTCGGTGGTTTTGGATTCGACGAACTCGCCGTTGATCAGCAGCTTGACGGTGGGGACCTGGTTCGAAGCAATTGTGTTCATGCTGGAACTCCTGTGCAGTGGCCATATCGGTGGCCGTATCGGTGACCATGGGCGGCCCTATGAGGGCCAGCCGGTGACTGGAAACAAAGAATCAACGCAGATCCGGGAAGTCCTCTTCCCAGTACTCGCCGGGCAGGCGCGCGGGCTCGGTTTCGCGCTCCATTTCGCGGCGCCGCAATTCGACGCGGCGGATCTTGCCGGAGATGGTTTTCGGTAGCTCGCTGAATTGCAAACGGCGAATCCGCTTGTACGGCGCAAGCTTTTCGCGTGAGAACGCGAACACCGCGCGCGCGAGTTCGGGGCCGGCTTCATAGCCCTGACGCACGGTAACGAACGCTTTGGGCACGGACAGGCGCAATGCGTCGGCACTCGGCACCACGGCGGCTTCGCCGATCGCTTCGTGCTCGATCAGCACGCTTTCGAGTTCGAACGGGCTGAGCCGGTAGTCGGACGATTTGAAGACGTCATCGGCGCGGCCGACGTACACGTAGTAACCGTCATCGCGGCGCAGCGCGACGTCGGACGTATGGTAGAAACCGTTGCGCATGGCTTGCGCGGTGGCGTTGGCGTTGTTCGCATAACCGGTCATCAAACCGAGCGGACGTTCGGCCAGCGGCAGCGAGATTTCGCCTTCGGTGACGGGCTGATCGTCGGCATCGAGGAGCTCGATCCGGTAGCCCGGCAGCGGCCGGCCCATCGATCCCGCCACCACCGGTTGGCCGGGCGGGTTGCCGATCTGGCAGGTGGTTTCGGTCTGGCCGAAACCGTCGCGAATCGTGATTCCCCACGCATGCCTGACGCGCTCGATGATCTCCGGATTCAACGGCTCGCCCGCACCGACGATCTCGCGCAGCTTCACCGGATAGTCGGTCAAATGTTCCTGCACCAGCATGCGCCAGACCGTGGGCGGCGCGCACAGCGTGGTGACGTTGAAACGCACCAGTACGTCGAGCGTATCTTTCGGCACGAAGCGCGGAAAGTTGTAGACGAACACGCAGGCCTGCGCATTCCACGGCGCGTAGAAGCAACTCCACGCGTGCTTGGCCCAGCCCGGCGAGCTGATGTTCCAGTGGATATCGTTCGGCTGCAGACCGATCCAGTACATCGTCGACAGATGGCCGATCGGGTAACTCTGGTGGGTGTGCTCGACGAGCTTCGGTTTGGAGGTGGTGCCCGACGTAAAGTACAGCAGCAGCGGATCGGTGGAGCGCGTGACGCCCTCCGGCGTGAATTGCGGCGATGCATCATAAGCGGCGGCGATGTCGACCCAGCCCTCGCGCGGCGTGCCGACCGAGATGCGGGTCAGCGGCACGTCGAGCGCATCGAACTTGGCGAGCTCCGCGCTATCGACCACCACGAACTGCGCGCCGCCGATCTGCACGCGGTCGCGCACGTCGTCGGCGGAAAGCTGGGTCGTGGCGGGCAATACGATCGCGCCGAGCTTCATGGCCGCAAGCATCACGTCCCACAGTTCGACGCGGTTCGGCAGCATCAGCAACAGGCGGTCGCCGCGCCCCACGCCGAGACCGCGCAGGAAGTTCGCCATGCGCGACGAGCGTTCCGACATCTGCGCGAAGGAGAGGCGCAAGCCGTCACTGGCCAGATCGTCGACGATCCATAGCGCCGGGTTGTCGTTGTCTCGCGCGATCACGTCGAAGTAGTCGAGCGCCCAGTTGAACTCGCCTGGCGCCGGCCACGCGAATTCGCGGTAGGCGCGGTCGTAGTCGGTGCGATGGCGCAATAACAGGTCACGCGCTTCGAGAAAACCCTTCGCTACAGTCATCGTCGTCTCCATTGTCGGCCGGCGTGAGCGCTTTGGCGCCTCGTCCGATCCCATGCTGATGGCGCGCTATGCGCTCTGCTTTTAGCTTCTGCTTTTTTTGTCCTGCTTTTTGCCCTGCTTTTTGCCCTGCTTTTTGCCCTGCTTTTTGCCCTGCTTCCAGACTATTTTGCGCTCAAACGCCGTTCGCTTCGCGTTTAAACCTGGCGCGCAATGACCATCCGCTGCACTTCACTGGTTCCTTCGTAAATCTGCGTGATGCGGGCGTCGCGATAGTGGCGTTCCACGGCGTAATCCTCGAGATAGCCATAGCCGCCATGAATCTGGATCGCCTTCGAGCACACATCCTCGGCGATTTCCGACGCGAACAGCTTGGCCTGCGAGGCCTCCGACAAACACGGCAAACCTTCCGTGCGCAGCCGCGCCGCATGGTGCACGAGCAGACGCGCGGCGTTCAGGCGCGTGGTCATGTCGGCGAGCATGCTGGCGATAGTCTGGTGGTCCTTGAGCGCCTTGCCGAACTGGACACGTTCGCTCGCATAGCGGCGCGCGGCATCGAACGCGGCACGCGCGATGCCGACCGCCTGCGCCGCGATACCGATACGGCCGCCCTCGAGATTCGACAGCGCAATGCGCAGGCCTTCGCCCGGTTCGCCGAGCAGATTGGCCTCGGGAACCGCGCAATCCTCAAGCGAGATGGGACAGGTGTCCGAGGCGCGAATCCCTAGCTTGTGTTCGGGTTTGCCGACGTTGAAGCCCGGCGTATCGGTCGGCACGATGAAGGCCGACAGGCCACGCTTGCCGCGTTCAGGATCGGTGACGGCAAACACGATCGCCACATTGGCGCGCGAGCCGTTGGTCACGAACTGCTTGTTGCCGTTGAGCACCCATTTGCCGTCGCTGAGCACGGCACGGGTGCGCAGATTGTTCGCCTCGGAGCCGGCTTGCGGCTCGGTCAGGCAGAACGCGCCGATGGTGCGCCCGGTGGCCAGGTCCTTCAGATAGCGGTTCTTTTGCGCGTCGGTGCCGAAGTTCAGGATCGGCCCGCAGCCGACCGAGTTGTGCACGCTCATCAGCGTGGCGCAGGAGGCGCAGCCCGCGGCGATCTCTTCGATCGCGAGCGCGTAAGCCACGTAGTCGGTATAGGAGCCGCCCCACTCGGACGGCACGATCATGCCGAGAAAACCCAGCTCGCCCATTTGTGCGACCACGTCTGCCGGAAGCAAGGCATCCCGATCCCATTGGGCGGCGTGCGGCGCGAGGCGCTCAGTGGCGAAGTCGCGCGCGGCGTCGCGGATCATCCGCTGCTCTTCGGTATAGAAGCTATCCATGGCTCAATCCTGTTATATGCATCGAGTCGCGGCGGCGAGGCTGGCTCGCCGGGTGTCTCCGGGCAATGCGTCCCGCGGTCGATTGAGTTCAAGTGTAGGCAAGCCGCTGGACAGGTTCGATGCTCAGCCCGATCATTCTGTTTGAGCGCATTTGCCATGCCTGTATCATGAAAGGCCGGATCAGGCCGACTTTTCAGGGGATTCGCGCTTCATTCCAAGGAAAATGTTGAGCGCGTTTGCCAGACAGCCACGAGAAACATGAAGAACTTCAAGAATGACAGAGGCACGATTTCCGTCAGCCTGGTCGAAGAGGCGCTGGCGTTGGCGCGGGCGCGCGGTTTCGATGCGCTGCCGCTCGCCGAAGCGGCCGGCATTGCGGCCACCATGCTGGCGTCGCCGAAAAGCCGGGTTTCGGCGGCGCAGTACGGCGCGTTATGGGCCGGCATCGCCCGCGCGCTGGACGACGAATTCTTCGGTCAGGATTCGCACCGCATGAAGAGCGGTAGCTTCATCGCTATGACGCAGATGGCGTTGAGCGCACGTAACGGCGCGCAGGCGCTCAAGCGGGCGGTCGGCTTCATGCAGCTCGTGCTGGACGATCTTGGCGCACGGATCGAGACGGACGCGCAGCGGGTGCGGCTGCGCTATGTCGAACGCGAAGGCGCGAAGCCGCCCGCCATGTTCGCTTACGCGACCTACTTTATCCTCGTCTACGGCCTGTTGTGCTGGCTGGTCGGACGCCGCATTCCGCTGATCGAGGCGCGTTTTCGCTGCGCCGAGCCGCCTGCCGCGCACGAGTACCGTCTGATGTTCTGCGACGACATGGCGTTCGATCAGGCCGAGTCGTACGTCGACCTCTCGACGGCGTTTCTCGACCTCCCGGTGATCCAGACCAGCAAATCGGCGAAGCCCTTTCTGCGCGATGCACCCGGCAGCTTCATCGTCAAATACCGTAATCCCGGCTCGCTTACCGCGCGGGTGCGCAAAATGCTGCGCGCGCTGCCGATGGCCGGCTGGCCCGCCGCCGACCAGATGGCGCTGCGCCTGAATGTCGCCGAAGCGACGATGCGGCGCCATCTGAAGCAGGAAGGCTATACGTATCAGTCGATCAAGGACGACTTGCGGCGCGACATCGCAATCGGCGAGTTGCAGGACAGCGAACGCACGATCGCCGACATCGCCACCGCCGTGGGTTTTGCCGAACCGAGCGCGTTTCATCGCGCGTTTCGCAAGTGGACCGGCATGCGGCCAGGCGACTATCGGCCGGCGCATGCGGATTTCACGCGCCGCACGGAATCGGACTAAGCTGTAAGGAGCAGGCCAGCCTTCCTGAGGTAGCGGCCCGCGCCGTCGATACCCGTCGGCATGGCGCGGCAGCCGTCAGCGATGAGCACGTATCCACGTCTCCCGTTCCGGCAGTCTGGTCCGCGCGCCGCGCTTATCCGTGGCGGCGTCGCGGGCCGGTTGATGCGCGGCATGACCGCGTTCGGCGCCCTGTTGGCGCTCGGCTTCGCGTTGTGCGAAAACGCACCGCCGGCTTTGGCCGCCCAAGCCAGCATCGCGCCTGATAGCGTGGTCGTGATTCCAGTGAATGGCGCAATCAGTCCGGCCAGTGCCGACTTCATTGTGCGCAGCCTGCAGCGCGCCGCCGACCAGCGCGCGCAACTCGCCGTACTGCAACTGGATACCCCCGGCGGGCTGGATACGTCGATGCGGCAGATCATCAAGGCGATTCTCGCTTCGCCAGTGCCTGTCGCCACCTTCATCGCCCCGAGTGGCGCGCGCGCCGCGAGCGCGGGCACCTATATCGTCTACGCCAGCCATATTGCCGCGATGGCGCCGGGCACCAACCTCGGCGCGGCGACGCCGATCCAGATGGGCATCGGCGGGGCGGAACCGCCGGCGGGCGGCGGTATGCCTGGTCTGCCCGGCGGCGGCGCAGGCGCCGGCGCACCCAAAAACGAACCCGGCGCCGCTGCGTCAGCCGGCCCGGCCAACGCCGCCAGCGCAGCCACGCCGGCCAGTGCCGCCCTGCCCCTCGACACGCCATCCACCGAGTTGCGCAAACAGGTCCACGACGCGGCCGCCTACATCCGCGGCCTCGCCCAGTTGCGCGGCCGCAACGCCGTCTGGGCCGAACGCGCCGTACGCGAGGCCGTCAGCCTGTCGGCCGGCGAGGCGCTCGCGCAGCACGTGGTCGATCTGAATGCGCGCGACATTGCGGACCTGCTACGCCAGGTGAACGGCCGCACGATCAGCACGAGCCGCGGCGACGTCAGGCTGAACACTGCCAATGCGCCGGTCGTCACGCTCGAAGCCGACTGGCGCAGCCAGTTCCTTGCGGTCATCACCGATCCGAATGTCGCGCTGATGCTGCTGATGATCGGCATGTACGGCCTGTTCTTCGAGTTCGCCAATCCGGGCTTTTTGCTGCCGGGCGTGGTCGGCGCCATCAGTCTGCTGATGGGGCTGTTCGCGATGCAGATGCTGCCGATCAACTACGTCGGGCTCGGCCTGATCTTTCTCGGCATTGCCTTCCTGATCGGCGAGGCGTTTCTGCCGACCTTCGGCTCGCTCGGCTTCGGCGGGGTGATCGCGTTCGTGATCGGTGCGCTGATGCTGATCGATACCGACGTGCCCGGCTACGGCATTCCGCTGCCGCTGATCGCGGCGGTGGTGGCGTTCAGCGTCGCGTTTGTGGTCGGCGTATCGAGGCTCGCGTTGCGGGCACGACGCCGGCCCGTGGTGACCGGCTCCGAAGGGCTGATCGGCAGTCTCGGCGTCATGCTCGACGCGGGTCCGCTGCCTGGGGGCGTAACTGAAGACGTAATCGCAAATGCAAACGCAGACGCAAGCGCGAATGCAGCGGGAATCGCCACGACCAACGCCACCACGGGCGGCACGCTGGCCGGCTGGGCGCAGGTGCAGGGTGAACGCTGGCGGGTGTCCAGCACGGCCCCGGTCGCGGCCGGTCAAGCGGTGCGCGTCACGGCACGGCGCGGACTGACGCTGACCGTGGTGCCCGCGGAAGTACAACAACAAGGAGAACACACATGATCGGTTTCACATTTGGCTTCAGCAGCATTCTGATTCTGCTGGTGGCGGTACTGATTGCATCGTCGATACGGATTTTTCGCGAGTACGAGCGCGGCGTGGTGTTCATGCTCGGACGCTTCTGGAAGGTCAAAGGGCCGGGACTCGTGCTGATCGTCCCGATCGTGCAGCAGGCGGTGCGGATGGATTTGCGTACCGTCGTGTTCGACGTGCCGCCGCAAGACGTCATCACGCGTGACAACGTGTCGGTGAAGGTCAATGCGGTGGTGTATTTCCGCGTCGTCGATCCGGAGAAGGCGGTGATTCAGGTCGCGCGCTATTTCGAGGCGACCAGCCAGTTATCGCAGACCACGCTGCGCGCGGTGCTCGGCAAGCACGAACTCGACGATTTGCTGGCGGCGCGCGAGCAATTGAACGCCGACATCCAGAAGGTACTCGATGCGCAGACCGATGCGTGGGGTATCAAGGTATCGATCGTCGAGATCAAACATGTGGACATCAACGAAACGATGATCCGCGCGATTGCGCGTCAGGCCGAAGCGGAACGCGAACGCCGCGCCAAGGTGATTCATGCGGAAGGCGAACTGCAGGCCTCGCAGCATCTGCTGGAGGCGGCGCAGACGCTCTCGCGGCAACCGCAGGCCATGCAGTTGCGTTATCTGCAAACCCTTACGACGATTGCCGCCGACAAGAATTCGACGATCGTCTTTCCACTGCCGATCGATCTGCTGAGCGCGGTGCTGGACCGCTTCAGCAAGCCTTCGCCTCCCTGAGACGAGCGGCACGCGGCCTCAATCGGGGCCGCTTTGGAGCGCCGGATGAAACGGTGCATTACGTTCAACCGGCTTAATCGAAATGCTTACGAAAAATTAAAATACGGGAGTCGTTTTTAACCGCTCCATAGGAGCCAATCATGAAAATCGTTTCTTTAGTTGGACTCGGCGCGCTATTGGCCGCCGTTGGCATGAGCACCGCGTTTGCGCAAACTTCACGGCCTTACGACCCGTCGGCGCCGCTCACGCGTGCCCAGGTGAAAGCCGATCTGGCCGACTGGCGCGCCGCCGGTTACGACCCGCTCGACTGGATCGACTATCCGGACAACGCGCAGCGCGCCGGCCGCATTGTCGCCGCGCGTCGCGCGCAGCGGCAAGGCGCAAGCATGACCCAGTAACCGGTCTCACCCCAGCCTTCAAACGGCAAGCCGGCCGCCCGCGACTGCAACGGTTGCGGGCGATGCCGGCGCGGTGTGCCTTACCGCTGCGCAGATGACGCGTCTGGCGCATCTGGCGCGTCTGTAAGGCATGCCTCTGCCGTCGCCCGCCTCGCAAAACCCTCCCTCCCCGCCGCAACGCCGCAAGCCTGTTTGCCACCTCGCGCCGCGCCACTCCGCGCGCCGACAAGGTATCATCACGCCCCTTCAGCGCAGCCTGCCGTCACGCAATCTGGGCGGCGCCGCCAATCATGACTACAATCCGCCGGTAGGCCTGGCTGCGTGGCGCATCAGCGATCAGACCCGTGTCGGACGGTGCGGTCGCCATGCGCGTGGCCTGCTCATCTGCTGCGCATAGCCCGTATCAACCACAAGAAACGCTTTTTGAACAACGAGAGACCCGCCACATGGACTCCATAAAACGATACTTTGGCTTCGACGCCGCCGGCACGGACCTGCGCACCGAAGTGCTCGCAGGGCTGACAACCTTCCTGACGATGGCCTACATCATCTTCGTCAACCCGGCGATTCTCGGCGACGCCGGCATGCCGAAGGACGCCGTTTTCGTCGCGACCTGCATCGTGGCCGCGCTGGCCTCGCTGATCATGGGCCTCTACGCGAACTACCCCATCGCGCTCGCACCCGGCATGGGCCTGAACGCGTACTTCGCGTACACCGTCGTTAAAGGCATGGGGTTCACCTGGCAAGCCGCGCTCGGCGCGGTGTTCATCTCCGGCTGCCTGTTCCTGATCGTCACGCTGTTTCGCGTGCGTGAAGTGATCGTCAACGGCATTCCACATTCGATACGGATTGCCATCACCGGCGGTATCGGCCTGTTTCTCGCGATCATTTCGCTGAAAACGGCTGGCGTGGTGGTCGGCAATCCGGCCACCCTCGTCACGCTCGGCGATCTGCACAACCCGCATGTGATCCTCGCGGTGATCGGCTTCTTCGCGATCGTCACGCTCGACTTTCTGCGGGTGCGCGGCGCGATCCTGATCGGCATTGTCGGCGTGACGGTGCTGAGCTTTTTCTTCGGCGGCAACCAGTTCCACGGCATCGTCTCCGCGCCGCCGTCCATTTCGCCGACGCTGTTCCAGCTCGACATTCGCGGCGCGCTCTCTACCGGCGTGCTGAACGTGATCCTGGTGTTCTTCCTCGTCGAACTGTTCGATGCGACCGGCACCCTGATGGGCGTGGCCAATCGCGCCGGACTGCTGGTGGAAGGCAAGATGTTCCGGCTGAACCGCGCCCTGCTCGCCGACAGCACGGCGATTCTGGCCGGCTCGATGCTGGGCACGTCGTCGACCACCGCGTATATCGAAAGCGCGTCGGGCGTACAGGCCGGCGGCCGCACCGGTGTGACGGCGATCACCGTCGCCGTGCTGTTCCTCGCGGCGCTGTTTTTCGCACCGCTCGCGGCCGTGGTGCCCGGCTACGCGACGGCGCCGGCCCTGCTGTACGTGTCGTGCCTGATGCTGCGCGAAATGCTCGACCTGCCGTGGGACGACGCCACCGAAGTCGTGCCGGCCGCGCTCACCGCGCTACTGATGCCGTTCACCTATTCGATCGCCAATGGTGTCGCGTTCGGTTTCATCTCGTATGCCGGCCTGAAACTGCTGACCGGGCAAGCACGCAAAGTGAAGCTGGTGGTGTGGATCATCGCGGCGATTTTCCTGTTCCGCTATTTCTACCTCGGCAGCGAATAAACACGACGGCTTCTGGCACGCAAGCCGGGAACCGGTTCGGGACAAAACAAAACAAGACGCGGCATGGCAGGGCAGCGCTCAATGCGCAATGCGATGCCATGCCGCTCCCGGCTGAGAGCACGGCGATAGCGCCACGGTGTTTGGCCACGGTTCGGTCTGGATCAATAATCGTTTCCCTGAAGGCGTCCGTTCAGCTCTGGCACCCTTTATCATCCGATGATTGATAAAAACCAACGATCTGGTCACAGGAGTTCCCTGCATGTCCTACCACCGCGCCTCGGGCCGTTATACGACGCCCGCGATCTTCTTTCATTGGGCGATTTTTCTGCTGGTCGCGCTCGCCTATCTGGCAATCGAAATTCGTGGGCCAAAAGGGTCGGACAGCCGGGCTTTCTGGAGCAGCGTGCATCTTTGGGCCGGCGCCCTGGTGCTGGCGTTGGCGGTTCTGCGCCTGCTGTGGCGGCTTTGGGCCGGCGCACCCACGGAACTCACCGGCAACCGGCTGCTCGCGTTTCTGGCGCGCGCCGCGCATCTCGCCCTATATGCTTTTATCTTCGCGCAGCCGCTGCTCGGCATCCTGATGATCAATGCCGGTGGGCATCCGGTCACGCTCGCCTGGATCAACGTCAACTACACGCTGATCGGCGCGGATCCGGTCGCCAAGCCATTGCTCAAGACCGCGCATGTGTGGCTCGGCAACGCGTTCTATTGGGTGATCGGATTACACGCGCTGGCGGCGATTGCACACCATGTCGTGTTCAAGGACCAGACGCTGCGGCGAATGGTTTAAGCCGGCGCCGGCTCTTTGGCGCACGCGCTCAGTTGCGCCAGTTCGCTTCATAGAAGCGCACGTAACCGCTTCTCAGCACCAGACATTGCGCCCGTGTTTCCGACAGCAGACGTCTCGTCGCTGCTTCGATCCGGGCCCGGTGCGCGTCGAATGCGCCGACCATGTCTTCCAGACGCGGCGAGGCGGCGCCAAAGTGGTCTTCCAGCGCCTCGGCCGTGATCATGCATTCCACCCTTTGCCCATCGACCATTGCCGGAAACGCCAAGGTAAGTTCGCGACCTGAATATTCAGGGGTTTCGTTCGGGAAGAGGATCTGCATGGGATTCACCTGAAAGGTTGGGTGCTGCGCATGAATCGGTCGGTACTGCGCACGCTGGTTGAGTCTGGTCGCACTTGCAGCGCTTTTCCCCCCTGGTCGGATGCCGGTAGTGCGGGTCCGTCACCTCGCGGTTGCGAGCGCGCCGTACTTCGCGCCTCGCGGAGGTGATTGGATTCACTGTAGACGAGTTCGGGCGCTGCGCAAGTTTTCCTTTTTGTTTGCTTGATTTTGGTGCCTGACGTGCTGTTTTGAGGCACCGCCCCCATCGCGTGAACTGGTTTTTCCTGCTGCAGGGGCTTTCGCTCCGCTCCCGTTTCGTCCTGTAATATCGGTGTTCAGCCGCAAGCACGCATCCACCCCGTATGCTGCACTGCGCAACGCAATGGCGGGCAACGCACCTGCCGGGTCCGATAACCGGAGACATGCTTTGACTCATCGTCCTGCCACGCCGGCCGCCGTCGGTCGTCCAGATGTCATCGCGCAGGCTCACGCCCGCTCGCTCGAAGTCGGCTTGCGGGCGTCGGAAACGCCGGACTTTCAGCCGCTGCGCCGCGTCGCGCTGCGTGAGCTTGTCGAGCGCAATCAGTCGCTCTATACGCACGCGCTTCCCGTCATGGAGACCTTGCACGCGCAGATTGTCGACACGCAAAGCATGGTGCTGCTTACCGACAATCACGGCATGATTCTCCACAGTCTCGGCGACAGCGACTTCATCGAAAAAGCCAATCGCGTCGCGCTGTGCCCGGGCGTGTCATGGGCCGAAGCGGATCGCGGCACGAACGCGATCGGCACCGCGCTCGTCGATGGGCAGCCAACCGTCGTGCACGCCGGCGAGCATTTCCTGCACGCGAACCGGATCCTGACCTGTTCATGCGCGCCGATCGCCGATCCGTTCGGGCGCACCATCGGCGCGCTCGATGTCAGCGGCGACACGCGCGGCTTCCACAAGCACACGCTGGCGCTCGTGCGGATGTCGGCGCAGATGATCGAAAATCACCTGTTCTCCAATCAGTTCGCCGACGCCATTCGTGTCCACTTTCACGCACGCGCCGAATTCATCGGTACGCTGTACGAAGGACTTGCCGCCTTTGCGCCGGACGGCATGTTCCTGTCCGCGAATCGCAGCGCGCTGTTTCAATTCGGCCAGCCACTCGCCGATCTGCAAAGACAGCGTTTCGATGCGCTGTTCGGTACCGCGTTCGCCCGGCTGCTGCAACAGATCGCGCGCGCGCCCGGCGAAAGCGTCGAGTTGACCTTGCCAAGCGGCGTGCGGGTGGTCGCACGCGGTGAATTTGCCGCGCCACGCTATGTGGCTTCGGCGGAAGCCCTGCCTGACGCGGCGCGTGCATCGGCGTCCAATGGCGCGCGCGCGATGGGTCGTCCGTGCGAAGCAACGCCACCCACACCGCCCGCGACACTCGAAACGCTCGATACCGGCGACCCACAGGTCTCCGCCATCCTGCGACGAGTCGCCAAGCTGCGTGGCCGCGACATTCCGATTCTCGTGCTCGGCAAAACCGGCACCGGAAAGGAATGGCTCGCCCGCGCGATCCATCACGATTCGCCGCGGCGCTCCGCGCCGTTCGTTGCGTTGAATTGCGCATCCTTGCCCGATACGTTGATCGAAGCAGAATTGTTCGGCTATGAGGACGGTGCGTTCACTGGCGCAAAGAAACGCGGCAGCGTCGGCAAGATCGTGCAGGCTGACGGCGGCACGCTTTTTCTCGATGAAATCGGCGATATGCCGCTCGCCCAGCAAGTGCGCCTGATGCGTGTCCTGCAGGAGCGCACCGTCGTGCCGCTCGGTGGCACGCGGGCGATTCCGGTCGATCTGCGCATCGTCTGCGCGACCCACCGCAATCTGCGCGAAATGATTGAAGCCGGCACCTTCCGCGAAGACCTGTATTACCGGATCAACGGCCTCGTCGTCACCCTCCCGGCGCTGAGCGAGCGCAGCGATCTGGCAGTGCTCGTCGAGCGCATGTTGGCCTTGCAAGCGGATGGCGAGCGTTTGCCGCGGCGTGTATCCGATGAGGTTCTGGAACGGTTTGCGCAATGCCGCTGGCCCGGCAATCTGCGGCAACTGGCTAACGTGCTGCGCACCGCAAGCATCATGGCCGAAGGCGCGGAGCAGATCGAACTGGAAGATTTGCCGGAGGATTTTCTGCAGGATTGCAGGGATTCGATGCCCGACCTCGCCGCCCAGCCGTTGGTGGCACGCTCAGGCCACTTGGACCACTCGGCCCACTCAGGCAATGCTAACGGGGGTGATGGGCGTGAACGACCGGCCGCACCCGTGCATACATCACCCGCCCGGATGGAAGACTGGCAGGCCACCTTGATCGCGCAAACGCTCGAGCGGCTGGACGGCAATGTGTCGGCTGCCGCGCGCGAGTTGGGACTGGCGCGAAATACGGTGTATCGGTATCTGCGGCGCGGGAACACGACGCATTGACCCGGCGCCGCCGGATCATGGACGCCCGGCAGCGTGCTGCAAGCGCGTAGCGTGTAAAGTGTGGCGCAATCTGTCACCCACTCACACGATGTCCGACTCCACCCGTCCGCCTCTCGTTCGCGTCGAGCCGCTCGGCCAAAGCTTCGAAGCGCCCGATTCGCTCACGATCCTCGAAGCCGCCGGCTTTGCGAATCTCCGCCTGCCGCGCTCGTGCCGTAATGGCACGTGCCGCACCTGCATTTGCAAAATGACGGCAGGACGCGTGCGCTACACGATCGAGTGGCCCGGCCTCAGCCGGGAAGAAAAAGCAGAAGGCTACGTCCTGCCGTGCGTGGCGATTGCGGAAACCGACGTGGTGCTCGAAGTGCCGGATGCGGTCGAGCTACAGGCGCGCGGCGAATAAGCTCGCAGCCGGCCTCAACGGCCGTTGCCCATTGCGCGGGCGATTTTCTTGTCGGTGTTGTACTGGCTCAACGCATACACCGACCAGATCGCGGCCGGAATCCAGCCGATCAGCGTGATCTGCAAGATCAGGCAGATGATGCCGGCAAACGGCCGGCCAATCGTGAAGAACTGAAACCACGGCAGAATGATGGCAAGCAATAAACGCATTCAGATTTCCTGTTTGTAATGACCTGGCGGCGGCGCACGCTCTTTGGCAAAGATCGCGCTTGCGATCGCCTGAGCGAGTCCGTCTAGTTGATCGGCGCGAAACGCGGAACCTTGGCGCCGTCGATTTCGACCAGCTCGAAAAATACCGAAGCCGGACGCGTCCAGATCGTACCATTGCTGGCTTTGTACACGATCATCGTGACCGTTGGGTCGGACTCCAGCGTGGCCTCGCAAATCAGTTCGTAAATGCCGCCTTTGTAATGCCGATAACGCACCATCCAACTGCTCCTGTTCCGGTCGACGGAATGTATGTAGACGACCCGGCGCCCTCCGAAACAGAGCACGCGGTCTTGTTGCGGCCGTTATTTTAAACCCGTGTCGGGACGTGAAAAATCACGCGTTGAGACTCGCGCGGCAAGCGATCTACAGTCGCGATGCGCGCTCAAAGGAACCAGCGGTATTCCCGCGCGCTCACCTCGTTCATAAAATCCAGGTGGTCCTGCCGTTTGTTCTCGCAGTAGACCATGACGAACTCCTCGCCCATCCCCGCGCGCACCACCGGATGATCCTGCATCGCGGCGACCGCCGTGAGCATGTCCTTCGGGAAGTCGATCCCGCTCGCGCGGTCTTCATTGAGCGGCGCGATGGGCTCGCGGCCGGCGTCGAGGCCGTGCTCCATGCTGGTGAGTATCGCGGCCAGCACGAGGTACGGGTTCGCATCGGCGCCCGCCACACGATGTTCGATGCGCAGGTTGCGATCGTCCGATTCGGGAATGCGAATACAGGCGTCGCGGTCTTCAAAACCCCAACTGCCCCGGCTCGCGGCATTCGCCTTCCAGCCGTAACGGCGAAACGCGTTGTGATTGGCAGCAAAGACCGGCATGCAATGCGGCAACAGCGCGAGACACCCGGCCACAGCGTGGCGTAATGGGCGCTGGCCGTTGGCCGCCAGCAGGTTGTTGCCGGCCTCATCGTAGAGACTCACGTGCACGTGCATGCCGCTGCCCGGCGCCTGCAAATAAGGCTTGCTCATGAAACTGGCGCGGTAGCCGTGTTTCAACGCCACGCCGCGCGTGCTGCGGCAGAACAGGGCGGCCCAGTCCGCGGCGCGCAGGCCATCGTCGTTGTGGGCAAAGTTGATCTCGAACTGCCCCGGTCCCAGTTCAGCCGTGATTACAGTAGCTTCCACGCCCTGCTCACGTGTGACTTCGACCATTTCATCGAGCACCCCGGAGAAGCGCGACAGCCGCTCGATATGCATGTTAGGCTGGTCGTCCCTGTCGTCACAGAACGGATCGCGCGGGAACTGTGGCAGACCGTTTGCGAGCCGGGCGTCGAACAGGTAAAACTCCAGTTCGAAGGCCACGACCGGGCGAATGCCGCGCCGCTCGAAGCGTTTCAGCACGCGCGCGAGGACCTCGCGCGGTTCGAACACGATGGGCGCCGCGGTGCCGTCCGAGCTGATCAACATCTGCCCCAACAGCTGACTTTCCCATCGCACGGGTTTGAGGGTGCCGGCAATCAGGCGGCGCACCGCATCCGGGTCGCCGTCGTTAAAGCAATAGTCGCCAATCGGGTACAGGCCGCCCTGCGCACCCAGCAGAATGCAGTTCTGCGGCAATTTCAGCAGACTGCCTCCCGCGACCTCCTCGAGCATCTCCACGGGGTACCGCTTGCCGTAAAAGTGCCCGGGGATGTCGAGGCAAATGAGGTCGACGTAGCGCACCTCGGGATAGGCCGCGCGGAAGGCCCTCACTTCGCTAAGCAGATCAGCGCTGGGGGACGTCATGGTGTTGTCCTTCTCACGCGCAAGCGCGAGGGTTGAGATTCAGTGCAAAGTTGCGATGGATCGGGGCCGGCAAGTCAGTGCCATGATGGGATGTTAAATTCACCGTGGTCGCTTATCACGTTCATTGACGATGTCAGTAATTAGCAATCCAGATTTTTGTTCCGCATCAGGTCCGATGCTTGATCGAGCGGGCCGCCGGAATGCTAGGTGAACACCCAAAGTACCCGTGTCGGTTGATCGGAGAGGTTGGCGTAGCGGAACCGGGCGTGCGCCGGCACCTGGAAGCCGTCGTTAGGACCCAGGGTTACGGGCTGCGCCTCGTCGTCCAGCCAGATGGTCAACTCGCCCTCGAGGACGAAGCCACCTTGCTCGTCGCTGTCGTTCAACGGTTTGTCGCCGCTGCTGGCGCCGGGCGCCAGGTGGCTTTCCAGCATCGAAAAGCCCGCCGACATGTTCGGCGACACCAGCACGTCGGTCACGCCCTCGGCGTAATAGAGGGTGCGGCGTTCATCGGGCCGGGTCACCCAAGGCAGCGCTCGCGGCTTGCTCAGGTTATAGAAATACGTGGTAGGCACGCCAAGCGCTTCACCAATGGCGGTCAGATCGCCAACGGTCGGACGCGAAAGACCACGCTCGATTTGCGAGAGAAAACCCACTGAGCGGCCGATCTTTTCCGCCAATGCGCCCAACGTCACTTTCTTATGCTTGCGCAGGTCGCGAATCAGTATCGCGAGACCTTCGATTTCTTCCTGCTTGTTCATCTTCCATCCCCTCTCTCAGGCTCTCTCAGATTCTGTCGCGCAGACGGTACCAGGTCTTACCCATGACCTCCAGCGGCGCCGCCAGCAACGCGCCGCCGGGAAACGGCGGATTCTCGATGGACCGATACAGATCCAGCAGATCATCGTCGCCGAGGATCGCGTCGGCGACGGCCCGGGCCGCGGCGAGCGTGGGAAGCACGCCGTGCCCCGAATAGCCTTGCAACCAGTAGCGCTCGCCTTGCCGGCCGATATCGGGTGTGCGTTTCATGCTGATATCGATATGTCCGCCCCAGGCAAACTCCAGCTCCACCCCACGCAATTGCGGGAACGCCCGTTCGAGGTAAGGCCGGGTGGCCGCGGCAATATCCTTGGGAATGCCGCCCGCGTACGTGCAGCCGCCACCGAATAACAGACGGTTGTCAGGACTGAGGCGAAAGTAATCGGGAACGAACTGGTTGTCGATCACGCAACTGTTGCGCGGCAGCAGCGAACGGGCCACCTCCGCTTGTAACGGCGCCGTGGCCACCTGGTAAGTGCCGACCGGCAACATGCGCCTCGCCAGTTGCCGGTCGAGTCGGTCGATATACGCGTTGCAGGCGAGGACCAGTACGTCGGCACGCACCGCGCCCTTGTCGGTGCGCGCTACGTAGCCGCCGAGCCCGCCTGGCGTCTCGCCGTAATCCAGCACGCGGCTCTGCTCGAAGATACGTCCACCGGCCTGTTCGATCGCCGCCGCCAGACCCTGGGCCAGCTTCAGCGGATTCAGGTGGCCCGCCTCGGGATCGTAGAGCGCCGCCTGGTAGCGCTCGCTCGCAATCCACGCCGGCATCTCCTCACGAGGAATCAAGCGCATCCGGTCGTAGCCCCACTTCTCCTCGGCCGCCCGCTGCGCCTGCCGCAGCAGCGCAACGCGGCGCGGCAGCACCGCCGCCCACAGACTGCCGGCGCGATAGTCCGCATCGAAGCCATGCCGCTGCGGCAACGCCCGTATTTCTGCGGCGGCCCAGCACATGCTGTCCCATAGCCGCCGGGAACGTTCCAGCCCCAGCGCCGCTTCCAACGGCGGCATATCGCATGACCAGCCGAGCAGCGCCTGACCGCCATTGCGCCCGGAAGCCGCCCACGCCACCCGGCTCGCCTCCAGCAAGATCACACGCTTGCCCGCCAGAGCGAGGCGTAGCGCCGTGTGCAAGCCGCTGAAACCTGCGCCGACGATCAGCACGTCACAGTCCAGGCGCCCTTCAAGAGCCGGACGCAGCGGAATCGGGCCAGGATAAGTGCGCGCGTAGTAGCTCGCGACGTGCTCGGCGGACTGATGGAACATCTGCTCTGCTCCGTGAAAAAATAGCCAAATAATTTCATGAAAAAATAGCAGCTATTTTTCACGAGGGCAAGCAGAGAGTAGAACCACCGTATTGCGCCGAACCATCCAGGAGCACGATGAAGCGCGTCACACGGCGTCGATTTCAGGCGTCGATTGGAAGCAGCGTGAGGTGCGAGGATGCACGCGCGACGCCACGTTGATATCCTGCATCCGGTGCAGGGTCTCTTCGTGATGGATCTGCCCGACGAGATTCCGGCCGGCAAGCGCGTATTTCAACGCCGGGCGTTTCAGCCAGATGGTCCATGGATAAACAGTGAGGACAAAAATGACTCTCGCGATCGCAAGCGCCATCTCGGACGCAGACGCGCCCAACTATGTCGTCAAAGTCGATGCGGGCACACACAGCCTGCTCGGTGATGAAGGGCCGCGAGAAGGCGGCCAGGATAGCGGCCCGGCGCCGTTCGAATTCGTGCTCTCGGGTCTCGCGGCATGCACGGCCGCCACGCTGCGGATGTACATGCAGAGAAAGGCTTGGCCGGGCGGCCGAATCAAGGTCGACACGGAATTGCACGTCGAGCGCGACGGCGGTCAATTCATTCGGCGCACCGTCTCGGTAGAGGGCCCGCTCGACGATAGCCAGCGCAACCGCCTCGCCGAGATCTGCGAGAAAACGCCGGTCACCTTGTTCATCAAACGGGGCACCCGGATCGACACGACCATGCAGTGACGCTCAGCCGCCCTCTTTCATCTGCTTCAGAATCTTATAGACGGTGGCGCGCCCCATGGTCAGCACGGCGGCCACATAGTTCGCGGAACTGCGGCCGCGAAACGCGCCTTGCGCGTGCAGCGCCTCGACGATTTCCCGCTTGTGCTCGCGCGTGAGCGCATTGATGCCGATTTGCCGCTCGCGCAGCCAAGTGTGCAGGAACGTGTTGATGCGGTCCTGCCAGTCGTCGCGAAACAGTTCCTCCGCGGGCGCGGCGCTCAGATTGCCGCCCTTGATGAACAGATCGAGCGTGGAGCGCACATCTTCGAACACCGCGATGTTGAAGTTGACGCACAGCATGCCGGCCGGCTTGCCGTCGTCGTCGAACAGGATATTGCTGACGCAGCGCATACGCCGGCCGTCCCAGTTCAGCTTCTCGTACGGCCCGATCGTCCGGCCCCGCGCCGCATAGTGGACTTCATCGAGCACCGACGGGCCGCCGACTTCGAGCTTCGACAGGTTGTTCACGAGATACGCGATCGTCTGGTCGCGCAGGTCGTGAATCACGACTTCGGCACACGGGTAGAACAGCGCCGCGATACCGTCGGCGATGGATGCGTAGCGCTCCAGCAGCAGATCTTTCACGGGAGAGACGGTTGTCTTGCGCATTGATGAATCGCAGTGTTCGAGGGATGCGGCGCCGCTTGTGCTCCGAAGAGCCAGGCAACGCGCCGGGGTTATGGCCGTCAGGCGCGGCAAGCACAACGCTGCCCGGCAGCGAGGCGCAATAACATGCAATAACGCGCCATTGTAACGACCCCACTCGACGACCGCGACCGCCACGGCATGAGGACAGCGCCACGCGGTTTTATTGCGGGGCCGCATCGCGCGCAGCGCTTTGATGGGCGTTCAACCAGACGATTTCCCCGGGTTCCCGTTGTTGCATCCGCACCGAAGCATTTTTGTCCGCATGGCGGGCGCTTTTTTTTCGTGCGATAAAAGAATCCACCCTTTCACGGAGCAACAGATGGCCACGCTCGAAGCATTTCGCGCCGTGCTCGATGATGAAGGCACGCCGGAAATCATTCGCAACCACATCATCGATTCCCTGCAATACACGCTGCGCAATCACGGGCAGATTTTTACGTCGAAGGAAGTCGAATGGCTGGCCGGCTGGGACGACGCACGCATTCCGCTCGCCGCTTCACGGGAGTTGCAGAAGCGCGTCGCCGAAACGACCCGCTGAGACCCGCCTTTATCCTCCCGGCGCCGTCTCGGGCGCGGCGCGCCGGTCCGCTGCCGGCGCCCCGTTCGCAGCAGCCTTTTCTCGCCCAACGCCCCGCCAGTTGGGCGGTTTGCCCGCGCACGGAACTTTTTGCTATCCAATTAGCCCCATTTAGTGCATCATATTGGAATAGCTGTATTCCGCATCCGTAACACCGGCAGTATCAAGCACAGTTTCAATTGGCGTCTCCGCACCACCCCCGACTGTTCGACCGCCGCCTGTCGGCGATCCCGTCACTCCGGCAATGCGCCGCCTGCATTCGCCGTCGCGAGTTGTGCAGCTGAGTAGTTCATTTACGCGCCCGATGTCTGCGCGACATCAGCGTGTTTCTTCTCCATCGAATCCGCGATTTTGCGCGGCCGCGCTCATGCCCTTGCCAGCGGGCCTGTGCCAACCCTTTTTTCCATGGCGGCGCGCCCCAAGGTGCAGCGCTGCCCGGCCTGTTGTGCCGCGCGTAACACGCGTGACACGGGGGCCACGTAATACAGGACACGTGCTTCATGAATTCAGCTGTCAAGACGTACAAGGGTTACGAAATTCACCCGCTCGTCTATCCGCGCCGCCCGGCGGACGGTCAAACGAGCCGCAATCCGGACGCAGGCTACGACGCGTCGGTGCGCATCTGCCGCGTAGGCGCCAATCCGGCGGCCGACGGGCGTGTGTTCCGTCTGCAGTATCTGTTTCCGTTCGACGGCACGGGCAAGGCGCGCATTGCGTGCATGGCCCACGCCGAGCAATTGATCGACGGCCGTGTAGACGGCCAGTCCGTCGCCGATCTTTGAGCGGTACTATCAGCGAATCTGCTGGTGCCGCAGCAGTTGGCCCGAAAGCCAGCTGTCAACCGTATCAGATGTTGCGCCAGGCTTAACTGCGTGGCCAACACCCACTTATCCCATCGACCAGGAGTTATGCATGGCGAAAGAAGAACTGCTTGAACTTGACGGTATCGTCGACGAAGTACTTCCGGATAGTCGTTACCGCGTGACGCTCGACAACGGCGTCGTGGTTGGCGCTTACGCATCCGGACGCATGCGCAAGAATCACATCCGTATTCTCGCGGGCGACCGCGTGACGCTGGAACTGTCGGTTTACGATCTGACCAAAGGCCGGATCAATTTCCGTCACAAAGACGAGCGCGCCACCGGTGGCGGCGGCGCACGCAATACGCAATTCCGTCGCCGTTAAGACTGGCGGCACGCTGACCGTTCAACGACCTGCTTCGTGGTCGGTCAACGCGTGGTGAACTGTTGTTGTCTGGTTGTTCGCGAAGCCTTTCGCGCGCCTTCTCCGGCTTGAATCATCGACTCGAGCCTGAGCGGCGCGCCTCGGCGCCGCACACGTCACGCCCTCTTTATCTGCGCTTCCCAGCGCTTTCCGTGCCTTCCTACGCCCCGAACACCGCAACGAGATCCTCTCCGGCGGCGCTCTTGCGCACCTGCTCGACCACCCGCTCTTCCAGTTCCGACAGATGCTCCCGCATCGTCGCGAGTGCCGCATGCAGGTCTCCCGCATCGAGCGCTTCAATAATCTGCCTGTGCTCGTCCGCCGAGCAGGTCGAGCCCTTCGACGGATCGAACAACGCCTTGTAAAGCTCGGTCTTCGCGACCAGTTGACCTACCAGGCCAAGCAATTCCGTACCACCCGCGAGCTCGGTCAGCAACACATGAAACTGGCCCGCGAGCCTCACGGATTCGTCGACCGCGCCCGCTCGTGACGCCTTCTCCTCGCCACGCACATGCGCGCGCAGGCGGCGCTTGTGAGCCGCACTCAAACTCCCGCACAAAGCCGCGACTATGCCGGCCTCGACGATCTGCCGGGCGCGATACACCTGCCGAATATCTTCCTCCGACGGCGACGGCACAAACGCGCCGCGATTCGCCTCGAGCACCAGCTTGCCCTCGAAACCCAGCCGCGCGAGCACCTTGCGCAACGCGCCGCGCGTGCAACCAAACGCGGCAGCGAGATCGCGCTCGACCAGTTGCGCGCCCGGCCGCAAACGGCCTTGCAATAGCGCCGCCGTAATCGACGCGTAAATGCGCTCTTCGATCGTGACCGCGTCGTCTTCGATCACGGTGTGAAGAGGCGTTTCTGTAGCGGCAGACGATGCACTTCGGGAACGTGGGGCCATGAATTCAGTGACGGAAAGGAAGCGATATCGCCGGGCATTGTAGCGATGGCGCACGGCCGGCGCCATGCGTTCACGGCGCGACTATCCGGTAGCCTATACCGGGAATCACAAAAAATGGTTGACCATTCAATGATACTATTGTTGACCAAAATACGCCCCAGATGAGTGTTCCGTTCCCTTCGACACGCTATTCCAGCCATCCCGCCAAAGCCGCACAGTTTTTTCGCGCCTACCGGCAGCGTCCACCTCTCGCCTCCAGGTCCATTGTGAATTCGCACTCCAGCGCCACTTCAGCCCGTACCGACGCCATCCCTGCCTCCCAAGCGCTGACGTGGCGTGATGCCTTGTGGCTGGGCGTGATCGTGGTGATCGGCATCAACTTGCGGCCCTTGCTGACGTCGATCAGCCCATTGATAACGACGATCCGTGCGGCAACCGGTCTGAGCTTCTACGGCGCGTCATTGCTGACGAGCCTGCCGGTTGTCGCGATGGGCATCGGCGCGTTCGGTGCCGGTGCGCTGACCCGTACGATCGGCGAGACGCGCGGTGTCGCGCTCGGTTTGCTGGCGATCGGCCTGGCTTGCGGCGCGCGCTGGGCAACGGCCGCAAGCGGCGCCGGCCTGTTGTTCACGGCTGCGCTGGCGGGCGTCGGTGTCGCGGCGATTCAGGCCTTGCTGCCCACGGTCATGAAACAGCGCTTCCATACACGGGTACCGTTGGCGATGGGCGTCTTCTCGGCATCGATCATGGGTGGCGGCGGACTGGGGGCGCGCCTGAGTCCATGGGTGAGCAACGCAACGGGATCGTGGCATGCAGGGCTCGCGGTATGGGCTATTCCCGCGCTGATCGCACTGATCTGCTGGTTGGGTCTGAATCTTCGGTCTTCGGCCGGGGTTGCAGCACAGTCCGCTGTCACGCGTCCCGTGGCGCCTCTTTTGTGGCGCAAACGGCGCGCGTGGACACTTGGCCTCTACTTCGGCATCGTCAACGGTGGCTACACGACGCTCGTCGCGTGGTTGCCCGCGTTTTACCAGCAGCGTGGCGTGAGTGTCACGGATAGCGGCTCGTTGCTTGCCAGCATGACGATGTTTCAGGCAGCAGCAGCCTTATTGCTTCCGCTGGCCGCAGCGCCATTCCGGGACCGGCGGCCGTGGCTGGTTCTGGGCTTGTCCGCCCAATTCGTCGGCTTGCTCGGATTGATCCTATGGCCCGATGCGGCGCCATTGGTCTGGGTCGGCGTTGCCGGCGCCGGACTTGGCGGGACGTTCTCGTTGACGCTCGTGACCGCCATGGATCATTCGGCCGATCATCGCGTCGCGGGAAAGCTGGTCGCGTTCACTCAGGGTGTCGGGTTTATCGTCGCCGCCGTCGCGCCCGTTTTTGCCGGCATCGTTCGCGGCTGGAGCGGCGGGTTTGGGGCTGCATGGATCATGCTCGCCGTCAGCATAGCCGCCATGATTGCAGTCAGTTGCCTGTTCTCGCCTCGCAGTTACGCGCGGTGGTATTGATCAGCGCACGCGTTCGCTTTCGCTGCTTTGCCCGGTCGGGCGTCATCGCAAAACTGGCCGCCGGCATGAAGAGTGCGTGCTGCGGTGCGGGTGTGGCGTGATATGGCGCCCCGCTTCGGTGCACACCCCACGGACGCACCGCGCAAGTGCAGCCGCCTTTGCCGGCACCGCAGATAAGCCCGTGATTGCGTGAGCTTCGCCGTGATTGGCTGGCACTGGCATACAGGTTGCTTTATCGATGATCAGCCGTCGATAAACCCTACCCCATGCTGCGTGTTCTTCTCGTTACCGATACCGACAAGCCGATAGGCGATCTGCGCGACGCACTCGCACGACTTGGCTACGAGATGCTGGCCGGCACGGCGACGCCGCAAGCGCTGCACCGCGTGGTGCAGAGCGAACGGCCGGACGTCATCATTATCGACACGGAATCGCCGTCGCGCGATACGCTCGAACAGCTCGCGGTAATGAATGCCACCGCGCCACGCCCGGTGCTGATGTTCAGCCACGACGCGAACCAGCAACTGATTCGCGACGCGGTGGGCGCGGGCGTCACCGCCTATCTCGTCGAAGGTCTCGCCACGGAACGGCTCGCGCCGATTCTCGAAGTGGCGCTCGCACGCTTTGCGCAGGAGTCGCAGTTACGCGAGCGGCTCGCGCAAGTCGAAAGCGAACTCACCGAACGCAAGCTGATCGATCGCGCCAAACGCCTGCTGATGGATCAACAGAAGATCACCGAACACGCTGCGTACGCCAACCTGCGCAAACGCGCAATGAACCAGGGCGTCAAACTCGCCGAAGTCGCGCGTGCTGTCATCGCGTCGGCGGAATCGCTCAAATGAAGCGCCGCTCATGAACTCTGCCGCCTCCCTCGCCTCCTCGTCCGTGCCCGCACCGCTCGAGAAAACTCATCTTCGGCTCGGTTTCGTCGCACTATCCGATGCCGCGCCGCTCGTCGCCGCCAAGCTGCTCGAATTCGGCCATGCCCATGGCCTGACGCTGGAATTGTGCCGCCAGCCTTCATGGGCTGCCGTGCGCGACAAGCTTCTAAGCGGCGATCTCGATGCGGCGCACGTCCTCTACGGTCTCGTCTACGGCGTGCAGCTCGGCCTCGGCGGTCCGCAAACGGATATGGCCGTGCTGATGGTGCTCAATCGCAACGGCCAGGCGATTACGCTGTCAACGCGCCTCGCCGATGCGTTGGCCGAACACGGCAGCTTACCGAAAGCATTGGCGACGCTCGGCCGCAAGCCGGTGTTCGCGCAGACCTTCCCCACCGGCACGCACGCAATGTGGCTGTCGTACTGGCTCGCGTCGCAAGGCGTGCATCCATTGCGCGATATTGAGAGCGTGGTGATTCCCCCACCGCAAATGGTCGCCGCGCTTTCCGAAGAGAAGCTCGACGGCCTCTGCGTCGGCGAACCATGGAACGCAATGGCGGAAGCGAACGGTGTCGGCAGAACAGTCACTTATACGAGTGAGGTGTGGCCCGATCATCCCGAGAAAGTGCTGGCATGCCGGCACGATTTTGTCGAGGCGAATCCGAATACCGCGCGCGCCCTCGTCCAGACGATGCTTGAAGCATGCCGCTGGCTCGACGGCGCCGGGCATCGCGAGGAGATCGCACACTGGCTTGCGCGGCCCGAATTCATCGGCATCGATGAAGCGTTGATCGCAGCGCGCTTAGGCAACGAAATCGCTGCATCGGCGCCGCATGGCCTGCCGGTACGGTTTTTCGAAAACGGCGCGGTGAACTACCCGCGCGCCGCCGAGGGCGCCTGGTTTCTCACGCAGTTCGAACGCTGGGGCATGATCGACGCGCGCGCGGATTACGCGGAGATCGCGGCGCGAATCAATCAGAAGCAGTTGTATCGCGAAGCAGCCGCGCGCGTTGGCGTAGCCGTGCCTGGCGATGAACATGCCCCACGGCTCATCGACGGCAAGGTGTGGGGTAGCGAGACGGTCGCCACCGCGTACGCAAGGAGCTTCGCTATCCGCGCATAGAGAGCGCTGCGGTGATTACGGCGTGGTCATCACGCGAGCGCGGCCTCTAACATCGGAAACCGCACGCTGACCACGAGACCACCACCCGGCGCCTCACTCAACGCGATCGACGCGCCATGCACGCGCGCAATTTCCCGCACGATCGACAAGCCCAGCCCGCTACCCTCGACCGCTTGCGTCGCCTCACTACGATAGAAGCGCTCAAACACCGCATCGCGTTCGCCGACGTCAATCCCCGGTCCGTTGTCGATCACCTGCAGCAGCGCCTGCCCGGCTTCACATGCAACGCGTACGGTAATCACTGCCCCATCGCCGGAATAACGAATTGCGTTATCGATCAGATTGCCGACCAGTTCCGCCAGCAGATCGCTCTGCCCCATCACTTCGATACGCACGTCCTGTTCGAAGCCGAGATCGATGCCACGCGAGCGTGCCACCGGCGACCAGTCGAGCGTCACGCTGCGCGCTACCTTGTGCAGCGGCACAGCGGCATGCTTGACGGTATATCCGCTGTCCGCATCGAGCCGCGAGAGCGACAGCAGTTGCTGCACGATGCGCACCGCCTGCTGCACCGCGCGATTGAGCCGCCGCAAATGCACGCCTTGCCGGCGATTGCCGATCGAGCTCTCTTCACCGCCGTCGATATCGCGCAGCGCCAGCTCCGACTCGGCCTGAATGATCGCAAGCGGCGTCTTCAACTGATGGGCGGCGTCGTTGAAAAATCGCCTGCGCGACAACTGCATCAACTGCGTACGGCCAATGTACTGATTGATCGAATCGACCAGCGGCGCGACTTCGCTCGGCAGGCCCACCGTATCGAGCGGCGTCGGATCGTTCTCGGCACGCGCGGCGACTTTGGCCGACAGGCGGTTCAGCGGCTGCAAGCCGCGCGCAACCCCCAGCCACACAATGCCTAGCGCAAGCACCACCAGCAGGAATTCCTGTTGCAACGAGCCGATCAGAATTTCGCGTGCCAGCGCCTGGCGCTGTTCGATTGTTTCGCCGACCCGCACCAGCACCACGCGCGTTTGCGCGCTCGGCACGTCGTGGACCGGCAGCCGCAGCATCGCAATACGCAGCGGGCGGCCACGAAACATGTCGTCGTAAAACTGCACGCTGTAGAGATCGCCAGACGCCTTCGTGCCTGCCGGCAAGTCCGGATAGCCGGTCACCACCCGGCCACCCTCCTCGCGAATCTGATAGTAGATATTGCCGCCGCCGTTCGATTCGAACATCTCCAGCGCCAGATACGGCAAATCGACTTCGATCTGGGCGTCGCGCAAACGGATGCCATCGCGGATCGAGCGCAGCGAAAACTCCAGCGTGCGATCGAAGGCCGCATGCGCCGCGTTCATTGCGCGTTGATACGTGAGCCATGCATCGAAAGCGAGTAGCAAAAGCAGGGGCAGCAACAACCAGAGCGCGACACGAACGCGCAGATTCGGCCGCGTCATACGTCTTTCGCTTCCAGCAGATAGCCCAGCCCGCGCAGCGTCACGATGCCGACCGAACTGCGTTCGAGCTTCTTGCGCAAACGGTGCACGTAGATTTCGATAGCATCGGCATTCACCGATTCGTCGAGCCCGAAGATTTTCTCCGAGAGTGTGTCCTTGTTGATCGCGCGGCCGTTGCGCAGGATCAGCACCTCGAGTACCGAACGTTCGCGCGGCGTCAACGCGAGCGGCTCGCCGTCGAGCGTGAAGCCGCGATCGACACTGTCGTAAAGCAGCGTGCCGCACTGCGCGTGCAACGGCTCCTGACCATGACTGCGGCGCAACAGGGCCCGCGCACGTGCTTCCAGTTCAGTGAGCGCGAAGGGCTTGGCGAGGTAGTCGTCAGCGCCGAGATCGAGGCCGCGCACGCGCTCTTCCACCGAACCATGCGCGGTCAGCATCAAGACGGGCACCGCGTTGCGCCGCGCGCGCAGACGGCGTAGCACTTCGAGGCCGCCGAGCTTGGGCAGACCGATATCGAGAATCACGAGTGCGTAGTCTTGCGTGCGCAAAACATGGTCGGCGGATTCGCCATCGTGCATGCAATCGACGGTGAGTTTCGCGCTGGTCAACGCGTCGGTCAGCGAGCGGGAAAGGATCGGATTGTCTTCAACGAGCAGCACACGCATAAACAGAATCCCAGGGAAATCCATGAGGCGGATTCGACCATTGTGACGCATTTCTTTCGAAAACTGAAAGCATTCAGAAAGCACGCCTCTCTTACCATTCGCCTACACAAAACAAACACAATGTTTTCTGGAGGAAGACGTGCAAATCTCTTTGAAGTATCTCGCCGTAGCGGTTGCATTCGCCGCAAACTCAGCGTGGGCGGCCTTTCCGGCCGGTTATCCCAGCGACTACCAGACCACCGTCGACGGGGCGAAGAAGGAAGGCAAGCTGATCGTGTATTCGGTCACGGACACCGCCCTCGTGCGCCCGCTCATCAAGGATTTTGAAAGCTTGTACGGCATCAAGGTCGAATACAACGACATGAACAGCACCGAGCTGTACAACCGCTACATCAGCGAGAACGCGGCCAGCAGCACCAGCGCCGACGTGCTGTGGAGTTCCGCGATGGACCTGCAGGTGAAGCTCGTCAACGACGGTCTGATGGCCAGCTACGAATCGCCCGAAGCGAAGCAGTTGCCGCAATGGGCGCAGTATCAGAAGCAGGCATACGGCACCACCTACGAGCCGCTCGCGATCGTCTACAACAAGCGCCTGCTGCCGGCCGGCGAAGTGCCGCAAACGCGCGCCGATCTGATCAAGCTGCTGCAAAACAAGCCCGATCAGTTCAAGGGTAAGGTCACGACGTACGACATCGAAAAATCCGGTGTCGGCTTCAACTATCTGACGCAGGACGTGCGCGTCAATCCGCAAGTCACCTGGGATCTCGTGAAAGCCATGGGCGCAACCGGCCCGAAGCTGCAATCGAGTACCGGCGCGATGATGGAACGCATCTCGTCGGGTGAAAACCTGATCGGCTACAACATTCTCGGTTCATACGCGCTCACCAAAGCGAAGAAAGACCCGTCGATCGGCTACGTCTATCCGAAGGACTACACGCTGGTGGTGAGCCGCCTCGTGACGATTTCGAAGAAGGCGCAAAGCCCTAATGCCGCGAAGCTGTGGGTCGACTATCTGCTGTCGCAACGCGGTCAGACCTTGCTCGCAAACCAGGCGAGCCTGTTCTCGATTCGCGCGGACGTAGACGGTGAAACGTCGATGGCCGGTCTGACGAAGCAGCTTGGCGACTCGCTCAAGCCGATCCCGATCGGCGCCGGCCTGCTGGTGTATCTCGACCAGTCCAAGCGGCTTGAATTCCTCAAGCAATGGCAACAGTCGATCAAGCGTTAAGCCTCGACTGACCTGACGGCGCGCGCGCCGAAACGCGCGGGCGCCCCACCTTTCCTGACTACCTGTCGATATGCGGCTTTTACGCTGCAGGGGGACACTCATGCTTTCCACTAGCGCAACCGGACACCGCGATGCCTCACCACGCGCGGCCGACGGCGGCACGATAGGCGCGCTGCCGCGCGGCGGTCTGCAGCCATTTGCGGGCTTGCTGCGCTGGCTCGTCGTCGCGGTGCTGACCGTCGCGGTGGCGCTGCCGCTCGGCTTCATTCTGCTGCAAAGCGTGCTGAACGCGCCGTTCTTCGACGCGAAACGCACATTCGGTCTGGCCGGTTTCGAATTCATTTTCAGCGATCCCGACTTCTGGTCCGCGCTGAAGAACTCTTTCATCATCGCGGGCGGGATGCTGTTCATCTCGATCCCGCTCGGCGGCATTCTGGCGTTCCTGATGGTGCGCACCGACTTGCCTGGACGCCGCTGGCTCGAACCGCTGCTGCTCACCCCCGTATTCGTTTCGCCGATGGTGCTTGCATTCGGCTACGTGGTCGCGGCCGGCCCGGTCGGTTTCTATTCGGTCTGGTGGAAGGCATTGTTCGGCGCCGCCGAAGCGCCCTGGAGCGTGTATTCGGTTCTCGCGATCACGATCATCGTCGGGCTCACGCATGTGCCCCACGTGTACCTGTATTCGTCGGCGGCGCTGCGCAATCTCGGCTCGGATGTCGAAGAGGCGGCGCGCGTCGCCGGAGCACGGCCGTTCCGCGTCGCGCTCGACGTCAGCCTGCCGATGACGCTGCCCGCGCTGCTGTTCGCGGGCGTGCTGGTGTTCTTCCTCGGCTTCGAAGTGTTCGGCCTGCCGCTCGTGCTCGGCGACCCCGAAGGCCATCTCGTGCTGGCGACGTACCTGTACAAGCTCACGAACAAGCTCGGCGTACCTTCGTATCACCTGATGGCCGCGGTCGCCGTCTGCATCGTCGCAATCACTTTTCCGCTGGTGCTGTTGCAACGACGCTTGCTGAAGAGCGCGAACCGCTTTGTCACGGTCAAGGGTAAAGCGGGACGTCAGACCGTGTTGCCGCTCGGCGCATGGCGTTGGGTTGCATTGGCCATCGTCGCGCTGTGGCTGCTGCTCACGGTGTTCGTGCCGCTCTCCGGCATCACGCTGCGCGCGTTCGTCACCAACTGGGGCGAAGGCGTGAATCTCGCCGACGTGCTGACGCTCGCGAACTTCACCGAACTGTTCGAACAGGACAACCTGGTTCGCGCGATTCTCAACACGCTCGGCATCGGCGTGATCGGCGGCGCACTGGCCGTGGGTTTCTATTCGCTGGTCGCCTTTGCGGGCCATCGCCGCAACGACTGGGCCACGCGCCTGCTCGATTACCTCGTGCTGCTGCCGCGTGCGGTGCCCGGCTTGCTCGCCGGTCTCGCCTTCCTGTGGATCTTCCTCTTCGTGCCCGGCCTGAAGGAATTGAAGAACTCCATGTGGAGCATCTGGATTGCCTACACGGTCGTGTGGCTCGCGTACGGCATGCGCCTAATTCAAAGCGCGCTGCTGCAAGTCGGACCCGAACTCGAAGAAGCGGGCCGCAGCGTCGGCGGAACCCGCGCGCGCGTCAGTCTCGACGTGACGCTGCCGCTCGTGCGCTTCGGCCTGCTCGCGGCATGGCTGCTGATTTTCATGATTTTCGAGCGCGAATACTCGACCGCGGTCTATCTGCTCTCGCCCGGCACCGAAGTGATCGGCGCGCTGCTGGTGTCGCTATGGGCGACCGGCGCGGTCGATCAGGTCGCGGCGCTTTCTGTCATCAACATCGCGATGGTCGGCGTCGGACTCGGCGTCGCCCTGCGCTTCGGAGTGAAATTGCATGGATAAGCTCTCGGTCGACAACCTGTTTCTCAGCTATGGCGACAACCCGATTCTGAAGGGTGTGTCATTCGACCTGAACCCCGGCGAAGTGGTGTGCCTGCTCGGCGCGTCGGGCAGCGGCAAGACCACCCTGCTGCGTGCCGTCGCGGGACTCGAGCAGCCCTCCTCGGGCCGTATCGAACTGGACGGCAAGGTGTTCTTCGACGGCACCGCTCAAGTCGATCTGCCGGTCGAACAACGCTCGCTCGGTCTCGTGTTTCAGTCGTATGCGCTATGGCCGCATCGCACCGTGGCGGACAACGTCGGCTATGGCTTGAAGTTGCGGCGCGTATCGGCCACTGAGCAAAAAAAACGCGTGCAGTCCGCGCTCGACCAGCTCGGCCTCGGCCATCTCGCCGCGCGTTATCCGTATCAGCTTTCCGGCGGCCAGCAGCAGCGTGTGGCAATTGCGCGTGCGCTGGTCTACAACCCGCCCGTCATCTTGCTCGACGAACCGCTGTCGAATCTCGACGCCAAGCTGCGTGAAGAAGCGCGCGCCTGGTTGCGCGAACTGATCGTTTCGCTGGGTTTGTCCGCGTTGTGCGTGACGCACGATCAGACGGAGGCGATGGCGATGTCCGATCGCATCCTGCTGCTGCGCAACGGGCGCATCGAACAGGAAGGCACGCCGGCCGAACTGTATGGCGCGCCCCGCTCGCTCTATACCGCTGAGTTCATGGGCAGCAATAACCGCATCGACGCGCGCGTCGCCGCGGTCGACGGCGAACGCGTGACGCTGGCCGGCGACGGCTGGCAATTGCAGGCTCAGGCGCGCGAAGCGCTCAGCGCCGGGCAAAACGCACAGGCCGTGATTCGCCTTGAACGTGTGCAGGTCGCCGATGGTCCGGGCGCGAACCGCCTCGAGGCCGACCTGATTACCTCGATGTATCTCGGCGACCGCTGGGAATACCTGTTCCATTGCGGCGATCTGCGCTTGCGAGCCTTCGGCCACGTGCCGCGCGCGGCCGGCCGCCACTGGATTGAATTTCCCGCCAACGACTGCTGGGCGTTCGCGCAGGCGAGCTAACAAGTGTCGATGGACCTGGCAGCACCGCATCCCCAACCGAAGTAAAAAAACCAAGCACAGGAGACTGTTGATGAAGTGGAGTATGAAGAAGGCAACCCTTGGTGTGACCTGCGCCGGCCTCGCCGGATTTGCAGCAACGGCGCATGCGCAATCGAGCGTGACCTTGTACGGCATCGTCGACGCGGGCGTCGAGTATGTGAATCACGCGAGCAAGGACGGCGGCGCCGCGCGTCTCGTGTCCGGCGGCAAGAATACCTCGCGCTGGGGGCTGCGTGGCGTCGAGGATCTGGGCGGCGGCCTGAAGGCGGTCTTTCAGTTGGAAAGCGGCATCAACATTGCGAACGGTCAGTTCGACGACGGCCCCGGCGCGATCTTCGACCGCCGCGCCACGATCGGCCTGAAAAACCGCTTCGGGCAAATCACGCTCGGCCGCAATTTCACGACCACCTATGACTACATGCTGCAGTTCGACCCGATGGGTTACGCGCCGAACTACTCGTGGGCGACCTCATCCACGGCGACGGGCGGCCGCAAGGACGGCTTGTTCTCGCGTTCGGCCAATTCCGTGCGCTATGACGGCACATTCTCCGGCTTCAAGTTCGGCGCCATGTACGGCTTCGGTAACGTGCCGGGCAGCATGAAGTCGAGCTCGAAGTATGACTTCGGCCTGGGCTACGAGAATGGTCCATTCGCTGCGGTCGCCACGTTCGACCGGCAGAACGGCGCCAACGACAGCGTGACGCCCGCGGACACCACCAACTACATCCAGGGCATTCACGCGGGCTTGAGTTATGACTTCGGCGCGGTGAAGGCGATGGCAGGCTATCGCAACTATCGGCGCACCTTCCACACCGCCGCGCCGACGTTGCGCAGCGATATGTACTGGCTCGGCGGTCAATACGACGTGACGCCGTTCTTCTCGCTGTTTGCCGCGGTCTATCACCAGGACATCAAGGATGCTAGCGACGCCGATCCGACGCTGATCTCCCTGCGCGGGCAGTACGCGTTGTCAAAACGAACCGTGCTGTATTTGGCGGGCGGTTATGCCATGGCCAAGCATGGCAACGCGGTCAGCCTGTCGCGCGATCTGACCGGCGCGGCGGATACGCAAGCGGGTGTGACGGCGGGGATTCAGCACCGGTTCTGATGCATTGACGCGGGTAAAGCAGAGCGAGGCGCGCCGAAGGTCAATCCTTCGGCGCGCCTCGCTCGTCTGGTTTTAGATAGCTCTATACCATTCGATCGCCTAGAATAAATCGAGCAAACTGAACAAGCGCCCGCTTCGTTACCAGATTCGCGCCCATGCCGACAGGAGACATGCCATGTCACAGACACGCCGCGATACCCCTGAAACGCCGCGCCACGGTCTGCTATGGTTCGTTGCATTGTGGCTACTCGGCGTCGGCGGCACGGCACTCCTCGTGCTGCCGTTTCATCTTCTGGTCGCGGCAGCAATCCATCACGCGCATTGACACTTTTCCCGGCGCCAACGCGTCCGTACCGGCGGCAACTCAAGACCGTCCGAGCGTGGGCGGCAACTGCCCAAGCTGCCGGAATACCGATAACCAGTCCTCCAGGTGCCACGTCTTCGCGATCAGACTTCCGCGCATCTGATGGAAAGAGTGAATCGCGAAACTGATGTGTCTGGAACTGGCAGCAATGCCAAGTAGCTCCCCGGTTTGCGTGCCGCTGACCTCCGCACGAACGCCTACCCGGTCCCCATGAATCAGCACGTCGAGAATAGCGATTTTCATATCCGGCAACGCTGTGGCAAGGGTCGCGAATATGGGAACCATCTGGTCGGGTCCTGGCGACACGCCGACGGGCTCGGGAACATATTCCCAGTCCGGGGTCACCACCTTTCGTAACAAGGGGACGCTTTTCTGCTCGAAGGCGCGATAGAGCCCTTCAATCGCTTCACGGGTGACGGCTTCGTCGGTCGGTACAGTCATGTCCGGTTACTCCTGAAGATTGCATGGTGCTCGCGATCAGGGTAGCGGTTTGCGGAAAATGGTGCCGCCATAACCGAGCACGATATTGTCGACTTCAAACGGTGACGCTTCCTGCGCTTCGAGGATAAATGCCACATGGCCGGAACTCAGTTTGCTGGTTATCGCGGCGACCAGGTCGTCATCGAACGCGTCCTTGATTGCGTGCTCAGCCAATCCACCGCTCGCTCCGATCGTGAAGCCAAGGATCGACCCGACCGGCCCCCCGAGCATTCCGATCAGACCGCCAGTTAACGCACCGATCACTGTGCCCCAAAACGGCCGGGTCTGCTTGTCGAGCAAAATCAGCTTACCCGTAGCGTCCTTTTGAACCAGTACGCCGCTCTCGATTTTGAAACCAAGGTCTTTTTCCTCGAAATTCCTGAAATCCCGGCCCGCTCTTTCGGCAACGTCCACGCTGTCGAAAACTGCAACAATCAATTGCTGTGCCATTTGATAGCTCCTCGTATCGCTGACGGTGTCTATCAAAGATAGTGATTTTCGCAGCGCGTGCCATCGGTTTATTTCCGATGCATGGCATCGGTCGAAGTGAGCATCGATCTCCGCGCGCACTCTGCCGAGAATGTCCGGCGTGCAGTTGTTCAGCATCGTCACAATCAGCCGTACCCGCGTGGAGACCTCGCGCTGTGTCTGACTCAGGAGATTCAATTCCAATGGCGGCAGGTCGACACCCGGCAGAATGCGGACCAGCCGCCCGTCCGCGAGCGCCTCGACGCACGCCGGCTCTTCCAGCACGCCGATGCCCGCACCCGCGAGGATCATTTCATACATGGGCCGCCAATGACTCGTCCTGATCGCGGTGCGAATCGGCACGCTCTCCACCACCGTCGCGACGTGCCTGAGCGGCAACTGGTCCGTGCCGAACGTGCCCTGCACCTGGATGAACGGATGCTTCACCAGTTCAGACGGCTCGGCAATCGGACCGTGCTGGCCCAGATAGCCCGGCGCGGCAACCAGCACGCGCCCAACCTGACCCAACTGACGGGCAATGAAAGCCCCTTCGCCCAGTTGCCCAAGACGAAATGAAATGTCCACGCCCTCCGTCACCAGATCGACGATCCTGTCGTTCAGAACCAGTTCCAGCTCCAGTTGCGGATAGGTCTCACGCACCCGCGTCAACACCTCCGGCACGATCGTTTCGCCGAAGCAGTGCGGCGCCGCGATACGGATCGTGCCCCTGAGCTCCTCGCCGTCGTTCGACACCTCGGAGACCGCCTGCTCCACGGCATGCAGGATCCGCTTGCTGCGCTCATAGAACGTAAGCCCTTCAGGCGTGCAATTGAAAGCCCGCGCGCTACGCAGCAGAAGCCGGCAGCCCAGATACTTCTCGAGCCGCTCGATGCGCTCGCTCGCGGCCGGCTGACCGATATTGAGGTCTCGCGCCGCGCCGGAAATACTCCCGCGTTCAACCATCCTGACGTAGATGCGCATGGCTTCGAGCAGATTCACCGTACTCAACCTCCATTCGCAATGCGAATTAATTGACGTCGCCTTCTGGGCCACAATAGCGAAGCCTGTTCGGATGGTAACGGCATGACAGGAGAATAAAAGACCGTCGGACCCAATATGAAGTATCGAAACAGACGCAGAGAATTACGACAGAATAATGTCGAAACATATCGGCGCCCAATCACGCCTGACACCGCATTGGCACAACGCCGGCTGACTCAGCCCGCGCAACGCTATCGAACCGTCATTCGGCCTTCTCAAGGCCGCGTGCGAACTCGTTGAAGACCTTCACGCACTTTCCATAAAGTGCCTCGGCGGTATAACATCCCCGGGTGTATAGCAAACAGAAAGCATTCGCTCCACTCCTGGAATCCGTGACGGTTTATCCATAATCAATCCGATGCCTAAAGACGACATCCCAGAACCGCAAGCCGTATGTAATAACATTACCCGTAGCGCGATCTTCATCGTCGCGACCCTCAAGGATGGTCAGGACCCCGCTGAACAGGTGCGTGCGTGGTGCGGCGACGTTGCCGCCCTGGTGCGCTCGGTGGGCAAGCGCGTCCCGTCCGGCAACCTGTCGTGCGTGGTCGGCTTCGGCTCCGACGTGTGGGACACGCTGTTCGGCGCGCCGCGCCCGGCGGCCCTGCATCCGTTTCGCGAATTCGGCTCGGGTGAACGTCGCGCCGTGAGCACGCCCGGGGATATCCTGCTGCACATCCGCGCGGATCAGATGGATCTCTGCTTCGAACTCGCCACGCAACTGGCGGGACGGCTCGGCGATGCGGTCACGGTGATCGAAGAAGTGCACGGATTTCGCAACTTCGATCTGCGCAGCATGGTGGGCTTCGTCGACGGTACCGAGAATCCGGAAGGTCGCGAGGCCGTGGACTTCACGCTTATCGGCGACGAGGATCCGGAGTTCGAGGCCGGCAGCTACGTCATCGTGCAGAAGTACCTGCACGACATGACCGGCTGGAACGCGCTTTCGGTCGAGACTCAGGAGCGCATTATCGGCCGCACGAAACTGTCCGATATCGAACTCGACGAAGCGGTCAAGCCCACGTGTTCGCACAGCTCGCTCACCACGATCACCGAGAACGGCGAGGAAGTGAAGATCCTGCGCGACAACATGCCATTCGGGCGCCCCGGCATGGGCGAGTTCGGCACCTACTTCATCGGCTATGCGCGTTCGCCCGAACCGATCGAGCAGATGATGGAAAACATGTTCGTCGGGCGGCCGCCGGGCAACTACGACCGGCTGCTCGACTACAGCCGCGCGGTCACGGGCAACCTCTTCTTCGTGCCGTCGGCCAGCTTGCTCGAGGCGCTCGCGGATCGCGATCCGCAAACTGCCGCCGTGGTCGCGCCAGCGCCCGACTCCTCTTCATCCGCAGGGCCGCGTCATGACGGCTCGCTGAATATTGGCTCTCTCAAGGGAATCTCTCAACATGAATAATCTGCATCGCGAGCTTGCCCCCATCTCTCATGCCGCCTGGTCGCAGATCGAAGACGAAGTGGCTCGCACCTTCAAGCGCAGTGTTGCCGGCCGTCGAGTGGTTGACGTCAAGGGTCCTGGCGGAACCGAACTATCCGGCGTCGGCACCGGGCACCAGATCGCGATCGCCGCGCCGCAGCCGGGCGTTGTGGCGAAGCTGTCCGAGGTCAAGAGCCTTGTCGAGTTGACCGTGCCGTTCGAACTGCAGCGCGAAGCGATCGACAGCGTCTTGCGCGGCGCAAAAGATGCTGACTGGCAGCCCGCGAAGGAAGCCGCAAAAGAACTCGCCTACGCCGAAGATCGCGCGATTTTCGACGGCTATAAGGCCGCGGGTATCGGCGGCCTGCGCGAAGGCTCGTCGAACCCGGCGCTCGCGCTGCCGGCCGACGTTGCCGCTTATCCGAACACGATCAGCAACGCGCTCGAAGAACTGCGGCTTGCCGGTGTCGACGGCCCCTATTCGGTGCTGCTTGGCGCCGACGCCTACACTGCACTCGCCGAGGCGCGCGACCAGGGTTATCCGGTCATCGAACACATCAAGCGGATTGTGAGCGGCGACGTCATCTGGGCACCCGCGCTGGCGGGCGGCAGCGTGATCTCCACACGCGGCGGCGATTTCGAACTGCACCTCGGCGAAGAACTGTCGATCGGTTATTCGAGCCATACCGACACGGTAGTGCGCCTCTATCTGCGCGAGACGCTGACCTTCCTCGCGCTGACGAGTGAAGCATCGGTGTCGCTGACCCAGGCCGAATGAGTCAGGCCGAATGAGGCAGGCCAAATAAGGCAGCCGGAACAAGCGCCTGCCGAGGCCCGGATCTACTTCATTTTCCGGGCCTTTTCGAAAGCCTCGTCGATCGTGCCGACCATGTAGAACGCCTGCTCCGGCAGGCTGTCGCATTCGCCGTCGACGATCATCTTGAAGCCACGAATCGTTTCCTTCAGCGATACATATTTGCCCGGCGTCCCCGTGAATACTTCGGCGACATGGAACGGCTGCGACAGGAAACGCTGGATCTTCCGCGCACGCGCCACGGCGAGTTTGTCTTCCGGCGCCAGTTCGTCCATACCCAGAATCGCGATAATGTCGCGCAGTTCCTTGTAGCGCTGCAGCGTTTGCTGCACGCCGCGCGTGATCGAGTAGTGCTCTTCACCGATCACGTTCGGGTCGATCTGACGCGAGGTCGAATCGAGCGGGTCGACCGCCGGGTAGATACCCAGCGAAGCGATGTCACGCGACAACACGACGGTTGCGTCCAGGTGGCCGAAGGTCGTAGCCGGCGACGGGTCGGTCAAGTCATCCGCAGGGACGTACACGGCCTGAACCGACGTAATCGAGCCAGTCTTGGTCGACGTAATACGCTCCTGCAGCTTGCCCATTTCTTCAGCCAGCGTCGGCTGATAGCCCACTGCCGACGGCATACGGCCAAGCAGTGCCGACACTTCCGTGCCTGCCAGCGTGAAACGGTAGATGTTGTCGACGAAGAACAGCACGTCCAGACCTTCGTCACGAAAGTATTCAGCGATCGTCAGACCGGTCAGCGCGACACGCAGACGGTTGCCCGGCGGCTCGTTCATCTGGCCGTACACGAGCGTCACCTTGTCGAGAACGTTCGAGTCCTTCATCTCGTGATAGAAGTCGTTCCCCTCGCGGGTGCGCTCGCCAACACCGGCGAACACGGAGTAACCACCGTGCTCTTTGGCGATGTTGTTGATCAGTTCCATCATGTTTACGGTCTTGCCCACGCCTGCGCCACCGAAGAGGCCAACCTTACCGCCCTTCGCAAACGGGCAGATCAGGTCGATAACCTTGATGCCGGTTTCGAGCAGTTCCGTCGACGGCGACAACTCCTCGAATGCCGGCGCCTTCTGGTGAATCGAACGCGTGTGCTCGCTATCGATCGGCCCAGCTTCATCGATCGGACGCCCCAGTACATCCATGATGCGGCCTAGGGTTGCCCTCCCGACTGGCACGGAAATCGGGTGACCGGTATTCTTCACCATCAGGCCCCGGCGCAAGCCATCCGACGAGCCCAGACAGATGGTGCGGACCACGCCGTCGCCCAACTGCTGCTGGACTTCGAGTGTGAGGTCCGAGCCTTCCAGCACCAGCGCGTCGTAGATCTTTGGAATGTGCCCAGGCGGAAACTCCACGTCGATAACAGCGCCGATGCATTGCACGATTTTGCCTTCAACCATCGTCAAACCTCATCGCGTTTTGCGGAATCGAGCAAACAGGCAGCGAATGCCGGAAGCTAAATGAGCGAGCTGCGTGAATGAACTGCGCTGCCTATGAAAGATAGTCCTTCCCGTCAAACTTGCCACTTGTTCTTCCCGATTCCTGCTATCGGTTGAGGAATCGCCTATCCGGCCCACACGCTAGCCAAACTGGAAACAGCCTGAGCCGATATTTAGAATCGGCGCGCGGAGGATGTTTCCACCTGGCAAGTTGCTCGATAATCCAGCGGAGTGACTTCGCCGGGAAAACAGAAGCTGACCCGCTCGTCGAGGGCTCAGGCCCGCAACGACGGTTTCAGAATCGCGGACACCTCATCGTCGGGAAGTACTTCGAAGCGATTTGTCACTTCGCCGCAATCGACGTGCACTCTTTCCAGAATTTCCGACGTGTACTTTCTCAACGTCGTCACCATCGTCCGCACCCTCGGCGGCACCGGACGTTGCGCCTGCGTCAGTACATTCAGATCGAATGGCAGCACTTCGAATTCCGGCAGGATGCGGACCAGCCGCCCGTCCGCGAGCGCCTCGACGCACGCCGGTTCTTCCAGCACGCCGATGCCCGCACCCGAGAGGATCATTTCATACATGGGCCGCCAATGACTCGTCCTGATCGCAGTGCGGATCGGCACGCTTTCCACCACCGTCGCGACGTGCCTGAGCGGCAACTGGTCCGTGCCGAACATGCCCTGCACCCGGATGAATGGATGCTTCACCAGTTCAGACGGCTCGGCAATCGGACCGTGCTGGCCCAGATAGCCCGGCGCGGCAACCAGCACGCGCCCAACCTGACCCAACTGACGGGCAATGAAAGCCCCTTCGCCCAGTTGCCCAAGGCGAAATGAAATGTCCACGCCCTCCGTCACCAGATCGACGATCCTGTCGTTCAGGACCAGTTCCAGTTCCAGTTGCGGATAGGTTTCACGCACCCGCGTCAACACCTCCGGCACGATCGTTTCGCCAAAGCAGTGCGGCGCCGCGATACGGATCGTGCCCTTGAGCTCCTCGCCGTCGTTCGACACTTCGGCGACCGCCTGCTCCACGGCATGCAGGATCCGCTTGCTGCGCTCGTAGAACGTAAGCCCTTCGGGAGTGCAATTGAAAGCCCGCGCGCTACGCAGCAGAAGCCGGCAGCCCAGATACTTCTCGAGCCGCTCGATGCGCTCGCTCGCGGCCGGCTGACCGATATTGAGGTCTCGCGCCGCGCCGGAAATACTCTCCCGTTCAACCACTCTGACGTAAATCCGCATGGCTTCTAGCAGATTCATGGTGCCCATTCTCCCTGTGTACCGATTTCGCATCATCCGAATCCGTTCTTACGCATCGCCAGGCCCCGGCGTGGGGACCTGGCAGTGCGTATTCGATGGAGAACAGAGTAAGGCCGGGCAGTCGCTCGCAGAGTGCACAAATCGGACCGGCTCGGGCCAGTACAGTTCTGCTACGATCTCGGCACCAGCCGTGCGGCACAGCCACGGGAGCGCGCATAAGCCGGCGCGGAGACCCGCACGGATGCGGCGGCAAAACGCTAAGGGAATCGTCCGATGAATCTCTACGAGAAGCTTGCAGACGATATCGAGAAACTGATCCGGCAAGGCGTGTACGGGCATGGCGAACGGCTGCCGTCGGTACGGCAGACCAGCCAGCAGCATCGGCTGAGCGTGACGACCGTCATCCGCGCCTATCTGCTGCTCGAAAGCCGTGGTTTGCTAACAGCGAGGCCCCAGTCGGGCTATTTCGTCAACTTCCGGGGCGACAGCGGCGAGCGGAAAACGCTCGATCTCCGGCCGTCGAAACCGATTCCAATTTCGTCGCCGGTCGATGTGAGCCGCCTCGTGCTGTCCACCTTGCGCTCGATCGGTGTCGACGACGCCGTGCCGCTCGGTTCGCCCTATCCCGATGCCACGCTGTTTCCATTCGAAAAGCTCAACCGCTACGCTTACGACGCGGGCCGGGGCAAGACCCGCTGGGGCGTGACGGATGCACTGCCGCCCGGCAACGCGGCACTCATGCGCCAGATCGCGCGTCGTTACCTCGAGAACGGCATGGCGGTCGATCCGAACGAGATCGTCATCACGGTCGGCGCGACTGAGGCGATCAACCTGTGCCTCCAGGCGGTCGCGAAACCCGGCGACGTGATCGCGGTCGAGTCACCGACGTTCTACGCGATGCTCCACGCGATCGAACGGATGGGCATGAAAGCGATTGAAGTGTCGACGCATCCGGAACACGGTATCGATATCGAGGCACTGGCCGCGATTGTGGAATCGCAGACCATCGCGGCCTGCATGATCATGCCGAACTTCCAGAATCCGCTGGGCTTTCTGATGCCCGACGAACGCAAGCGCGAACTCGTGCAACGCCTCACGAAGTGGGACATTCCGGTCATCGAGAACGGTGTCTACAACGAATTGCACTATGACAGCACGCACCCGAGCACGTTGAAATCCTTCGACACGAAGGGACTGGTGCTGCACTGCGGCTCGTTCTCGAAGACCCTCACGGCGGCGTACCGGATTGGTTGGGCGCTGCCGGGCCGGTATCGCGATAAGGTCGAGAAACTCAAGTTTCTGAACACCCTGACTTCTCCGTCGATCCCGCAAATGGCGATTGCGGAATTCCTCGAGCGCGACGGCTACGAGCATCACCTGCGACGAGTCCGAAAAGCGTATGCGCAGCAGGCCAATCTGATGAAGGCCACCGTCGCGCGTTTCTTCCCCGAAGGTACGCGCATGTCCAACCCGGCCGGCGGATATGTGCTGTGGATCGAACTGCCGCCCAAGGTCGACGCCATGCGGCTCTATAAGCTCGCGCTCGATGAAGGCATCACCATCGGCCCGGGCTACATGTTCTCGGTCTCGGAGACGACCTATCGGAACTTCATCCGCCTCAATTACAGCAGCGCCTGGTCGAGCGAGATCGAACAGGCGGTGATTACCGTCGGCAAGCTGGTTGCGAGGTGCGCCCGTTAGCACGGGCGCGTCGATGAGCGCCGCTAGGTCAGTTGGTACGAGCGCAGCGGTTGCACCTCGGCGGGCAGTTCGCAGCCGCATAGTTCGAGAACCGAGCGTTCGATATTGCGGGTTATCGCATCAAGCGCCAGCGCATTCGGCGCAAGCGAAAAGGGCTCGGCGACTTCGCTGGCGATCGCTTCCAGCGCAATCAGCGTGTAAGAAATGAAAACGCAGAGCAGCGGCGTGAAGAACTCCGTCGAATCCACAAGACCGAACGGCAGCAACACGCAATAGGCGTAGACGGTACGGTGCAGCAGCACGCTGTAGGCGAACGGAATCGGCGTGGACGCGATCCGTTCACAACCACCCACGGTCTTTCCCAACTCGTCGATCTGCGCGTCCAGCATCCAGAGCTTCGTGTCCGAGATCAATCCGCGGACCTGCAGATCGGCCAGATCGCGACGAACGTCGTTGAGCAGCGCAGTCGGTTTGTAGCAGGTGTGCTGCAGTGCCTCGGCTCGCGTGCGTCCGAGCAGTCGAACGAGGTCCGGCGTCGGATCGGTCCCACGCAATTGATGCTTCAACGCGTACACGGCCGCAATCAGGGTATGGGCCATTTGCACGTTGTGATCGCCGCGCGGCACGTAGCACAGCATCTGTGAAGTCAGCGAGCGCGCTGAGATCAGCGTGCTGCCCCAGAGATGGCGCGCCTCGTTGAAGCGCTCATAGCTTGCGTTATTGCGGAACGCGAGAAAAATCGCCAGTGCGAGGCCAAATAACGTGAACGGTGCCGTATTGAGCGGGATCTTCTCGCCGAAAATGCGCCCGTGCGTCAGCACGGCAAGACTGCTGACTGCCCCCATAAAAACCAGTTGAGGAATAATCGACTGCAATACAGAACCATTCCAGATAAACAGCAGCCGGAACCAGTTTTGCCCTGGCCTCACAATCATAACGTGCTCTTGTAATAGTCTGACTGCGCCGTCACCCTCAGTGGTAGCCGGCGTCCCCTTCGCGCACCTTGCCCCGGAATACGCGGTACTGCATGACGTTGTAGACGAGAATGACCGGCAACACGATCACCGTGCCGACCAGCGCGAACAACTGGCTCGAGTGGCTCGACGAGGCCTCCCAGATCGTCAGCGAAGGCGGCACGATGTTGGGCCAGATGCTGATGAGCAAGCCGCTGTAACCGAGAAAGCACAGCCCGAGGGTGAGCAGAAACGGGGTGGCTTCGTGCTTCAGACGCACCGAACGGAACACGCCCCACACGCAGGCAATCACAAGAATCGGCACCGGCAGGAACCAGCCGAGATTGCCGCTGCCGAACCAGCGATGCGCAACTGCCGGCAATCCAATCACGGTCCAGAGACTCACAATCATCATCGCGCCAAGCAGAACGCTCACGAGCGGCCGCATCAGTTCGCGCATCTTGCGCTGCAATTCGCCGTCCGTCTTCAGGATGAGCCAGCCGCAGCCGAGCGTCGCATACGTAGTCAGCACACCGATTCCGCAGAACAGGCTGAACGGCGAGAGCCAGTCGAACGGTTCACCGGCGAAGCGGGCGTCGACGATCTTGATGCCTTGCAGCAGCGAGCCCAGCACGATGCCCTGGCAGAGCCCCGCGAGCGCGGAACCGCCAATGAAAGCGAGGTCCCACGCGTGCTGGGTCCTGACGGCCTTGGCGCGCAATTCGAAGGCCGCTCCGCGAAAGATCAGACCCACCACCATCAGGATCAGCGGCAGATAGTTGGCCGGCAGCAGCGTCGAATAAACCACCGGAAACGCCCCGTATAGCCCGGCGCCGCCCAGCACAAGAAAGGTCTCGTTACCGTCCCAGACCGGTGCGATGGTATTGAGCATCACCTGCCGGTCGCCCTTCCCCTCGAAAAACGGAAACAGCAGGCCAATGCCGAGATCGAAGCCGTCCAGCATCACGTAGATGAAAACACCGAGTCCGATGATCGCGGCCCACACAACAGGAAGATCGATCTGCATGGCGTCACTCCCCTTCCAGTGCGTCGAGCGGGCGATTACGCAGCACCGGATGCCGGCGTGACTTGCTGCGCTCGAGATGCTCCTCCGGTCCGCGCTTCATCATCTTCATCATGTAGTAGAACCCCATGCCGAACACCAGGAAATACACCAGCACAAAGATCAGCAAGGAAACGCCTGCCTGCTGGGAACCGATCGGCGACACGGAGTCCGCGGTGCGCAGCACGCCGTAGACGGTCCAGGGCTGGCGGCCGACCTCGGTCGTGATCCAACCCGCCAGCAGCGCCACGATGCCGGAAGGCCCCATGCACAAAACGAAACGCTGAAACCAGCGCGTCTCATAGAGGCGGCCACGCACTCTGAGCAGCAGGCCCAGTAGCGCGGTCAACAGCATCAGCATGCCGAGACCCGCCATGACCCGGAAGGTCCAGAACACGATCGGCGAATACGGACGATCTTCGGGAGGAAACTCCTTGAGGCCGCGAATTTCTCCATTCCAGCTATGCGTCAGGATGACACTGCCCAGATGCGGGATCTGGATCGCGTATCGCGTCACCTCGGCATTCATGTCGGGCAGGCCGACCAGATTGAGCGCCGTGCCGCCTTTCTCGGTTTCCCACAGCCCTTCGATCGCGGCGATCTTGGCCGGCTGATACTCGCGCGTATTGAGGCCGTGCGCATCGCCAACCACAATCTGTATCGGCGTCAGGAACAGCAGAATCCACAATGCCATCGAAAAGCTGCGTGTGACCGGTTTGTCGCGCCGGCCCTGCAACAGATGCCACGCGCCGCACGCGGCCACGATAAAGCCCGCGACAATGAAAGCGGCGATCGTCATATGCGCGAGGCGATACGGAAACGACGGGTTGAAAATCACCTTGAACCAGTCGACCGGCACGATCCGGCCATTCTCGATCGCGAAGCCCTGCGGCGTTTGCATAAAGCTATTCGACGCGAGAATCCAGAAGGTGGAAATGAGCGTGCCCACCGCCACCATGAGCGTGGCAAAGAAGTGCGAGCGGGGACTGACGCGTTGCCAGCCGAACAGCATGACGCCGAGAAAACCGGCCTCGAGAAAGAACGCCGTCAGCACTTCATAGGTCAGCAGCGGCCCAGTGACGTTGCCGGCAACGCTGGAAAACCCACTCCAGTTGGTGCCGAACTCGTAAGCCATCACCACACCCGAGACCACTCCCATGCCAAAGCCGACCGCGAAGATCTTCGACCAGAACAGAAACATGTCCTTGTAGGCCGCGTCACCGGTCAGCAACCAGCGCCACTCCAGCACGGCGAGAAAACTCGCCATGCCGATGCTGATCGCCGGAAAAATGATATGAAATGAAACGGTGAACGCAAACTGCAGCCTGGCGAGGTGAAACGCGTCGAAGATGTCCATGTCAAGCTTCTGCCGAACGCACAACATGAACGGGCACCGACTTGTATGACGGCGTGCCGCTCTCCTTGTCGATGAAGTCGAGCGGCACCAGCACGTTCGCCTCCGGATAGTACGCCGCCACCGAACCCGGCGCGATGTTGTACGCGATCGCCGTGATCCTGTTCAGACGGAGCTGTCTGTTTGCCGAAACGGTTTCGATGTCGACCAGATCGCCATGTTCAATTCCGCGCGCCGCCATATCGTCCTCGTTCATGAACAGCACGTCACGCCGGCCGAATACGCCCCGGTAACGGTCGTCGAGCGCGTAGATGGTGGTGTTGTACTGGTCGTGGCTGCGGATCGTGATGAGGCGCAGCACATTTTCTGCGCCGAGAACGTCGGCATCTTCTTTCACGCCGCCATACACCGAGAACATCGCCCTGCCGGATGGCGTGGGCCACACGCGCTCGGTTGGAGGAAGCGGCATGCGGAATCCTCCCGGCACTCTGATCCGCGCATTGAATGCCTCGAATCCCGGCACGGTTCGCTCGATCAGATCCCGGATCCGGTCGTAGTCCGCCACCAGGTTCGACCACGCCACCTTGCTGTCCGGTAAGGTGGCGCTGGCGATCCCGGCGATGATCGCCGGCTCGGAGAGCAGATGTTCGGACGCGGGCTTCAGCTTCCCCGACGAAGCGTGAACCATCGACATGGAATCCTCGACCGTAATGGACTGCCGGCCGGTCGCCTGGATATCGAGCTCCGTACGGCCCACCACCGGCAGCACGTACGTCTCCTTCGCCACCAGCAGGTGCGAACGGTTGAGTTTGGTGCCGAGGTGAACGCTCAGATCCAGTTTGCCCATGGCCGGAAAGGACTGCCCGGAGTCGGGTAGCGCCACCGCGAAGTTTCCACCCAGGCAAATCAGCGCCTTGGCCGTGCCGTCGATCATCGCCTGCATCGCCTGGACGGCATCGTGACCGTGCGCGGCGGGTGGCGTGAAACCAAATACGTCTTCGATCTGTTTGAGAAAGCTTGCGGACGGCTTTTCCGTGATACCCACGGTGCGGTTTCCCTGCACGTTCGAGTGTCCGCGCAAAGGACAGATGCCTGCGCCGGGTTTGCCGATGTTGCCGCGCAACAGCAACAGGTCGGCGATCAGACGGACATTGGCGGTGCCCTTGTTATGCTGGGTAATCCCCATTCCATACGTGACAATCGTCGCGTTGGATTTTGCATAGGCGAGCGCCACTTCGTCGAGATCTTCACGGGTGAGTCCGCTCGCCTTCTCGATATCGTCCCATGACGTCGCTTCCAGATCGGCGGCAAACGCTTCGAAGCCCTGGGTATGCTTCGCGATGAATTCATGGTCGAGGACCGTCTTGCCCTGCTCCGCGTCCATCTGCAACAACGCCTTCATGATGCCCTTGAGGGCGGCCGCGTCGCCGCCCGCGTCGAGCTGGAAATAGGTCGAGGCGATTCGGGTCGAGCCGAAAGTCGCCATCTCGACCACGCTCTGCGGATCGGCGAAACGCTCCAGCGCACGTTCGCGCAGCGGATTGAACACGATGATCGGCACATTACGCCGCGAGCATTCGTGGAGCGTGCCCATCATGCGCGGGTGATTCGTTCCGGGATTGTGGCCAATCGAGAGAATCAGCTCGGTCGTGTCGAAATCGTCCAGCGACACCGTGCCCTTGCCGATCCCGATCGACTGGGGCAAGCCGACGCTGGTCGGCTCGTGGCACATGTTCGAGCAGTCGGGAAAATTGTTGGTGCCATACTCCCGGGCGAACAATTGAAAGAGGTACGCGGCCTCGTTCGATGCCCTGCCCGATGTATAGAATTCGGCTTCATTAGGCGAAGACAAGCCTTGCAGCACCTCGCCGATGCGGGCAAATGCGTCCTCCCATTCGACCGGCCGGAATTTGTCCGTGGCGCGGTCGTAGACCAGCGGATGCGTTAAACGGCCGAGATCCTCCAGTTCGAAGTCCGTTCGTTGCAGCAGCGAGGACACCGTGTTGTCGGCGAAAAACTCCGGCGTCACCCGCTTGGTCGTTGCTTCCCACGTCACCGCTTTGGCGCCGTTTTCGCAAAACTGGAAGGTGGACTTGTGCTCCTTGTCGGGCCACGCGCAACCCGGACAATCGAAGCCGTCAGGCTGATTGGTCCGCATCAACGTAATCGGCGCCTCGATGTTTTCCATTTGTGTGCGGACAGCCTGGGCAGTCGCTCGCAGCGCCCCCCAACCTCCAGCGGGCCCGTCATACGGCCGGATTCCCGGAACTTCGCGTCGCGTGGTCATATGAGACTCCATGAGCCGCCGCAGGAAATCTGCGGGCAGCTTTACTTGGGGTTACGCCGCGTCACGGCGTAAGGCTTGAATGGAATTCAGTCTAGTTGCGTTGAGGCGCCGCGAAATATACAGATCGAGCCGCGACGGGCGTGCACAGTTCAGGCACATGAACACCGCCGCCGGCTTCGATCAGGCCGGCAACCCGGCACACCGCCGACAATGACGCGGCGGTGCCTCCCTGCCGGATATGCACCTCACTCCTTCGATTCGGCGCTCGCAGTGGGTTCCGTGCTGCTGGCCTCTTTCGACGTCTTTTTCTTCGCACGTCCGTTGGCCGCCTTGCCGGCCGCCGGCTTCGATTCAGCAGGAGCAGCAGGTGCCTCGCTCTTGTTGAACTTCACTTCGTCGCTGTCCTTGTCGTAACTGACGTCGACGGTGTCGCCGGACTTCAGGGCGCCGCCGAGAATCTGCTTGGCGAGCCGCGTTTCCAGTTCCTGGCGAATCTGACGCTTCAACTCCCGCGCGCCGAACTCCGGCCGATAGCCGGCATCGGCGAGGTGATCGACAACCGAGTCGTCTATCTTGAGGGTAATGTCCTGCGCGGCCGCGGTGCGCACCACGCGTTCGAGCTGGATCTGCACGATCGAACGGATGTTGTCGCGCGAGAGCCCGTGGAACACGATGATCTCGTCGATCCGGTTCAGGAACTCGGGGCGGAAATGACCTTTGAGTACGTCCATCAATTCCTCGCGAATCGCTTTCTCGGTCAGACGATCCGCCTCGGGCTTCTCGAGGTTGCCCATGATGATCGACGCGCCGAGATTGCTGGTCGCGATGATGATCGTGTTGCTGAAGTCCACCACGCGACCCTTGCCGTCGGTCAGCCGCCCGTCGTCGAATACCTGTAGCAGCACGTTGTTCACGTCCGGGTGGGCCTTCTCGATCTCGTCGAGCAAAATCACGCTATACGGGCGCCGCCGCACGCGCTCGGTCAGTTGCCCGCCCTCGTCGTAACCCACATAGCCCGGAGGCGCGCCGATCAGCCGCGCAACCGCGTGACGCTCCATGTATTCGGACATGTCGATACGAATCACCGCCTGCTCGTCGCCGAATACCGTTTCCGCCAGCGCCTTCGCCAGTTCGGTCTTGCCGACACCAGTGGGTCCAAGGAACAGGAAGGTCGCAATGGGCCGGTTCTGCTGGCCGAGTCCCGCACGCGACAGGCGCACTGCGTCGCTCACGGCAAGCACCGCGTCCTCCTGGCCGACCACGCGCTCGCGCAGCTTCTTCTCCATGTCCAGCAGCTTCTGACGCTCTTCCTGAGTGAGCTCCGTGACCGGAATGCCGGTAAGACGCGACACCACTTCAGCAATCGAGGCAACTGTCACTTCGAGTGTTTCCGAGCCGGTCTTGCGCTGCCACGCCTCCATTTGCTCGTCGAGCTTCGTCTGCTTCTCGCCGATTCGTGCCTCGAAATCTTTCGCTTCATCGAAGCGCTTGCGGGAGGACGCATAGTCCTGCTCACGCTTCAGTTGGGAAATCTCGGCTTCGAGTTCCTGAATCGCCGCCGGCCGCGAGGTCGCGCCGATGCGCACACGTGCCGCCGCCTGGTCAATCAGGTCGATGGCCTTGTCCGGCAAAAAACGCGACGTAATATAGCGATCGGAAAGTTCGGCTGCGGCAACGAACGCATCGTCAGCAAAGGTTACCTGGTGATGCGCTTCAAGCTTGTCGCGAAGGCCGCGCAAGATGACGATGGTTTGCTCCACCGTCGGTTCCGGCACCAGCACCGGCTGAAAGCGCCGTTCGAGCGCGGCATCCTTTTCGATGTACTTCTGATACTCATTGAGTGTCGTGGCGCCGATCAGACTCAGCTCGCCACGCGCCAGCGCGGGCTTGAGCACATTCGCGATGTCGAGGCCGCCCTCTCCGCCGCCTTGCCCGGCACCCACGATCGTGTGCAGTTCGTCGATGAACAGAATCAGTTCGTCCTGCTTCGCCGTGACTTCATCGATCAACTGCTTCGCGCGTTCCTCGAACTCGCCACGGTATTTCGCGCCCGCCACCATGGAGTTAATGTTGACCTCGACGAGACGTTTGCCGCGCAGGACTTCAGGCACGTCGCCGTTGACGATGCGCTGCGCCAGCCCTTCGACGATAGCCGTCTTGCCGACGCCCGGCTCGCCGATCAGCACGGGATTGTTCTTCTTGCGCCGTGCCAGCACTTCGATCGTGCTTTCGATTTCCTGCGCACGGCCAAGAACCGGGTCCAGCTTACCCTGACGCGCCATGGCTGTGAGGTCGCGCCCAAACTTGTCGAGCGTGGGTGTGCCGGTGGGCGTATCGACGCGGCCGTCCTCCGCGCCCTTACCCACGACCTTCACGACCTTCTGCCGCAAGGCCTCCGGCGTCACGCCGTATTTCTTCAGCAGCGTGCCCGCAATACTATCGGGCACGGCCGCCAGACCGATAAGCAGATGCTCCGGGCCGACATACGAGTGCCCCAGATCGCGCGATGCCTGGAACGCATACTGGAAGGCCTTTTTCAAACGCGGCGACACGGTCATCTTGTCGACCGGTGCGTCGGGGTCCGCCGTTCCCGTTTGCGCGTGCTGATCGATATAGCCCTTGATGTCTTGCGGCGAGAGCTTGAGCTCCTTCAGAAGCGCGGTGCCCACGTCGGTATCCGCCAGCACGTACAGCAGGTGCTCGGTATCGAGTTCGTTGCGACGAAGCTCGTGCGCTTTCTCGGCGGCGCCTTGCAATAATTCGAGCGTTTGCTCACTGAAAGCATCGGTGGCATCGACTGATTCGCGCGGCACCTCGGCGGCGAATCCGGCATCTTCGTCGTCGTGTTCGGCGCCACCGCCGAGGCCGCCGAAGAAGCGCGACAGGCCGCCGCCCCCGAGCAACGAGTCGAACGGGTTGAGCATGCTTTGGTGCCGCATCAATTGACGGTAATCGTAGTCGCAAATCGACATGGTCTTCCGTTCGCCGTTTTGCACAACGGTCACTCGGGCAACAGCGGGACGGGCGTTACAGATTTCGCAGAGGGCTGGCATCGTAGACTCACCTTTTCGGTTAAAACATCCGGCTATGTCAAAGGTTATAGAACGCGTCGATGTGAATTGCGAACACGCCGGAGCCGCCGTCCACGGTCCGTTTGTTTTGTTCAATAAGCGAGGAACCGTGATAGCGATGGCACATCGGACACCACATGTCCTGAGATTCTTTATCCCGTCCGTTTTTGACGAGCACTGTCTGAAAAGTACGGATCGGTCATGCCAGATTCATAAACATGATTAGCATGACGAAACTCGGAATCCGTATCTGGATTCTATGAGCGGCTCATGCGGAAGGGAATATTGGCTTTTCCGATGATAGGCATTGGGTGGCATCCGCCCCGACGCGTTTCACCCGGATGGTCCGATTCACGGACGTGCAGCGGCGCGCAGCGGCATGGTGCGCTGCGCGCCGGGTTCTACTGAACTTTATGAATCGCTATTGAGCGTGGAGCCGGTACTACCGCGCGCCGGCGGAAGTCATTGCCGTGCCTCGCGGCGGCCTTGCTCTTCAACGGTCAGGATCGCTTCCGGGGCGACTTCGAGACGGGCTTTCGGTATCGGCTCACCACTTTCATCGGAGAGACCATAGGTACCCTCGTCGATCTTCTGCAGCGCGCGTTCAATATCGCCAATGCGCTGGTCGTTCACGTCGTGCAGCGCCTGGTTGACTTCGTTCTGCGCCATGCCTTGGGCTACGTCCTCCGACTCTTCGGCCTCGTCGCCATGCTCCTCCTGAGCGGTGCGTTCGTCAGCGGTCGTCTTCTCCTCTCCGCCCAACAGTTCGCGGCGCATTGCCTCGAGACGTTGACGCTGCTGCGCAATGAACTCGTCACTCAAATTGACCTGCTGCTGCGGCATGGTTTTCTCCCTGACCCCATGCGGCTTCGCACAAGACCGGTCGTTGCCTGCATCCACCGAAAGACTGTCATGCGACAGCGCGCTTTCATCCAGCCTAAGGCTAGGATAGTACTAATTTGCAAGGATCGAATTGCTATCTCGACGCAGGCATGGAACCGCGCGTCGGACAAACTCACCCACCCAGTTCCTGAAACGCGTGCCCATTGGCCTCCAGCCCCTTCAGGATGTCCGGCGCGAGCTCGCTCTCCCACACATGGCCGTCGAATTGCCATTGGCTCGTGTCGACCAGGTCGGGCAGTCCCGCGCCCTTGCGCACATAGAGCCCGAGTGTCGGCTTCTTCAGGTTGAGGTAGAAATCGAATTCCTGCATTGCAACACCTCACGCGAGAGTCGGCGGACTCAACTATCGTCGACGTTGTCCGCGTAATGGTCGATAACGACTTTGCACTCGTCCACCACGACCTGAAGGAACGCAGGATCATTTCTCTCGACCCAGCGCTCCACATGAATAAAACGTTCTGTTCCCAGATCGGCAATGCGTTCCGGGTCGGCGGCCGTGACATCGACCGTGACGACGCCCCGGTTGGCTTGCAGTGGTGCGCTCGTTGCGGAAATGAGAAACCGCCGATAAGAGAATTCATTTTGCGCCATACAACCTCCTGCTACTGGATGATATGAGGGCCTGCCATTCTTTCGTACCGGAAGTCTATGAACAACTCATGACCCTGTGAACATGGCTTTTTCCGATGCCAGCTATTGGTCGACGCGGCCTGCCGGTCTGTCGCTGAGTTGCGATATCTGCGTGTTACAAGCCTGGAATTGCGGCATGATGACGCCACGGCGTCCGTAAGAAGAAGCATGCATGCCGGATTGCTGACAGCTAACGATCATGAACACGGCAAAGGAGAAAACGATGCCAACAGGCTCTGTTTCGTATGGCGAGTTTGAGATTACCGTGCACCCTGAGCGTAACAAGCTCGGCGCGTGGATCGCAAGTGTCAGTGTGAGCCGGGGCGGTCAGACTGTCATCGACGTTGTGCCCATGACCGTTCAGCCCGAATGGCTAACCGAGGAGGAGGCCGTGAGAGACGGGGTTGAATGGGGACGCCGGTATATCGATCGCGAATTCAACACGCCGCAGTCCCGCTCCTGGGTCGCCGAGCGTTCGCATGCGGAAAACTGGTTCCGTAATACCGAGGAATCCGATGGCTCGGAAACACGCGTGAGTGACACGTAGAGCCCACGGGGCAGGCTCCAGGGCAATCCTGGCCGCGCCGTGTGAATGCCCTGGCTTAGCGCGCCACGGCTCGCCGGTCAGTGCTTTCGCCCGAGATGTGCTTCGATTTGCCTGGCATTGAGCGTCGACAGGTCCTCGCTAACCTGCTCGAATATCAGCCGGCGTGTGTCCTCGCTGAGATTCGCCTTGACCATGCCGAGGAATTTGGGCTCGATGGCAAGCCTCAGCCGATTGTAAAGCTGGTGAAGCCGGCCGGCTTCCAGATAATCGGAAACGCGCTTTGCGAATTTCTCACGGTCTTTTTCCGTGAGCATCGTGCCGGTGTATGCGGTGTTGATGAGATCTTCTTTCTCCTGCAGAGCGAGCGTCAATCCTGGCGTCTGGAAAACCCGCGCGCGACCGCCGTCAGCCACCACAAGCCAGGTCATATCGCTCATCATGCACCTCCAGGCAGGGATTTGTTCGCAAGTACAATAGCAGTTCGAGCGCACGACGCCCACGCCCGGATCACCGATTCATAGTATAGGTCTCAAAGTTCACGCCGAAGCCGCTTGTACACCTTCAAAGCGGCTTTCGGTTTCGATCGATCGGCCGGCCTGCATATCCCGTACCAAACGGAGCGAGCGCTGTCTGACGAACCGGGCGCCAATGCGCGGCATGGTGGCGCCCTGGCTCGCTAATCAGAAATTGAAGTTATCGATATTGCTCGCATCGAACGTGGTCGGCGGTCCGAGAATGATTTCGCCCTGCGGTCCAATTGTGCGCTTGCCGAGCTTGCCGGCATCGAACGATTCGCCTTCCTTGCCGGTGATCGTTCCCGAGCACAGCGCGGCCGCCGCATAGGCTGCCAGATATCCCAGCTGATTCGGATCCCACAACTGGAACGCCTTGACCGTTCCGTTCTTCACGAACGCCCGCATCTGGTTCGGCGTGCCCAGCCCGGTCACCTGCACCTTGCCTTTGCTCGACGACGACGAGATATAACGCGCCGCCGCCGCAATGCCCACCGTAGTCGGCGCGACGATCGCCTTCAGATTCGGATACGCCTGCAGCAAGCCCTGCGTTTCGACGAACGACTTCTGGTCGTCGTCGTTACCGTATGCGATCTTCACGAGCTTGATCTTCGAATATTCGGGCTTCTTCAACTCCTCCTGCATCCACTTGATCCACGTGTTCTGATTGGTCGCGTTCGGCGTGGCCGACAACACGGCGAATTCGCCCTCGCCGCCCATCAGCTTCGCGACCAACTGGATCTGGCCTCGACCGATGCCCTCCGCGTTCGCCTGATTGACGAATAGCTGACGGCCCTCGGGCGCCGTGTCGGAGTCGAAGGTCACGACCTTGATGCCTTGCGACATCGCTTTCTTCAGATAGGGCACGACCGCATTCGCGTCGTTGGCCGCGATCACGATCGCGTCCTGCCGCTGCGTAATCAACGTGTTGATGTATTGCACCTGCGACGATGCGCCCGCATCCGACGGTCCCACTACCTTGCCCACGCCGCCGAATTCCTTGATCGCGGCCATGCCGCCGTCGTCGGCAATCACTTCATACGGGTTGTTGATCTGCTTCGGCACGAAGGCAATCTTCAGGCCGCTTTTCAGACCGGCAGCGGATGCCGCGCAACTGATCGCGACGAGAGCGACGCAGAGCGCGGCCTTGCCGGTGTGACGTAGAGGATTGAACATGAGGCGTCTCCTGCTTTGTTGTTGGACGAATGGCTGTCCGGGTTGTCGGTATTTGGTATTCCGTATTTCTTCTGGAGCCGGTTCAGGAAAACGTTATGAGGATGCAGCGGACTTCGCGATAAAACGCCGGTCACGCGCCGCCCGCCAGCGGGCAACCAGGTTGGGAATCAGCACGGAGGCCAGCAGCAGCACGCCGGTCACGATCGTCAGGGTTTCGCTCGACACGTCGTCGAGCGTCAGCGCGTTTTTCAGCACACCGATAATCAGCAGCGACAACAGCACGCCGAACATCGAGCCGCGTCCACCGAAAATACTCACGCCGCCGAACAGCACCGCCGCGATCACCGACAATTCGAAACCTTCGCCGTTATCGCCGCGTGCGCTGGTGAAGCGCAGCGTATAGACCACGCCGGCCAGCGCGCTCATCGCGCCGGACAGCACGAATAGACGCAGCCTGATCTTCGCGACTTCGATACCGGAGAAAGCCGCGGCGGTCGAATTCGCGCCGATTGCGTAGAGGCTGCGGCCGAACGCGGTGGACTGCAGCAGCACGGTAAACAGCACCGCGCCGACAATTACGATCGCAAAGGGCAGCGGAATGAAGGTCGGGCCGACCGTATTCATGCCGAACGCCGTATAGGCCGGCGGAAAATCCGCCACGGCCTGATCGCCGAGCAACACGTAGGCAAGCCCACGGAACAGCGCCAGCGTGCCGATCGTGACCGCGAGCGAAGGCAGATTGAGCCTGACGATCACCAGACCGTTTAGCAGCCCCGCCAGCGCGCCGGCAATCAGAACGAGCACGATCACTACCGGCATCGGCAGGCCCATGTGCCACAGCACCCCCATCAGCGCACTGGAGGCGCCTAGCACCGATGCCACTGACAGATCGATTTCAGCGGCCACGATAATCAGCGTCATGGGCAGCGCCATCAATGCGATCTCGGTCAGATCGGCGAGAATATTGCTGACATTCGCACCAGTGAGAAACACCGGCGACAACCATCGCCCGAGCGCAAGCGACAAAGCCAGCACGACAACCAGCAGCACTTCCCATTGCAACGGCGTTTCGCGTTTGCGCGTGAGCAGCGCGGAATCGGGTTTAGCCATGATCGCGTTTCCTCATCATGCGTTTGGCGACGGAGCGGGCCAGCAAGGTATCGGCGGTAATCGCGGCGACGATCAGCGCGCCCTGAATGGCCTGCTCCCAGAATGGCGAGACGTGCAGCACGACCAGCGCGATACTGATCACACCCAGCACGAGCGCGCCGAGCGTAGCGCCGAGAATGGTGCCCACCCCGCCGGTGATCGCGACGCTGCCCACCACGGCGGCGGCAACCACCTGCAATTCGATGCCCTTCGCAGTGCTTGCGTCGACGGTGCCGAAGCGCGCGAGCCACAACGCGCCCGCAAAACCCGCAATTGCGCCCGACAGCAGAAAACCCGCCATCACGCGACGCTCGACGTTGACGCCGGCAAGCCGCGCCGCCTCCGGGTTCGAGCCGATCGCGTAATGCTCCCGTCCGCCGCGAAACTGTTTCAGATAAACGGCCAGCCCGGCCAGCACGACCAGCGCGATCAGCGCGAGCGTCGGTATGCCGAAGAAAGTGCCGGTAGCGAGACGGGAAAACGCGTCGGGCAAACTGGTCGCGTTGATCTGGCCGCCGTGTACCCATGCATAGTCCGCGCCACGAAAAATGTAGAGCGTGGAGAGTGTCGCCACCAGCGAGGGCACCCGCCCCACCGCAACGAGCAACGCATTGATACTGCCCGCCACCAGACCGATCGCGAGTCCGGCCAGCAACGCAACGATCACCGGCATCTGCGGAAAGGCAACGTACAGGCTGCCGACCGCATAGGCGCTGATGCCGACCGTCGAGCCGACCGACAGATCGATATGCCGCATCAGGATCACCACCGTCATGCCGGCCGTGAGCAAGCTGATAATCGACACATTCAGCAGCACGTCACGCAGATTCTGCAGATTCAGAAACTGCGGCTTCGCGAGCCCGGTCCCGACAATCAGCAGGATCAGCACGACAAACAGCGTGGTCTCGCGGCTCTTCGCGAGGCCCGCGATAAAACCGCCGGGCGCGCTGCCGCTGCGCCTCGGAGCCGGCGCCTGAACGGGTGCGGGATGGGTGGAAGAGTGGCGCATCATGCCGCGTGCCACAACGGAGGAAGCGGCTGACCGAGCGCGGCGCCCATGATGCGCTCTTCGTCGGCTTCGGCCCGCGCGATATCGGCGCTGATACGGCCCTCGTGCATGACCAGTACGCGATCGGCCATGCCGAGCACTTCCGGCAACTCGCTCGAAATCATCAGCACCGCCATGCCGTCGCGCACCAGTTCGGCCAGCGCGCTATACACCTCGGCTTTGGCGCCGACGTCGATGCCGCGCGTGGGTTCGTCGATGATGAGCACCTTGGGATGAGTGGCCAGCCACTTGCCGAGCACGACCTTCTGCTGGTTGCCGCCGGAAAGCGTGCCGACCGGCGCATTGGGGTCGCCCGCCTTGAGACGCAAGCGCGTGCCCCACTTATCGGCCAACTGTGTTTCGCTGCGGGTGGAAATCAGGCCATGTTTGACGAGACGTCCGAGCACCGTCATCGAGGCATTGCGCGCGATGCTCAGTTCCAGCGCCAGCCCTTGCTGGCGACGGTCCTCCGGCACCAGCGCAAGACCCGCGCGTACTGCCGCCGCCGGACTGCCCGCGGCGAGCCGCTGCCCGCCGATCGAGATCTCGCCCGAGTCGAGCGGATCGATGCCGAAGATCGCGCGCGCCACCTCGCTGCGCCCCGCGCCAACGAGCCCTGCCAGCGCGACGATCTCGCCGGCGCGGACCTCGAACGAAATGTCCTTGAACACGCCCACGCGCGTGAGTCCACGCACGGACAGGCGCACTTCACCCGGCGGGCGCTCCGCCTTCGGATAGAACGTTTCCAGATCGCGGCCCACCATCTTCGCGACAATGGCTTCGGTGGTGAGATCGGCGGTCAGGCCGTCGAACACCTTCGCGCCGTCACGCATGATCGTGACCCGTTGCGTCAGCGTGAACACTTCGTCCAAGCGGTGTGTGATGAATAGAATCGCGACATCGCGTTCGCGCAGCTTGCGCACGATGGCAAAGAGCCGCTCCACTTCAGGCAGCGACAAGGCGGCGGTCGGTTCGTCCATGATCAGCACGTTCGCGTTCAACGACAACGCCTTCGCGATCTCGATCACCTGCTGATCGGCAATCGACAGGCCACGCACCAGTTGATCCGCCCGTAGATCGACCCCGAGCGAGGCCAGCAAGCCGTCCACTTCGCGCCGCATCGCGTCGTACTGAATGCGGCCGATCCGGTCGACCGGCTGCCGTCCCATGAAGATGTTCTCCGCAATCGAAAGATCGAAGAACAGCGTCGGCTCCTGATAGATCACCGCGAGACCCGCGTCGCGTGCTTCGGCAGGTGTCGCGAAGCGGCGCGCCACGCCGTCGACGCGCAATTCGCCGCTATCCGGCTGATGCACGCCCGCCAGAATCTTCACGAGCGTCGATTTGCCCGCGCCGTTTTCGCCGAGCAATGCATGCACTTCACCCGGCCACAGTGCGAGGTCGCCGTCGGATAACGCGCGGACCCGGCCGAACGATTTGCTCGCGTGCCGTAGTTCGAGCCTGGGCACAGCGGATGGGGATGGCTGCACTACGTGTCTCCTTCTTTTTTGCTTGCGGGAATGCGTCGGACGCGCCCGGTACGTCAAATACGATAGATACGCTCCGCGTTGCGGCAAAACAGTGCTGCTTTTTCAGCATCGCTCGCACCGTCGACGATCGACGCATACGCGTGCCACAAATCCTGGTAAGAGCCGAACAACCGGTCGACCGGGAAATTCGACGCGAACATGGCGCGCTCGACACCGAACGTATCGATCGTTTCGAGCACATACGGCCGCAAACTCTCAACCGTCCACTGATGATCGAACATGGCAAGCCCGCTGATCTTCACCGCGACATTCCTGCACCCGGCGAGCAAGCGCATGCCGTCGCGCCACGCGCGATAACCGGCGACACTGCTGCGATCCACGAACATGCCCGCATGGTTGACGATAAAAGCCGTATCGGCATGGGTGCGTGCCAGCTCCGCCGCCGCTTCCATCTGCGACGGATACAGTTGCAGATCGAACGACAGGTCGTATCGGCGCAGCAACGCAAAATGCTCACGCCACTGCGGCTCGCGCATGAAATGACGTCCCACGTAATCGAACAGCTTGTTCTCGTGCACGTTCAGGATCTGCCTGATGCCACGCGTATTGCCGAACGACGCATGCGCCTCGAGTCGTTCCGCTGCATTCGCCGCGGACAGATCCACTGCGGCGACAATCGCATTCGGCATGCCACGCGAGCCCGGACGCTCCGCAATGGCTTGCAGCCAGCGGGTTTCCTCGACGGGATCGGCGGGGTCGTGATTCGCTTCCACGTGTACCAGTTTCAACACCTCGATATCGCCCGCCTCGCCAAGCAGATCGTCCAGCAGATAGTCGTGCTTCAGCGCGCGCGCGTCTCCCACGAACGACACGCCCGGGTTTTCCAGCCACGGATAACGATGCGTCTTCAGGTCCCACAAATGGATATGCGAATCGACAACCTGCATGCAACATCCTCCACGCCAGGGTCCAGGCAAAATCAGCTAAGTGAACTCAAATGAAAGACCGGTTCGAGCGGTTGCTGAAGCGGCGTATGGTCGGAGGCCGTTTGCATGATGTCGGCCATGTAATCCCACCATTTGCGCATCACGTCGAGTTGCGGCAGCGCATTCATCGTGTGATTCGTGGTGCGCGTCAGAACCGCGAACAGGTGGTTCGCTTCGGCGTCGAAGAAAATCCGATAGTCGTGCACGCCGGCGTTGTGCAATGCATCAACAAGTTCAGGCCAGATCTGCGCATGACGTCGCTCGTATTCTTCGCGCATGCCGGGGTTGAGCACCATCCGGAAAGCGATTGTTTCCATTGCGGCCTGTCTCCCGTCGTGTCCGGGCGCTTTCCCTGAGGAGCGTGGAAGCGTCTGATACGACTATAATTCCTGCGTCGATAGCATCTCAATCCGTTGTTGGGATTGGGCGATCCACAAACCGAATCGCACCGGAACCATGAGCCAACACTCAGCTGCCATCGCACTCGTCAATCGGCTCAAGTTCAAGCACCTCGCGCTGCTCGTCGCGCTCGACGACGCGCGCAATCTCCATCAGGCCGCCGAGGCGATCAACGTCGCGCAACCCAGCGCGAGCCGCATGCTCGGCGACATCGAGGAAGCGTTTGGCTTCCTGCTGTTCGAACGCAACGCACGCGGCATGACGCCCACGCCGCTCGGTGTCGTCACGCTGGCCTACGCGCGCCGGGCACTCGCCGAGCTGACCCGGTTTGCCGAAGACCTCGACGTCAAACGGCGCGGCGGACACGGACAGTTGACCGTCGGCGCCATCATGGGCGCCGCGCCCGACCTGCTGGCCATGGCGGTCGCCGCGCTGAAAACCGAAAGCCCCTTGCTGAACGTGCGCATTCTGGGCGAAACCAGCGACCAGGTCGTGCAATTGCTGCATCGCCGCGAAGTCGACCTGGCGCTCGGGCGCCTGACCAGTCCACTGCAGCACAACGACTTCAGTTTCGAGCCGCTCGCCCGCGAGACCTTGCTGCTGGTGGTCCGTTCGGTGCATCCGCTGGCGCAGCGCTCGCGCATTAGCTTGCGGGAGCTGATCGACTGGCCGTGGGTCGCGCAACCGGTCACCAGTCCGGCACGCGTGCTGTTCGAAGAGGAACTCGCACGCGCCGGCCTTGCGACGCCGGTCAATCTGACCGAGTGCGCGTCGATTTTCGCCACGCTGCAATTGCTCGAAAACTACGACGCCGTGGCCATGCTGCCCGAGTCGGTCGTGCGCGATCATGTGCGCGGCAAGCTGCTGGTCGCACTGCCCCTTGAAATCGGCAAGAGCCTCGCGGGGTTCGGCATTCTCACGCGCAAGGAGGAAGCCCTCGCCGATCCGGCACTGCGCTTTATCGAACTGCTGCGTGGCTTCTCGCGCAAGCTGAAACGCGACGATTCCAGCACTGCGATCACCGAACCTGGGACCGCATCCGCGCCGGTTAGCTGAAGTCGGCATCGTCGCGTCGCTGCCGCGCTTCACTGCAAGTTGACGAACAGTCCGCCGTCCACCAGCAGCGCGGCGCCTGTGACGTAGCGGGCGCGGTCGGAGGCGAGAAATACCACGCAATCGGCGACATCCTCGGGACGGCCCAGGCGGCCCAGCGGAATGCGCTTCTCGAAGTAGGCTTTTTTCGCTTCGTCGGCGAGATCCTCCGCGTTCAGATCGGTTGCGATCGTGCCCGGCATGACCGAGTTGCAGCGAATGCCGTACGGCCCCAACGCTACCGCGCAGGACTGCATCAGCGAATGCACGCCCGCTTTGGTCGGCGTGTAATGCGTTTGCATGCCGCCGCCCACCAGGGCGCTGATCGAACTGGTCGCGACGATCGCGCCGCCCGTGCCCTGCGTTTTCATCTGCTGCGCGGCGGCCTGCGTGACGTAGAACGCTCCGTTCAGGTTGACGGCCACCGTCGACTCCAGGATGTCGGGCGGCATGTCGAGAAAGGCGTGGAACGGGCAGATGCCGGCATTGCTCGCGAGCACGTCGACCCGGCCGAACGCTTCGACCGTTCGGCGCACGAGTTCCTGACCGGTTTCGCGCGCGGCGACATTGCCTTCGACCGCGATCACGCGCCGTCCCAGTGCTTCGATTTCACCGATCACTTCCGCGACGGCCGAGCGGCGTCCGTACGATGCGTCGTTATCGCCCCAGTAGTTGATCGCCACATCCGCGCCTTCGGCGGCGCATGCAACCGCTATCGCGCGGCCAATGCCCCGCGAACCGCCGGTGACGATCACGACCTTATCCTTGAGCAACACGTTCCTCTCCTGTTGGCTGAATCAGTACGATGTCGTGCAGATCGAAATCGAGGCGGCATCGCCTTTCTCGCGCATCCAACGCGTTCAGCGTGGATAAGGCCGCACCAGCGCGGATTCCGGATTGAGCCGCACGCCGAAACCCGGCGTGTCCGGCACTTTCATTCGCCCATTCACCGGCACCGGTTCATCGAGCAGCAGCGGCGTAAACATCGGCACCACTTCATCCGCTTTCGGCGCCATCATCAGAAACTCGGCGAACGGCGAGTTGTGCCGCGTCACGACGAAGTGATAGCTATAGACCGACGAACCATGCGGCACCACCATCACATTGTGGGCATCGGCAAGCGCGGAAATCTTGATGAGTTCGGTAATGCCGCCGCACCAGCCTACGTCCGGCTGGATCAGATCGCAGCACTGCATTTCCAGCAGCATGCGAAAGCCCCAACGCGTCGCTTCATGCTCGCCGGTCGACACCATCATGCCGCGCGGCACGTTGCGGCGCAGTTCGGCGTAACCCCAGTAGTCGTCCGGCGGCAGGCACTCCTCGATCCATTTCAGACCGTACTCATGCGCCGCCTGCGCGAGGCGCGTCGCACACGGGACGTCGAGACTCATCCAGCAGTCGTACATCAGCCAGAAGTCGTCGCCGACCAGGCTACGCATCCCGGCGAGCTTGTCCAGATTCTTTCGAAGACCCTCCTCGCCTTCCGCGGGACCATGCTGCAACGGCAATTTCCCGCCGATGAAACCCATCTCTTTCGCGAGATCGGGACGCGCGCCGGTGGCGTAAAACACGAGTTCGTCACGCACGGGGCCGCCCAATAGCTGGTACACCGGCTCCTTGCGGACCTTCGCGAGCAGATCCCACAACGCGAGATCGACACCCGAAATCGTATTCAGCACCACGCCTTTGCGGCCGTAGTACAGCGTCGAGAAATACATCTGATCCCACATTTTCTCGATGTCGGTAACAAGCTGGCCTTCAAGAAAACGTGCGAGATGTTTTTCGACGATGAAGGCGCCGATCTCACCGCCCGTTGTGACCGCGAAACCGACCGTGCCGTCGCTCGCTTCGATTTCGACGACCAGCGTGCCGAGCACATTGATGCCGAACGACTGGCGGCTCTGACGATATTCGGGGTAACGCGCCATCGGTGTGGCAATGTGATCGTCGATCCAGTGTCCGTCGGGTTGATCGTGATAATCCGCGCCGCCGCCGCGGACGATGAAGGCACGCACGTGCCGGATAGTAGGCATGGCCATGAAGAGGGCTCCGTTGTTGGTGCGTCTGACGCGCAGCCGAAAATGCGCCTAGCGGGCGCGGTGCAGCAAGTGCTGGAACGACCCGGATGAATGAGCGCCGTCACGTCGCAATAGCGTGCCGATCATGAGCGCCGCGAGCAGGCTCGACACGCCCAATACGATCAGCCCGGCCGAGGTTGAGGAAAAGGTCCGTTCCGCGGCGGTGCGCAGGCTGGGCGCAATGAATCCGCCAAGGCCGCCGAGCGAATTGATTAGCGCGATGCCACCCGCCGCCGCGGCGCCCGTCAGGTAGCGCGTCGGGAAGGTCCAGAACAGCGGTTGCGCCGCGATAAAGCCGCTGGCCGCGAAGCACAGCGCGATCAGGCCGATCGACGGGCTATGCGCGAGTCCCGAAGCACCGATGCCGAGGCCCGCGAGTACCAGCAGCGCGACCGCCCAGCGCCGGTGCCCGCCGGTACGGTCGGCACGACGCGGCACGTACCACGTCACGGCCAATGCACACAGCCACGGCAACGCGGCAACGAGGCCCACGCGCAAGCCGACCGTGGTACCGAGCAAAGCGGCCACCTGTTGCGGCAAATAGAAGATCACCCCGTAGACGCTCATCTGGATCAGCAGATAGATCGCCGAGAGCAGCAACACCCGGCGATCCAGCAGCGCGGCGAGAATATGATGCGGCCCATGCGCGGATGCGGCGCGCGCATCGTCGTCGAGCGCGGCGCGCAAGGTGCTGCGCTCTTGCGCGTCGAGCCAACCCGCATCTTCGGGGCGATTGTCGAGATACCAGAACGCCCACACGCCGACCATGGAAGCCAATACCCCCTCGATCAGAAACAGCCACTGCCAGCCGGCCAGACCCAGCATGCCGTGCAGGTCGAGCAATGAGCCCGACAACGGACTGCCGAAGATGAACGCCAGCGGCGCGCCGAAATAAAACACGCCGACCGCTCGCGCACGCGCCGTTTGCGGAAACCAGTGGGTCAGGTAATAGATCACGCCGGGGAAGAAGCCTGCTTCGGCGACACCCAGCAGGAAACGCAGCGAGTAGAAAGCAGTCGGCGTGTGCGCGAGACACATGGCCGCCGAGACAAGCCCCCAGGTCACCATGATCCGGCACATCCAGGCGCGCGCGCCGACCCGGTGCAGCAGAAGATTGCTCGGTACTTCGAACAGGGCATAGCCCACGAAGAACACGCCCGCGCCGAACGCAAAAGCCGCGTTGGACAAGCCAGTATCATGCTGCAACGCCTTCTGCGCGAAGCCGATATTGGCGCGATCGAGAAACGCCAGCACGTACATCAGCAACAGAAACGGCAACAGCCGGCGCATGACCTTGCTGTTGATCGCCTCCAGCGAAGCGGGCGAATGCGGATTCATGTCGTCTCCTTCGCAGAGCATGCGGGTCGCGCTCTGCGTTTTTTACTCTTGCACTACCACGGCCGCCGCTCAGGTCACCCGGCGATAGCTCAGTAAGTGGCGCGGCCGCCGGACAGATCGAATACCGAACCGGTGCTGAACGCGCAGTCCTCGGAGGAGAGCCAGAGAATCAGCGACGCCGCTTCTTCGGGCAACAGAAACCGGTTCATCGGAATCTTCGAGAGCATGTAGTCGATATGCTGCTGCGACATCGAATCGAAGATCTCCGTTTTGGCCGCGGCCGGCGTGACCGCATTGACGAGGATGTTCTTCGTCGCCAGTTCTTTGCCGAGCGATTTGGTCAAACCTATAAGTCCGGCTTTGGACGCGCTGTAGTGCGAGGCGTTCGGGTTGCCCTCTTTACCGGCCACCGAGGCGATATTGACGATCCGCCCGTAGCCTTGCTTGAGCATCTGCGGCACGACCGCGCGGCAGGTGAGATACGGGCCGATCAGATTCACGTCGATCACGCGGCGCCAGACCTCGGGGTCCAACTCCCACGTCGTGCCGTTGCCGCCGGTGATGCCGGCGCAGTTGATCAGCACGTCGATCGCACCATGCGCCGCGAGTGTTTGCGCCACTGCCTGAGCGACCGATGCCTCCTGGGTGAGTTCGACCGTGACGGCCGTTACCTTGCCCAGTTCGCTGAGTTCTTGCTGACTGCGCGCGAGCCGCTCGGCGTCGATGTCCCACAAGGCGACCGATGCACCCGACTTCAGCGCTCGTTGAGCCACCGCGTAGCCAATGCCGCGCGCGCCGCCGGTAATGGCGACAACACGCCCCTCCAGATCGATTCGGTTCATTGCTGTGCTCCTGCGGCATGCCTGAGAGGCTTGCCTTTCAGTTGTTGTATTTCTGCTGTTCGTGCTGCGTTTGCTTTCGTTCAGTCAATATACGAGCGGTGCGATACGCCAACAATCCGTGTATTGGAGGAGGTGATAACAAAAGCGAATCGGTGAGTGGGCGTGTTCAGGTTTGGCGTCGGTTCGTAGGCGTCATCCCAGCCTCCGGTTAGACTTGCTTTCAGCCCAAATTGCGACGAGGTTTGCGACGTGACCGATAGCTCAGAAATCAAAGCGCTTCTGTTTGATGTATTCGGAACAGTCGTCGACTGGCGCAACGGGGTCGCGCGCGACCTGCGCCCTTTCCTCGGGCGGCACGCAGCACACATTGACGCGTATGAGTTCGCGGATGCATGGCGGCGTCAGTATGTGCCCGCAATGGGCGAGATACGCAGTGGCCGCCGGCCGTTTGTCCGGCTCGACGTACTGCACCGGGAAAACCTGCTCAAGGTGTTAGCCGACTACGGCATCGACGTCGGTTCGATTCCCGCGGATGAACTCGACGCTCTGAACCACAGTTGGCACCGCCTCGACCCGTGGCCCGATTCCGTCGAGGGTCTCTTGCGGCTCAAGCGTCGCTTCATGATCGCGCCGCTTTCAAACGGCAATATCAGGCTCATACTCGACATGGCAAAACGCGCCGCACTCCCTTGGGACGCGATTCTCGGAGCGGAAGTCGTTCGCGCGTACAAGCCTTCGCCGCAGGTCTACCTTGAAACAGCCGAGATCCTTGGCCTCGAGCCTTCGGAGGTGTGCATGGTCGCCGCTCACAATGGCGATCTGGCAGCGGCACGCCAATGCGGCCTCAAAACGGCGTTTGTCTTGCGGCCAACCGAGCATGGTCCCGCGCAAAAGAGCGACCTGCATGCCGAGCAGGCCTGGGACTTCATCGCGACGGATTTGAACGACCTGGCTACGCAAATCGGTTGCCCGACTTGAGGATTCGGACCTGCAAACAGTTGCTTATTTGCAGCCACGCCGGATCGAGCCCATGCAAGGCCTTTAATCGCACGCGCGCCGATCAGATGCGTTCTTCAGACGCCACGCACGAGGACGATCACGCGTCGCCCTGCCCGTCTTTTCCAATCACTACGCTTGTGTTTCGCTCGATGCGTACATGGCGTTGCGGATGATCCTACAGATACTGCGCGCCGGGCGACGCGGAAGTGGTCATCACGGGAGCGATCCGGGTTCGACGGGCGGCCACTAATCCGTGCACGCCGGACACGCGATCGCTTTCGCCGCGGCCGGCTGTTCGCTCCGCCCAAAACTCACGAGCGCGGCGAGCCCCAGTAGCGCCAGCGTGCTGCCGAACAGAAAGTCGGCGGAGATGCCGACATGGTCGACCACGACGCCGCCAATCAGCGATCCCAGCGCAATGGCAACCTGAATGATGCTGACAAACAGCGCCGAGCCCGCTTCCGGCGAGTCCGGCGTGGCGCGTTGAATCCAGATGCTGAAGCACAGCGGCAGCGCCCCGAAGGAAACACCCCACGCGAGAACGAGCGCGGCGACCCCCGGCTGCGATTGCTGCAGGAGCGGCATTGCCAGCAGCGCGAACATGAGCAGGGACACCATCGCGCCAACCGATAGTTTCAGGTTGCGCGTCACCGTCGACGAAACGGCGAAGTTCGAGAAGAAGCCGATAATGCCGAAGCCGAGCAGCAGCCACGTGATCGTCGACATCGTAAAACTTGCATTGCGCAGCAGGAACGGCGTGATGTACGTGTACGAGGAAAAGTGCGCGCCGAACACGAGCCCCACCATCAGCATGCTTCTACGGGGATGCGGCCGGCGCAATAGCGCCACCAGATCGTGCAGTCGCAAGGCGGCATTCGACGGCAGGGACGGCACGAAGAAAAACTGGGCGACGAGCGCGACCGCGACCAGTCCGCCCGTCGCCATGAACGACGCGCGCCACGACGCGAAGCTGGCGATGAACGTGCCGAGCGGCACCCCGATCACCGTTGCGCAGGTCACGCCGGTGAGAATCGTCGCCATCGCTCTGGCCGAATCCTTCGGCCGAACAAGACGCGCCGACGCTGCCGTCGCCAAGGTCCAGAATCCGCCCAACGCGGCGCCGAGCAGCGCGCGTCCGACCAGCATGAATAGAAAGTCCGGCGCAAATGCGGAAATCAGATTCGACGCCAGCAGCAAGGCCGTGAGCAATAGAAATACCCGCCGGCGATCCATCCGTCCGGCCACCAGCATCAAACCGGGCGCGGAGATGGCAGCAATGACACCCGGCACCGTGACCATCAATCCGGCGGTGCCGGGCATCACGCCCAGATCCGCCGCGATGCGCGGCAGCAGCCCAACGGGTAAAAACTCCGTGGTCACGAAGGCAAAAGCACCGATTGCAACGGCCACGACAGCAAGCCAGGAGCGCAGGGACGACGACGCCCCATCGTCCGGCGAGGCCGTGCTCGCCGGCAGATTATCTTCCATCAACATAGTATTGTTTGCGGGTAACTAAACAACGGTGGGATTAGAGCAGTTGCACCGGACTAATCAATTCCCGAACGGCAAATCATGAATAAAAAGCAGGCGATATTGGCCTGCCGATGATTGCAATTGGAAAGACAGCGGGTGAAACCCTGAATAGCGCACACCTTAACATCGTATTAAATCGCTCGCTGACGACCCCGGAAAATTGCAGTCGGCCGTGTGGGTATTTCGATCGGAGCGAGGCAGCGCGAATCGGAAACAGAGGCGGTGTGCTGCTTCCCACCGCCTCCTGAACGGCCGTCGCGCTATCGGCGATTATCGGCCGACTACTGGCCCGACTACTGGCCGAAATAGACCCTGCATAGCGACCCGGACGAGCACGGCCGCCCCTGCCGGCCTCCCGCTTGAGCCGTGCCCGCGGCCACGCCGCCATAGGAGACGTTCTGCACCGGCTGGGCGGCCGGCAACGTGGTTTCACCGAACGACATGTCGGTGGTGTCTTGCACTGATTCGTTTGCGTTCTGCATCAACACCCGGTTCGGCGCGATTTCATCCTGCTGGCTGCCCGAGGCACCGGCCGTATTCGGTGCCAGAAAGAGAGCGGCGCTTGCCAATGCCATCAATAAACGTAGTTTCATGTCCAGACTCCTCGAATCCGGCGCAGCAACTGTCATCCCCTTCAAAAAGAATTGATCCGCGAAAAAACGTCCTATCGCCAGATCGACCTGACGGACGGGCGAATGCCTATGCGGGACTGCTGCGGCGAGTCACCGAACTAAACGAGTAAGTAATTGCCAAACCTGCGACGGGTTCGGGCGTGCCGGAAAGTGCCGCAGTGCGCGAGCGGCACGTGTGGCTTGCCGGAATCGGTCGCCGCCAGGCTGGAAACGCAGATTGTGGTTCTGCAGTTCCGTTATAGGTCGGCCACTGCGGATTTCAAACCCGGCGCGGCGACCTGTTCGCACCCCGATCAACAACATGCGACAACAAAATCAATCGGGCTGGCGCGTGATTTACCCGAACAGTGCGTTATGATGGTGGAATAACGCACAAATCAGCAGCCCACGCGAAACACCGGCGAAAGGCGGAGTGCGGGCGTGAGACAGGCGATTCGCAATCAATGTATCGTCATCACCGTTTTTTCCATCGCGGCCGCAAGGCTTACCCAGCCGTACCTGCCGCGCGGCGCAGCGCTTGAATATTGACTGATTGGCGCGGCCAGCCGTATAGGCGGGCTCGCTGGGCATAGGCAGTAACGCAATTTATGAGGCACCGTTTTTACGCTGCCAGCAGGATTTCCTTCGATCAATAACCTTACCGCGGGCGGACCCCATTTACATGGGCTCAATGCTGTCGCGGCTCCCCCTTGCAATCTGCAACTGACAGAACGCCACACGCTTTAGAAGGACGAATATCTTATGGACGAAAGGAAGAGAGATAGCATGATTGCGTATCTCCGCCATCGCATGGAAGAGTTTGGTATCAAACCAGAAGACCTCGCCGCCGTGCTGGCGGCCGAACCGAAGAGGCAAGCCGCCGCGCGTTACCGCAGCGCAACCGGAGATAGCTGGGATGGCCAGGGAGAAATGCCTCAATGGCTTAAACAGGCAATTAGCGCAGGTCAATCAATTGACCACTTCGAATTATCGGCCACGCCGGCACCTGCCCCGCAGCCGAGAAAACAGGTGGATTGGGTAAACGACCCGTTCGCCGGCAGCCCGCTGGCGCGCCAGACCAACCGCTAAGCCGTCAGATCGTACCGCTCACGCAAGCCGGCGCCTCCGTGTTCGCGGCAGTCTCCCGCGCCGCCGCGAACCGCGGCGACTCGATGAATGCGCTGACCTGCCGCACGATTTGCCAGAACACCTTTTCAAATACGCGGACCTGCTCCGGCTCAGACAAGCCGTTGGCAAGCGGATCGGCAAAGATCCAGCGACTCAACGAGGGCTCACCCGGAAAGAGCGGCGCATGGTGACCGGCGACGCATTCGTCCATGGCGATGACGATGTCCATTCGCGGCGCCCACTCGCCGGTGAACTCCAGCCAGCTTTTCGGGCTGAGCACGCCGAGGTCCGAAATTCCCGGCCGCAATTGCGCGATCGCAGTCGGGTGAACTCGCGCGGCCGGCTCCGGCCCCGCGCTGAATACGTCGAACCGGTGTCCCGCCAGTTCGCGCAGTAAAGCTTCGGCAATGATGCTGCGTGCTGAATTCTCGCGACAGAGAAACAGCACCTTGTATTTTCTGGTCACGCTCACCCCGTACCTGTGTTCTTTTTCTCTCTGTCGGATTCTGCCGCAGCAGTCTTGCGCGTTGGTGACACTTCCATGACCTGGTTTGTCGCACGGCAAGAATGCTTTCAGTATGCTGTCAACCGCGCGCCAATCCGGCGGCGCTCGCGATAACTGTTTTCTTCAGAACCGCAAGCCGTTCAGGAACTGGAACCAGAGTCCGCCCAGCACCCCGGCAGGGTGGGCGTCACCGGCGTTTTCTTCGCGCTTGCGGGACGTGCCGTGGTTGGTGGGGTCAGACGGCGTGCCTCGCCTGACGGCTGCATCATCCGTGGCTTGTGCTTGTGCCTGAGCCGTAGCTGCAACGTCGGGAGCCGCCGCTGCGTTTGCTGCTGCCTCGGCGGCAGCTTGCGCCCTCTGCGCCTCACGGCGCGACGCCTGCAAAGCCGACACGCTGTCGGCGATCTGCGCGGCACGCAACGCCTCGCATCGACGCCCCAGCAGCACACCGAACAGCACGTCGCGATTGTGGCCCTCGTCGGCGAAACGCATGGCAAGCGACACCATCTCAGCATAGGCCGCTTCGTCCGCGGCCCGCGCCGCCGTCTCGCGCTCGGCCTGCGCCTTCTGCTGGCGTGCGCGCTGCGCTTCCCAGCCGCGCATCTGCTCGGCATAGACCGTGTCATATACCTTGCGCTGCGCGGCGTCGGAGAGGATCGCATACGCGTCCTTGATTTCCTGGAAGGTGGCGCGCGCAACTTCCTCGGCGCCGCTGTTGCGATCCGGATGCCATTTCATCGCGGCCTTGCGGTAGGCCTGTTTGATTTCTTCGCCGGTGGCGTGCATGGGCACACCGAGCATGTCATAGAGGGTTGCCATTGCTTGCTCGACCTCGCGGGGATTCGCTTCGCGGACCATCGTAGCATGCGAAAAACGGCTTTATCGTGAAGCAGCCGGCGCTTCTGTCACCGACCCTGCAGACAAAAAAAGGCCCCGCTACTGACGCAGCGAGGCCAAATCCCATGTCAAGGAGATGTCATGGAGGAGACGGCTCAATCATAGCCGTGCGTCATCGCACCCCCAAACAATGGTTCGCCATATGCTTATCCCGTGCGGCTTCAACTGCATTGCACAGGATGGCGCAGCGGGTTCCGAGCGGGCCCCTCAGTGGATCCCTAAGCGGGTTCGAAGCCGGCTTCGAGGCCTTCGTCAAACAGGCCGCCGAGCCGTCAGCTACCCCGCCCGGTTATATCGTTAGAACAAAAAGTCGCTTCGCCCGGCTCGCCGCGCTCTTTAAGATAACGCTTCAAAGTCCGGTTCGCCCCGGTTCGTCTGCGCGCAGCCCCGCGCCAGCGTCCCGTGAGCCGCTACCGAAGGAGTATTTCGTTGACCAGTTTCGATCATCAGCGCCGGCCACTTGTCATCGGCATCGGCGGCACGACACGCGCGGCGTCGTCGACCGAGCGCGCACTCGGCTTTGCGCTGCGTGGCGCGCAAGCCGCGGGCGCGAATACCCGGCTGTTCGGCGGCACCTTCCTGCATAGCCTGCCCCACTACGCCCCGGAAAACCCCCAACGCACCGACGAACAGCTCGAACTGATCGAGGCCGTGCGCCATGCGGACGCGCTGATCATCGCGACGCCCGGCTATCACGGCGGCGTCTCGGGTCTTGTCAAGAACGCGCTGGACACGCTCGAGGAGCTGCGCGCCGACGAGCGGCCGTATCTGGATGGCCGCGCGGTCGGCTGTATCGTCACCGCGTATGGCTGGCAGGCCGCCGGCTCGGTGCTGACCTCGCTGCGCTCGATCGTCCATGCGTTGCGCGGCTGGCCCACGCCGTTCGGCGCGGGAATCAACACGCTCGAAACGCGTTTCGACACCGTCGAGACCTGTTCGGACGCCAAGGTTGTCGATCAGCTCGCCACGGTCGGCCAGCAGGCCGCGCAATTCGCGCTGGCCTTCAACGCGCATCGCACGCCGACGGCCGCGCCGCTCGGCCAGGCTGCCAGGGAAGCACAACCCGCCCGTTTGCTGCACGCGGTTTAAGCGCACCTCGTGTGACCTCGTGGACCGCGCCTCGCGGTCCACGCATTCTGCAAGAATCCTCTGCGAACTCCCGTCGGCGGCCGATTTTCTCGACCCGCCGCGCCCGCTCCGTTCCAAACCGTGCGCCACATAACAGACCATCCGCGAACAAGGCTGGATAGTGTCTTTACGCTTGGCGACTATGGACCGATCCAGCCTCCTGAAGACCGTTCCAGAACGTCGCTGATTTGCTTACGAGGAAAGATTGGTTCACCCGCTGCGCGGCGCGGCCTACGCTTGATCCTGCCCGCTGACTCACCGGTTGCCTGACGCACAGGGTTGCGTCCCGCCTGCCGGCTCCCTGGCAACACACGCGGGCACACTCACTGCCACGACCATGAATTCACATATCCGCTACAAAGGCTACGAAGTCGCACCGGCTGCGCAACAACTGCCTAATGGCCTGTTCGCTGCCAATCTGACTATCGAGAAAACCACCGCAAGCCAGGGTCAGGCCTACTCGTTCGACGCGCTCGACTACTTCTTCGACGAAGAACATGCGCTCGCCTATGCGTTTCGCTGGGGACGCATGTGGATCGACAGCCGGAAATAAACCGCTAAACAAACCGCCAAACCGGCAAGCGCAGGCCTTCAGCACAGTCCTTATTGCCTATTGCTCATTGCGACACCTGACGTCGGTTTTGAAACAGCTGTGCCAGAATAGACGACACCTGAGTTCAAGGAGTCGCCTGCAATGACGTGGACCGTCGATCAACAGTTAGCTTTAACCGCAACCGAAGCAATCGCCGCGATCCAGTCCGGGCGCCTCAAAGCCGCAGACTATATAGCCACGCTGATCGCGCGCGCGGCATCGCTGTCGAGCCTCAATGCGCTCACCACACTCGACCTCGATGGTGCACTGGCCGCCGCGCAGCGCATCGATGCCTTGCCGCCCGAAGCAAAAGCGCGGTTGCCGCTCGCCGGTTTGCCCATCGTCGTGAAAGACAACATCAACACGGCCGGCCTGCAGACCTCGGCGGGCACGCCCGCTCTGGAGGGTTTCGTCCCGAAGACGAACGCGCCTTCGGTACAGCGGCTTCTCGATGCCGGTGCAATCGTGCTCGGCAAAGCCAACATGCACGAACTCGCGTTCGGCATCACCAGCACGAATCTCGCCACGCACGCCGGACCGGTGCGCAATCCGTACAACCCCACCCTGATCCCCGGCGGCTCGTCGGGCGGCACGGCCGCCGCGATCGCCGCGCGCATTGTGCCCGCGGGTCTCGGTACCGACACCGGCGGCTCGACCCGCATTCCGGCGGCGTTGACGGGCACCGTGGGGTTTCGCCCATCGGTCGGCAACGGTGGCGCCGAGCGGCGCTATCACGACCCGAATGCCGTCGTGCCGATCAGCCATACGCGCGATACGGTAGGACCGATGGCCCGCACGGTTGCCGATGTCGCTCTGCTCGACGGCGTAATCACGGGGGCCGGGCCGTTGCCCGTGCTTGCCTTGAATGGTTTGCGCATCGGTTTGCCCGCGCCGCTCTGGGACGGCCTCGAAAAACAGGTGGAAGAAGTCGCACGCGCCGCGTTGCGCCGCCTAGAAGCAGCGGGCGTCACCTTCGTGCCTGTCGCGATGAGCGAACTGGAAACCCTGAACGGCCTGGTCGGCGGTCCGATCGCAGTCCACGAGGCACGTGAGGACGTGCGCGCCTGGCTGGTCGCCAACGATGCGCCGGTCAAGACCGTGGCTGAACTGGCGGCCCGCATTGCGAGCCCGGACGTGCGCTCGATCTACGACGACGTACTCGCCGACGTGCTCGGCGATCGTTACGACGCGGCACTGCTGCAATGGCGGCCGCGTTTGCAGCAGTACATCGCAGCGACATTCGCCGATGAGCGTCTCGACGCGCTGCTGTTCCCGACCACGCGCCTCACCGCGGCGCGCATCGACGACCTGAACGGTTCGTCGAGCGTCTCGATCGACGGCGCCGCGCCGATCGATACGATGGAAGCGTTCCTGCGCAATACCGATCCGGCCAGCACGTCCGGCATTCCGGGCTTGTCGCTGGCGGCCGGGCTGAGCGCCGCCGGCCTGCCGGTCGGCCTGGAGCTGGACGGCCCGCTCGGCGAGGATCGGCGGTTGCTGGCAATTGGCGTCGCGGTCGAGCAACTGCTCGGCGCACTGCCGGCGCCGGCGCTCTGAGGGGCAGCCTGAAGATGCCTCTCAAGGATGCCGTTGAACACACCGCGCAAAAACCGCCGATCCGAGTGCTGACGACCAGCAGGTTAAAGCACGCGCGTCTTCGGCAAACGATTCTGCGAACCGTCGCGGCATTGGCGCTCGCCTGCACCGCCGCGGCCTGCGCGCGCCTTGCCGCAATCGATTCGAATGCGCTCTGGAAAATCGTCGATGTGCGTTGCGTGCCATCGCAACAAGCCACCGGCACACCGGGCCAATGTACCGTCGTCAATCTCGACAAACGCTACGCGATCCTGAAGGATATCGTCGGCCGCTCGCAGCATCTGCTGATTCCGACCGATCGCGTCACCGGCATCGAAAGCCCGTTCATTCTGGCGCCGAACGCGCCGGACTACTGGGACGACGCATGGACTTCGCGGCTTTACGTCGAGAAATCCGTCAAGCAGACCCTTCCCGACAATCAACTGGGCCTCGAGATCAATTCGCAATTTCGCCGCTCGCAAAACCAGTTGCATATTCATATCGATTGCATGCAGGGCAAGATCAGCGACGCACTGGCACGTCACGCGAAGGACACTCCCGGCGAGTGGCATTGGGATACGCTCGACGGTCAGCGCTACCGGATCATGCGCGTCACGTCCCTCACTCAGGCCGACAATCCGTTTCGCATCGTTGCGCGTGACAACCCGAACAGCCAGGCCATGGCGATGCAGACCGTCCTCGTGACCGGCGCGGGGCCATCGGCGAAACAGGACGGCTGGCTCATCGTGAATAGCGGTCTGGATATCGACAATGGCAGCGGCACGGCGGAAGGTTTGCTCGATCATGCTTGCCGCGTGGCGGACGGTGGTTAAGCGCCGCTTGCCCGAGGTTCGCAAAGGGTTCTGGGCGGCAGGCAGCGTCGGGCCGCATTGCGTAAGGGCCCGCGATGTGTCCCCCGGCTTTTGCATCTATATGCAGATGCATTGCTGAACAAAATGGTTCTAGTGCTGCCAATTGGTCCGTAGGATCGGTCTAAACCTGCATTCCGACCGATCCAGCCGATGGCGACATATCTCGACGACACGCAACGCAAGGCACTCGCCCACCAGGCCGCAAGCTGGACATGGCGCACACAATGGCCGACGTGGCTGCTGATCGTCACGATTTACGGAGGCTGGTTCGGCGTAGCGACGCACGCGCACGCACTCGGCCTGCCGCTGACGACCGCGCTGCTGGCGTTGTTGGGCGCCTGGTACATGTCCCTGCAGCACGAACTGCTGCACGGTCACCCGACGCGCTCGCCGCGCCTGAACGCACTGCTAGGCTTCGCGCCGCTCGCAGTGTGGTTTCCGTACAGCGTCTACCGCGATGCGCATCTTCAGCATCACGACGATCCGCATCTGACGCGCCCGGAGCACGATCCCGAAAGCTATTTCGTGAGTCAGCCTGTGTGGCAACGCGCCGGTTTTGCGATTCGTGCGCTGCTGACCCTGCGCAATACCTTTGGCGGCCGCCTGCTGGTCGGCCCGGCTTTCGCAATCGCGGCAACTGGCGCGGATGCGCTCGGCAAAATCAAACGTGGCGATTGGCGTGACGTGCCGACGTGGCTCGCCCATCTGGCCGCGCTAGCCGCACTGACGGTTTGGCTGCAGCGCGTCTGCTCGATCCCGGCGTGGGTCTTTATCGTCGGTGCGGGTTATGGATCGTTGTCGCTGGGTTCGATCCGCTCGTTTCAGGAACACCGCGCGGCACATGCTTACGAGCATCGCACCGTTATCAACGAGGCTGCGTGGTTCTGGCGGTTGCTGTTTCTGAACAACAACTACCATCTGGTGCATCATGACTTACCGCACGTGCCATGGTTCGCACTCCGGAAAGTCTATGAAACGTCCCGCCAGCAATACATAGAACGCTCAGGAGGCTTTCTGGTAAAGGGTTACAGCGAATGGCTGAAACTTTATACGTTCGCTTCGGTTGCGCCTCCGGTCCATGGAGAGCTATCCGGTTTGATCCAGAGTAATCCAAGGGCTTCCGACGATTTTGCAGGTCACGTGGGTAAAATTCATGGTAGTTTTCCGTCGAGGAGAACTCCCTGAAGCTAACCTGCCCGCTACTCCTGAACGCCAAGCCGCAAGACAAGCCCTATAAGATTCGTGTCAGCGACTCCATGTATCTGCGGGTGTCGGTCGCGGGTTCGAAGGTGTGGAAATTTGACTACCGGTTGGATGGCAAGGATTGCAGTTACACCCTCGGCCGATTTCCCGATCTCTCTATCGCGGATGCTCGTCAACTTCGTAACGCTGCAGCCAGCCTTGTCGCGTCCGGGGTTCATCCAAGGGCACACGAAAAGCATCTTCAACAGCAGAACGTTGCCCATTACAAAAACACGCTCTGGCCGGTGTGTGAGGAATGGCTGAGCGACAGCCGAGGGAACTGGACCGCGTACTATCACGGTCAAGCCACGCGCTTCCTTGCACGCTACGTGAAGGACTCGCAGCTCGGTGCAATGCCAATTCGCGACATCACAGTGGCGCACCTGTATGACCTGATCCAATCGATTGCAAAGCGCAAAACTCTTTCAGGCGATGAACGCAAGGCCGGGGGCGCTCCTCACATCGCAATACGTTTGCGCCAACACCTGGACGCTGTATTCAGACGAGCGATTATCAGCGGACGAGTAGACTCGAATCCTGTCGCAGCACTCAAGCCATCGGATGTTGTAACGCTTCCGCCTACCCGACACAATCGAGCGTTGGAGGCTGATGAGCTCAAGCACGTGCTGGCGGCGTTTTCGGTCACCCGACAATTGGATTAGTTGGGTTTTGTCCTTCGGTCCAAGCTGCGTCGCGTTTTCTGCTCGCTTGCGTTCAGACCGCCTTCGGATGTAGCGCGGACATCCTATTCCGCCGAATTGCGGCTGTCGTTTCGGCGCCCAGCAGAAATACAAGCGCACAGAAATACAACCACATCATGAGCACAGCAAGCGAGCCCGCGGCGCCGAACGCGTTCGCCGTTCCAGCATGCGACAGATAAAAGCCAAACAGATATCGACCCGCTGTAAACAGGACTGCAGCGAGGGCTGCACCGGCCAGCGCGTGCCGAAATCTTACGGACACGTCTGGCAGCCACTTTATCAATGCAGCAAAGCCTGCCGTCAGAGCTACGAACGCAAGAATTGATTGCAACACAAGGGCGAAGACTACGACGGGCTTGTCGCCAAAAATGGCGTGTCCAGCAAATTGAATCGCAGCATCCAGCACCAGCGAGACGACCATCAGAAATCCGAGTCCCATTGCCAACCCAAAGGACATCAGGCGCGCGCGAAGTAACAGGGCGAAGCCTTCGATGCCAGATTTTCGCTCGGCGTCAAACACGACATCAAGAGCGGTGTTGAGCGAAGTGAATGTCGCAGAAGCGCCGACCACAAGCAACAAGACTGAGATGACTGCAGCCACCCCTTTTCCCTCGGCGTAACGGGCGTGGCCGACGATATCCTGCATGGCTGCAGCTGCGTCGGAGCCGAGTATGCCTTTCATATGTGCAAACAACTCCCCGCGTGCCGCATCCGCCCCAAAAAACCAGCCTGCGACCCCAAGCACGATTAATAATGTCGGGGCTAAGGAAAATGCCGAGTAAAACGCGATGCTCGCGCCTAAGGTCATGCAGCGGTCCGACGAGAAGCGCAGAACTATCTCCTTCGCTTCATCAAATTTACCTTTTTTCCTTGGCTTGCGGACCGTCTCGCGAGGATGACCAGCGAGTGACATAAACTCTCCCGGGAAGCAGCGCAGGGGCAACACTGCGGCCTTGACGAAGGAGCAACCCTCGTACCACCCGACGGGTCGACGCGCGTATTCTCGCAGCCGGGATGCCTGGTTCAGTCGCCACTAACCGCACGCGTGCGGCCGGTACAAAACTTGCTGTGAACGATGAACCTTATCCTTCGGGAGAACGATATGACGAACGATGCCGCCAGCGGTCCAACCGATGAAATTGCTTCTATGCCGGACACGTCCAGCCCGGCGTATGCAAGCGGACACCCCGTCACAAAAGTTTTCGACGCGTTCGCCAGCCTGGTAACTCGATGGGCGGGCTCGCCCCTCGCATTCTGCCTGGCTGTCGCTGTTGTTGTAGCGTGGGTAGTAACTGGCCCGCTGTTCCACTATTCTGACGGCTGGCAGTTGGTGATTAACACCGGCACAACCATCATCACGTTCCTCATGGTGTTTCTGATTCAGCAAAGTCAGAACAAGGACAGTGTTGCCGTTCATTTGAAGCTGAACGAGCTGCTTGCAGCAAACCACGCGGCCAGCAATCGCTTAATTGGTATCGAAGATGCGTCGGAGGAAGACCTGCGCCGCATAGCGAACGCCTATTTCAACCTCGCTAAAAAGGCTGGCGAGCGCAATGGTCGGCAGGATAACGTCGACAGCTGTGTCGAGGAAGCGCGTAGAAATGCAACCCCGGAGAAAGAACCTGCGGACCGCAATCAGCACGAGATAGCCAGCTAATCGCTCGCTGCCTCCCCTGAAAAGAATGCCGGCAAAGCCGACGATGGATACCGACTATTTGGTGAGCATCGTGAGCAAAGCGGTTCAGAAAGGTCGCTATTACGGAATGTCCATAACTTTTACATGCACGCGCATGCGAGTGTCGACAAGCGGTTCCAACGCGTCGTAGCTGTAAGCGCTCAAGCTGACTCTCCGCATCCGCGCAAGCTTTGCACGCGGGCCGGTCAGTACAACCCGGCGGCCTGAGACCGAGTGTGGGGTGTCTGCGAATCAGTTACTGAACTCAGTGCTGAGGCCATTCAAAATCAGACATCGTCCGGTGCTACTTCAGCGTCGCGACGTATTCTCGGATTGGGGAGCAGGTCGGTCGGTGTCATGCGCTGTGTAGCGCAAGCTTTTAGATATTCATTGAGCGTAGAGTTCAATCCCTCCCCGGACCCCTCCCCCTAGCGATTCACAACCGCCGTGCCTGTTCCCCGTTTGCACTACTCCGCTGCCCACATCACACGGGTGTGGACAGCCGCCCTAACGGCGGTGCCGGAGTTGCACACACTCGAACGTCTGACGCGCCGGCACTCCTACACGTGTTGACCAACGATTACTTTCGCATATTGATCAGCACATGCGACAGGCCCAATCCTGTTGCGAGATGCCAGATATAGAAACGCGAGTAGCGCACGCCGAACTTCGTCTCGATGGCCGTTCTAAGGCGCCCATTCGACCAATGGTCAGCATCGATGCCCTGTTCCCGGGGGAGACTGCCGTAAAGCTGACGCGATCCAGGCAAGCGCCGCAGCGTCGATAGTTCCGGCTGCTTGTCGGCTCGGCGCCTTGTGCGGCTGCATCCGGTCAAGTAACCCGAGATCAATGGTGAGTTTCCGGATGTACACGTCGGAAAACCGCAGGCCGAACTCGCGCTCGATAACAGTCAGCAATTTCGGATTTGACCAGCGATCCGTTTCAAAACCGTGCAACCGGGGCGACCGCTTTACCGTCTTGACAATCCAGGCTCGGGCTTTGTCGTCCAGCACCGATTTTCGTCCGCCCACGCTGATTCGTTCGATTTTTTCGATGCCTCCTGCGTCCAGCATGGCTTTGTATTCCTTGACCGTTCGAACGTTCATTCCCACGGTCTCGGCGACGCTATCAACAGGCCAGCCTCTCTCGAGTAGTTTTGCTGCCTGAAGGCGCTTTGCGGCGATTGGCTTCAGCCCGGAGTTCGAACTCATGTGGTCAGCGGAAGTGTTGACGACATATTTTTACATAGACTGCCGCTCAGCTACGAAGCTTTGTCAGCAGGTCTGCCACGCCGGCCCGCGTGGCAATTTCCCAGACATAACGTCGAGAATACTCAACGCCCAGCCGACGGCGAAGCACGATGCGCAAACGTGCGTTGGTCCAGTGATCAGACTCTATTCCATGCACTCTCGGCGACTCCTTAACCGTCGCGGCAATCCATGCCAGCGTTTCGTCATTCATCCCGGAAGGCTTCTTGTCGCTATCGCGTCGGGCTGCAGCGCTGACTGCATCGAATCAGCTTACTTGACGAACTGTGACCAGGTTGACGCGTCCCCCAACCGTTGCACGGCTTCGAGTTACGGCACCGGAACGCGACCTGTCACGCGCAAGTTGCCGGCTGTCTCAGATCTTCTTTCTAATGTCCCCAATTCGACCCGCTACCTAGCGTGACGCCTCCCGATCTGCGGCAACATTCTTCGTCTGAAATATGGCGGAGACCGAATGTTGATCTGTGCCCATCACGGCTCCGCGATCACGCTGTTTATCCGGAACGCCGATACATCAGGTCATTAATAGACCACGTCTTTTGTGACCAACCCACAGGGAATTGCACCAAATCGGGCAATATTTTCAGCCGGCGTCAGTGCGCCCGCGAGCGCAGGCCTGCGGACGCCGATTCAAGATCACGCCAGCCTGGCTGCCCCGGTGCATAACGAGCGCGGATATACGACGCGAGCTCAGCCATCTGCTTGTCGTCGAATACGTCACCGAATCCGGGCATGTAACCGAGCGATTCCGTTGCGGGCTGATCGATCCCATGTTGCAACACATGCAGAAGATTGTCCGGTGAGGCCTGTGCAACGCTGGTGTTCAGCACCATCAACGGACGCACGCCGAAATGGCCGACACCGCCCGATTCCGCATGACACACCGCGCACGATGCTTCGAAAATGCGGCGGCCGTTTTCGAAGCCAAGCGTCGTCGAGCCCGCGTCTGTGGCAATTGAACGCGTGGCCGCAGCACGGGCAGACACCTCCGCGTCAACGGGTGGCGACAACGAGGCGACGTAGTGAGCCATCGCGCGTACATCGGATTCAGGCAGTGTAGCGAGCCCGGCGACGACGGGCGCCATCGGTCCCGCCGCCACACCGTGTTCCGCAGAAAAGCCCGTGCGCAAATAATCGAATAGCGCGGCCTCGGACCACGGCACCGGCGACGCACGCGAAGCCACCAGCGACGGCGCGTCCCAGCCTTCCGCGCTCCCGCCCGACAGATACGCAAAACCGCCCTTCTCCGCGCCGATCACATTGCGCGGTGTATGACACGCGCCGCAATGCCCTGCCCCGTCGACGAGATACTTGCCGCGATTCCACTGCGCCGAGCGCGTCTCGTCGGGGACGAACGGCCGTGCGTCATGAAACAGCCAATTCCATCCGGCCACCAGCCGTCTTTGATTGAGCGGGAACGGCAAATTCGTTTTCGGTGGCGCGTTTCTGACCGGCGCTTGCGACATCAGATACGCGTACAGCGCCATCATGTCGGACTCGCTCATCCTCGTGAACGCGGTGTACGGAAACGCCGGATAGAGATGCGAGCCGTCGCGCGAAATACCTTCGCGCATCGCTCGCGCAAACGCTTCGTATGACCAGGTGCCGATGCCGGTCTGCGCATCGGGCGTGAGATTGGTCGAATAGACGGTGCCGAACGGCGTGTCGAGCGCGAAGCCGCCGGCATTGGTCTTGCCGCCCGGCGCGGTGTGGCAGACCGCGCAGTCGCCTGCGGCGGCGATCTGACGACCGCGTTCGAGCGTAGCCGGCGACCACAGCGAAGTATCGATGGTGGAAATAGGTGCGATCGGCGCCGGCCCTGGCAGGATCGAGCAGGCAAGGCCGATCAATCCGCCCATCACGCCCCCGATACCGCCCCCGGCCAACCAGCGCCGCCAACGCGACGGACGACGCATCTGCGCAGGCGCCTCAGCCAACGTAGCGGAAGGTGCGTCAGCCAACGCGCGGCGGATGCGCTCCGCGTCGAACGGGGGTGCACGGAAACGCACGCCGGTTGCGTCGAACAAGGCGTTCGCAATCGCGGCGGCAGCGGGCGCCGCAGCACGCTCTATCGTGTCGGCCTCCACGCTCGTCAAGGTACGCGCCGTCCCGGCAGTCGATTCGTTCAGCGCTCTCCCCGCCACACTCAGTTCATGCGACACCGCGGCATCGCCGTTCGCAACGCCGGTTTCATCGTGGGCTGACCGGGCAAGAAAGCGCACGCCGGTGGAGCGCTCGACCGCATCGGCCACCTGCCACGACGGCAAGCCCGAGACGCGCGCGGCACCCGGCTCGCCGGAACCACGGCCCGCGACCACGCGTCTGATCGCGACATCGCCAGTTTCACGATTCACGTCGACGTCCACGACCCACGCAGTCCAACTATCAGCACCCGGATTCGGGGTTCCCGTTGTGACGCGCACAGGCAAACTGCCTTTCTCATCCGACGATAGCGGCGCGCCCGGTTCGAGCGCTTCGCCGTCGAACGCGAAGCCGCGGCCGCGAACCCAGGGCGACGCCGGCTCAACCTGAGCCGCGAGCGCCACGCCCCACGCGGCGCGCTCGGTCACCATGCGGATCGTTTCGCGCGCGCCGCCGTCACGCTGCGTGTCGAGGTGCTGCAGGCGCAACGCGACAGGGTCGCGGTGCAGCGCATGAGCGAGTTCGTCGATGAACGATTCGCGGGCAAATGCGTGCGCCTGAACAGGAATTGCCCGGGCCGCAGAAGCTTCGACTGCCACGGACGTCTGAGCGTGCCGGTATACCAGCAAAGGCGCGCCAGGCTCGACGCCGTCATCGCACGCTGGAACCTCGTTGTGCTCCAGCCGCGCACGGTATTGCCACGTTGTCATCGTGCCGTCGCGCTCGTGGCCGGTCTCGACCATCAGGTCCGCATACGTCATAGCAGCTGCATCGCCCGTTTGCGTTCGTACGGGCCATTGATACCTTTCCGACCGGTACAGTGCCGCACCGGGTTTTTCGTTCCCGACAGACTGCGCACGCACACACTCAAGCGTACGTTCATCATCACGCACCGCTACGACGTCGTCACCGTTCTGATTCATGCACACCTTCATGTCGCAGATATTGCGCGGCGCGACGCACCGCGTTGACGATCTCGAAGTGCGTGCCGCATCGGCACAGATTGAAGCGCAGCGCGTCGCGGATCGCGTCGTCGTCAGGCTCCGGGTTACGGTCGAGCAACGCCTTCGTGCTCATGATCATGCCGTTCAGGCAGTAACCGCACTGCGCCGCCTGTTCGTCGATGAACGCGCGCTGCACCGGGTGCAGCGCATCCGCCGTCCCCAGTCCTTCGAGCGTCGTGACTTCGCGCCCGATCGCAATGCTCGCCGGCACGACGCACGAACGCGTCGGCTGCTCGTCGACGATCACCGTGCACGCGCCACACTGCCCGAGGCCGCAACCGTACTTCGGCCCATTCAGTTCGAAGTCGTTGCGCAGGATATACAGCAGCGGCGTGTCCGTCGTGGCGCCCTGAACGGTGCGACGAACGCCGTTGACGGTGAGCGTCAGCGGACCGGCGGGCGGACTCGAATGCGCCATATCTGGGCCTGTTCATAAATGAAAAGGGACGACCTTACAGCGGAAGCACGCGGCGTGCTATGGCGCCGGCGTTACGCGCTTCCGTATCGCGTGCTTGCCGCTCACACACTCAGGCCGAAGCGACCTCGGCGGCCGGCGACACGAGCGGTACGTTGAACACGTCGTAGCCAAAGACCCACGACGGGTCTTCATTCGTGCGCAGCCACGTGTTGTTGTGCGAGACCAGTTGGACCTTGGAGGCGCGCGCCGCGCGGTTCGCTTCGTACAGTGCGAAGGCACCCGCGTAGTCGCTTGCGCCCACTTCGTCGAGACAACGCGTCAACATGGCTGCGTCTTCGATCGCCATCGCCGCGCCCTGCGCCATGTGCGGCTTCATCGGATGACATGCGTCGCCGAGTAGCACCAGGCGGCCACGGCTCCACAACGGCAGCGGATCGCGTTCGAGCAAAGGCCATTTCGTAATGGACGGCGATACGTCGATCAGATTCTGCACGTCCGGATGAAAACCCGCGAACGCCTCACGCATTTCTTCGCGGCTGCTTTCCATCATCGATACCCCCGTGGGCCACTCGGCCTGCGGCACGCCCGTGACGTAGTAGTACTCGTCGCGCGCCTCGGTCACGTAGTAGACCATCATGTGACGATCTTCCGACCACCACTTCACGCACATGTCATACGGTTTGTGGCCGAGCAGCGACGCGGGAAAGACCGCGCGATGCGCAACATAGCCCGTATAACGCGGCGGCTCCGAGCCCAGCAGGTGATCGCGAATCTTCGAGTTGACGCCGTCCGCGCCAATCACGATGTCGGCCGTCTCGACCGAGCCGTCCGCGAAAGTCATACGCACGTCGCTGCCGGTGTCCTCGACAGACCTCAGGCATTTGCCGAAGACGATCGTGCCGGGCGCCACCGACTCGGTCATCAGCGCATGAAAGTCGCCACGATGGACCGTCAGATAGCTCGCGCCATAGGCCTTGAGCGCGTGATCGCCGAGCGGGATCTGCGAGATCGCTTCAGCCGTTTTCCAGTCACGGCTGTACCAGAAGTCGGGATGCGAGCCCATCAGGTTCAGAGCGTCCTCGCAGCCGATGCGCCGCATGATCTTCATCACATTCGGCCCCAGGTGAATACCCGCACCCAGGCGTGAAAACGCCTGAGCCTGCTCGTAGAGCCTGACGTCATAACCGCTGCGTTGCAACAACGCGGCAGCCGCCGTGCCGCCGAGGCCTGCGCCGATAACGGCGATACGGGTTTTTCTCATGATGTTCTCCTGTTCGTGCGCCCGCCCAGCGACATGCTTCGACGGCCCGGTTGAGTTCGATTAAATGTAGCGTACACATTCGAAATTCTTTCGACAACAAAAATTTTTTGTACACTCGAACGCCGACTTTATCGCCTATATACTTGCAACCACGCATTCATTCTTGCTGCCGCTCGCCCGGAACATTTTTATTCTGTTGAATTTTTATAACGTACACACTAGACTTTGCTTCAACGTACGACGCCCCTCGCTGTCGCAAGGCGCCGGGCATCACTCACATTGACCGGAGAGCATCACAATGACCAGGACATACCGGATCGGCCAGATCGTGCCGAGCTCAAACACCACGATGGAAACGGAGATCCCGGCCATGCTGCGACTGCGCGAGACGATCCGCCCGCAGCGTTTCACCTTCCATTCGAGCCGAATGCGCATGAAGAAGGTCGTCAAGGAAGAACTGGCGGCAATGGATGCCGAGTCGGACCGCTGCGCACTCGAGTTGTCCGACGCGCGCGTCGACGTGCTCGGCTATGCCTGCCTCGTCGCGATCATGGCTATGGGTCACGGTTATCACCGCGTGTCGCAGGCACGCCTGACGCAGCGCACGGCGGAAAACGGCGGCCAGGCGCCTGTCCTGACGAGCGCGGGGGCATTGGTCGATGCACTGCGTGTGATCGGCGCCAAACGCGTCATCGTCGTGGCGCCGTATATGAAGCCCTTGACCGAGCTCGTGGTCGACTACATCCGCCACGAAGGGTATGAAGTCATCGACTATCGTGCGCTCGAAATCCCCGACAACCTGGATGTGGGCCGCCACGATCCCGCGCGCTTGCCCGACATCGTCAAAAGCATGCCTTTCGAACAGGCCGACGCAATCGTGCTGTCCGCCTGCGTACAGATGCCGTCACTGCCGGCGGTCGCCAAGGTCGAGGCCATGACGGGCAAGCCGGTGATTACGGCCGCGATCGCCACCACCTACGCGATGCTGCGCGAACTCGATCTCGAACCGATCGTGCCGGGCGCAGGCGCCCTGCTGTCGGGCGCTTACTGACCGCCACCGCACGAGGACGCACCATGACTACCTTCCTGTACGGCGCGAACGTCGCGGCCAACGGCATCCGCCAGCACTATCTGCGCTACGGCGGCGCCGACGGTTCACGCGCGAATCGCCCCGCCATCGTGCTGATTCCGGGCATTACCAGCCCGGCGATCACGTGGGGCTTCGTCGGCGAAGTGCTGGGCCGCACGCACGACACCTATGTACTCGACGTACGCGGCCGTGGCCTGTCGTCGGCATCGCCGACCCTCGACTACAGCCTCGACGCGCAAGCCGCCGACGTGGCCGCGTTCGTCGCGGCGCTCGGTCTGCGTGAATTCAGCCTGGTCGGCCATTCCATGGGCGCGCGCATCGCGGCGCGCGCCGCGCTGCATGCGCCGCGCGGACTCGTATCGGTGGCGTTGATCGATCCGCCGGTTTCCGGACCCGGCCGCCGCGACTATCCAGGCAAGCTGCCCTGGTACGTCGATTCGATGGCGCTCGCGCGAAGCGGCACCGACGCCGAAGGCATGCGCGCGTTCTGCCCGACCTGGACGGAAGCCGAACGACAGTTGCGCGCCGAATGGCTGCATACCTGCGACGAGCGCGCGGTACTCGCCTCCCATGAAGGCTTCCACACCGACGATTTCCACGCGGACGCCGCCCGTCTTACAGTGCCCTCGCTGCTGATGACCGCGCAGAACGGCGACGTGGTGCGCGACGAGGACGTCGCCGAACTGCAGCGCGCCACACCGGCGATGCTGCACGTACGCGTGCCCAACGCCGGCCACATGATTCCGTGGGACAACGCTGCCGGCTTTTACGCCGCGTTCAGCGACTTCCTCGGCGCGCCGCTCGTCTACTGACCGTAAAAAGGAACCGTCGATGCCAGTCAGCGACTACCAATTGATCGAAGCGTGGAAGGAAGTGCTCACGCTCTCTCGCCTCGAACCCGGCCAGAGCGTCACGATCCTGACGAGCCCGGCCACGCATCCGCAGACCTTGTCGTGCGCACTCATCGCGACGCAATCGATGGGCGCGATCGTCAATCGGCTCGATCTGCCGCCGGTGAACGGCGAGAAGGCATTCAGCCGCGATTCGCTCGCCTATCTGGGCACCACGCCACTCACCGGCAACGGCCCCGCGATCGCCGCGCTGAAAGCGAGCGATCTCGTGCTCGATCTGATGACCCTGCTGTTCTCCCCCGAGCAGCACGACATTCTGAAGTCCGGCACGAAAATCCTGCTGGCGGTTGAGCCTCCCGAGGTGCTCGTGCGCATGGTGCCGACCCAGGCCGACCGCACGCGGGTGCTGGGCGCGGCGAAGCGCATCTCCGCCGCGCGGGAAATGCGCGTGACGTCCCCGGCCGGCACGTCGCTCGTGTGTCCGCTTGGCGAGTTCGGACCCACCGCCGAATACGGTTTCGTCGACGAACCCGGCCGCTGGGACCATTGGCCGAGCGGCTTCGCGCTGACCTATCCGAACGATCGCACCGCGCACGGCACGATCGTGATCGATCGCGGCGACATCCTGCTGCCGCAGAAACGCTATGTGAGCGAGCCGATCGTGCTGACTGTTGAAGGCGGCTATGCGACAAAGATCGAAGGGGGGGTCGATGCCGCGTTGCTGCGCGACTATATGGAAACCTTCAATGACCCAGAAGGCTATGCGATCTCGCATATCGGCTGGGGGCTGCAGCCGCGTGCGCGCTGGTCGACGCTCGGGCTCTACGATCGTGAAGCGACCATCGGTATGGATGCGCGCGCGTTCGAGGGTAATTTCCTCTTCTCGCTCGGCCCGAACAACGAAGGCGGCGGCAGCCGCACCACGACCTGCCACATCGATATTCCGCTGCGCCACTGCACCGTGCTGCTCGACGATGATGTCGTCGTGCGCGACGGCCGCGTAATCGAATCGACCCTCTGAGACCTGATGCGATGAATGCTCCCCAAACGCACGCCGAAGCCCATGTGTATCAGCAGCAAGGGTTCGGCACACCGCTGCCCGTGCACGGCAATATTGGCCTCTTGATCGTCGACTTCGTGGTCGGCTTTGCTGATCCGTCTACATTCGGCGGCGGCAATATCGCACCGGCGATCGCACGTACCGTGACGGCGCTTGCCCACGCCCGCGCCGCGGGTTGGCCGGTCGCACACAGCCGCATCGTCTACGCGGAGGACGGCAGCGACGACAACGTGTTCTCGCTGAAGGTGCCGGGCATGGCGACGCTCACCGAAGACCATCCCAATAGCGCGATCGTGCCGGAACTGACACCCGCGAAAGGCGAACTGGTGGTACGCAAGACCGTGCCGTCCGCGTTCTTCGGCACGCAACTCGCGCCGTGGCTTACGCAGCGCGCCGTGCAAACGCTGCTCGTGGCCGGGGCGGTGACCAGTGGTTGTGTGCGCGCCAGTGTTGTCGATGCGATGTCGTATGGGTTCCGGCCGCTGGTGTTGTCCGACTGTGTCGGCGATCGAGCCGTCGGCCCGCACGACGCGAACCTGTTCGATATGCAGCAGAAGTATGCCGCGGTCATGCCGCTCACGGACGCGCTGGTCGCGATCGAGCAGCGCGTGCGTTGACGCATGAGCATGGTGCACATCCTGGGACTCTGCCCGTGAACCGCTCCGAACTTCTGGCACGCATCGGCCGCCTGGCCGTGATCCGCCGGCCGGCTGCACCCGTCAGGCCCGCTGCGGGACAGCCCGGCAGCCTCTCGACCTACGTGCCGGACATACCCGAAGTCTTCGTCGCGATACTCGATGACGGACGGATCCTCGCGTTCAACGGTCACGTCGATCTCGGCACGGGCATACGCACATCACTCGGTCAGATCGTCGCGGAAGAACTCGACGTGCCGGCCAAGCGCGTCACGGTGCTGCTCGGCGACACCGCCGCCACGCCGAATCAGGGCCCCACGATCGCCAGCGCGACGATCCAGATTTCGGCTGTACCGCTGCGTTGTGCGGCGGCGCAGGCGCGCGGCGCGCTCTTCGAACTCGCGGCGCAGCGCCTCAGCGTCGCCATAGAACAGCTTGCCACTGACGACGCCCGGATTTTCTGCGCGGCCAACCCGAACGGCGCACATGTGACTTTTGCCGAACTGCTCGCTGGCCGCAGCATGACGCTTGAACTCGACATCGCCACACCCGTCAAGGATCCATCGACGTACCGGCTCGTTGGGCGTTCATCGCCGCGTGTCGATCTGCCGGCGAAGGCGACCGGCGCATTGACCTTTGTGCATGACATGCGCGTGCCCGGCATGCTGCACGGGCGGGTGGTGCGTCCGCCTTATAGCGGCATCGATAGCGGCGCTTTCGTCGGCACATCTTTCGAGCAGGTTGAACGCGAATCCGTCGCCCATATTGCCGGTGTACGAGACGTGGTGGTGATCGGCGATTTCATCGGCGTCGTGGCCGAGCGCGAAGAACAGGCGATTCGTGCCGCACGCGAGTTGCGCGTCAAATGGAAGCCGCTACCGCCGCTCGAATCTCTGGATGATCCAGGCGCTGCGATCTCCGCTGCGCCGGCAAAACGACGGCCTCTGCTGGAAGAAGGCGACGTCGAATCCGTGCGCGGCCTGCCCGGCACGATCACGCTGTCACGCACCTACGTATGGCCTTATCAGATGCACGGCTCGATCGGTCCATCGTGCTCGGTGGCCGACTTTCGCGAACCCGGCAAGGGACGCATCACCGTCTGGTCGGGCACGCAGAATCCGGTCTCGCTACGCTTCGATCTCGCGACCCTCCTGCAACGCGACGAAGCCGATATCGACGTCGTTCGCATGGAAGCGGCAGGTTGCTACGGTCGCAATTGTGCGGACGACGTCTGCGGCGACGCGCTGCTGCTCTCGCGCGCGGTCGGGGCGCCGGTGCGCGTGCAGCTTTCGCGTGCCGACGAACACACGTGGGAGCCGAAAGGCTGTGGCCAGGTGGTGGACGTCACCGGCACGGTCAGCGACGACGGCCGTCTGCTCGGCTACGACTTCGTGACGCGCTATCCGTCGAACGATGCACCGTTGCTCGCGTCGCTGCTGACAGGCGCCGTCGCCCCACAAGCGCGCGTCTTCGAAATGGGTGACCGCACCGCTGTCTCGCCGTACGAAAGCCCACACCGCCGTTTCGCATGCGACGATCTCGCCCCGCTCGTGCGTTCATCATGGTTTCGCGGTGTGTCGGCGCTGCCCAACTCGTTCGCGCACGATTCGTTCGCCGATGAAATGGCCGCGCTAACCGGCTGTGACCCACTGGATTTTCGGTTGCGCCATCTGAACGACACACGCGCCGCCGAACTGCTTGAAGCGCTTGCCGCGCGCGCCGGATGGAAGCATCGCAAGCGCGGCAGTGAAGCGGCTGACGGGCGCTATGCGCGCGGACATGGCATTGCATACGCACGCTACGTGCACAGCCGCTTTCCAGGCTTTGGCGCGGCATGGTCGGCGTGGGCGGTGGAACTCGTGGTGGATCGGGTGACCGGGCGGGTGCGGGTCGAGCGCATCACGATCGGCCAGGACACCGGCACGATGATCAACCCCGACGGCGTGCGTCATCAGATTCACGGCAACGTGATCCAGGTACTGAGCCGCTCGCTCAAGGAGCGCGTGCGATTCGTCGACGGCAAGGTGGCGAGCCGCGAATGGGGTAGTTATCCGATCCTGACTTTTCCGGAATTGCCGCCCGTCGACATCGTGCTGATGCCGCGTCAAGGCGAACCGCCGCTGGGCGCCGGCGAATCGGCCTCCGTGCCTGGACCCGCCGCGCTCGCGAATGCGATCTACGACGCGACTGGCGTGCGCCTGCTCGCGCCGCCGTTCACGCCAGAGACTGTGCGCGAAGGTTTGCGCGCCGCCGGCAAGCTGCTGGCGGCTGAACCGGCGCAGGCGACGAATATTTAGGAGCCAGGCAAGACAATTACGGTGTGACTCACCTACTCGCCGTCTGCATCCGACTCCATCATTTTGCGCAGCAGAAACAGTATGGCGACGCGCTCGCCCGCATTCAGCGCGCCGTAGGTGCGCTCCGTGACCTCCTGGGCGAACGGCACAGTGCGCTCGATCAGTGCGAGGCCCGCAGCGGTGGGACGCACAACAAGCTTGCGTCCGTCGTTCGGGTCGGCGCCCACCTCGATCAGCGCGCGCGCCTTCAGGCGCTCGACGACGCCGCGGATCGTCGCCTGATCGATCGCGGTTGCTTTGACGATGTCGTTCAGTGAGCACGGTTGCTGCTCTTTGACCGCACACAGTGCGACGAACTGTGCGGCGGTCAGATCGGAATCAGGAATCTCTTCCTGAAAAATCGCGACGTGCCGTTGATACGCACGACGCAACAAGTGGCCGATCTGATCGTGAAAGTCGTAGGAATCCTTGCGCGGCGCCATAGGGGTACAAGGCCGGGCGGCCTGAAGACGAAAGAGAAAGAGTGTACACCCCCTAACCGGACCCTCAATACGACCTTGATCAAGCTGCCGCATCGTGCAGCTTATTTGTAGCTAACACGCTTTACATTTTTCATGCACTTCCGCTGTGCAAGAAGCACGAACATGCCCGTAAAAAAAGCACGAATTACGGACATTTTTCGATTGATTTAGCGAATCGACGAGGAAATTTTATGGGCTTGGACCGGTGTTTTCCCGCACCGTATTTTGGAGTGTATACGCTACGTTTTTAGCGTGATACACAGATATCTGCAAGCGAAGTGCGAGTGATCTCTGTCGCACGACATCCACCTTTTTTTCGCACCACCTTCCGGGAGTGGCAGTCATGGCGAATGTTTATCAGGGCAGTGCCGTGCTCGACACGAGCAGCACCGACAACAGCGATCTCTATCGCAAGGTTACGATCCGTCTCATCACGTTCTTCTGTTTGTGTTATTTCGCGGCGTATCTCGACCGGATCAACATCGGTCTCGCGAAGCTGCAGATGCTCGATGCTCTCAAGTTCAGCGATACCGTCTACGGCCTGGGCGCGGGTCTGTTCTTCGCCGGCTATATCCTCTTCGAAGTACCGAGCAATCTGATTCTGCAGCGGGTTGGTGCGCGCTTGTGGATCGCGCGCATCATGATTACCTGGGGTCTGCTGTCGGGCGCAACGCTGTTCGTCACCACGCCGATGCAGTTCTATATCGTGCGCTTCCTGCTCGGCGTCGCCGAAGCCGGATTTCTGCCGGGCGTACTGCTCTATCTGACGCAGTGGTATCCCGATGCACGCCGTGCTCGCATCGTGGCGCTGTTCATGGTCGGCTTGCCGCTGTCGAGCATGATCGGCAGCCCGATTTCCGGCTGGATCATGGCGTTCTTCAACGGCGCACACGGCCTGGGCGGCTGGCAATGGCTGTTCCTGCTCGAAGCGCTGCCGTCGATCGCGCTCGGCATTGCGATCCTCGCGTGGCTGCCGAATAACATCGAATCCGCCCGCTGGCTCAGCGCCGCGGAGAAGAAAACGCTGCGCGCGAATCTCGACGCGGAGCCGTCCGGCAACAAGAGTCATTCGCTGAGCGGCGCCTTCGTCGACTTCAAGGTGTGGGCGCTCGGCCTCATCGATCTGTGCGTGCTGCTCGGGCTGTACGCGACGAGTTTCTGGTTGCCGTCCATCTTGCGCGATACCGGCGTCGCCGATCCGTATCACATTGGTTGGCTGATGGCGATTCCGAATGCGTTAGCCGTGCTGAGCACGCTTTACTGCGGCGCCAGCTCCGATCGGATGCGCGAACGCCGCTGGCATATCGTGGTCCCGTTCCTCGTGGCGGCGGTTGCACTGGTTATCGCCGGTTCGGGCCACCACGGCACGGTCGCCACGGTCATTCTGTTCTCCCTGATCAATGCGGGCGCGGCCGCTGCGATGCCCGTGGTGTGGTCGCTGCCTTCGACCTTCCTCAAAGGCCCCGCGGCGGCGGCGGGCATCGCCTTCGCCTGTTCGATCGCGAACCTCGGCGGCTTCGGCAGCACATATTTCATCGGCTGGTTGCGCGATACGTTCCACTCGCAGAGCGCTGGCCTGTTCGGCTTTGCCGCATGCATGATCGTCGGCTGCACGCTTGCGTTGACGTATTCCGCCAAGCTCGTGAACCGCTGATCGGTTCTCTGCACAACAGCGCTGCCCTGTAATGGCGACCGCCGCGCCTAGACACCATCCCGCTCTCCTCCTGGCTCGGGCAAAGATCGGACGAGCGGGCCGTCGTCGGTGAGCACGGTCTTGCCGCTTGTGCCGTTGCGCTAATTGGTCGCTTGGGGCGGGCGCCCGGCGCCGGCTGGATAGCCCAGATGGTGGCCTAGCTCGGCGCCCAGCGCCCGTTCCATCAGTGCCTTCCTGAATGCGGCCGAAGCCGCCCCTACCGCCTCCACTGTCATCGGTCCCTTCACGAATTGGTCAACCGGTTCCTTTGGAATCGATGGCAAGTCTGTCCGCGCCTCAGTCGTCTGTTCCGGTTTGCGTGGCATACATGCTCCTTTGAGCTACATGTTATGCCTTCGAACACAAAATTTCTGACAGCCCCCGGGTCCACATAGCTTTCCACGATCCTGAGTTGGTTCCGAACAACAACTACCATCTGGTGCATCATGACTTACCGCACGTGCCATGGTTCGCACTCCGGAAAGTCTATGAAACGTCCCGCCAGCAATACATAGAACGCTCAGGAGGCTTTCTGGTAAAGGGCTGCAGCGAATGGCTGAAACGTTATACGTTCGCTTCGATTACGCCTCCGGTTTGTGGAGATCTATCCGGTTTGATCCAGAGTAATCCAAGTGCTTGCGACGATTTTGCGGGGGAAATGCCCATGGCATTGACGTGGGCCGCGGACCCGCAGCCTCTTGTCTTCTGATGAAAAAAGTCGCCGGACGTTAGAAGCACCGGATTGCCCGGGCTTCGACTACAGCCTGGACTGGATAGCTTTTGTCGAGCGCGCACCAGCAGCACTCAAGGTTCCGATACGTCCATTCGAAACGTCACGCCCTATCAATCCATCGTCTTGTCCCGTACATCGCCTGTAATGAGCCGGGTGCTGCGCCGGTAGGTGAGATACGCCCAGAGCCAATCGAGAATAACGATGGCGCGGTTCCGTCCGCCGACCAGGAAGGCGATATGAATTGCGCCCCAAAACCACCACGCGGGCTCCCCCCATACGCGAAGTTTGCCGATCTCGGCAACCGCCGCCTGACGTCCGATTGTGGCAAGGCTGCCGAAATGCCGGTAGCGAAACGGCGGCGGCGGGGGCCGCCCCTCGAGACTGGCCGCGATCACGCCGGCCACATACAGGCCCTGCTGTTTGGCCGCCGGCGCGAGACCAGGAACAACTGCGCCGCGCCATCCCAGACAGGATGCCGTATCGCCTATCGCATAGATCCTTTGCAGGTCCGGCACCGACAGGTCGGCGCCCACGGCAAGCCGTCCCGACGGATCAGCGGTCCGGTTCAACCATTGAGCCGCAGGCGACGCTGCCACGCCCGCCGCCCACAGAACGGTACGCGCGGCGATGCGCTGCCCCCCAATGTCGACACCCTCGCTGTCCACGCCCAGCACCCGGGTGTCGAGCCGGACCTCGACCCCGAGCGCTTGCAGTGAGCGTTCTGCTGCGCCCGATAACGTGGCGGCGAAAGTGGGCAGGATGCGCGGGCCCGACTGCAACAGGATCACGCGAGCGCGAGCCGGATCGATCTTGCGGTATTCCTCGGCCATCCCATGCCTGGCCAGTTCGGCGATGGCACCCGCCAGTTCGATGCCGGTGGGGCCGCCGCCGACGATCACGAAAGTCAGCCACGCGGCCCGCTCGGTCTCGCTCGCCGCGCTTTCGGCTTCCTCGAACGCCCGCAACAGGCGGCTGCGCACGTCGGTCGCATCTTCGATACTCTTCAGGCCCGGTGCAAAAGGCGCCCAACTGTCCTTGCCAAAATAGCTGTGGCGAGCGCCCGTCGCCAGCACCAGATAGTCGAATTTCACGGCTAGCGTACCAACGTGTACCTCGCGCGCGACCGCATCCACCCCCGTCACCTGCCCTAACCTGACCTGAACGTTGCGCTGCCGCCGGAACAGGCTGCGAATCGGCGTGGCGATCTCCGCGGGCGACAGTGCGGCCGTCGCCACCTGGTAGAGCAGCGGCTGAAACAGATGGTGGTTGCGCTGGTCGATCAGCGTGATCCGACAGCGCGCATTGCGCAGTCCCTGCGCGGCTGCGACGCCGCCAAAGCCTCCCCCGACTACGACGACATGCGGCAAATCCTCCGGGAAGGAATCGTCTTCCTGCGACCTGGTGCCCGTCCACCGGTCAAGCAGCCAATCGACGGAAAATGCGCCGCCGCCTGCGACCACAAGCACCAAAAGAAGAAGCAGGACTGCCAGCCGGTCGTCGGTCGACATGGCGATACCGGTCACCGGCACCATCACCGCGATGACCAGGGCGGCCAAGCGCGTCGCGCAGCCAAGCGCGAGCGCCAACGCGAGCGCCGCCGCACACCATGCCGGGTGAACAAGAGCGGTCGCCGTGGCGCCCAACATCGATTTCTGCAACCACGAACCCGTTGGCAATACGAAGTTAACGAGTGAAGCGGCAAGCCCCACACGTATGACGAACTGAAGAAGCGGACTCAGATAGCGTTCGAACCAGACATAAAGCCCACGCATGAGCCTTATTGGGCGAAATGGAATCCATGACAATCCGCGCCCCAGAAGATTGTCCAGCGATATCGCCCCCGCCCCACTTACGATGAGCCACGAAAGGAGCGCAAGTTTGGCTCCTTGTGCGCCAACCGCCAGCGCACCGTGACTGTCGACGATTGTTTCGACGAGCAGCACCAGTGCGACAGGACGAGTCAGCAGCCCCATGGTAAGCAGCAACGGCACCACACTGTGCAGCGCTGCATCGAGCCCGGACGGGACATGCAGGCCGCCGGAGAACAGCCCATCGCGGGGGCCTTCTGCCATCGTCATGATCTGATGCACGAAGACGACCTGTCCAAACCAGATCCGAGCACACAACAGCACCCAGGGCATACATAGCACGCGTAGCGCGAGGCCGAAACCGCAGGCACGTCTAAGGGTCTTTCGTAACATAGGGATAGAACGCCAAAATATCCATGAACGGCCCGGCGCTCCACTGCGGACAGAGAACAAACCGGCGGTCGGATGCACGGGGTAACCTGAAGGGCCTGGGCGGCAAGTCAGTAGCGCCTGCCCGTCTCTGGCTCTCCACCAGAAGTCGACGGCTCTGATGGACCCTACCATCCACATCCGACTGATAGTTCGTCCCCGGCGGCCGCACGGTTACGGCGAACGACGAATTTTGCTTCGCCACTCGGATGCCAACCCGCGAGGAATAGCGAATGTACGTAATCGGCATTTTCGTTTAGCGATACAAAATAATTATGCTGAACGCGAGCCGTCAACTCTGTGCCGAACCCAGCCGGCACGCATGCGGCTCGTTCGTCTCCGACGACCGGAGCCGCTTCATCTTGTCGCCCTCCACAAAAAACAGCGGTGTGCTGTAACCGTCCGGCAACCGGCAACGAACTACTGCAAGCGGTTTGGCCGCGGCGGTTCTGGATGATGTCGACGCTCCAAAGGTCGAAAGCAAAAAAATAGCGATTCCCCTGTAACCGGACATCTCCAGCCCGCGAACTAGATCACGTATCCATCACGGGTACCTTCCATCCCAACCACTGGAGAAATTCAATGTCCACAAAGATCACGGTCAGCTCCACCCTCCTCGCCGGCGTTGTCGCGAGCCTGCTTGCATCAGTCGCCCATGCAGCACCACTTACGCCCGCCGAAGGAGCCGCTGCTGTCGCCGCACACAAGGAGAAGTGCTACGGCGTTGCCCTGAAGGGGCAAAACGACTGCGCCGCCGGTCCCGGCACCACGTGTCAGGGCACATCCGCGATGGATTTCCAGGGTAACTCGTGGAAGTTCGTTCAGGGCGGCACCTGCACGAGTATCGAAGTGCCGGGTGGCGGCCACGGCTCGCTCACTCCGTTGAAGTCCTGATTCGGCGAACGACACGAGGAACGGGGCGGCCATGGGCAATTCCACGGTGACAGCGGCAGTCAGCCAGACAGACCGCCCCTCCACGCGATGCCTGCCGCACACGGGATTGGTTGCACCCGTTTCAGCCATCAGCAAGTGCCTGCGATCCTCGCGGACGGACTGGCCGACCTGACAGGGATGATCCCCGCCGGCGTGTTTGTCGCCGCCCAACTTGGAGATTCATTGAGATGTCGAACCTACAGAACGTAAAACTGCCGATTCCGGACGTAGTCGTATCCGCGATTGGCACGGCGAGGCGGCTGATCCAGCAACTCGCACAACCGTGGCTCGTTCAACTCGTCCTGCGGCTTGCTCTGGCTGTGCCGTTCTGGAAGTCGGGCATTCTCAAATGGCACGGCTTCCTTCAACTGAACGATACGGCGATCGACCTGTTCACGGACGAGTTCAAGTTGCACCTCCCAGGCGGCCCGTATCCGTTTCCCGCGCCAGCTGTTTTTGCGTTTCTGTCGGGCCTCGGCGAGGTGACATTCCCGGTGCTGCTCGTGCTTGGCCTCGGAACCCGGTTCGCCGCGGCCGGCCTGATATTGATGACGTGCATTGTCGAGCTGACCGTACCGGACGGCTGGCCCATCCATCTGACCTGGTTGGCGATGGCACTGGGAATTGCAGCCTGGGGGCCTGGCCTGATATCGATTGACTACCTGCTTGGCGACAGATCGCCCAGGTCGTGACCGGGTGCTGTCATGGCGATGGGCAACTGCGTAAGAGAGCGACTGAATCGCGGCAACGATGCCACTGTCGTTTAGCGCTTCTGCTCGCTCCAGTCATGCATGCGTGTGTTCGCGTAGTTCACCCGGGATAAGTCCGCGCTCAAGACCGCCTTCGTGCAACCATGCACGCGTCTTCGCGGCCGCACGCTCAATCAGGCGGTCGCACTGCGTGTAGTCGTAAGGCGATACATCGAGCGGACACAGTGGCGGCACAACAAAGATCTCTGCGCGGGATGAGTAGGATTCCAGATCGCGCACAAGCTGACGCGCAATAAGAAGTGTCAGCGCATGCATGGCCTGCGCGATTGGGTTACCGGGCGGCTTGCGGATTGCGCAGGCAAACCCGGCCGGAAGCACAATGACGCGTGTCGCACCCAGTGAAATGGCCACGGAGATCGGCGTATTGTTGGCCACGCCGCCATCGACCAGATCCACGCCGTCGATGCGCACCGGCGGGAACACACCGGGAATCGCAGCGCTCGCGAGGACGGCGTCCACCAACGGGCCAGACGACAGGATAATTTCTTTGCCGCTTTGCATGTCCGTCGCCACGATGTGAAGTGGTATGGCCGCATGCTCGACCCGGGAAAACGACAAATTCTTTTCCAGCAGCATGCGCAGCGCTGTGGCTTCGACAAGGTGGGAGCGGCGACTCAGCACCATCTCGAGCAACCCAAACATGGTGAGCGGCATGATGTCCCGCCGCCTGATCCGACACCACAGCGATTCGAGCTTGGCTACGCAATCGCCGTCGGGCCGGCCAGCAAAATACGCCGCATTGATCGCACCGGCGGATGCGCCAATCACGCAACCCGGATGCACACCATGATCGAGCAACTCGCGCAGCATGCCAACTTCGATCGCGCCGAGGCTGCCGCCGCCTGCGAACACAAAAGCGGTCAAGCCGGGTGGCGCGGACAAATTCGGATAAGCGGACATGTCTGCCTCTGCTGCCGTGTAATACCGGATTCCTTCCCACCGGAACCTGGTTTGCGCAATGCCACGGGACTTGCCTCACGTCATGATCTTCCGTAGCCGTATTACTACCGCGAACGGAATGAACCTCGACGATCAGTTTGCCTGGCTATTCCCTGCCCTCCATTCAGCGCCGGATGAAATTCGGCGTGCCGCCAGGCCCATAAGGATCAGGATTACCGAAACGCGGGATGGTACCGTTCATGCGAGCATGAGCCAATTCTTCACGCACCTGCTCGCGAGTCTTCGGACCTTGATTCGATCCTGCCGCCATTGAGTTTGCGTCAGCGGGCTGTACAGATTGGGCGCTCGCCAGCGCCGACATGCCGAGCGTTGCCACGGCCATGATCATCGCCAACTTGTTCACTTTCATCATTACTCTCCCAAAGGGGTATTGATGGGGGTATCGATCGACCGGCCCGAATGCCAACTAATCCCGGCCCTCCAGGTCCTCCGGAGTTCCCGGCGTCGATCGCTCAAGCACAGGCTTATGCCTGCGTTTCGTAAGGTATTTCGCCCGTTTGCCCGGATTGGTTACAGAACACGCAAAAAGTAAGGTTGGGTTTCAGTTACGCGGCACCAGGCTTTCGGCATGCATCTCTGCATAACGCTGGCTGAACACAGTTTGACCTTCCAGCGGTCCAACTTACCAGTTCAGCAGCCGGGGCCCCAACGCCACGCCAGCAAGCGTGGGAATCAGCATGCCGAGGAGATACCAGACGGCCCAGAACGGCACACCCATCTCGGGGCAGTGGAAACAGTAAGCAATCGCGGCAGTCGCTCCCGCCAGCAGGCCGCCTGCGGCGCCGGCCAGCCTGAGTCGCGTGGGTGCCAGACCGCGCATCGCCCAGAATACCGTGATGAACACCGGCACTGAAAGCAACGCGATATTACGTGGACATACGCGCCACGTATTGCCCATGACGAGGGGCAAGCGCGCATCGGGAGGGGCCAACCACAACAGGACGAGCGTCGCAATCCACACGGCGAGCACAGGTGCGGCAAGCGCGGCCCATGCGCGGCCTACCGCAGATCCTGGCCGGGACAGTCGCGCTGTCGCCAGCAACGCAGCGAGCGTGAGGCACACAGGCAGAGCCAGCTTGATCCAGAACAGCGGCAGCTTCATCGCCGCGCCGATATCGGGGCGAACGCCATAAACGATTGTCATGAGCACCGTGGAACCGACACCGCCGCATAACATCGCCCAGCCGAATCGCTTTGCCGACACGTTGTGATCGATAGCGGGCACCCCCGCGGCCAGCAGTGAAACCAGATCCTCTGTCTTCATGATGCGCCTTGAAACTTTAGTGCCAATGCTTTCAAACCGCGGTGCACGCCAACCTTGACCGCCGACTCCGACAGGCCGGTTAGCTTTGCGGTTTCAGTCACCGACAACCCTTCCAGCTTGACGTGCAGAATCGGCAGGCGCTGGCGGTCGGGCAACTGTTCGAGCAGCTTGCTTAGGTCACGCCGGGCCTCTGCCGGTTCGACATCGCAGGTAGCGAAGATCTCGAGCTCGTCGTCCAGCGGCATGTGCAAGGCTTCCCGGCGCGATCGTGCGCGAAAAAAATCCGCCAGTTTGTAGCGGGCGATCGCATGCACCCAAGCCGTCAACGGCTGGTCCGGATGGTAGGTATGGCGTCCATTATGCACTGCCAGCAAAATCTCCTGGACCAGGTCCTCGACATCGTCTTGCAGGTAGAAGAGACGCTTTCTCAGAAATCCGCGCAGATGCCCGGTCAGGTCGCAGAGAAAGGCCTGATAAGCCGCTGCGTTCCCATCCAGACCCCGCAGGAATAGACCCTTCAGTCGTTCTTCGACGGGACTCGCCGGTCCATTTTCGGTAGTTCGGTTCATTGCGAGTTCTGGTTACAGTTGGCGCGAAATAAACTGCGTGAAAAACATTTACGCGGATAGCGGAGAAATGCTTCCCTCCCGGAGGCGTGGGGCGGAAATCTCATGTCCGGCCTCCGGCGGCAAGTCCGTCAAGAATCGGAAGCAGCTCGGCGGGGTCGGGACGTTTCGTGAAGTCCGGACTCACCTCGGCGTAAGCGATGATGCCTTCCTGGTCGATGACGAACCTCGCGGGCATCGGCAGCGTCCACGAGGGGTCATCGTTGAATGACGACAGGTCGGTCTCGAATGTGCTCAGGTACAGCTCGACAAGATAGTCCGGCAACGCGACACGCAGTCCATAGGCTGCCGACAGTTCACCGCGCGGGTCTCCGAGTATCGGGAAACTGAGGCGGTTCTCGTGGATCGTCCTGCGGCTATTGACCCCATTCTGCGGCGAAATTGCCATCAGGCTCGCGCCACGGGCGACGATATCGGGCAGCGCCGCCTGCAGCGCCCGAAGCTCCAGATTGCAGTATGGGCTCCATACACCGCGATAGAACGTCAATACCAGCGGGCCGTCGGCAATCAGCTTGCGCGAACCGATCGGCCAGTGGTCTGGATCCTTCAGGACAAAACACGGCGCAACGTCGCCGACCTTTTTTGCCCGCTCAGCAAGACCGGATTCGATCAGTTCGTCGGTCGCCCGCTGGAGCGTATCGACGACAGAACGATGCACATTGTAAGGAGGCAGCCCGGACTCGAATGTCGCCTTGAAGGCATCGAGACGTTTCTGCAATGACATGACAGGGTTCTCCGGTTCGACGTCTGCTCACCGCTCGACAAATAGCGGGAAGGCAACGCTTCACCTGACTACGACGGACACTTACCTTTCGTCCTTTGGTCGTGGCTCGGCACCAAAGATGACACACGATATAAGCGGAATCGTTCCGCCTTTCCGGGTTTCCGGGCGTCCAGTAACAACCGATGCTGCGCGAGAAATTCCTTGGCTTTTTCTCGCCGGACTGTCATATCGCCTCCCCCACCTCGACCAATGCATGAACGATCCTCACCAGGAGTCAACTCATGCTATCCCGTCTGCTTGCTTCCGCTTCACTGCTTGTGGCGCTGCCCGTCGCCGCGGCAATGCCCCGACCGGTGGTCGTCGAACTTTTCACGTCCGAAGGCTGTTCATCGTGTCCGCCGGCTGACGCCTATCTGTCGGAGTTAAGTCAGCAGCGAAACGACATTCTCCCTTTGGCTTTTCACGTCACCTACTGGAACAGCCTCGGATGGAAGGACCCTTTTTCCCTCGATGTCGCCACTCAACGCCAGGCTGAATACGGGCAACGCTTCGGCGACGGATCCTACACGCCAGAGATGGTCGTCGACGGAACAACTGCCTTCGTGGGTTCGGACCGCTCATCCGCCGAGGCCGCGATTCAGAAAGCGAAGGCCGCGGATTCAACGTCCGCGCCGTTGTCCGCGGTGCGCAAGGGCAACGCCATTACCGTCTCGGTCGGTGCCGGCTCCGGAAGCGCGCAGGTGATTCTGGTGGGTTACGACGCGCAGCACACGACCGCCGTCGGGCGCGGCGAAAACGGCGGGCGAACGCTGAAGGAGTCCAACATCGTTCGCTCGTTCGAGCCGATTGGTCAATGGACCGGCAAACCGGCCATGTTCACCCCTCAGGTCCCTGCGGGTGAGAAGACCGCAGTATTGCTCGAGGCACCGGACGGACACATTGTCGGCGCTGCCCGCGTGACCGATGAGCCTTAGCGTGCGCGCCCTCCGCCCCGGGGGGACGCCTTGTGAAAGCCCGATGTTCTTACGATCTTTTCGATGAGGAGCAAGCGATGCCCCGATTCACTCGCGTTGGCGCCTTCTTTGCCCTCGTCGCAACGCTTCTTCTTGCTCCATCGTTGGAGGCCCGTGCGGCGTCCTCGAACTGGGCCGGCGATCAGCGCGCCAGTGTGCGCATCATCACGGCAACCGACGCCGTTGCAGGCAACACGCTGCAGATAGGCGTCGAGTTCCGCTATCCGAACGGCTGGCATGGTTACTGGCGCACCCCTGGCGATGCCGGCATCGCGCCGATTTTCGACTGGTCGCGGTCCGGTAATGTCGCATCGGCATCCGTGTCCTGGCCCGCGCCGTCCCGCCTCGTTATCTCGGGTCTGCAAAACAGTGTCTATACGGGCGATTTCATTCTGCCGGTGAGCCTTAAGCTGGACCATCCGCACGAGGCGACCCGCCTTGCGCTGACGCTCGACTATGCGAGTTGCGCGAATGTCTGCGTGCCCGAACATGCGGAGGTGGCGCTCACCTTGCCGCCGGGCATGGACGGAGCATCAAGCGAAGCCGCAGCGATCGCCGCAGCGGCGCAAAGGGTGCCGCAAACGCCCGCGCAGGCCGGAATCGGCGTGATGGATAGCATGCTGGAGCAAACCTCCGCCGGCCGGCGCCTGAAGGTCGATCTGCGTAGCGATGGCACCCCGTTTCGGTCGCCGGATCTATTCGTCGAAGGAGCCGAAGCCGGTCTGCCCGCAGCGCCACAGGTACACCTTTCAAACCACGGCCACCAGGCTGCGCTGGAAGTCGATCTGCCACCCGCCGCTGCAGCGAAAGAGCCGCTGCGCCTGACCGTGGTGGACGGACCCAGAGCGGCCGAATTCACGGTCGCATCAGTCGTCTCCACGGGAGACGACGATCACGGCATCGTCGTCATTCTGGGCTTGGCGCTGCTTGGCGGCCTGATTCTGAACTTCATGCCATGCGTGTTGCCCATTCTTTCAATCAAGGTTTTCTCGGTAGCGAAAGCCGCAGGCACCGAACGCAAAACGGCAAGGCGGGTGGCGCTCGCGACGGCGCTGGGAATCATCACTTCGTTCGGATTGCTTGCCACCGTGTTGTCCATCCTCAAACTCGCGGGCGCGTCGCTCGGATGGGGCATACAGTTCCAGCAACCGTGGTTCCTCGCAGGCATGGCCGTCGTCACAACGTTGTTTGCGGCGAGCTTCTTTGACTGGCTCCCGATCAATCTTCCGCCAATCCTTTCGGGAGGTGCGAGCGGTGCAAGCAATCGGGGGCCGCTTGTCGAGGCGTTCGTCGGCGGCATGCTTTCTACGCTTCTTGCCACACCGTGCTCGGCTCCGCTCGTCGGCACTGTGATCGGCTTTGCGTTGGCACGCAGTCCGTTCGAGATCACGGCGGTGCTTCTCGCACTTGGGGTAGGAATGGCGCTCCCATTCCTGACATTGGCGCTCGCGCCGTCGCTTGCGACGCGGCTTCCGCGTCCCGGCCAGTGGATGATCCATTTGCGCAGAATCATGGGTCTACTGCTGCTGACAACGTCGATCTGGCTGATCGCGTCGTTATGGAATATTGCGGGTATGGCCGTCGCGTCCCTCGTCAGTATCGTGCTGATTACCATGCTCTCGGTGCGGGCCGCCGTGACCCGATGGGCAAGCCTGCGGACCGCGCGATGGTCAGGCGCAGCGACTGCGCTCCTTGCGTGCTGCGCCGTTGCAATTTCCTCGCTTACGTCGCCGGGCGCAGGAGCCCGAAGCGCTCCACCGACCGAATGGCAAGCGTTCGATCCGAATGCAATCAGCACGCTGGTCGCCAGCGGCAAGACTGTGCTCGTCGACGTAACGGCGAGCTGGTGTCTCACCTGCAAGGTCAATGAACTATCCGTTCTGGACACGGCTGCCGTGCGCACCCGGCTCAAACAGGACAATATCGTGCGCATGCGAGCCGACTGGAGCCGGTATAACCCCGGAGTGCTCGCCTACATTCAGGGTTTCGGTCGTTTCGGCATTCCGCTCGACGTCGTATACGGGCCTCGCATGCCACAAGGGCAATTGCTGCCTGAGATCTTGCAAACTTCGACGCTCTTCCATGCGCTCGACAACGCCACGCCCGCCAAAACAGCGAAGAGCAATTCATCCGCCGACTGACATGACACGATTTCTTCAGATGAGCGCAGACGCAACCGGCACATAGCGCGGATCGACCGCTTCTTGATAGTCCGCTGGCCCTCGCGCGGGTGGTAGAGGTCCGCGACCCATAGACCGGCGGCAATTTTTGGCGAGTCTCCCGTTATGCGAGCCATGCGAATGCAGCGCTGCGGACTCCCGGCAGCCATTCCTTGCGCTGCGGTGCGGCAGACCCGTTCTCATAGGGATGTTGTCAGACTGGTGAGCCACGCTGGACTGACAGACAGGAGAAGGGTTTCCAACTGGCGGTCGACGCCGGTGATGACGATCGTCCCCATGACAACGAAAAGGGCACCGAGCGTCCAGCGGGCCGTCTTGCCCCATGCGGCAAGCGTGCCTCGCACCTTCATCAGCGAAACTCTCGAGATCGTACCGAGCAAAACGAGCGGCAGTGCCGCGCCCAAACCGAACAGCGCCATCAGGATAGCGATTTGGCCGAGGTCCTGACCTTGTGCCGCCAGCGACGTCGCCGCACCCAGCGTTGGCCCGACACAGGGGGTCCAGACGAACCCCAGCAAGAGCCCGATCATTGTCTGCCCGAGCAATCCGTTGCCTTTCACATCGTCGAGCGCCTGCTGGCCCTTCGCACCGACGACCGAGCTAAGCCGGGAGAAAAACCCTTGAAGGGTGCCCGATAACATGACAAGACCGAAAAACACCATCAGGCCCGCGGCCCAGCGTCGAAGAATCTCAGGGTCCAGTCCCGCTGACGCTCCGAGGGTGGCGAGAAATATGCCGACGCCCGCAAACGAAATGGCCAGGCCGGCTGCCAGCGCGATGATGCCGAATCGATGTTTAGCCAACGCTGATGTCGCGAGTATCGGGAGTAGCGGCAGAACACACGGGGACAACACCGATGCCGACCCGGCGACGAGACCTAGTCCGTACGTTGCAGCGGTGAATTGCATCACAACGCCTGTTCAAACACGGCCCGGATGGCGGCCTCCTGGGTCTGTCCCGTGGAACGCGCCACTTCGTGGCCGTCCTTGAAGACAACGAAGGTCGACTGCTGGGTTACCTTGAGTTCTCTTTTCAGTTTCGTTTCCGCATCATAGTCCGCGATGAAAATCGTCACCTGCTTCAGCTTGGGGTCGGCGGACAGACGGTCGACGATCGGCTTTTGAACCCGACATGTTGGACACCAGGTCGCGTGCAGATAGACCACCGCCGGCCGGCCCGATGACACGGTCTGATCGAAGCTTGCCTGAGTAAATGGCATTTCACCCGCGAACGTGGCGGCTGACGCCGCCAGCAACGCCGCGCCTACGATGTGTTTGACGAATCGTATCCGGTTCATGATTAGACCCTTTTGGCGGTTGGGAAAGAGAGGGAATTGTCGATGCTCCAATCCTAGTTCGGATAATCGGCAATATCGGTTACAGCGCCGCTCAAATCTGCTGCGCGCCTGTTCGCCGTTCCCGATGGGTCGCGTGTGCGTCCGGCGAAGCGGCGGTCCATTTCGCATTCCCGATGTAACCGAAGCGGGCTTCAGATCGAACTAGGGGAATTAGCGATGGCGGCCGACGTTGGGCCGCCTTTCATTTCCCTTTGTGTTTCTATGTTTGCTTCTGGACCCCGAGATCGACATGGCCATGGATTTAAGCTTCGCATGCACGATGTGCGGCGATTGTTGTCACAATCTTCGTCTGCCCCTGAGCGTCAACGAAGCCATACGCTGGTTGGAACGTGGCGGTGACATTCAGGTCTTTTGTGAAGCAATGCCGTGGCCCGTCGAACCATCAACGGACGATGGACAGGTGCAACACAGGCGAATGCGGTCGTTTGCCGCCGACAGCGGTGAGCTTCCGATCCGCGTGATGGTGACAGTTGCGGCCGCCTTCGAGGGCGCCTGCCCGCACCTGCGACCCGATATGCGATGTGGCGCATACGAGGCAAGGCCCAGCGTCTGCAGAATCTATCCGGCCGAAGTCAATCCTTTCATCGAACTTGTGCCTGCGCACAAGGCTTGCCCGCCTGAGGCGTGGGCCGCCGACGGGCCCTCATTCATCAAAGGCGGTCGAATCGTGGACTCCATCACGGCGGATCTGATCCAGAACTCCCGTGAGGCAGCCGTTCGTGATGTTCCTGTGAAGGAGCGTCTGTGTGGAAATGCTGGTTTTCATACCGCATCGCTGGCCAATGAGGGGTTTGTGACGTACACGCTACCTCCTCATGCAATGCTTGATGAGTTACGCAGAGCGCTGGATCCTGCCGCGCCTGCTGCGCAAGCAGTGCAGTGGCGCATCCTGTCGAATCGACGCACTACCGTAGACACCCTTAACTCGGTGGGCGCTCACGCGGAAATGCACGCGGCTTTATTGCCGACCGAGGGCTACATCCCACTCTTTGAAGCGAACTAGCGTCCGTTCCTTTGGATTCCGAAGCGCAGCAGACTAGCCCTTTTATGCGCGACTGTGCGATGCCATGTCCGCTCGCGCCGGCCGCTCAGTTGATGCGGGGCTCGAGAAGCGCCAGCGCTGGCCGTACGACGCCCTCCAGCAGAGCACGCTCCGGTCTTGTCCGGGCAAGCACCCGTATGCCGAGATGCACCCCAAGCAGTAACCGGGCAAGATCTTCGGCAGGCTGCGCGCTGGAAATCTCGCCGGTCTGCTGGCCCGCATTCACACAGCGCCGGAAAAACGCTTCGACCTCCACGAGTACGTTGGCGATCATCGCCTGAAAATCGGCGTCGTGTGGTGCAACCTCGAGCGCCGAATTTACCAGCAGGCATCCCTTACGGTCCCTGTCGCGAACCGACCGCTCGACGATCTCCCGGAAGAATGCCTTGATGGCTTCCAACGGCGGCAGGTTTCGCTCAAATCTCGATACCCGGTCACCGAAGCTACTTTCAATGTAATGTGCCAGTGCTCGTTCAAACAGCGACCGTTTATCCCCGAACGCGTTGAACAGGCTCGCCCCCGTAATTCCCATCCCCTGCGCGAGATCCCGGACGGAAGTAGCCGTATAGCCATAGACCCAGAACTGGTGGGCGGCGGCATCGAGGACTGCATTTTCGTCAAATTCCCGTGGTCGGGCCATGTTAACTCCTCACATCGCGTGACGTTTTCCCGGTCGGCATTGCAACGTCACACACGTTACGATATTCTAAATCAACTGATCTAAAATGACCTGAGGCGATGGCGCCTGCTGGGGTTCCACGAAAGCCATCACGCACGCATCAGGCGGTCTGAACGCAACGCACGGTAACCTCATGATCGACTTTTATTTTCACCCTACGCCCAACCCTGCAAAGGTTGCCCTGATGCTTGAAGAAACGGGCCTCGAATATGAACTTCGGCCCGTCGACACCAAGAAGGGCGAACAGCACCTCGACGCTTTCCTCAAAGTCAACCCGAACGGCAAAGTTCCGGCAATCGTCGACAGGGACGGGCCAGGCGGGAGGGAAACGAGGGTGTTCGATTCCAGTGCCATTCTGCTTTATCTGGCCGAGAAGACCGGACAGTATCTCGGCGCCGCAACCGATCGCCCCGAACTGCTCTCCTGGCTGTTCTTCGTCAGTTCAGGTCTCGGACCGTTCTCGGGTCAATCGGTACATTTCCAGCATGCGGCACCGGAGAAGCTGCCGTACGCGATCAACCGGTTTCGCCGTGAGGCAGAGCGGCACTATCGCGTACTCGACGACCAGCTCGCAGGCCGCGAGTATCTCGTCGGAGAAACCTATACGATCGCCGACATGTCCGCGTGGGGTTGGATAGCACGCGCCGCTTTCGTCCGTCCCGGCACTGATGATCCGTTGGCGCCATTCGCCAATCTCAAGCGCTGGTTCACTGAAATCGACGCCCGTCCGGCTGCGATTCGCGCGAGAGCGGTCGGCACTGGCTTCGCGTTCAAGCAGGAGATGGATGAGGAAGCGCGGCACGCCCTCTTCCCGTCCAACTACCCAGCCGCATGACGTACAGAGACGCAGGGGAATTCATCCCCTGCGACAGGCAATCCATAGCTCCGAAGAATCAGATCAAACAGGAACACGAGGAATGGAAATCAGGAACAGGCAGGGGTTGATGACGGGCGGCTCTAGCGGCATTGGCCTGGCACTCGCCCAGGTGCTGGGCGACCCTGCTGCACTCCACCGACGCTTTGCCGGCATGAAAGCCGTGCTCGAGGAAGCTGTTCGGGACCACTCTGCTCTTTGACCCGGGAGTCAGAACCGTGTATTCCGCAGAGCAGCGTCTGAAAACATTGCTTGTTGCGGGCCTCGCGGGCAACGCATCCGAATATCGCCTGTTCCTGTCCGAACTGACGCGTCACCTGCGGGGTTACCTTCGCAAGCGGATTCCACACCTCCACGACGACGTCGAGGATCTCGTTCAGGAAATCCTGCTTGCCGTACATAATGCACGTCATACCTACCGCCCGGATGAACCTCTCACCGCGTGGGTCCACGCGATCGCGCGTTATAAGCTGATGGATTTCTTCCGGACCCGTGCTCGACGCGAGTCGTTGCACGAACCGCTTGACGAGCACGACGACATTTTCGCCGAGTGCGACGACGAGCCGGCGGATGCCCGTCGCGATGTCGGTAAACTGCTTGGTCATCTGCCGGACAAACAGAGGCTCTCGATCCTGCACGTCAAGTTGCAGGGACTGTCGGTTGCAGAAGCCGCCCAGTTGACAGGGCTATCGGAGTCGGCAGTCAAGGTCAGTATTCACAGGGGACTCAAGGCTCTGGCCGCACACGTCCGGAGAATCGCATGAGAACAGATGATCTTGTCGGATTGCTCTCGACCGGCATAACACCCGTGCGAAGAGGCACCGCAGCCCGCCGCTTCGGCATCTCACTGCCTATTGCCACGCTTGGTGCAACGGCGTTGATGGCTATCGTGTTTGGCGTTCGCCCCGATCTGGCTGCAGTCGCCAAGACCCCGATCTTCTGGGAAAAGCTCGCGTTCCCACTGAGCCTGGCAATCGGTGCCCTGATTGCGACCGTTCGGCTGGCGCGCCCCGGCGCCAGGGTTGGAGCCGGATGGCCCGTCATGACGACTCCGGTGCTAGCCGTCTGGATCGCTGCAATCGTGATTGTCGTCACCGCGGCGCCGGAAGACCGGCTGCCTGCGCTACTCGGGCACTCGTGGCGGTCATGTCCGTTCAATATTCTTCTGCTCGCCGTTCCTGGCTTCATCGCCATATTCTGGGCCGTCAAAGGTCTGGCGCCCACGAGTCTGCGGCTTGCGGGTGCCGCCTGCGGACTGCTCGCGAGTTCGATCGCCACAGTCGCGTACTGCTTTCACTGTCCTGAGATGAGTCCGGCGTTCTGGAGCGTCTGGTATACGGCTGGCATGTTGCTCCCAGCCGCGCTCGGTGCGGTGCTTGGTCCCAAACTCCTTCGCTGGTGAGCCACGCTCCGACAATACGCGCGGCAGTCCCCCTGATCAAATAACTGATGTCGACCGCCACAGGCAAAAAAAACAAAACGCCTCTGTAACCAGACGTCTGTGACCCACGAATTAGATGACGTATCCATCACGGATACCTTCTAATCTCTGGAGAAATGCGATGTCCACAAAAGCCACTGTTAGTTCCACCCTGCTCGCCGGCGTCGTTGCGAGCCTGCTTGCATCAGTCGTCCATGCGGCACCGCTCACAAAAGCGGAAGAAGGCGCAGCCATTGCGGCCCACAAGGAAAAGTGCTACGGCGTCGCACTGAAGGGGCAGAACGATTGCGCCGCCGGTCCCGGCACGACTTGCCAGGGGACGTCGGCAATGGACTTCCAGGGTAACTCGTGGAAGTTCGTTCAAGGCGGCACCTGCACGAGTATCGAAGTGCCGGGCGGCGGCCATGGCTCGCTCACGCCGCTGAAGTCCTGAACCGGCCAACGGCTCGACGAACGGGAGCGGCCATGAACGATACCTCAGGAACAACCGCGGTTTGCGAGCGAGGCTGTTCGAGCGGCGTGACGCGTCGCGCTCAGGCGCCTGTCGGAACCAGTTTCAAGCATGAGCACCTGAGCGCGATCCTCGCGGATGGCCTGCAGGATGGCTTCTTCGAAGTTCATGCCGAGAACTATATGGGCGCCGGTGGTCCGCCCCACCGGGCACTTGCGGCGATCCGCGAGGCCTATCCGCTCTCCGTTCACGGCGTATGCATGTCGATCGGCGGACCTGAAGCACTGGACCTCGCGCATCTCGCGCGCTTTCGCGACCTGGTGACGCGCTACGAACCCTTGCTGGTGTCTGAGCACCTCGCGTGGTCGTCGCACGGCGGCACATTCTTCAATGATCTCCTGCCCTTGCCGTACACGAAAGCAACGCTCGATCACGTGTGCGAACACATCGGCCAGGTCCAGGACGCGATCAAACGCCCCCTCCTTCTTGAGAACCCGTCGACTTATGTCGCGTTCGCGTCCTCGACATTGAGCGAAACCGAATTCATCCGCGCAGTCGTTCAACGCACCGGCTGTGGCCTGTTGCTGGACCTTAATAACGTGTTCGTTTCCGCGACGAATCACGGCTTTTCCGCCGCAGCGTATCTTGAGGGATTACCGCTCGAACAGGTGGGCGAAATACACCTGGCCGGACATAGCGAGCAGCGCGACGACGAAAACGAACGGCTGCTCATCGATAGCCACGACTGCGCTATTTCCGATCCCGTCTGGCGTCTCTATCGGGATCTCGTTGCGCGAATCGGCCCAAGGCCCACGCTGATCGAATGGGACAGCAAGCTTCCCGCATGGCCGGTGCTGCGGGCTCAGGCACTATCCGCGCGGCACATCATGGCTGAAGAAGACGTTTCACTCGCCGAGGAGGTCAGCCATGCGGGCTGAACATCCTTCGGGCGGCCACGCCGCCGCGTTTGCACCGGGTTTGACGGACCCGTCGATCGCCACGCCTGAAGACGTCATCGCCGCGCCGGGCAAGGGTGTGGTCAAGCGCTACAACGTTTATCGCAACAACGTCACGGTCAGCCTCATCGATGCGCTGGCAGCGGTCTATCCTGCTATCCAGCGCATCACCGGCGCCGACTTCTTCAGGGCGATGGCCCGTTTCCATCTGCGCGCGACGCCTCCCACTTCGCCACTGCTGTTCGAGTACGGACGGGACTTCCCTGGGTTCATCGAATCTTACGAATATGCGCGCGAGATGCCCTGGCTTGCGGATATCGCGCGCATCGAGCGGGCATGGCTGGATGCCTATCACGCAGCCGACCTGCCTGTGCTCGCCGCCGAAGCGTTAGCCGGGATCGAACCGGCGCTCCTCGCTGAAGTCCGTTTCACGCCACATGCGGCCGCAAGAGTGGTGCGCTCACGCTATCCCGCCGTGGCCATCTTTGCGATGAACCGGAACGACGGCCCCGTTACGCCGCTGCGCTCAAGCGAGGCGGAGGATGCACTCGTGACACGACCCGAAGATGAGGTGCTGGTATCGCGCCTGCCGGCTGGCGGTGCGGCCTTCCTGACCCATCTTCTCGAAGGGGCATCGCTGGGCGAAGCGGTCGCGGCGGCGTTTGAGGAGGCGCCCTCCTTCGACATCCAGGGCAACCTGGCAGGGATGCTTTCAGCCGGCGTATTTACCGGCATTCGGCACGGAGATTGACCCGGCTGTCGGACCGCTTGCCCGACAGCCGGCGCCCGTATCGCATCACGTATCCGCTTTCAAAACGTTGCGACGTTTTCCGTTGGGCCACATGAGAACTTCAGATCTTATACTAAGGCTAACTAACAATCTGACACCGATTGAGTCGAATTTTTCTTCGAAGCGGCTCAATCGCGCGCTTAGCGTCGGCATGGCCAGCAGCGCGGCTTTGCTGGTAGTACTTTATGGCATCCGCAGCGACATGCCGGAATTGATACTGACGACGATGTTCTGGGTACGCCTCGCGTTTCCGGTAACGACATTCATCGCCGCGATGAACCTCGCCGGACGGCTTGGGCGGCCCGGCGCACCCGTCAGGCTGGCATGGTTAGCGGTCACACTACCATTCATTATCATGTTGCTCGCTGCCACGTTCGTGGTATTCGCGACCCCGCCAGGCTATCGCCTGCAACTGATGTTAGGGACAACATGGCGTGTCACCACAGCGAATATCGTTCTGCTCTCTCTACCATCGCTTGCCGCAGTGATGCACGCCTTGAAGGGACTCGCGCCCATCCACCCGATGTTGTCAGGCACAGGCGCCGGACTGCTCGCTGGCGCGCAGGGTCTGCTTCTCTATTCGCTTTACTGTTCGGAGATGTCGGTACCGTTCTGGGGTGTCTGGTACGTACTGGGCATCAGCATCACCGCCGGTATCGGTGCCCTGCTTGGTCGGCTCTATTTGAGGTGGTAGTCCGGGAAGAGCACGAGCACAATGCCCCCACGGGTTACCTGTATAAGCTCTTCAAGCACGAGATGTGACGCACCGCGCGCATCACCCCGCCTCGGTCCATCGCATCTCCGATGCCCTGAGATGACTGCGCATTGCCGATTGAGCCGCGAGCGGGTCGCGCTCCTCAAGCGCGCGATAAATCGCTTCATGTTCCGCGAGCGCCGCCGCCCAGGTTTGCCCCGTTTCCGCGCGGCCGCTCAGACGCGCTGAAATCGGACTATGACGCTCGTCGAACAACTCGCTCACCATCCGGACCAGCACGAGATTGCCGGTCATCTCCGCGATACCCACATGGAACGCTCGATCGTGATCCAGCGGGGAACGCCCTGCGTTGATCTGCGCGCGCATCCCGTCGAGCGTCTCGCGCAGGCGGACCAATCGCTCGGGCGTAATCAGCGCGGCGGCCAGCACGATCAGCGAGCCCTCCAATACCGCCCGTGCCTGCATCAGCTCCGAAGGACTTTCGCCTAGGGCGGCGGTCGCATTCGGCGAACGCTCAGGTGTGCGGCACACGTAGACACCGGAACCCTGCCGAATCTCGACGGAGCCCGCAATCTCCAGTGCGATCAACGCTTCTCGCAACGAGGGCCGTGAAACACCCAGTTGCTGGGCGAGATCGCGCTCGGGGGGCAAACGCGAGCCCTGGGCGAAACCACCCGACTGAATGAGCGCCCGTATCTGGTCAGCGATGTGTTGGTAGAGACGTTTCGTCTCGACCTGTTTGAGTTGAGTGCTTGTCAAATGTCCTCCCTGTGAACCGTATGTTACCCGCTGCGCGAGCGATCGGCCCGCATTTTGGTCAGGCCAATTTACCGCAGCGAAAACTCGCTAGAGATTATAGGCTCCCGTCCGTACGGCCGCCAATTAGCCCTGATTCTGCACGGTTTACAGTCCAGATCTTGGCTTTGCCCGACACCGGCGTCGCCACCAGGACGGTCGATCCCATCCGCCGATCCAAAAAGTGGCTTGACCAATTTTCACGATGTATCTATGATCAATTTGCCCCCACCGTTCGCTGCCGCAGCGGTTGCGGGTTCGATTCGCGAAGAACAAAACCACGTACCCGCCCGCCGGCGGCGTCACGAATTGGAGACAGCCTTGCTGGAATTCTCAACACGGCCCGCGCCGCGCCGCGCTCTTTCGGCACGCCCGCATTCTGGTCATGCCCGCCTCGCAGTCGCTCCGGGCGAACATCGGACGTCTGCCCTGTCCGCGCGTGTATCGACGTCCGAACCGGCAAACGCCCCGGCTGCCGATGCGCCCGTTCGCTCGTCACGGCCTGACGAGAACGGCGAGTTATTGCGACTCACGGGCGTGACCAAGCGCTTCCCGGGCGTAGTCGCACTCGACAGCGTCAGCTTCGACTTGCGGCGTGCCGAGGTGCACGCCGTATGCGGCGAAAACGGCGCGGGCAAATCGACGCTGATGAAAATCATCAGCGGCCAGTACGCGCCGGACGAGGGTTCCATCGTCTATAAGGGCAGCGAATGCCGCTTCGCTTCCTCGCTCGAAGCCCAGGCCGCGGGCATCGCCATCATTCACCAGGAGTTGAACCTGGTGCCGCACCTGTCAGTGGCGGAGAACATCTTTCTTGCCCGTGAACCGCGCCGTGGGGTGTTCGTCGACCGGGCGCGTCTGCGCGCCGATGCGCAGCGCTGCCTCGACCGGCTCGGCGTCGACATCGCGCCGGGAACGCTCGTGCGCACGCTCCCGGTCGCACAACGGCAAATGGTGGAAATTGCCAAGGCACTGTCGCTGGACGCCGAAGTGCTGATCATGGACGAGCCGACATCGTCGCTCACGGAAACGGAAACCAGCCAGCTCTTCAGGATCATTCACGAGCTGAAACGCGCCGGTGTCGGAATCATTTATATCTCGCACCGGCTCGATGAAATGACCGAGATCGTCGACCGCGTCACCGTCATGCGCGACGGACGCTATGTGTCGACAGACGTGTTTCGCGAGACCACCATCGACAAGGTCGTCGCCCGCATGGTCGGTCGCTCGCTCGAAGACAAGTTTCCGCCGCGCACGTCCGTGCCGACCGGGGAGGTCTTGCTGTCGGTCGATCAATTAACGCGCGCGAACGTGTTCGGACCCGTCAGCTTCGAATTGCGGCGCGGCGAAATTCTCGGTTTCGCCGGCTTGATGGGGGCGGGCCGTACCGAAGTGGCACGCGCGATCTTCGGTGCCGACCTGCCCGACAGCGGCACGGTCAAACTAGGCAACGAGACCCTCGCGATCCGCTCGCCGATCGACGCGATCCGGCGCGGCATTGCATACCTGTCGGAAGACCGCAAAGCCAACGGCCTGTCGCTCAACATGCCCGTCGCCAGCAACATCACGCTGGCAAACATGGCTGCGGTGTCGAACCGGCTGGGCTTTATCCGCTTCGCAACCGAGGCCGCCGTTGCGAAGCGCTACGTGGACGCCCTCGCCATACGCACTCCGAGCGTCAGGCAGATCGCGCGCAACCTGTCGGGCGGCAACCAGCAGAAGGTCGTCATCAGCAAATGGCTGTTTCGCGACTCGCGCGTGCTGTTCTTCGACGAGCCCACCCGCGGCATCGACGTCGGCGCCAAATTCGCAATCTACGAACTGCTCGACAAGCTCGCGGCGCAAGGGATCGGCGTGGTCATGATCAGTTCGGAACTGCCCGAGATTCTCGGCATGACGGATCGCGTGGCCGTTTTCCACGAGGGCGAGCTCGTGACGATCCTCGAGACCCGCCAGACGACACAGGAAGAAATCATGCATTACGCCTCCGGACGCAGCGGCGCTTCGGACATCTCGGGAGCTTCGCAATGAGCACGCTTGCACGTCCCAGCCCTTCGCTCGCCAGCGAACGGCGCAAGGATCTGATCCAGAAGTTTGCCGCCTTCGCCAGTCTGATTGTGATGATCCTGGTGTTCTCCTCCACCAGCGAAGCCTTCCATACCGTCGACAACGCGATGACCGTCGCGTTGCAGGTCACTTCGATCGCCTATCTTGGCGTCGCCGCGACCTGCGTGATCATCACCGGCGGCATCGACCTCTCGGTCGGTTCCGTGCTCGCGCTTGCCGGCGTGGTGGCGGCCCTCGCGGTGAAGGCCGGCATGCCGGTCACCGTAGGGATGCTGCTTGGCATCGTGGTCGGCGCCCTGTGCGGCGCGGTGAACGGTCTGTGCGTGACGCGCATGCGCCTGCCGCCGTTTATCGCCACCCTCGGCATGATGCTCGTGGCGCGTGGCCTCGCACTGCAAATCACCGGCGCACGCCCGGTGTCGGGGCTGGGTGAAGCCTTCGGCGTGCTTGGCAACGGCACGCTGTTCAGGATCGAGACGATTGGGGCGGACGGCTTTCCGGACGTGAAGTTTCCAGGCATCCCCTACCCCGTGCTGCTGATGATCGTGATCGCCATCGCCGTGTCGATCATGCTGAGCCGCACCACGCTCGGCCGGCATATTTATGCGGTGGGCTCGAACGCCGAAGCGGCCCGGCTGTCCGGCGTCAATGTGGCGCGCGTGACGATGTTCACCTATGTGCTCTCCGGTGCGCTTGCCGGCGTGACTGGCTGCGTGCTGATGTCACGGCTGCTCACCGCGCAGCCGAACGAAGGCGTGATGTACGAACTCGACGCGATCGCCAGCGCGGTGATCGGCGGCACCTCGCTGATGGGCGGCGTCGGCACGATTTCCGGCACCGCGATCGGCGCTTTCGTGATCGGCATTCTGCGCAACGGCTTGAACATGAATGGAGTATCCAGCTTCATTCAGCAAATCATCATCGGCCTGGTGATTCTGGGCACTGTCTGGATCGACCAGCTCCGCAATCGCCGGTGAAATCCATCGGCGCTTCAGACCGGCTGGTCCGCAGCGCCGAGAAGTCCATGTACGACAACAAATCCTCACAGGAGTAGAGACATGCGCACATTTCAACTAAGCCTGCTGGCCGCCACGCTGATGCTGGCGACCGGCCTTGCCCGCGCCGCCGGCGGCGAGATCGCGGTTATCGTGAAGACGTCGAGTTCGAACTACTGGCAGAACGTGCAGAAGGGCGCGAATGCCGCGATGGGTCAGCTCAAGGGCTACACGATGACCTTCCAGGGCCCGGCGGCGGAAACCGCCATTGCCGACGAAGTCAACATGGTCGAGAACGCGGTGAATCGCAAGGTGGCCGGCATCGTGCTGGCTCCGTCCGACCCCGACGCACTCGTGCCGGCCGTCAAGAAGGCGTGGGAAGCCCATATTCCGGTCGTCATCATCGACTCGGCGCTCTCCGATTCCGGCAAGCAGTATTACCAGTCGTTCCTTTCGACCGACAACAAGAAGGCCGGCGAACTCTGCGCGAAGGCGTTGATCGATCGTGTCGGCCAGACCGGCAAGGTCGCGATCATGTCCTACGTGGCCGGCGCGGGCTCGGAAATCGGCCGGGTCGGCGGGTTCCGCGATTATCTGAAGGCGCATTCGCAACTGCAGGTGGTGGGACCTTTCTATTCGAATTCGCAGATGGCGACGGCGCTCAATCAGACTACCGACACCTTGACCGCCAACCCCGACCTGAAAGGCATCTTCGGCGCGAATGAGCCCACCGCGGTCGGCATGGGCCGCGCGCTCGAGCAGTCTGGCAAAGCCGGCAAAGTGGTCGCGATCGGCTTCGACGGCAATCAGGACCTGCAGGGGTTCGTCAAGGACGGCACGCTTGCCGCCACCGCCGTGCAGGGTTCATACCAGATGGGCGAGCTGGGCGTGAAAACGGTGGTCAATCTGATCGAGAAGAAGCCCGTGTCGAAGAACCTCGACACCGGCGTCGTGATGGTGACCAAAGACAACATCGACAAACCCGAAGCGAAGAACGTGCTGTATTGATCGTCCAGGCGGAACCGGGCGGCTCGATCGAATGCGCGCCCGGCTGCCGCGGCAAGATGTACCCGAACTAACGCTGCGCCGCTCGAACCGGCGACGAAATAAGGATTGCTATGCTAACCGTGATATGCGAGACGCCAGGAACGCTGAGCGCACAGGAAAGACCCAAACCCGAAACGGGAGAAAACGACGTGCTGTTGCGCGTCAAGCGTGTTGGCGTATGCGGGACGGACTTGCATATTTTCACGGGAAACCAGCCTTATCTGGCCTATCCGCGCGTGATGGGCCACGAGTTGTCCGGCATCGTCGAACAGGCGCCGCCGCACAGCGGACTGGCAGCCGGCGACCAGGTCTTCGTGATGCCGTATCTGTCGTGCGGCCAATGCATTGCGTGCCGTTGCGGCAAAACCAATTGCTGCGTGAATATCCAGGTGTTGGGCGTGCATCGAGACGGCGCGTTCACCGAGTACCTGAGCGTGCCCGCGCAGTTCGTCCACAAGGCCGAAGGCATCACGCTCGATCAGGCGGCCATGGTCGAGTTCCTTGCAATTGGCGCGCATGCGGTCAGGCGCGGCGACGTGAAGCAGGGTGAACGCGTGCTCGTCGTCGGTGCGGGGCCGATCGGCATGGCGGTCCTGACCTTCTGCAGACTGCGCGGCGCGACGGTGACCGCCCTCGACACGCGTGCGGACCGGCTCGATTTCTGCGTGCAACATCTGGGTGCCGCGGCAGCCGTGCAGATCGGCGACGGCGATCACGCGCGATTGTCAGCACTGACGGAGGGCGACTTCTTCGACGTGGTGTTCGACGCGACCGGCAACCCGAAGGCAATGGAGCGCGGCTTCCAGTTCATCGCTCATGGCGGCCGGTATGTACTCGTTTCCATCGTGGCCGACACGATCAGTTTTTCCGACCCGGAATTCCATAAGCGCGAAGCCACCCTGCTCGGCAGCCGCAATGCGACGCTCGAGGACTTCGAAACGGTCATTGAGGCGATGCGCGCCGGCCATATCCCGGACCGTGCGCTGAACACGCACAGACTCGCGCTAGCCGATGTCCCTGCTCGCTTTGCAACACTGCTCGATCCTGCCGGCGGTGTCGTGAAGGCTATCGTGGAATGTTAGCGATGCGCCCTTCGCATGAGGAAGACCAGGCACCGGACGCACCGCTCACGCAACCCATTCTGCAATTTGGCACGAGCCGTTTCCTGCAGGCGCATGTCGATCTGTTCGTCTCGGAGGCGCTCGAGTCCGGCCAACCAGGCGCGGCGCCAGGCGGCATTACCGTGGTTCAGACCACAGAAAACGCCGACAGCGCCGCGCGCATCGCCGCGCTCGCGAACGGCAGCGGCTATCCGGTCCACGTACGCGGACTGCACGCGGGTCGACTGATCGACGCGACGCTGACCGGGCGCGCGATACGCCAGGCCGTCCACGTCCGCAAGGATTGGGCTCTGCTGCGCGAGGCGATCTCCGGTCCTGTGCAGATCATTATTTCGAACACGGGAGACCAGGGCTATCGACTCGACGAACGCGACAACGCTCGCGCTTTCACCGAGCCGAGCCGCGTACCGCACAGCTTCCCCGCCAGACTGCTGTCCCTCTTGCACACGCGTTGGCAAAACCGGCCCGATGCACCGCTATCGCTGTTTCCTTGCGAGCTGATCGAGAAAAACGGTGAAGTGTTAAGAGGCATTGCCGTGGAATTGGCGTTGCAATGGCACATGCCCGACGACTTTATCCGCTATCTGACGGAGCATTGCGTATGGGCCAATTCGCTGGTCGACCGGATCGTGTCGGAGCCGATCCGGCCCGTGGGCGCGATAGCCGAACCATATGCATTGTGGGCGATAGAAAAGCAGCCGCGACTGCAGGTGCCCTGCGTCCATCCTTCGATCGTCCTCACTGACAATCTTCACCATTTCGAGCGACGCAAGCTGTTCCTGCTGAATCTCGGGCATACCTTTCTCGCCGAGCGCTGGTTACGCGACGCTCGGGCGGCTGAAGAGACGGTCTGCGGTGCGATGAACGACCCTGCCCTGCGCGCGGAACTGGAGAAGGTCTGGCAACAGGAAGTCTTGCCGGTATTCGATCTCCTCGGTGAGGGGGATGACGCGCTGGCCTACGTCGCACAGGTCCGCGAACGCTTGCTCAATCCCTTTCTGGCGCACCGCCTTGCCGATATTGCACAGAGCCATGCGCAGAAGAAGCAGCGCCGGATTGCCCCCTTGCTTGCGTTGGCGGCCTCACTGACGCGAGCCAACGGCACGATAATCGATCAACCACTTCTTACGGAAATGATGGCTGGCGACATCTGACACGATGGCACCGTCACGTTGCAGCAACGGCCGGGCAACATCGGGTGATGAAGAAAGCGAACTCGCTTTGCCAAGGTCGTCGTTTTTCGGCGACGATCATCAGTTATCCGATGCATCTCCGACGCTTTGCATCATCACTTCGAAGAGCACACGTTTCGCCGCGCTATCGAGCCGCGCGTACGCAAGACCGATACCGGTACGGTGACCAGGAAGATCGAGCGGACGCGCGACGACCTTGGGCGGCAGAGCCAGCGCCGCAGCAGCCGGAATAACGCCGATGCCGAGTCCCGCCGCCACCAGCGCCAGCATGGTCGGGAATTCGCCCAACTCCTGGGCGATGTCGAGCACCGCGCCCTGCTGTGTCAGCGCGACCAGCATCTCGTCGTAAAAGCCGGGCGCGTATCGCCGCGAGAGCACGAAAGCGGGCGAACCGCTTAGATCGGTCGGATGAATCAAGGGCTTCGCGGCTAGCGCATGATCTTCAGGCACCGCCACCACGAACGATTCCTCGAGCACAATGCGCGTTTCGAGTCCTGCGCCGCTCACGGGCATGCGTATCAGACCGAAGTCGAGCTTGTTGCCGTGCAAGGCGGCGATCTGCTCCGGCGTCGTCATGTCCTTCAACTCCAGCGTAATGAGCGGATAGCGTGCGTGCATGCTGCGGATCAGATCAGGCAGCAGTTTCGGCAGGACCGACGACACGAACGCAATGCGCAGCACGCCAATCTCCCCACGCGCGGAAAGCCTCGCGGTCTGCTCCGCGCGCATCGCCTGATGAAGCGTGGCGCGCGCTTCGGGCAGAAAGAGCCGCCCGGTGTCGCTCAACGCAACGTTATGCCGGTCGCGCTCGAAGAGCCGCACCTCCAGTTCCTCTTCCAGTGCCTTGATCTGCATGCTCAGCGCGGGCTGCACGATACATAGACGCTGCGCCGCGCGGCCGAAATGCAGCTCTTCAGCCAGTGCCACGAACGCGCGCAGGTGCTTCAATTCCATGGTGTCTCTCCGCAAGCGGTCGCTTGTTATCACGAATCATGATAACAACGTCACGAAAGACTATTGGCGCGTTTGCTGCACTTGCGTTGAACTTGTGGGCATTCAAGGTTACGGCTGCCTCACTGGGTACGCAGTGCAGTCCGGGAAACGCCGGCCAGCACGGCAATACGCCACAAACAAAAGATCGGAGACATCGACATGCACTCATTCATCGCGAGCCGGACGCGCGGCGCGCAAACGCTCGCCGGTTTGACAATCGCATTCGCGGCATGCGCCGCACATGCCGCGGACTGGATCGTCTCGGGCAATGACGGCAAGTATCAGCGTGTCGAAGGGCGCGATACCTACCCGGCCAATGCTCAACCCGACACGCTCACGCTTCTCGACGCCAGCCGCTTTCCCCCGCAGGTCAAGCTTCAGGTAGAGGTGGAGAACGGTATTCAGGGACCGCCGCAGGCGGTCGCGGTCACGCCAGACGCCACCGTGGCGCTGGTCGGCGCGCCTACCCGCTATGACCACGCCGCCAATAAACTGCTGATGGATTCCTTTGTCCAGGTCGTCGATCTGCACGCGTCGCCGCCCGCTGTTAGCCGGCTCGAGATCGGCAGCCATCCGCAGGGCATCGCCATCGACCGCAGCGGAAAACTTGCGCTCGTCGCGTGCGTCGACGGTAGCGTGGTGGTGCTCGGCATAGACGGAAACCGCGTGACGCTGGCGGATACGCTGAAGATCGGCCAGAAGCGTCTGGCCGGCGTGAGCTTCACACACGACGCGAGGCATGCGCTGGTTGCACTGCGCGACGAGCAAGGCGTCGCCGTGCTGAATGTTGCGGACGGCCATGTCACCGACAGCGGCGTACGTCTGTCGAGTGGCGTGGCGCCCTACACCGTCGACGTATCGAGCGACGGTAAATGGGCCGTCGTGAGCGACGTCGGTCTCGCCGGCCTGCCCGGCTACGCGGGCACGCTCGCCGGCGACGCCGACGCGATCACGCTTATCGACGTGTCGCACGAACCGTTCCGCGCGGTGCAGCACTTCACGGTGCCGTCGCTGCCCGAGGGCGTGGCGATCTCGCCCGACGGCAAGTGGATCGGCGTACAGGCCATGGACGGCTCGAACCTGACGCCGGACAACCCCGGACGCCATGCGCGCGGCAAGGTGCTTCTGTTCGCGATCCGCAACGGCCAGGCCGTAAAGATGTCCGAGGCGCCGGGTGGCGAAGCTGCGCAGGGCATCGTGTTTACCGCCGACAGCAAGCATCTGATCGTGCAGTTCAACGTCGAGAAGCAGCTCGCCATGTTTGCGGTGAACGGCGGCCATCTGCAGGACACCGGGCAGCGCATTGCGCTGACGGGCGGCCCTTCGTCGCTTCGTACGACCCCGCGCTGACCATCGTCAACTGAACACAACAGGGAAATAGCCCATGCGCTTCATGCCTCACTCGATTCCGACGCTATGCGGTTCGCTCGCCGGCCAGCCATTCACGTTCAACGTCAAGGTGCACAACGCGGCTTATCGGGCGCTCGGCGTCGACTATACGTTCGTGAGCTTCGGTGTAGACGATGTCGCCGGTGCGATCAACGCGATGCGCACGCTCGGCATTCGCGGCCTGAATGTGACGATGCCGCACAAACAGGCCGTCATTCCCTACCTCGACGCGCTCGACGAAACGGCGCGCGAAATCGGCGCCGTGAATACGATCGACAACCGCGACGGCCACTTGACCGGCTACAACACCGACTGCACAGGCGCGGTGCGCGCGCTCGAAGAGGTGGCCTCGCTACCGGGCCGCCGCATCGCGCTGCTCGGCGCGGGCGGCGCGGCGCGCGCAATCGCCTGGGGCGTACGGCGCGCCGGTGCGGAGATCACGGTATTCAACCGCACCGCGTCGCGTGGTGAAGAACTCGCCCACCACTTCGGCCTTGCTTTCGGCGGCGATCTGAACGATTTCGATGCGGCCGGGTTCGACGGCGTGGTCAATGCAACAGCCGCCGGCTTCCGCGCGCCCGACGTCAATCCGCTGAGGCCCGAACAACTTGCAGCGCATCTGTTCGTCATGGACGCGGCGTTTATCCCCGTGCGCACCAAGCTGATTCGCGACGCCGCTGAGCTTGGATGCCGCGTCGTCGATGGCACGCGGATGCTGCTGCATCAATTCTGCGGTCAGATCGAGCTTTACACGGGCAAGCCCGCGCCGCTCGATACGATGAGCACGGCCTTGCTCGACGAGATTGCACGCGTCGGCTAGAGGAGCATTCGGGTCATGAGTGACCGGATGGCATTCCCGATTGGAGGAGACGACAAGATGAAAAACCAGCAAACCGTTGCAATGGACCCACGCAGTCCAGGTCATACCACCGGCGCGCGCGCCAATGGCGGCAAGCACGAGGTCACAAACGCCGACCTGTATCGTGCCGCATGGGCTGCGTCGCTCGGCAGCGCTCTGGAATATTATGACTTCGCGCTGTACAACCTCGCGTCGGCGCTGATCTTCGGGCCGCTCTTCTTTCCGTCCAGCACGCCGGCCATCGGACTGATCGCGAGCTTCGGCGCGTACTTTCTCGGCTTCGCCATCCGGCCGGTGGGCGGCATCATCTTCGGCACGCTCGGCGACCGTTACGGACGCAGGTTCGTTCTGATGGCGACGATCCTTTTGATGGGCATCGCCAGCACGCTCATCGGCGTTTTGCCCACCTATGCGTCCGCTGGCATCTGGGCGCCGATCCTGCTCGTGGGGTGCCGCTTATTGCAGGGACTGGGCGCCGGCGCCGAACAGGCAGGCGCTGCCGTGTTGATGGCCGAGTACGCGCCGGCCAAACGGCGCGGCTATTTCGCCGCGTTGCCGTTCATGGGCGTGTTGCTCGGCACCGTGATGGCGGCTGCGATCTACTTCGCGCTGGTCCGCGTCGAAGACCTTTCGCAAAGCTGGCTGTGGCGTGTACCGTTCCTGCTGAGCGCTGTGATCATTACGGTAGCGATCTGGATCCGGCTGAAGCTCAAGGAGTCGCCGTCGTTTGCCAAACTCGAAGCGCGAAGCGAAGTCAACGAGAATCCGTTGAAGCACCTCATGCAGCATTCGAAACCGACGCTCCTCAAAGTCATCGGCATGCGCATGGCCGAGAACGGCGGTTCGTCGATCTATCAGTCACTCGCTATCAGCTACATCGCGACCGCGACCGGCCTCAAAGGCCAGATCGGCCCGATCGCCCTGCTGCTCGCCGGCGCCTCGGGGGCGATCATCATTCCGCTGGCCGGCATGGCGAGCGACCGCTTCGGACGCATCCCCGTCTATCGCGCCTTCGCTTTTTATCAACTGCTGCTGGCCTATCCGACCTGGTGGGTGCTGAGCCTCGGCAACGCCACGGCAAGCATTGCGATGTTATGCGTCGCGCTGGCCGGCGTCTGGGGCATGTTCGCGACGCAGGGTGCGTTGCTGCCGGAGCTCTTTGGCGCGCAGCATCGCTATGCCGGCGTGGCGGTGGGACGCGAAGTGTCGGCCGTGATCGCAGGCGGCGTGGCGCCGCTCGTCGGCGCATCCATCATCGCCTGGGCGACGGTGCATTGGGGTGGACACGAAGGGACGCTTCTGGCGTGGATTCCGCTTGCCAGCTACGTCGCGATTCTTAGTTTGATCGGCGTGGTAACGACCTATTTCACACCGGAAACACGCGGGCGTGATCTCGATGATCTACGCGACGCTGCTGACGCACCAGTGAACGGTTTTGCCGCAGCAAAGCTCGCCGAAGAAAATTGATCGATACGAGCGCTACGGCGCGGGATCGCAACAGAACCCATGTCACCGCAGTGGCGAATTGATCGTCGGTATCCAGATCGTGGACGTCGCCTCATAGAAATTCTCAGGGCCGCCTACGGGTGGCCAGATTCCATCGGCGAAAGACTTTGCACGTATCGCGATGCGTTCATCCAGGCTTTCCCAGGGCCATATGTGCGTGATGCGCGGCACGCCGTCAAGCGCGTACATATTGACGGTCAGAGGGGAGCGTTTTGACCGCTCAGGCATCGCGGCCTGCCACGCCGCCATAGTAGGCACGAGTCCGCCTGGTCTTAGCCAGTAGGTGCGGAACTCGTAGTACCTGCCGAACGAACCCGGTTCGACGGGAGGAAGGAAAGGAAAGCCGGCGTAGCTCTCCATCTCGATCGTACAGGTGCTGCCTGCCGCTCCGAAAGGGTTCGCGTGATGTAACGCACGCGTTCTTTCCTGAGACAATTCCTCGGCATCGGCGAACCCTCGCAGAATGCGCACGCTCCCTAGCCGCCCGTTTTCCGAGGTCCATGCGCCGAGCCGGCAACCTGTGGTTTCGGGATGATTGAGGTAGGCTTCCGCGTTCGCGATCACCTCCGGCAGCTTCAGAATATGCGACGACAAGGTAACCAGTTCGTAGAGCATGTCAGATTCTCCTAAGTCCGTGAACGGTCTTCAGTCGACCGCCACAAACGAGACTAGACTTACCGTGGTCGCCTGGGAATTCCTCATCCGTTCACAAACTCTGTTAAAAAATCACTATGTTCGACTGGCAAGATTTGCAGTACTTTCTGGTACTTGCGGACACCGGGACGCTCTCGGGCGCGGCAAGCAAACTGTCAGTCGAACACGCCACCGTGGGGCGGCGTGTAACGTCTCTGGAGTCGGCGCTCGGACTGAAACTGATTCACCGGCTCCCCCGCAGCACCCGTTTGACCGAGGACGGAAAGGCCATCGCCATGCTCGCCCGATCCATGGCCCAAGGCGCCGGGACAATTGAAACATACGCGCTGCGGGCGTCGTCCACGCTGTCCGGCACGGTCCGTATCAGCGTGCCGCCTACAGTGGGTAACTATTGCATCGCACCGCACATACGCACGTTCCGTGAATCGCATCCGGCCTTGAAGATCGTGATGGAGGGATCGCCCGACATAGCACCACTGGACCGAGGCGTCGCGGATATTGCTGTTCGCATGGTCAAGCCCGAGGAAGGCAGTCTCGTTGCACGGCGCATAGGCACAATCCGGTTTGGTCTATATGCCAGCCGTGCCTATGCGGCTCGCCCTTCCGCGCAATGGGAGTTCATCGTCTATGACTCGTCGCTGGATCATGTGAAACATCAAAAGTGGCTGCGCAAAAATATCGGCGGACGGCCCATCGTATTCGAAGCGAGCGATGCGACCGGGCAGCAGATGGCCGCGCGCAACGGCGTGGGTGTTGCACTTCTGCCGACGATGATCGGCGACAACGACGCTGAACTGGTCAGACTGGACATTGGATCCGAGCCGCCCGAAACCGGTCTCTGGCTGGTGACCTACCCCGACCTGCGCCGTACGCCTGCGATCAAGGCTGTTATGGAATTCCTGGTCCACCACATCGGTCGTGAAACCCATTACGCCGATAAGGACGCCCGCAAATAGATCGCCGTCAACTGGGGCAGAAATGCGCCCCAGCGCGAAAATGTCATGCGTCTATCGCAAAAGATGTTCGCGCTAGCATCGGCAACAGTGGCACGTGAGCGGATTCAGCCCTTGCGCGATGTCTGCAAAGGCAATTCGCCGAAGAGTTGCCGGTATTCACGGGCAAAGTAACTGGCACCGTTCGACCGAACCGGCGCCCGACACGCGCGGCTCGGCATCATGGCGCCGGCATGGCGCGCGGCGTTCAGACGAATGCGAGGTAATGCTTCACGAAGCCGTCCGAGACCACTTCCCAGACCGTCGACGTCCCCTTCGCAACGAACCACGAATCGCCAGCCTTGAAGCTACGGGTTTCGCCCGTCGACTCGTCTGTAATGCGAACCTCGCCCTCGACCACCGTCGCCTGCTCCGAGAACGGGTAAACGAGCCGGAACTTGCCCTTGGTGGTTCCGAAATACGCCGCCGAAACAGGATCAGTCGGCGCCCCGTGCGTCATTCTGCCGAACGCCGCGACATCGCCCCCTTCGAGGATTTGGCCGCCGAGGTCGCTCAGTTTTCCCCAGGCGTCGAGTTCGGAAATCTTGATGCCGTGTTGAATCGCGGTAAGACTCACGTATTGGTACTCCTTATCAATCAGTTAGCGAATTAGAAGAAATCAACGCCGGCCATGCCAGTAGCCCGACGTCTGGTGCATCACTTTACCGAGCGAGACCAGGAACGCTCGATATTGATCCTTGCCCCGGATGCTCCCCCGCGGAATCGAACTCAACAGACGGTAGCGATCCGAGCCGCCCAGAATGCCCTCTGCCAGAATCTTGCAGATGATCTGGCTGGGCGTGACGCCGAATCCACAATAGCCTTGCACAAAGAACGCGTTGGGCCGGTCCGGCAGCGTGCCAATCTGCGGAAAAAGATTGAGCGTGGTGGCCATCGGGCCGCCCCAGGCCAGGTCGATCTTGACGTCCTTAAGATAGGGAAAGACTTCGAGCATCAGCCGCCGGTTCCACTCTTTCAGGTCACTCGGCATATGCTCGATGAGCGCCGTGGACGAGCCGAACAACAAACGATTCTCGTTCGTCACGCGATAGTAATTAATGACCGGCCGGATATCGCTGTACGCACCGCGAATCGGACTGATACGTTCGATCAGCTCGTCGCTCAACGGCTCCGTCATGGAGTTGAACGCGTAGACATTGATCGTGCTTCTGTGCAGTTCCGGCTCGAGTCCGTTGATGAAGCCATCGCATGCCCAGACGATCTTGCTGGCCCTGACGCTGCCCTTCGCGGTGCGCACATGAACCATGTCGCCGTAGGTGATCTGGAGTGCCGGGCTGTACTCGAAGATACGCACGCCGTAAATTTCCGCTACCGCCTTCGTTTCGCCGAGCAGCAGGTTCAACGAATGCACGTGCCCGCCGCCCATATGCAGCAGGCCCGCGTGATAGACATCCGACCCGATGATCTGTTTGACGTCGGCACCTTCCACGTAGCGGATTTCGTGCTGGCTGCCGAGCGACTTGAAGTCCTTTTCCCAACTGCGCAGCGTTTTCGCCTGGCGGGCGTTGTAGGCCAGATACCCGTAACCACTGCAAAAATCGGCGTCGATGTTGTATCGCTCGATGCGTTCGCGCATGATCTGCGGGCCGAGATCGCTGAGTGCGAAAATGGTACGCAGTCCCTCTTCACCGACATCCTTCTTGATCGCATCGAGGTCATGGCCGATTCCCGCCATTACCTGGCCGCCGTTGCGACCGCTTCCACCGAAACCCAGGTAGCGGGCCTCGAGTACGACGGTGTTTGTCACGCCGTTCTCAGCCAGTTCGAGCGCGGTATGAATGCCCGAAAAGCCCCCTCCAATGATGACCACATCGGCCTGGATATCCTCCTCCAGCGACGGGAAGCTCAGCTCGTATTTTTTCGTGGCCGTGTAGTACGTAGCGGTTTCGTCAATGTGCATCGTATTTCCTGCTGGCGCGTTGCATCATCAAAGCGCGCAAAATTAATCGATCGGAGCACCAGGTCGCGTGCCCTCGTCTGGCCGGGAGCGGACTCGCCGTGCCTAATGCCGGTTTAATGCTGTACATCGAGCTGCGCCGCCGGTACCTGCGGTTGCCCGGCCTGCATTGCGAGGCGGTCTGCACGATGCGATTTACTTTAAGCGCCCAGAAAGGCGACCGTTAGCGCATATCGGCAACGCGTGACGCGCCACCGTGTGCACGACCGGCCCAGCGCAGGGCCCGCGCAGCAATATGCCGTCGAGACACAATGTGGGAAGCAAAAAATGAAGAGCGGCAGCACAAAGCGGCAATCCGCGAGGAACGCGGGTTAAACCAGGGTTTGTGAGGAGAGGTCGCGGTGATGCGAAAGCCCGCTGACTTCTGGTGCAATTGGGTGCACGAGCCGGGAAAGCCGATTCGGCTCAAGGTGCCTCGGGACCTCGTACTCGCCGCGCCCTTTTGCCCTCAAATGCCGGTTTTCCCACAGACCGGAAACTCACGCCCTGTCACCGTGATGACTCGGGCAGGTGGCAGGAGATGGCGATGTCGGTATATGTCGATGAAGGATTCAGGCCCTGTGTCACAGAATGCGCGACCGTCGCGTTCCGGGTCTGTTTTGACGATCGGGTGCGGATCTTCGAGGTCAGCGCCGAGGCACTGATGACCTATTGTGGCGCAGCAAGCAAGCGGCGCCGCGATTTGCTTGTTGCGTTCGAGGCCGCGCAACTCGAGATACTGAAAGTGGTGGAGTGTAAATGGCCATTCAAACAGAGCGAGCCCGTGCGCCTGGGGCTCGACGAATTCCGAATGGTCAGACATTAGGTATGCCAGAATTGCGTCATGACCTGGATCGCCGCCCTGCCGATGTACAACGTGACGCCCGCGCTCGCGACTGCGTGGCGCGATTGGCTGGGCGACGTCTTAAGCAGGGTGAAGCCGGCCTGCCGCATCGTCGAGCCCGACGAGGAGTTGCACGGCTTCTGGCGGCGCCCTAACGTACTGCTCTCGCAAACCTGCGGCTATCCCTTGATGCATGGGTTAAACGAGCAGGTTCAATTAGTCGCCACGCCGCAATTCGATGCGCCGGGCTGCGAAGGCGCGGATTATTCGAGCGTACTGGTCACGCGGGTCGAAGCGCCGTTCGATTCGCTCGCGGCGTGCCGCGGCGCACGGGCGGCCTACAATCAGGACGATTCGAATAGCGGCATGAACGTATTTCGCCACGCGGTGGCGCCGCTTGCCCGCAACGGCGCATTTTTCAGTGCTGTCCTGCGCACCGGTTCGCATCTCGGATCATTGCGCGCGGTCGTGGAAAATCGCGCGGACATCGCCGCGATCGACTGCGTGACATTCGCGTTTGTCTGCGATGAGCTGCCGGAACTGGCGCAACGGGTTCGGCAAATCGGCATGACGGCGGCGTCGCCGGGCTTGCCTTTGATCGCCTCCGGCAACGTGCCGTCCGCAACGATCGAGACGCTGCGCGAGGCCCTGAGCGAAGCACACCGCAGTCAGCCCGAGCGCGCCAAACGCTTGCGTTTGAAGGGCTTTTCCACGTTGCCGCTGACGGATTACGAACGGATTGAGCAACTCGAAAACGAAGCGCGCGCTAACGGTTACGTGCGCCTCGTTTAAGCCTTCTGCGCCTCCGGGCTGGATTACTAGCTTACGTCCAGCACCAGAAGCTGCGCCCCATCGGCGACCTGATCGCCGACCGCATACAGCACTTCCGACACCGTGCCTGCCGCCGGCGCACCGATGGTGTGCTCCATCTTCATCGCTTCCATCACGATCAGCGGCGTGCCCTTCTCCACCACCGTGCCTGGTTCGACCAGCACCGCGATCACCTTACCCGGCATCGGCGCGGTCAAACGGCCTTCGCCGCCTTCGGCATCCGCGGCATGCGCGAGCAGGTTCTGCCACTCGAAGGCCAGCGCCTCGCCGAGGCAGAACACGTGGAACGTGTCGGCGTCGATGAAAACGCGCCCTGTCACCCGCGCATCGCCAATCGTCGCACGGTATTCGTGCTCGCCTGTGCCGCCCGACCACGTGAAGTTCTCGCGCACAGCATCGTGTTCGAGCGTTTGCGTGGCGCCGTCTCGGGCAAACGTGACCGTGAAAACGCTGTCGCTTTCGTTTGCGCTGCGGTTGCTGTCAATGTCGCGCCAGCCTAGCGTCTGCGTGTAGCCGCTGTTCAGGCGCCAGTGCGATAGCGCATCCCACGGCGACGCGCCATGCGCGCTGCCGCCTTCGCGCGTCAGCAACGCGGCGCAGGCGAGCGCCAGGGCCTCCTTGAAAGGCTTCCTGGCCGGCGCGAACAAGGCATCGTGATGACGTTCGATCAGACCCGTATCGAGATCGCCCGTTGCAAACGGTTCGCTCGTGACGATACGTTGCAGGAATTCGACGTTGGTATGCGGCCCCACCACTTCGCAGGCCCGGAGCGCGCGATTCAGCCGCGCGAGCGCTTCTTCACGCGTCGCGCCGTGAACGATCAGCTTGGCGATCATCGGATCGTAGAACGGCGTGATGGTGTCGCCTTCACGCACGCCGCTGTCGATGCGAACCGAGGCTTTGCGGCCCGGCTCACCGATCGAAAATTCGACGCCTTCCGGCATGCGCAGATGCTTGAGCGTACCCGTCGACGGCAGGAAACCGCGTGCCGGGTGCTCGGCGTAAATACGCGCTTCGATCGCGTGCCCGTCGACTTTCAGTTGTTCCTGCGAGAGCGGCAGCGGTTCGTCGGCGGCAACGCGCAGTTGCCATTCCACCAGGTCCTGCCCCGTCACCATTTCCGTGACCGGATGCTCGACCTGCAGACGCGTGTTCATCTCCATGAAGTAGAAATCGCCGGTGCCGGTCATGATGAACTCGACCGTCCCCGCCCCGACGTAATTCACCGCGCGCGCGGCGGCCACGGCCGCCTCGCCCATCTCGCGTTTGATCTCCGCCGACAAACCCGGCGCCGGCGCTTCCTCGAGCACCTTCTGGTGACGCCGCTGCACCGAGCAATCGCGGTCGAACAGATACACCGCGCCGCCGTGACGGTCCGCGAAGACCTGCACTTCCACGTGACGTGGCCGCGTCAGATATTTTTCGATCAGCACGCGATCGTTGCCGAAGCTGCTGGCCGCTTCGCGCTTGCACGATGCCAGCGCCGCCGCGAAATCCTCAGTGCGTTCGACGACCCGCATACCTTTACCGCCACCACCCGCGCTCGCCTTCAGCAAGACCGGATAGCCGATCGCATCGGCTTCGCGATGCAGCAGTTGCGCATCCTGATCGTCGCCGTGATAGCCCGGCACGAGCGGCACGGCAGCCGCATGCATCAGCGCCTTCGCGGCCGCCTTCGAGCCCATCGCGGCGATCGCTTCGACCGGCGGTCCGATGAAGACGATGCCGGCCGCTTCGCAGGCATGCGCGAAGTCTTCGTTTTCCGACAGGAAGCCATAGCCCGGATGCACCGCCTGTGCGCCAGTGGCGCGCGCGGCTTCGATGATGCGTTCGACCCGCAGATAGCTTTCCGCCGCGGTCGATCCGCCGATGTGCACCGCCTCGTCACAGGCGGCCACGTGTTTCGCGTTGGCGTCCGCATCGGAATACACGGCCACGCTCGCGATGCCGAGCCGCTTGCAGGTCGCGGCGACGCGGCATGCAATCTCGCCGCGGTTGGCAATCAGGATCTTGTTGAACATGAGGTGTCTCGGTGATTGTCCCGAAGTGTCCCGACGTGTCCCGTCGGGGGCCGGGGTGTTCTGGTGGAGGCCTGCCTGCGCCTCGGAATAAGTGCCTTCGCGATGCTTCAACTGCGCCAGGACGGCGTACGCTTCTCAAGGAACGATGCAACGCCTTCGCGGCCTTCCGCCCCGGCGCGCGTACGCGCAATGCGCGCCGCCGTGTCTTCGATCATCGCGTCGTTCAACTCGTGCCCGGCGATGTCCTGCACCAGCTGCTTGCAGGCACGCACCGCTTGCGGACCGTTTGCGCAAAGCGTTTGCGCGATCTGCTGCACGGTAGTGTCGAGTTGCTCCGCGCTCACCACTTCGCTGACGAGACCGAGGCGATACGCCGTCGCGCAATCGAACTGCTCGGCGGTGGTGAAGTAGCGGCGCGACGCCTGCTCGCCCAGCGCGCGGATCACGTACGGTGCGATGGTCGCCGGGATCAGGCCAAGACGCGCTTCCGAGAGGCAAAAACGTGCGCTCTCTACCGCGACGACGATATCGCACGCCGAGATCAAACCCATGCCGCCCGCGTACGCGTCGCCGTTCACGCGCGCGATCACAGGTTTGCTGCAGCGATAGATCGACGCCAGCATGTTGGCGAGCAGCATCGCGTCGGCGCGGTTCTCCGCGTCCGAGTAAGCGGCCATCTTCTTCATCCAGTTCAGGTCGGCGCCCGCACAGAACGCCTTGCCGTTCGCGGCGAGCACCACCGCGCGGACGTCGTCGCGAGCATCGAGCGCCGTGAAGGCCGACGTCACCTCGGCGATCATGGTTTCGTTGAACGCATTGCGGACGTCAGGCCGATTCAACGTGACCGTGGCGATCTGCCCGGCGAAACCGAGATTCAGCGTTTCGTATTGCATCGTTGCAGCTCCTGCGCGTAGCGTTTGGTCACATTCTGAACACGCCGAAACGCGTGTCTTCGATCGGCGCGTTCATCGTCGCGGAGAGGCCCAGACCGAGCACGTCGCGCGTTTGCGCCGGATCGATCACGCCGTCGTCCCACAGACGCGCGCTTGCATAGTACGGGTGGCCCTGGTGTTCGTATTGATCGCGAATCGGCTGCTTGAACGCCTCTTCTTCCTCGGCGCTCCACGAACCGCCCTTGCCTTCGATGCCGTCACGCTTGACCGTAGCCAGCACCGACGCCGCCTGCTCGCCGCCCATCACCGAAATGCGCGCGTTCGGCCACATCCACAGGAAACGCGGCGAATACGCACGGCCGCACATGCCGTAGTTGCCGGCTCCGAACGACCCGCCGATGATCACTGTGAACTTCGGCACCTTCGCCGTGGCTACCGCTGTCACCATCTTCGCGCCGTTACGTGCGATGCCTTCGTTTTCGTACTTGCGCCCGACCATGAAGCCCGTGATGTTCTGCAGGAACACCAGCGGAATCTTGCGCTGGCAGCATAGCTCGATGAAGTGCGCGCCCTTGAGCGCCGACTCCGAAAAAAGAATGCCGTTGTTCGCGATGATGCCGACCGGATGCCCCCAGATATGCGCAAAGCCGCAGACGAGCGTGGTGCCGTACCGGGCCTTGAATTCGTCGAAGGCCGAATCGTCGACGATGCGCGCGATCACCTCGCGAATATCGAACGGCTTGCGCGTGTCGACGGGAATCACGCCGTACATGCTCTTGACGTCATAACGCGGTGGCTTCGGCTCCTGCAACGCCACCGGCACCTGCTTCGTGCGATTCAGATTGCCGACGATGCTGCGCGCAATGCCCAGCGCATGCGCATCGTTCTGCGCGAGATGATCGACCACGCCCGAAAGCCGCGTGTGCACGTCACCGCCGCCCAGGTCTTCCGCGCTCACTACTTCGCCGGTTGCGGCTTTGACCAGCGGCGGGCCGCCCAGAAAAATCGTCCCCTGATTCTTGACGATGATCGACTCGTCGCTCATGGCGGGAACATACGCGCCGCCCGCCGTGCACGAACCCATGACGACGGCGATTTGCGGAATGCCCGCCGCGGACAGATTCGCCTGGTTGAAGAAGATGCGGCCGAAGTGATCGCGATCGGGGAACACGTCGTCCTGATTCGGCAGATTCGCCCCGCCCGAGTCGACCAGGTAGACACATGGCAAATGGTTTTCGGCGGCGATCTCCTGGGCCCGCACGTGTTTTTTCACGGTGATGGGATAGTACGTGCCGCCTTTGACCGTTGCGTCATTGCAGACGATCACGCACTCCTGCCCCGCGATACGGCCGATGCCCGTGATGACGCCCGCGCCGGGCGCGTCGTTGTGGTACATGCCATAGGCCGCAAGTTGCGAGAACTCGAGGAACGGCGTACCCGGATCGAGCAGTTTCTCGATCCGGTCGCGCGGCAGCAGTTTGCCGCGGCCCGTATGTTTGTCGCGCGCAGCTTGCCCGCCGCCCAGTGCGAGTTTCTCGATCTTCGCGCGAAGATCGGCGACCAGCGCTTCGAGCGCCGCCGCATTGGCGCGGAAGTCGTCCGAGCGCGGGTTCAGCTTTGATTCGATGATCGGCATTGCGTGGCTTCTCCGGTGTCGACCACAGTTAGCGCGTTGACCAGAGTTAGCGTCCCGACCAGAGTTGACGCTTTAGCGCCGACTCTGGTCGCAAGGCGCTTACGCTGCTCCTATAGCGCTGACTCTGGTCCCATGCAAAATTTGGTTCAAGCCGTCTCGGCAAACAGTTCACGGCCAATCAGCATGCGGCGAATTTCGCTCGTGCCCGCGCCGATTTCATAGAGCTTGGCATCGCGCCATAGACGGCCGACCGGGTACTCGTTGATATAGCCATTGCCGCCGAGAATCTGGATCGCCTCACCGGCCATCCACGTCGCCTTTTCAGCGGTGTAGAGAATCACGCCCGCGCAATCTTTGCGCACCTGGCGCACGTGTTCCTTGCCGAGCGTATCGAGTTGACGGCCGACTGCGTAGAGATACGCGCGGCATGCTTGCAGCGTGGTGTACAGATCGGCGACCTTGCCTTGAATGAGCTGGAATTCGCCGATCGGCTGACCAAACTGCTTGCGATCGTGGATATACGGCACGACCGCGTCCATGACCGCGACCATGATGCCGGTCGGACCACCGGCGAGCACGGCGCGCTCATAATCGAGGCCGCTCATCAGCACCTTCACGCCGCCGTTCAACTGGCCGAGAATGTTTTCTTCCGGCACTTCGACGTCCTGAAACACCAGTTCGCCGGTATGCGACCCACGCATGCCGAGCTTGTCGAGCTTTTGCGCGACCGAGAAGCCCTTCATGCCCTTCTCGACGATAAACGCGGTGATGCCGCGCGAATTCGCTTCAGGATCGGTCTTCGCGTAGACGACCAGCGTGTCGCAATCCGGGCCATTGGTGATCCACATCTTGGTGCCGTTCAGCACATAGTGGTCGCCCTTCTTGTCCGCGCGCAGTTTCATGCTGACCACGTCCGAGCCCGCGTTCGGCTCGCTCATGGCGAGTGCACCGACGTGCTCGCCGGACACCAGTTTGGGCAGATACTTTTCCTTTTGGGCCGTCGTGCCGTTGCGATGAATCTGGTTGACGCACAGATTCGAGTGAGCGCCATACGAGAGTCCGACCGATGCCGACGCGCGCGAGATTTCTTCCATCGCGATCATGTGCGCCGTGTAGCCCATATTCGCGCCGCCGTATTCCTCCGAGACCGTCATGCCGAGCACGCCCAGATCGCCGAATTTGCGCCACAGGTCCATGGGGAACTGATCCGTGCGATCGATTTCCGCGGCACGCGGGGCGATTTCTTTGGCGGCGAAGCCTGCAATGCTGTCACGCAGCATTTCGATTTCTTCGCCGAGCGGGAATTGCAAACCGGGCAGGTTGCTCATTGCGGTGTCTCCAGAGTTCGTTGGCGGCCGATCAGCCTGGGTAGGCGCGGCTGGTCCGAATGCGGCTCAGCGGACGGCGGCGGCCTTCTGGGCCTTCTGCGCTGCCAGCACCGTCCTGCACGAGGCGCGAAATGTTCAAGCCGCATTTCACGCTAGATTTACGTAAGCGTCAATAGGTATTTTGAGTAACACTCAGAAACTGGCCTCTCTGCATCTTCCTGTCTTGTGGCGAGGCTATAGCGTGATAATATTGTCACTACCGGGGCTATCTGCCTCACAAAACTGAACTTAACTCATATGACGGTTGCCTTGAAGGCCGAGTTACCTGCCTCGCGCCGCCAACCGGCCGGGCGCAAGTCGCAGCAGCGCGTGAAGGAGATTCTGGAGGCGGGACGCGACGTCTTCTCCGAGAAGGGTTACGAGCGCGCGACGACGGCGGAGATTGCGCAGCGCCTGGGCATTTCCGAGGCGACTGTCTTCAGTTATTTCCGCGGCAAGCGCGAGTTATGCGCGCGGGTGATCGGCGATTGGTACGACGAGATCATTGAAGCGATCGAATCCGGGTTGCCGCGTGACGGCACGGTGCGGCAGCAGTTTGCATTTATTGTGCGCACGCATTTGCGGCTGATGCTGGTTAATGGCACTGATCTGTGCGCCCTGGTGTTGTCCGAGGGCCGGGCCCGGCATCATGAGTTGAGTGAGGCGCTGACCGAATTGCAGCGGCGCTACACGGCGCCGTTGATGCGGGTGCTGGCACGAGGCCAGGAGACTGGGCAGATCCGCGCCGACATGCCACTGAGGCTGCTCCGGTCGATGGTGTTCGGGCCGATGGAACATGTGCTTTGGGATGCTACTTTGGCGAATCGGCATATTGATATTGACGCTACCGCGGATCAGTTGATCGATGTTTTGTGGGCGGCGTTAATGCCGGTGGATTTGGCTGTCAGTGCGTTGCAGCAGTTCAGGGCTGACGTGGCTGAGGCGAATCGGCGGTTTGATGAGGCCGCTCGCGCGGCGGGTGGGGTGTAGGGGGTGGTTTTTTGCCTGTTCGGCGGGTTTGTTTTTTGGTCTTGCTCTTTGGCCTTTCCTTGATTTGTTAGTGGTCCGTTCTGTTGTTGGTCTTTTGGCCTTTCCTTGGTTTGTTAGTGGTCCATTCTGTTGTTGGTCTTTTGGCCTTTCCTTGGTTTGTTAGTGGTCTGTTAGCGTTGCCCCTGTGCGGGGCGGCACCTACTTCTCTTTGCCGGCCGCAAAGAGAAGTAGGCAAGAGAAAGCGGCTCAAACCGCTAATTCTTAAGCGGGTCCCCCGCACAGTAGCGGTAGTGGTGCATCTGGAATCCGTGCCCTCGCACATTCAGCCCTAACGACAAGGCCATCATACCTCCGGCGGCGCTGCGCGCGCCGATACCCAGTTCATAACACCGCCCGCCAAGTTTTTTGCTCCACCCATTTACCCCGTTCCCGGTTCGTCGTTGCATCGCTGCCATCAGATGCGTTCGCTTTCCCGCTTTCCCGCTTTCCCGCTTTCCCTTGTTCCCTTGTTCCCTTGTTCCCTTGTTCCCTTGTTCCCTTGTTCCCTTGTTCCCTTGTTCCCTTGTTCCCTTGTTCCCTTGTTCCCTTGTACCCTTGTTCCCTTGTACCCTTGTTCCCTTGTACCCTGATTCGCCGTTGCCTCGCTGCTCCCAGCACAACGGCGGCAGCGATCGCGATTGCACCGCGAATGCGACGCACGCCATTTCATTGAAGTGGGGTTGGCCAATCAAAGCGGGAGTACCTCGCCGAGGCGAAGCCGATGGCTCCCGCTGCGCGAAGCGAAGCCGCTGGTTTCCCTGGCAGACCCGTCCGCGACGCACGTAGTGCGGAGTGGGAGCTGATGAGCGCCTTGTCGCTAACGCGGAGTGTGCGAGGCGACCGATTCCAGATGCACCACTACCGTGGCTGTGCGGGGGACCCACTTATGAGCTGGCGGTGTGAGCCGCTTTCTTTTGCCTACTTTTCTTTGCGGCAGGCAAAGAAAAGTAGGTGCCGCCCCGCACAGGGGCAACGCTAATAGACCACTAACAAAACA
>Ga0074196_10457_pt1 | contig 162897 bp, 150 predicted proteins | sample EPASupsiteSAE300_FD_64214 | JGI IMG/M metagenome (GOLD analysis project Ga0074196, IMG submission 64214) | Bioremediated contaminated groundwater from EPA Superfund site, New Mexico - Sample SAE3-00 | ecosystem: Environmental > Aquatic > Deep subsurface > Groundwater > Contaminated ... | reverse complement strand
GTGCGGGGCGGCACCTACTTTTCTTTGCCTGCCGCAAAGAAAAGTAGGCAAAAGAAAGCGGCTCAAACCGCTAATTCTTAAGCGGGTCCCCCGCACAGTAGCGGTAGTGGTGCATCTGGAATCCGTGCCCTCGCGCACTCCGCGCCGTTGACAAAGGACTCATCAGCTCCCACTCCGCACTGCGTGCGTCGCGGACGGGGCTGCCAGGGAAACCAGCGGCTTCGCTCGGCGCAGCGGGAGCCTTCGGCTTCGCCTCGGCCCGGCGCTCCCGCTCTGATTGGTGAACCCGCTTCAAAGGAAATGTCGTGCGTTGCATTCGCGGTGCGATCGCGATCGCTGCCGCGGTTGTGCTTACAGCAGAAGCGACGGTGAGTCAGGGAGGGGGGCAAACGCGAGAGCGAAACGACATCCCGATGGCAGCGATGCAACGGCGAATCACGAAAGGGGCAAACGGGAGAGGCAAACCGCAGCTTGATCGCAGCGACGCAAAGACGAGTCAGGGAACGGAGCAAACCGCGGAAGCGAAAATCCGGCGGCCGGTTTATGAGCCGGGTATCGGCGCGCGCAGCGCCGCCGGAGGTATGACTGCCTTGTCACTGAGGCGGAGTGTGCGAGGCGACAGATTCCAGATGCACCACTACCGTGGCTGCGTGGGGGACCCGCTTATGAGCTTGCGGTGTGAAGCCGCTTTCTTTGCTTACTTTCTTTGCGGCGGCAAAGAAAGTAAGTGCCGCCCCGCACAGGGGCAACGCTAATAGACCACTAACACAGCAAGGAAAGGCCAAAAGACCAGAAAGGCAACGCCAAAACAAACCACAAACACAGCAAGGCAACGCCCAAAATCCAGATCAACAACAAACCGGCCGAGCAGGCCCCACCCCTTAACCCTCAATTCCGGCTAGCAATAGCCCCCTGCCCACCAGCAGAATCCGCCGTCTGCGAAGACCCAACCCCTCCCCAAACAACGGAGTTATTAACCGCATACAACCGGCATGGCGCCGAACTCTGCTTCTGGCAATTAGCAATCGCCACCGTCATCGGATCATCGCCCCCTTCGGCCCACGACCACGCACCGGTATCCGACACAGCAAAAGCCCGACTAGGATACTGATGCAGGAAATTCCGATACCCATTCCGGCCAGCTTCATCGACATACGGCACAGAGTCGACCGCATCGACAGCAGCAAACCCACTCGCCTTAGGCATGGAAGGATCCGCCACGCGATACTGCACGCCGGTAGGCATCCCCACCCTGGCAAGGAAAGCCTCGACCGCAGGCCACCACACATGCACGCCATCACGATCGCCCACAAGCCGATGCGCGTCATTCTTGTAGTTGCCGAAATCCACCATCTTCGCGCTCGCACCGTGCGCGGCATACGCGGCGTACATGCCGGCCACCAGCGGCGCGGTCCACACCGAATCGTTATCGCCGTACAACCACAGCGAAGGCACCTTCGTTTTCTCGCCATACGCGCCGAACGCGCGCGTCAGGTTGCCCTGCCAGTCAGCACATGCGTCCTGCCGCAACCCACCCGAGAAATTGATCAGCGCCCGCACGCCCGGCGCCGCGTCAGGCCCGTAAGCAATCGTCGCCAGACCGCCGTGCGAAGTGCCGGCCACCACGATGTGCGTGGCGTCCACGTAAGGCTGCTTCGACATGTAGTTGATCGTCGCGGCGACGTCGCCGGCCTGGTCGATACCGTTGCGCTCGACGTCGCAACCGTCCTGCTGATAAGTGCCGCCCGAATGGCCGAAGCCCTGGCGGTTCGGCGCCACCACCACATAGCCGCGACGCACGAATTCACGCGCGAACGGCAGCGGGTCGCTGCGCTCCTGCGTGCGCGGGTCGCCAGGAATCTTGCCGTGATTGAACACGATCATCGGAAACGGACCCGGGCCGTCCGGCTTGTAGATCGTCGTTTCGAGCGTGATGCTGCCGGCAGCGTCGACCGGCACGCGGATGATCTGTTCGTTGAGACCGGCGGTGGGCAAATAGACGTCGTCGTCGAGCGCGATGCGCGGCACGTGCGCGCGGGTGAGAGGCCCTGCCTGGGTGTCGTCAAGCGGGTCGGCATGCGCGAGCGCGACAGCGCATATCGCCGTTGCACACGTCACCGCACACTTCGTCAGAACCTTGCTGAACACCATTGACGCACCTGCCTCAAAAACCTGCCCAGAACACCGTGATGCCTTGTCCGTCGAATGTCATCGCTGACAGTTGCCTTTCATCGGCGTTTTCGACAAACAAAAACACACTCGCGTACGTAGTGCGCTATGCGCACGCACGCTGATCGAGATCGCACGGGATGAACCCAAACGGCTGACGCGACCCCACGCGCCGATGATGAGCGCCACACATGCCGCCTGAAACCGCCGTCGAACCCTTACTGGTGGGCTATCGGCTGGAGTCTGCGCATTTTGCGGATTCGGTATGCACCTGTTCTCGCAATGTGACGTCACAAACCTACGGCCCCATCCTGGCACGACAATTTTGTTTTGTGCAATCAAGGAGAACCCGTGGCGCAAAAATTGCCGTCTGCGGAGCAGGGTCCTTTCGCCTTGGCGGCGCAGCAAAGCCGCCTCGCGGACGCTGCGTGGCTGTGCGAAGTAATGTGCTGCAACATACGCGCTGTGGCGTCGGGCCAACACGAAAAAAAGCCCTCGTTAGAGGGCCACATGTAATCACGACGCTCTCTGCGTCATTGCCTCGTGTAAGGGCAGGTAAGGCGCGGCTTATTCATTGACGTCACCGTCGACATAGCGCCAGCGTCCGTCGTCGCCGCGGACAAAGCGGCTCAGTTCGTGCAGCCGGTGAGCGCGGCCGCCGACCTTGTATCGTGCGACGAATTCAACGGTTGCATGCTGGGTGTCGGTTTCGGTGAAGGCCTTGATCTGCAGTCCGAGCCAACGCGGTGCGTCGGGGGCAGCAGGGTCGGCGTCGAGTTCCGCGGGGCAGGTGTGCGGTGCCCAGGTCGCCCGCAGGTAATCCGTTGCGCCCACAACATATGCGCTGTAACGCGAGCGCATCAGTTCGAGCGCGCGCGGCGCGGTTTCGCCGCCATCGATATAGCGGCCGCAACATTGCGCGAAGCGGGGCGATTTGGCGCCGCTGCGCTGATCGGGCGCGGCGCCGCCGCATGGGCAGTCGGAAGGTCGTTGCATCGACAACAATGGCTTGATCATCAGACGTTCAGGCAAGACCGCGCGCGATCAGGATTTTCTGGATGTCACTGGTGCCTTCGTAAATCTGGCACACGCGCACATCGCGGTAGATGCGCTCGACCGGGAAGTCGTTCAGATAACCGTAGCCGCCATGGATCTGCAAGGCCGCCGAGCAGATGCGCTCGGCGGCTTCCGAGGCGAACAGCTTCGCCATCGCGGCCTCGGTCAGACACGGCTGGCCTGCGTCCTTTAGCGACGCCGCGTGCCAGATCAACTGGCGGGCGGCTTCGAGTTGCGTCGCCATATCGGCGAGACGGAACTGCACGGCCTGGTGCGAGAACAGCGGCTGGCCAAAGCTCTCGCGTTCCTTCGCGTAGCCCAATGCCGCCTCGAACGCGGCACGCGCCATCCCGACGCTCTGCGCCGCGATTCCGATCCGTCCGCCTTCGAGCCCCGATAGCGCAATCCGATAGCCTTCGCCTTCCGCGCCAATCAGATTCGCGGCCGGTACGCGGCAGTCCTCAAAAATAATCTGCGCCGTGTCTGACGAATGCTGGCCGAGCTTTTCCTCGACTCGAGCGACGACGTATCCCTTCGTGTCGGTCGGCACGATAAACGCGCTGATGCCACGCTTGCCCGCCGCCTTGTCGGTCACGGCCATGACGATCGCAACGTCGCCGTTCTTGCCGCTCGTAATGAACTGTTTGACACCGTTCAGCACGTAGCTGTCGCCGTCGCGTGTCGCGGTGGTGCGCAGCGCGGATGCGTCCGAGCCCGCTTGCGGTTCGGTCAGGCAAAACGCGCCGAGCATCTCACCGCGCGCGAGCGGCGTGAGCCAATCGCGTTTCTGCGCGTCGTTGCCATAGGTCAGCAGAATGCTGCACACCGGGCAATTGTTGACGGAAATCGTGGTCGAGGTACCGCCGTCGCCAGCCGCGATTTCTTCGAGGATCAGCGCGAGCGCCAGCGCGTCCATGCCGGCGCCGCCATACGCCTCGGGTACCAGCACGCCGTACGCGCCGAGTTCGGCGAGCTGGCGATGCACATCCTTCGGAAAAATGCGCTCGCGGTCCCATTGCGCCGCGTGCGGGGTGACCGCTTCGCGGACGAACGTGCGTACCGCGTCGCGGATCATCTGGTGATCCTGATCAAGCACCATGGCTCGGTCTCCTTTTTAGTCTCTCCAGGTGTCTTCTCACCAGTCGAGCGCCGTGCCGTCATATTGATAGAAGCGGCCGTTGAACGCGTCGTGCGCGGCGGCGGCCTGTGCGAGCACTTCGCGCATGCCGGTCACGCTGCGCGCAGGATCGATCGCCGCCTGCGCGCCACCCATGTCGGTGCGCACCCAACCCGGATGCAGCGAAATACACGTGGCGCGCGTGGTAGTCAGCGAGGCGACTTTCAGCGCGTCGTTGAGCGCCGCCTTACTCGCCCGATACAGCCAGCCAGTCGTGCCGCTTGCGTCGCTGATGCTGCCCATCTTGCTCGAAATCACCGCGAACACGCCGCCGGCTTCTTCGACGAGCGGCAGCAGGATCGGCATCAGTTGCATCGGACCGCGCACATTGGTGTGCATGACCAGATCGAAGTCTTCGGCCGTGATGGTTTCGATGTCCTCGGTGTGCGGGCCGAACACGCCCGACACCACGACCGCCGCGTCGAGCCGTTCGCCGTCGAGCCGCCAGCCGAGCGCGGCGATTTCCTCGGCCTCGGTGACGTCGAGCGAGAAGGTCTCCGCGCCGAGCGTCTTCAGCGCGTCGAGCGCGGCGCCGTCGCGCGCGGTGGCGAGTACGCGCCAGCCGCTTTTCCTGTATTGCCGCACAAACTCCTGACCGATGCCGCGCGACGCACCCACGATCAACACTGTCTTCATCGAATCACCTCAAGCTTCAGAACGCCGGCAAACGGCGCGTCAAACCAGTTCGATACCCATCGCGGTCGCTTCGCCGCCGCCGATGCACAGCGTCGCGACGCCACGCTTGCCGCCGCGCTGTCTCAACGCGCCGATCAGCGTGACGAGAATCCGCGCGCCCGATGCGCCGATCGGGTGGCCGAGCGCGCAGGCGCCGCCGTTCACGTTGACCTTGTCGTGCGGCAGACGGTGTTCCTTCATCGCCGCCATCGTGACCACCGCGAAGGCTTCGTTGATTTCGTACAGATCCACCTCGTCGGCGCGCCAGCCGTTCTTCTCGAACAGCTTGCGAATCGCACCGACCGGCGCGGTGGTGAATTTGGCCGGTTCCTGCGCGAAGGTGGCGTGGCCGACCACGCGAGCAAGCGGCTCGACACCGAGACGTTTCGCGGTCGATTCGCGCATCATCACGAGCGCTGCCGCACCGTCGGAAATCGACGATGAGTTCGCCGCCGTGACCGTGCCGTTTTTGCTGAACGCGGGCTTGAGCGTTGGAATCTTGTCGAGGTTCGCTTTGAAGGGCTGCTCGTCGTGGTCGATGGTCACGTCACCCTTGCGGCTTTCCACCTTCACCGGCGCGATTTCCCACGTGAACGAACCGTCTTCATTCGCGCGCTTCGCCCGATTCAGGGACTCGACGGCGAACGCGTCCTGCGCTTCGCGCGTGAAGTCGAACGACGCCGCGCATTCTTCGGCGAAGGTGCCCATCAAACGGCCTTTTTCATACGCGTCTTCGAGACCGTCGTAGAACATGTGGTCTATCACCTGGCCGTGGCCCATGCGCATGCCGTTACGCGCTTTCGGCAACAGGTAAGGTGCGTTGGTCATGCTCTCCATGCCGCCCGCGACGATCACGTCGACCGAGCCGGCGGCCAGCATGTCATGCGCGAACATCGCCGCGCGCATGCCGGAGCCGCACATCTTGTTGACCGTGGTGCTGCCGGTGGCGAGCGGCAAGCCCGCACCGAGCGCGGCCTGACGCGCGGGCGCCTGGCCTTGACCGGCGGGCAGCACGCAGCCCATGACTACTTCGTCGATCTGCTCCGGCTTCAGGCCCGCGCGTTGCACGGCGGCCTCGATCGCAACCGAGCCCAGTTGCGGCGCGGTGAGCGAAGCGAAATCGCCCTGAAATGCCGCCATGGGCGTGCGGGCCACACCGACGATCACGATCGGATCAGCTTTTGTATCACTCATGTTTGCCTCCTTCATGTTTGAGTTCCTTGATCACACCTTCGACGATGGCCGGCACGTCACCGAGCTGGGCCGCATCGGCGGCAGCCATGTCGCTGTCTTCCTTGTACGCGCCGCCGGCCGATACCGCGGCGAGGCAGTTCCTGTAGGTTGCATCGAGCGCCGCCGGGTCGTTGACGGTCATCCCCAGGTTGCGAACCTTGCCGTCGTGTACGCCATACACCCAGCCATGCACGGCGAGTTCCTGGCCGCGTGCCCACGCGTCGTTGACGATGGTGGTCCGGCATACGTTCATCACCTGCTCGATCGCGTTCAGTTCGACGAGGCGCCGATGCCGCGCCTCGCCGATCGGCCACTCCTCGATCAGCGCAGCGTGCTTGGTGCGCACGTCCTGCACGTGATGCAGCCAGTTGTCCGCGAGGCCCACGCGCCGGCCATGCAGCGCCGCGGCGACACCCGAGCAGCCATAGTGGCCCACCACCATGATGTGCTTGACCTTCAGCAGATCGACGGCGAACTGGATGACCGACAGGCAGTTCAGATCCGTATGCACCACTACGTTGGCGATATTTCTGTGCACGAACACTTCGCCAGGCGGCAGGCCGATGATCTGATTGGCCGGCACGCGCGAATCGGAACAGCCGATCCACAGATATTCGGGGGTCTGCTGGTGCGCGAGGCGCGAGAAGTACTCGGGATCTTCGGACAGCTTGCGGGCCACCCACGCGTCGTTGTTGTCGAACAGGTGAGCGAGCGGATTGGCAGCGGGAGAAGCGTTCGTATTCATGGATGAGTCTGGGCGGTTGCTCGACCGATTGACCGGTCGATGTCGTATAAGGTTCGGACGATGCGGGCGGCACGTGAGACGCGATAGACGCGCCGGGCTCAAGCCACCCGCGCTGGGCGTTCGTCTGCCGGATTCTCCGCGTGTCCGGACGCCGTATCGGCGAATCGTTCCGGATAGCGGATGCAGAAACGCACACTGCTGTCGTACGGGAAAAAGTCGGGCAGTTCGCCTTTCAGAAGATGATCCTTGTGCCGTTGCCAAAGCGCAGGGTCGAAAAAGTCCGCGTGGTGCTGCATGAAGGATCGGCGCACGCGTGGGTCGCCGAGTAAAAACGTGCCGTATGTCTCCGGGAAAATGTCGTGTGGGCCGACCGAGTACCACGGCTCGCCCGACATTTCGTCTTCCTCGTTACGTGGCGCCGGGACCGCGCGCACGTTGCAGTCAGTCAGGTATTCGATTTCATCGTAGTCGTAGAACACGACGCGGCCGTGGCGGGTCACGCCGAAGTTCTTGTACAGCATGTCGCCTGGGAAGATGTTCGCCTGCATCAATTCCTTGATCGCGTTGCCGTATTCCTTGATGCCGTGGTCGACGTCCTCGTCGCTGCCGTTCTGCAGGAACAGATTGAGCGGCACCATCCGGCGCTCGATATATAGATGGCGAATCACGAGGTTGTCGCCATCGTGTTCGATCAGGGACGGCACTTCCTTCTCGAGTTCGCGTATCAGCGCTTCGTCGAGCCGGGAAATGGGCAGCGCCACGCTCGAGTATTCGAGCGTGTCGGCCATGCGGCCCAGCCGGTCATGCCGTTTGACGAGCTGATACTTTCCCTTGATCTTCTCGCGCGTGGTTTCCTTGGGCGGCGGAAAATGGTCTTTGATCAGCTTGAAGACATACGGAAACGAGGGCAGCGTGAACACCAGCATCACGAGCCCCTTGATGCCGGGCGCGATGATGAACGGGTCGCTCGAATGCTTCAGGTGGTGCAGCAGATCGCGATAGAACAGATTCTTGCCCTGCTTCTGCAAGCCCACCGACGTGTAAATTTCCGCTTTCGGTTTGCCCGGCATGATCGTGCAGAGAAATTCGACGTAAGCCGAGGGCACTTCCATGTCCACCAGGAAGTACGAGTGCGAGAAGCTGAAGATGATCAGCAGCTGATCGCGTTTGAGCAGCACCGTATCGAGCGCAAGCACACCGGGTTTCACGTGGCGCAGCGGCACGGCGAACGGCAACAGCAGATCGCCGTTGATGATCCGACCGATGATGTATGCCGACTTGTTCCGGTAGAACAGCGACGAGAGCACGTGAATCTGAAAGTTGGCCGCTTCGTCGAACACGCCGAACGCGTCGTGGATCGTTTGCATGACGCACTCGACGTCGCGTGTCAGATCCTCGAACGGCGGCTCCAGCTGGAAGTTGGTGACGATGCGTTCGAGCGTCGCAGCGAGGCCGTCCTTACCGGGGTAATACGCACGATAAGTCGGCTTTGCCGCCGGTTCGTCGTTCTCGATGTACTCGGTCGAAATCGCCGGGCGCACGAAAATGAAGTCGTTGTTGAAATACGAACGGTGCAGGATCTTGCAGCACACCGAATTGAAGAACGTCTCCGCGCACTCGGGCTGACGGTGCGTGGTCAGCAGACCGATGTAGTGGAGCTTGATCTGCTGCCAAACTTCGCTGTCGATGTTCTCGGCGTCGTATTCGTCTTCGAGCAACTCGACGCATTCCTCGACGCGATCGTCATATGAGGTAATGCGCTCTCGCGCCAGGGTTTGCAGACCGTGCCAGTCGGCCGCCTCGAACAGCGCTTTGGCATGAATCGCCGCGTCGCGGAAAATCCGGTAGTGCCGATCGAACCCTTCGAGCATCGTCTGGGCGACGTCAAAGCCGATCTGGGACGACAGCAGTTTGGGGAAGTGATTCATGTCGAATTCGCCTGGTCGCGACTTACGCAGACTGGGTTCCGCGTGTGCCGCTTTCCAGCAGCGCACGCGCCTGGGCTTCGTATTGTGCGAGGTCTTCGAGCGTCGCGTTCAGATCTTCAAGTTGGCGTTCGAGCACATCGCGATGGCGCGACACCGTCGCAAGGAAGGCGTGCAATTGCGGCACGGTGTCGGTCGGCGATTCGTAAACGTCGAGCAGATCGCGGATTTCCGACAGCGTGAAGCCGAGCCGCTTGCCGCGCAGCGTGAGTTTCAGACGGGTTCGGTCGCGACCCGAATAAACGCGCCGCAAGCCGCTCGAACCCTCGCGGCTGGGTGAGAGTAAACCCTGGTCTTCATAGAAGCGGATCGCTCGGGGCGTGACGTCGAATTCTCGCGCGAGCTCGGTGATCGTGTATTGCGTGTTCATCGGGGCGTCCCGTGTCCGGGCAGAAAATCGGATTGAACGATAGAATCGACGTTTACGTTATCGTCAACCTGATCGAAACGCAACTAGAGAGCAATACGGCACCGGACTGTCCCGGCCGGGCCGCAACCACGCTGTGCGGCATCGCATACCTCGCCATGCCGGACGGCCGACGGAGGAAGACAAGCCCAATGAATGCACTCGAACATCAACTCGACTACCCGTTCAACGACACCATGCCCGAAGCGGGCCATGCGATGGAAGTCGCGCCCGGCGTGTTCTGGCTGCGCATGCCGCTGCCGTTCGCCCTCGATCACATCAATCTGTGGCTGCTACGCGATGAAATCGACGGTCAGCGTGGCTGGACGGTCGTCGACTGCGGCATTGCATCGGATGCGATCAGGGAGAATTGGGAGAAGGTGTTCGACTCCGTGCTCGACGGCCTGCCGGTGCTGCGCGTGATCGTCACGCATTGCCACCCGGATCACATTGGCCTCGCACACTGGATCTGCGGCGGCGGCGACAAGAAGCGCTGGAACGTGCGCCTGTGGACGACGCTGGGCGAATACATGCAGGCCCGCGTGATGGCGGCCGGCGACGGGTCGAATGCGGGCGGCGAGGCCGCGGCAGAGCATTTCGCGCGGCATGGTCTGAACGATCAGGCGTCGCTCGAGAAGCTGCGCAATCGCACGAGCTACTACGCGAGTCTCGTGCCGGCGATTCCCGATCAGTACCGCCGTTTGCGTGAAGCCGACGGTGTGCAGATCGGCGGCAAGACGTGGCGGGTGGTGACCGGCTTCGGCCATTCGCCGGAACACTGCGCGCTGTATTGCGAAGAGACCGGCACGCTGATTTCCGGCGACATGGTGCTGCCGCGTATCTCGACGAACGTTTCGGTGTTCGCCATGGAGCCGGAAAGCACGCCGCTCGCGCTGTATCTGGAATCGCTCGGCCGCTACGAGACGATGCCCGAAGACACGCTCGTGCTGCCGTCGCATGGCAAGCCGTTCCGTGGCGTGCGTACGCGTATCAGGCAATTGCGTGAGCACCACGACGCGCGTCTGGCTGAAGTGCGCGAGGCCTGTGCGGAGAAGCCGCGGAGCGCCGCGGACATCGTGCCGCTGATGTTCAAGCGCCAACTCGACATCCATCAGATGACGTTCGCAATGGGCGAGGCGCTGGCGCACTTGCATCTGCTATGGTTCGCGGGCGAGTTGAAGCGCACGCAGGATGCCGATGGAGTGATCCGGTTCTCGGCGTGATCGCGTCGGCAGACTGGCAGGTCGATAAAAAAAGCCCGATTGCGAATGACAATCGGGCTTTTCTTTGAAACGGGGCTTTTCTTTACAGCGGCGTGACGCAAGCTTACTGCACGGCCACCGCGCCGAAGTTCTGCCGTCCGAACGGACTGACGTGATAGCCGCTCACATTCGTGCGCGTGATGGCCGCTGCCGTCGGGTAACCCAGCGGAATCCACAGCGCCTGGTCATGGATGATCTGTTGCGCCTGTTCATACGCCTTCGCGCGTTTGGCCTGATCGGGCGTTGCCTTGCCGTCGGCGATCAGCTTGTCCAGATCCTGATCGCAGAAGCGCGCAAAGTTGATACCCGACTTAACCGCGTTGCAACTGAAGAGCGGCGACAGATAGTTGTCCGGATCGCCGTTGTCGCCGGCCCAGCCCATGAACAGCGTGTCATGCTGACCTTGCTTCGCCTGCTTGATCAATTCGCCCCATTCGATCACCTTCACCTCGGCCTTCACGCCGATCTTCGCGAAGTCGGCCTGCAACAGTTCGGCGCCAGCCTTCGGATTCGGGTTCAGGACGCTGCCGTTCGGCCGCACCCAGATCGTCGTTTCGAAGCCGTTCGGATAACCCGCGTCCGCGAGCAGTTTCTTGGCCTTCACCGGATCGTACGGCCACGGCTTCACGGACTTGTCGTAGCTCCACGTGTTCGGCGGATACGGATTGACGGCCGGCGTCGCGGTGTTGTCGAAGATCGCCTTCAGATAAGTGGTGCGGTCGAACGCCATGTTCAGCGCGGCGCGCACCTTCTGGTTGTCGAGCGGCTTCTTCTGCGTGTTCAGCGCGACGAAGGCGGTCATGAAGGCCGGTGTTTGCACGATGGCGAGCGACTTGTCGCCCTTTGCTTCGGCGAGATCCTGCGGCTTCGGCGACAGCGCGATCTGGCATTCGCCGGCTTTCACCTTTTGCGCGCGCACCGTGGCGTCCGGCGTGATCGCGTAGATCAGGCGATCGATCTTCGGTTTCGGGCCCCAGTACGTTGGGTTCACGTCGTAGCGGATCACCGCGTCTTTGGTGTAGCTCTTCAACTCGAACGGGCCGGTGCCGATCGGCTTCGCATTCAGGTCGACCTGTTTGCCGGCCTTGAGCAACTGGTCGGCGTATTCGGCCGAATAGATCGAGGCGAAACCCATCGTCAGGATCGACACGAAGGTCGCGTCCGGGGCGTTCAGCTCGAACTTGACCGTGTTGTCGTCAACCTTGCTGATCGACTTGATGAGCTTCGGCAAACCCATTGATTGGGCGTGCGGGAAGCCGCTCGCGCCCGCCACCTTGTGCCACGGATTGCTGTCGTTGAGCATGCGGTCGAACGTGAAGACGACGTCGTCGGCGTTCAGCGGCCGGGTGGGCTTGAAGTAATCGGTGCTCTGGAACTGCACGTTCGGGCGCAGGTGGAACGTGTAGGTGAGGCCATCGGCGCTCACGTCCCACTTGTCGGCCAGCGAAGGCACAACTTTCTTCGCGGCCTCGTCGTATGAGACCAGCGAATTGAAGATCACGTCGGCCGACGCATTGGTCGTGACGAGCGAATTGAATTGCACGACATCGAAACCGTCGGGGCTCGATTCGGTACAGACGGTCAGCGGTTTGGCGAGCACGAGCGCGGGCGCCGTGAACAGTACGGCGGCTGCGAGCAGTTTGAAGCGCATAGGATCTCCCATAACAAGCGCAGTCAGGCAGTGCGTCTGGTTGTGTGGTTGTATTCCGTTGACGGGCGGCGACCGGTCTGGCCGTCGTCTTTATTGTGATACGTTTCCGGCGCCTGCGCATGGTTTGACGGGTGCCATCCACGCGCGCTTTGGCCTTCGCGAAAGCTTATCGAAGGGTGGTTGTGACGACAACAATTTAATCCGCATATCCATATGGATAGCGGATGTTGATGTCAGCGCTCAGGACGCGGCAGCGCGCGTTTTCGTCGATATTGACGCAGTGCGTTCGATTTATTCGGTGACGGCGCGGGGCTTGCGTGGCGCACGTTCGAACGCGCGATCGTAGAGCCAGCGCGGCAGCACATGCAACAGCATGGCCGCAATGCGCATTTGCCACGGGAACACCGCAAAGGACGTTTGCCGCTCGATTGCACCCGCGACCTTAACGGCGAAGCGCTCGGCGTCCATCAGGAATGGCATGGCGTACGGGTTGTGCTCGGTCATCGGCGTGCGGATATAGCCGGGCGCGATGGTGACCACGCCGACGCCCAGAGGGCGCATCTCGACGCGCAGCGCTTCCAGATACTTGAGCGCCGCCGACTTCGACGCGCTGTACGCACCCGAGCCCGGCAAGCCCCGCACTCCGGCCACGCTGGCAATGCCGACCAGCGTACCTTTCTTCGCGGCCACCATGGCGGCGGCGAACGGCTCGAAGGTGGCGACCATGCCGAAGTAGTTGATATCCATCACTTCGCGGAAGGTGCGCAGGTCGCCGTGCCCGGTGACCGCGCCGCGGCTGATGCCGGCATTGGCGATCACGATGTCCGGCAAACCATGCTGCGCGATGAACTGTGCGGCCGCTTCAGCGAGCGCCTCGGCGTCGCGCACGTCGACGGAATAAGTGGAGATGGAATTCTGCGGATGGGACTGCTGGAAAGCGGCGAGCGCGTCGCCGCGGCGGGCAACCAGGCCGAGAATCGCGCCGCGCCGCGCATATTCGGCGGCGAGCGCGAGGCCGATGCCACTCGAGGCGCCGGTAATGAAAACCTTCAGGGGTGAGCTCATTCCGGCGCCTCGGCTTTACATCTTCTTGGCGCGAATCTGCTGCACCAGGTAGTCGAGCACCTGAATCGTGCCCGGCAGGCTGTTGGTCGCCGCCGGACCGGTTTCATACTTGCCCTGCACGGCCAGTGTCGGCACGCCGTCGATCTTGTAGTCGTCCATCAGCTTCTTGTCTTTCTGCAAAGCGCTTTGCGTCGAGAACGAGTTGTACGCGTCCATGTACTTCTTCGGATCGACGCCGTTCTTGGCGAGGAACTTGGCCTGGTCTTCCGGCGTCAGCAGGTAGTCCTTGTTGACGTGAATTTCATTGAAGACTTTCGGCGTGAGCTGCTGCGCGAGGCCGAGCGCGTCGAGCGCGTGGAACATTTTCGAGTGCGGAATGAAGTCGTCGCGGAAGGCGACCGGCACGCGCTTGAACACGACGTCCGGACCTTGCTTCTTGATCCAGGCTTCGAGGTACGGGTCGAATTCATTGCAGTGCGGGCAGCCGTACCAGAAGAATTCGGTGACTTCGATCTTGCCGGCCGGCACGTCCGTAGGCTGCGGCGTGGCCAGCACGGTGTAGTCCTTGCCGGACACCGGCGCGGCCGGCGATGCATGCGCCGTGGCGGCAACCAGGCCCAGCGAGAGGAACAGAATGCTCAGCAGTTTTTTCATGTTGTGTTGACCCAGGTAGGCGATAAAGCGGTGGCGCCACGCAAATGCCCGTCACCGTTTTCATTGTCGGCTCAGACGTTCTAGTCCGTTGTGTTTGTCGATTGTGCTTGTGACACGCGCCGCACGCCGGGAGTTCGGCGTGCGGCGCGTTCCGGCAAAAATCGCCGTTTATTGATTGCCTGCTTATTGTTTCGTAAAGCGGATGACAGCTGTATCCACGCCCGCGTCGGACAGACGCTGACGGCTCGAATTCATGTCTTCAAACTTCGAGAACGGGCCGATCCGCACACGGTAGTAAGTGACGCCGCCGGCATCGCGCTGCGTGACCTTTGACTCGAAGCCCTGGAAGGCGAGACGCGCACGTTGCTGCTCGGCGTCGGCCGAGGTCTTGTAGGCGCCCACTTGCAGGAAGTAGCCCGTATTCGCATCACCCGGCGCCGGTGCCGGCGCCGCGCCCGAACCGGGCTTGGCGTTGGCAACCGTGCTCTTCGGCGCCGAGCCTGCCGCGGTGGCGGCCGGTGCGCTGGAGCCTTGCGGTTTCTTCGCCGTTGCAGTGGCCGTGCCGTTGTCCTGCGCGGGTTTCGGCGCGACTGCCGTGCCATTCGCGTTGTCAGCCGACGGCGGCACTTCGACGATCTGCGGTTCTTCCAGCATGCCGGACTGCGTCTGCGAATTGGTCTGGCCTGGGGCGGTGTTCGGCGGTGCCGGCTGCGCGGCTTGCGGCACGGGCTGGCCCGGCGTCTTGCCTTGCAGCGGACGGTTCGGGTCGTATTGTTGCGCCTGGCTCGCGCCGGTGTCGGGCGCCGCGGGCGGCGCGACCTTCGAGACAAACGGCGTAGGTGCGCGGGTGATATACAGCGCCACCACCACCGCGATCGCGAGACCGACGATCAGGCCCAGCACGATACCGAGAAAAGTCCCCCCGGTTTGTTTCGATTGCGATTGCTTTGTTGTGCGGCGTGGTTTTGCCATCGTATGAATCACCTGCAAAAAGAATCCTGGAACGGCCGTCGATTATAACGACGGCCGCGTGCATGTTGCGCCGGAGGACTTACATCTTGACGGGAGCAGAGACGCCGATCGTCGCGAGACCGTTGGCCAACACCTGGCGCGTGGCCGCAAGCAGCGCGACGCGCGCATTGCGCTCGGCGGCGTCGTCGACCAGCACGCGTTCGGCTTTGTCATTGTAGAACGAGTGGAATTCCCCGGCGAGGTCGCGCAGATAGAACGCGACCGCGTGCGGCGCGAGTTCGTCGGCGGCGTGCTCGAGCATGTCCGGGAACTCGGCGAGCTTGTTCAGCAAGGCCATGGCGCGTTCGCTGGTGAGCGGCGACACGTCGAGCTGGGCGAGCGTGCTTTCGTCCGTGTTATAGCGCGCCTTGCATTCGGCGATGACCGAGCAGATCCGCGCATGCGCGTACTGCACATAGTGCACCGGATTCTCGTCGTTCTGTTTCAACGCGAGGTCGATGTCGAACACGAATTCCGTGTCCGCTTTGCGCGAAATCAGGAAGAAGCGCACGGCGTCGCGGCCGCGGCGAATCGTCTCTTCGTCAATCAGATCGATCGCTGCTTCCGAGCCCGGCGTGGCGCCGCCCGACCATTCGATCAGGTCGCGTACCGTCACGTAGCTGCCGGCGCGCTTGGAGATCTTCACCTCTTCGCCGTTGCGCATGACCGTGACCATCTTGTGCAGGATGTAGTCGGGATAGCCCTTTGGAATGCCGATGCCGAGGCCTTGCAGGCCGGCGCGCACCCGCGCGATCGTGCCGTGGTGGTCCGAGCCCTGAATGTTGATGACCTTGGTGAAGCCGCGTTCCCACTTGGCGACGTGATACGCGACGTCCGGCACGAAGTACGTGTACGTGCCGTCGGTCTTGCGCATCACGCGGTCTTTGTCGTCGCCGTCGTCGGTGGTGCGCAGCCACAGCGCGCCTTCCTGTTCGTAGGTCTTGCCGGCAGCGATCAGCGCATCGACGGTTTTCTCGACCCGGCCTTCCTTGTACAGCGACGACTCCAGGTAGTACTGGTCGAACTTCACGCCGAACGCCTGCAGGTCCATATCCTGCTCGCGGCGCAGGTAGGCGACCGCAAAGCGGCGGATCGCGTCGAGGTTTTCGATGTCGCCCGCGCCCGTCACGGGCTCGCCGTCGCTCGCGGCTACGGTGACGCCGTTCAGATAATCTTTCGCGATCTCGGCGATGTACTCGCCGTTGTATGCCGAAGCGGGCCAGCCCTCGTCGCCCGGAGCGAGGCCGCGGGCGCGCGCCTGGGTCGACACGGCGAGCGTATGGATCTGCACGCCGGCGTCGTTGTAGTAGAACTCGCGGTGCACGTCATAGCCCTGGCTAGCCAGCACGTTCGACAGCGCGTCGCCGAGCGCGGCCTGGCGGCCGTGGCCGACGTGCAGCGGGCCGGTCGGGTTGGCCGAGACGAATTCGATCAGCACGTGCTTGCCGGCGTCGCGCTGCGAGCGGCCGAAGGCTTCCTTTTCAGCGAATACGGCAGCGATCACGGCCTGCTTGGCGGCCGCCGCGAGGCGCAGGTTGATGAAGCCGGGGCCGGCCACTTCGGCGGCGTCCACGAGGCCTTTTGCCTGCGGCTGCGCGAGCAGCGCGTCGACGATCTGCTGGGCCAGTTGGCGCGGGTTGGCGCGCAACGGCTTGGCGAGTTGCATCGCCACATTGCACGCGACGTCGCCGTGCGCGGCCACCTTGGGACGCTCCAGCGTGATCGTGGGCGAGACGAAGGCGGCTTCGGTCGCGCCTTGGGTTGCTTCAGCGACCTGCTTCACCGTGTCGGCGAGCAGTGTTTCGAGGGTTCGTTTATGTGCGGGCAGCATGCTTGTTGCGAGTCCAGTGAGGCAATCCGGTAATGCGGAAGAAGCGGCGGCCGCGCGCGACGCGCAGCCGATTCGTCAGAAGCGTGGAAAGCGGCGAAGCCCCGGCCGGTAGGCAGCCGGCACGTCGGAGCGCCGTCAGGCGCGCGGCGTGCTTGCCGCGAGGCTTGGCGCGCTTGTGCGCGGTTTCGCGTGATTTTGGCCAACCGCTCCGGCCGGCCACCCGCGCAACGCCGTACACAGCGCATTGCGGCGCGCTTTTCCGTTCAGACGGATTTTAGCAGGTGCTAATATGTTCAATGAGATGCCCACCAAGGGCCGTGGCCGCCGTGCCTGATTGGCGTGTCAACGCAAAGCGCGGGCGGCGAGTTTTGGGCGGCACGCGCGTCGATCCAACATAACGAAAAAGGGAACAGTCATGCTGATTACTTTTAAATGCCGGGCCTGCCCGGATGTGATGATGCTGGAGAATCTTGCACAGTACCTCGTCGGCATTGTCGGCAAGCGCCTCGGCGAGCGTGGCGTCATCATCCACGACGAGCTTGACGTTGCGATCAGCAAACTCGAAGCGGCGATTACCTTCGACAAACAGGAACGTGCCGAGCACGATGGCCATTTCCACGAAGGTGAAGAGGGCCACGAGCATCACGAAATTCCGCCGGGGCTCGCCCAGCGTGCGTATCCGTTCCTCGACATGCTGCGTGCCGCGAAGAAGGAAAACGCGGATATCGTCTGGGGTATCTGAGCCTGGCTTCGTCCGCCGGCGGTGGCGCTTGCAGCGCCAGGCGGCGCGGCGCGGACCGGGTTGCGCCGCGCGCAATATGACGCATCAATGACAAGAGCCCGCATCTGCGGGCTCTTGTCATTCACGGGGCTTGACAGCCCGTCTGCCGGGCCTGCCTGCTTACTGGCTGGCGCCGTCTGCCGGCGCTGCCATCGGTGCTGACGCACCCTTCTTCATTTTCTGCTTCTTGGGCTTCTTGACGTGCTTTTGTGTAGGCGGCGAATAGGAACTGACCGAGCTGGCGGGCTGGGCCAGCGCCACCGAGGCGCCTGCGGCGAGTGAAACAGCAGTCAATAACAGCGTCAGCTTCTTCATACGATTCTCTCCGTTGACGATTGCAATTTGATAAGCCGACGCGTTTTGGCCACGTCTGGCGGGGGTGAAGCTATTTCAGTCTACAAAGCCGAAATTTGCACTGCCGCAAATATTCAGCCTAGCGTGCCCGATATAGTGGGTTTCCCGCCACGCAAGGCCTACAGCAAAGGCGCGAGCGCCCGCTCGGCGTCTGTTTTCGACAACGACATGCGTGCTGCGTAGTCTTCCAGCTGGTCCTGGCCGATCTTGCCGACCGAGAAATAGGTGCTGTCCGGGTGCGCCAGATAGAAGCCGGACACGCTGGCCGCCGGCAGCATGGCCAGCGATTCGGTCACGCTCATGCCGATTTCGGTGGCTTGCAGCACGTCGAACATATCGCGTTTCACGAGATGGTCCGGGCAGGCCGGATAGCCCGGCGCCGGGCGGATGCCGTGGTACTTTTCGGCGATCAGGTCGTCGTTCGAAAGACTTTCGGTGCTGGCGTAACCCCACAGATCGCGGCGCACCCGGGCATGCAAGGCTTCCGCAAAGGCTTCCGCGAAGCGGTCGGCGAGCGCCTTCAGCATGATCGCGCTGTAGTCGTCGTGATCCTTTTCGAACTGCTTTTCCTTCACATCGACGCCCAGACCGGCCGTGACCGCGAACATGCCGATGTAGTCGGCCACGCCCGAGTCCTTCGGCGCGATGAAGTCGGCGAGCGAGCGGTTAGGGCGCATCACGCCGTCCACCACCGGCCGCACGCTCTGCTGGCGCAGGTTGCGCCACGTGAGCGCGACTTCCGAGCGTGATTCGTCCGTGTAGATCTCGATGTCGTCGTCATTCACCGTGTTGGCCGGCAGCAGGCAGATCACGCCGTTAGCCTGCAGCCAGCGGCCCTGGATCAGGCGCGCGAGCATCGACTTGCCGTCCGAGAACACGCGGCGGGCCGATTCGCCGACGATCTCGTCGTTCAGAATCGCCGGGTACGGGCCGGCCAGGTCCCAGGTCTGGAAGAACGGACCCCAGTCGATATAGTTCGCCAGCTCGTTCAGATCGAAATTCCTGAACACCCGGCGGCCGATGAACTTCGGCTTGACCGGCTGGTAGCCGGCCCAATCAATTTTGGTCTTGTTCGCGCGGGCCTCGGCGAGCGTGACCATCGGCTGGGCTTTCTTGTTGGCATGCTGGTCACGGATACGGTCGTAGTCGGCCTTCAGCTCGTCGAGGTACTTCGCCGCGCCTTCATCGGACAGCAGGCTGGACGCAACCGAAACCGAGCGCGAGGCGTCCGGCACGTAGACCACCGGGCCTTCGTAATGCGGCGCGATCTTCACGGCAGTGTGGACACGCGAGGTGGTGGCGCCGCCGATCAGCAGCGGGATCTTTTTCACGCGGAAGTAGTCGTCGCGCTGCATTTCCGACGCTACGTAGGCCATTTCTTCGAGGCTTGGCGTAATCAGGCCGGACAAACCGATGATGTCCGCGCCCTCGACCTTGGCTGTGGCGAGAATGTCGTTGCACGACACCATCACGCCCATGTTGACCACTTCGAAGTTATTGCACTGAAGCACCACCGAAACGATGTTCTTGCCGATGTCGTGCACGTCGCCCTTCACCGTGGCGATGACGATCTTGCCTTTCGCGCGCACGTCGGCGCCGGCTTCGGCCATCAACTTCTTTTCTTCCTCGATGTACGGGATCAGATGCGCGACCGCCTGCTTCATCACGCGCGCCGACTTCACGACCTGCGGCAGGAACATCTTGCCCTGGCCGAACAGGTCGCCGACGATGTTCATGCCGTCCATCAGCGGGCCTTCGATCACGTTGATCGGACGGCCGCCGGCTGCCGCGATCTTCGCGCGCACTTCCTCGGTGTCTTCAACGATGAAGTTGGTGATGCCGTGCACGAGCGCATGCGACAGACGCTTCTCGACGGGCTGATTGCGCCATTCGAGGTTCTCTTCCTTCTTCGCGGCGCCGGTCTTGAACTTGTCGGCGATTTCCAGCAGACGATCGGTGCCGTCTTCACGACGGTTCAATACCACGTCTTCCACACGCTCGCGCAATTCCGGATCGAGATCGGCGTAGACGCCGAGCTGACCCGCGTTGACGATGCCCATGTCCATCCCCGCCTGAATCGCGTGGTAGAGGAACACGGTGTGGATCGCCTCGCGTACCGGATCGTTGCCGCGGAACGAGAACGATACGTTCGACACACCGCCGCTGATCTTCGCGTACGGCAGGTTTTCCTTGATCCAGCGCGTGGCGTTGATGAAGTCGACCGCGTAGTTGTTGTGCTCTTCGATACCGGTCGCAATCGCGAAGATGTTCGGATCGAAGATGATGTCTTCCGGTGGGAAGCCCACTTCGTTCACGAGGAAATCGTAGGAGCGCTTGCAGATTTCGATCTTGCGCTTGTACGTGTCGGCCTGGCCTTGTTCGTCGAAGGCCATCACGACCGCCGCCGCGCCGTAACGGCGAATCAGGTTCGCATGATGACGGAACGCTTCTTCGCCTTCCTTCAGCGAGATCGAGTTGACGATCGCCTTGCCCTGCACGCATTTCAGGCCGGCCTCGATCACGTCCCACTTCGACGAGTCGATCATGATCGGCACGCGTGCGATGTCCGGCTCCGAGGCGATCAGATTCATGAAGCGGACCATTGCCGCTTTCGAATCGAGCATGGCCTCGTCCATGTTGACGTCGATGATCTGCGCACCGTTTTCGACCTGCTGCCGCGCGACCGCGATGGCGTCGTCGAACTGGTCGTTCAGGATCATTCGCGCGAACGCCTTCGAACCGGTCACGTTGGTGCGCTCACCGACGTTGATGAAGAGCGTCCCGGTCGTGACGTTGAACGGCTCGAGGCCGGAAAGGCGCATGGTGTGATCGGTCATGGCGTGAGTGCGGTTCGGTTGCGTGCGGTTACGTACGGTGGCGTGCGATTACGTTCGATTACGTGCGTCGGGTTCGATAGCGGAACAGCGGCGGCTCAGCGGCGAGCCGCCGCTCATGCCGCGTCGCGGTATTGACCCGGCCATTGGCGCGGTTTCACTTCTGCCAGCGCCTTGGCAATTGCCGCAATATGCTCAGGCGTCGTGCCGCAGCACCCGCCGGCGATATTGACGAGGCCTGCCTGCGCGAACTCCTTCAGCAATCCCGACGTATCCGCCGGCAATTCGTCAAAACCGGTATCGCTCATCGGATTCGGCAAACCGGCGTTCGGATAGCACGACACATAGGTGTCGCACAGCTTCGCCAGTTCGGCGATGTACGGGCGCATCAGCGCCGCGCCCAGCGCGCAGTTCAAACCGAAGGTGAGCGGTTTGGCGTGGCGCAGCGAGTTCCAGAAGGCCTCGACGGTTTGTCCTGACAGAATCCGGCCCGATGCGTCGGTGACGGTGCCCGAGATCATGATCGGCAGGCGCTCGCCGGTGTCTTCGAACAACTCGTCCAGCGCGAACAGCGCGGCCTTTGCATTGAGCGTGTCGAAGATCGTTTCGACGAGGAACAGGTCGCAGCCGCCGTCCAGCAAGGCCTTCGCCTGCTCGTAGTATGCCGTGCGCAACTCGTCGAAGGTCACGTTGCGGGCGCCCGGATCGTTCACATCAGGAGAAATGCTCGCGGTCTTCGGCGTCGGTCCGATCGCCCCGGCGACAAAGCGCGGCTTGTCGGGCGTCGAGTACTTGTCGCAAGCGGCGCGCGCCAGCTTCGCCGATTCGAGATTCATCTCGACGGCGAGGTCTTCCATTCCGTAGTCGGCCTGCGCAACCGTGGTGGCGCCGAACGTGTTGGTCTCGATGATGTCCGCGCCCGCGGCCAGATACTGCTCGTGAATTTCGCCGATGACCTGCGGTTGCGTGATCGACAGCAGCTCGTTGTTGCCCTTGATGTCGCGCCCGTAGTCCTTGAAGCGTTCGCCGCGATAACGGGCTTCATCGAGCTTGTAGCGCTGGATCATCGTGCCCATGGCGCCGTCCAGAATCAGGATGCGCGACTTGAGCAGCGCGGGCAGTTCCGCGCCGCGCGTGTAGGCGGCATCGGCACGGGCTGGCTTGGCGATTTGAGCAGGCTGGTTCATGGCGGACGAGGGCTTGCGCCGGCTTTTGCAGGAAACCTGTCATTGTAGCCGCTGTGGGGCGGTTTCGCCGGGCGCAGGCCGGGCGGGCGCGCACCCGGTCGCAACGGCGGCCGCGGCCGGCGCGGAAGCACGATGACGAAAACGAAATGTTGGAAACAATGGGTTGAAGCCTGGTGCTGGCACAACGGGGACAAACAACTGTGGAAACAACAGGAGAAACTGCTGCTGACACAGAACGGCCCAGTCAGGTGGAAGCCTGCTGGGCCGCTTTACTACTGAAGACCGACTTGCAGAGGCCGCCGGCTGAGCCGGTCGGCGCGGTCGATGGTTGTCGCCAAACCGTTACGTGAAACCCTTCTATCAGTGGAGAATCACCGGTTGATGCATCAGACTGTCGAACTGCCCGAGGAATTCGTCGACCTCGTCGAGCGACGGTTCATCTTCGATCAGTTTTTGCACGTGCTCGCGGAAGCTCGCCGCCATTGCACCGTCTATGTAGATTTCGCGCTGCATGTTCTTGTCCACGATCTCATAGCCTCCTGATTTCATGGCCAGAGGACCTTCCTGCGGCGGAAACTCGACGACACAATAGTTGGGGCTGTTATAGATCATTTGCATGGCGACACTCCTTATTTCCGTTGGCTCCTGGCCATTCCTGCGCCATAGGTGGAGCTTGTGGTGTGGAATTCAAGGGGTGGGTCCGGATTGACGCTTGTGAAGTTCCGAACCTACCGGTTAGACCGGCTTTCCAGGAAACGTTTCAAGCAGTGCAGCAAAACGGTGAGACTGTTCGATGGGCGAGAGACGAGCCGCATCGAGCATTCGCCGCATCGAGCATTCGAACTGTGCGCCTTCGAAGGCGTCTGCTATTGCCTGCATCGCAGCAGGTAGCGTGCCCGTACCGTGGCAGCCCACCATGGTCAACGTCACGCGACATATGGTTACTAGCTTACCGCGTACGCGGAAATCGCGCAGGGCTTCGCACGCCATGGCGTAGCCTTCTGACAACGTAAGTGTTAATTCTTGAAAATTTCTGCGATCTGTTCGAAACCCCGCTCGGGCTCAGGGTTTTTCAGGCAGGCTGCCAGGCGCGGTCGAATTGACCGATGACGCAGGTGCGGCTTCGGGCGTCGTCGCGGGTGCGTTGGTCGTGGAGGGCTGGTTCGCCGCGCTGCCGGACGAAATGGCGTCGCCACTACCCGCGCCGCCAGCACCGTTCGTAACGCTGGTGTCATTAGAACCGCTCGCCGCAGCACCGCTTTCGTCTGCATTGAGCTTGCCGCGCCACACGAGCTCGACCTGCGTGCCGTTCGGCTCGGTCTGCATGATGCGCGCGGGCAGCCAGCCAAGCGACGGCGCGAGCCACACGTCGATGCGGCGCAGATCGCCATCGTGGCGAGGCAATCGTTTGAAGTGACGCGTCTCGAGATAACCTTGCGCGGTGCGGATAGCCTCGTCGCCGATCGTTTCGATTGGCCAGTTCTCTCCGCTATCGTTATCGACGACGAAAAATTGCCGCGTCACCCCCGGCTTGTAAGCGGCAGGGTCGCCACGCACGAGGCTGGCAAGCTGCATCACCATGCTGAAGCGGTCTTGCGCACCGTCCGGCAGCGGCAGTGAGGCAGGCGTGCGTGTGAAGACGATCATTTTGTCGGTGCGATTGAAGATCGCCACATCTTCCGGACGACGGCCACGTTTTTCGATGTACTGATCCGGCGCGAGACCGAATGCATCGATACGTCCATGGCTCGAATACGTGAACGTGCCGACGAACGGCAGCGGCACGGCAACGACCATTTCATAGCTCTGCGCGTTGCTGGTCCAATGGATTGTGCCGGGCTGGTTGCGCACGCCGTTGTAGAACGTGTCGTATTGCAGTTCCCCGGACGGCGGAACAGAGAATTTCACACCCGCTGCCGCTTTGGGCGCGCTGGCGGGGGCGGCGGCACTGGCCGTGCCCGATGCGGCCGCATTTGCATGGGCCGTGGCGTTGGAGGGGCTCGTCGCAGCGGCCGCGCTGGCCACCGCATCGGACGCGGCCGTGATAGCGGGTGCCTGCTTTGCCGGTTGCATTGCCGTCAGCACGTGTTCGCGAGGTTTGCTCGCGGCGGCCTTGTGCGCTGGCGCCGCCGCCGCGGCTTTGGGCGTTTCGGCCACGGGATTGCGCTCGATGCGCTCGGGTGTCAGCAGGGCGACCTGCACGGGTACATGCTCGTTGTCCGCTGGATTCAGCGTCGCGCGGTTGCGTTCGACCCACTGCGCGGCAATCCAGTGCAGGACGGCCACTACCAGCAGAACCGCAAGCCATCGCCACACTCGCAGACCGGCGCGCGGCCCGGCGGGCGGCGTGCGATCAGTGCGGCGTGTGGCGGAAGGTGAGGACATGGCCGGGTGAATTCGAACGGGCAGACGGTAAAGGGGCGGGTTGGGGGAATTCCGGCATCCCGGCGCGACGGCAATGGCAAAAGCCGCCGGGTCTGGAATTTAACGGGCCGCGAACGGCTTCGACCCATCGCCGGCGCGCGATGTTCCTGAACTCGGCACGCCAGCACGCCAGCACGCCAGCACGTCAGCGGGGCGACGCACTATACCCGAGCTCATACGAAAGCTTTTGCGCACAGTCGCGTAGGGCCGTATCGATCTCGCCACCCCAGCGAATATCGAACGCGCCTTCGTGACCGAGCGCGACCAGCCCGAGCGCGAGATCGCCGGTCGAGTCGAACACCGGCATGCAGAACGCGTGGATGGTCGGCAGCAACATGCCTTCAACACGCGCCGCTCCGTGCTGCCGCACCTCCGCCAGCACCTGCTCGACCGCTTCCGGCGTGCGCGGGCCGCCCATATACGACGAGCGGCGCGAGTCGGCCAGTTCGCGCTCCAGCATCGCGGCGGTTTTGCTCGACGGCAGATAGGCGGCAAACAGCAAACCCGTGGCCGAGCTCAGCAGCGGCATCACGTCGCCGAGCTTGAGCGACGCCTTGGCCGGATGACTCGATTCCATCCAATGGACCATCGTGGGCCCCTGATTGCCCCACACCGCAATACCCACGGTCAGATCGAGGCGGTCGCGCAGTTCGGCAAGCGCAATGCGCGCAAGCTTCACGCCGTCGACGCGAGCAAGCCGTGCCAGCCCCAATTGCAATGCGAAGCCACCCAGTTCGTACCGGCCCGACAGCGGATCCTGCGCGACCACACCGAGGCGCAGGAAGCTCACCAGATAACGGTGCGCTTTGGCCGGGCTCATGCCTGCCCGCTGGGCCAGATCGCGCAGCATCATCGCGCGCGGTTCGTGGGTCAACACCTCGAGCAATCTGAACCCGACTTCGATCGACTGGATGCCCGAGCGCAGTTTCTCCTCGCCGGCCTCGATGCTTTCGTCGTCGGATTCGGGCGCGCCGTGCGGTTCGAGCGGTTCAGCGGAGTCGGCGTCGGTGCGGATCGCGCCGGAGCGGGCAGTAGGCGGCATGAGCAAGGCGCACGGAGCGCGTTCAAAGGCAGTGAGAAGTGAGAAAGGGGGCGGGTACTTGGGCCGCGCCGATTCACCATCGTAGAATAGATTCCTTCTATCGTCACTAACGGTTCACTTTCCTATGAAACTTGCCACGCTGAAGGACGGCACGCGCGACGGTCAGTTGATCGTCGTGTCTCGCGACCTGCATACCGCGGCCATCGCCGACGCGATCGCGCCCACCATGCAGCGCGTGCTCGACGACTGGGCCTTCTACGCGCCGCAACTACAGGACCTGTACGACGCGCTCAACCAGGGTCGCGCGCGCAACACCTTCCCGTTCGACGCCAGCGAATGCATGGCGCCGCTGCCGCGCGCGTTCCAGTGGGCCGACGGTTCGTCGTACGTGAACCATGTCGAACTGGTGCGCCGCGCGCGCGGCGCGGAAATGCCGCCGGAATTCTGGACCGATCCGCTGATGTACCAGGGCGGCAGCGACGACTTCATCGGGCCGAAAGACGATGTGCTGTGCGCGTCGGAAGAATTCGGCATCGACTTCGAGGCGGAGGTCGCCGTGATCACCACCGACGTGCCGATGGGCGCCACGCCTGAGCAGGCGCTCAAGTGCGTGCGTCTGGTGACGCTCGTCAACGACGTCTCGCTGCGCAATCTGATCCCCGCTGAACTCGCGAAGGGCTTTGGCTTTTTCCAGAGCAAGCCGGCCACGTCGTTCGCGCCGGTGGCGGTGACGCCCGACGAACTCGGCGAGAGCTGGCGCGAAGGGCGCCTGCACCGGCCGATGATCGTGCACTGGAACAACAGGAAGGTCGGCCAGCCCGACGCCGGCACGGACATGGTGTTCCACTTCGGGCAACTGATCTCGCACGCCGCGAAAACGCGCAATCTGCGCGCCGGCGCGATTGTCGGCTCGGGCACGGTGTCGAACAAGGACGCGAAGCGCGGCTATTGCTGCATCGCAGAGAAGCGTTGCCTCGAAACCATCGAGCACGGCGCGCCGCAAACCGAGTTCATGAAGTTCGGCGACACCGTGAAGATCGAGATGTTCGACGAAGCCGGCAAGTCGATTTTCGGGGCGATCGAGCAGGGTATCGCGCCGCTGGACTAAACCGACTGATTGAGGCGCGGGTTTTTGCGCGAGACGTGGCATCGAGGCGGCGTCGGCACGTGCTTTATTTGACATCTACGAAAGGGTTTCGCCCGATGCCGGCGCCACCACGCGCCGCTACACTGACTGGCGCGGCGGCCACCACGGGGTAGCGGCTGTCCGTTGAATGTGAAAGCCGCGTGAAACAGCAGGTGAGGCGGGCGCCGGCAGCACGCCGGTGCAACGCAGGCACAGCGCAAGCACAAGACAAGCAGCACATCGGCAGTACATCAAAACGAAAAACCGACGTGAGGAGACAGCATGCCGCGATTTGAATCCCTGGAACGAGGAACCCGGCGCGCTCGCGCCTCGAGCGTGCGCGCAACACCATCGAGGCGCGGGCTTGCCCGTCTTGCCGCCGCGCTATGTGCCGCGCTACCCACCATCGCCCTGGCGCAGGTGAAGATCGGCCTCGTGCTGTCGCTCACCGGGCCGGCCGCGTCGCTCGGGATTCCCGCGCGCGACACGGTCGCGCTGCTGCCCAAACAGATTGGCGGGCAGAGCGTCGAATACATCGTGCTCGACGACGCGTCCGACACCACACAGGCGGTGCAGGACACCAAGAAGCTGATCTCCGAGAATCACGTCGACGCGATCATCGGATCGTCGATCACGCCGAATTCGCTCTCGATGATTGATGTGGTTGCCGACGGCGAAACGCCGATGATCTCACTGGCCTCGTCGGCGAAAATCATCGAACCCGTCGACGCAAAACGCCACTGGGTATTCAAGACTCCTCAGACCGACGCAATGATGGCCTCGGCGATTGCCGCGCACGCCAGCGCACACGGCGTCAAAACGATGGCGTTCATCGGCCAGGCCGACGCGCTCGGCGAAACGTTCTACACGGAAGTCGCCAAATTCGCGCAGTTGCATCACATCGATATGGTGGCGAGCGAACGCTTCAATCGCACCGATCCGAGCGTGACCGGCCAGGTCCTGAAGATTCTCGCGACCCACCCGGATGCGGTGGTGGTCGGTGCGGCCGGCACGCCCGCCGCGCTGCCGCCGAAGACGCTCAGGGAACGTGGCTACAAAGGGCTGATCTATCACAATCATGGGGTCGGCAATAACGACTTCCTGCGCGTGTGCGGCGCCGATTGCAATGGCACGTTCCTGCCCGCGAGCCCGGTGCTGGTCGCTGCGCAATTGCCGACGGATCATCCGGCCAAACGTCTCGCGCTCGACTACATCGCGCGCTTTGAAGCGTTGCGCGGAGCGGGTAGCGTGTCGGCGTTCGGCTCGTACACGTGGGACGCCGGCATGTTGCTTGGCAACGCGATACCGATCGCGCTCAAGCAGGCCGCGCCCGGCACGCCTGAATTTCGCCGTGCACTGCGCAACGCGCTGGAAGCGACGCGCGGTCTCGCGGACACCAACGGCGTGGTCAACATGAGCGCCACCGATCACCTCGGACTGGATCAACGGGCCCGCGTGATGGTCGAAATCAGGAATGGGAAATGGGTTTATCAGCCGAATTGAGTTTGCGCGGGGAGTTTGTGTGAGTTTCGCGCTGACATAGCGCGAAACGGGCCGAACGAGCTGAACCTGCCGAAGGGGCTCTCAAGGCAGCGGTTTCAACAGATACATCGATAGACGGATTGCTCACCATGTCGCACGCACCACACCGTAACGACGCGTTTTACGCGCACTACCAGTCGCTGCAATTGCACCGTCATCCGCACGGCGTGCTCGAAGTCGTGATGAGCGGCGAGGGCGCGAACAAAAGCGGGCTGGCCACCGCCAACGCGCGGATGCACTTCGAGCTCGCCGAAATCTGGCGCGACATCGATCGGGATCCCGAAACGCGTGTCGCGATCATCCGCGGCGAGGGCAAAGGTTTTTCGGCGGGTGGCGACCTGCAACTGGTCGAAGACATGGCGACCGATTTCGACGTCCGCGCACGCGTGTGGCGCGAGGCGCGCGATCTCGTCTACAACGTGATCAATTGCAGCAAGCCGATCGTTTCGGCAATGCACGGTCCGGCGGTCGGCGCGGGGCTCGTGGCGGGTTTGCTCGCCGATATTTCGATTGCGACGAAATCGGCGCGCATTATCGACGGCCATACGCGCCTTGGCGTTGCCGCCGGCGATCACGCGGCCATCGTCTGGCCGCTTCTGTGCGGCATGGCGAAAGCCAAGTACTACCTGCTGCTGTGCGAGCCGGTGAGCGGCGAGGAGGCTGAGCGGATCGGTCTCGTGTCGCTTGCCGTCGATGAAAACGATCTGCGGCCCAAAGCATTCGAAGTCGCGCAAAAACTGGCCAACGGCTCGCAGACGGCGATTCGGTGGACCAAGTACGCGTTGAACAACTGGCTGCGCTCGGCCGGCCCGGCGTTCGACACGTCACTGGCGCTGGAATTCATGGGTTTCGCCGGGCCGGACGTGCGCGAAGGCGTAACCTCGCTACGCGAGCGGCGCGCGCCGGATTTTGGCGGCGCGGACCCGTGGAGCGGGCGGCCGCGGCACGTGCCGGGCAGCGGGACCAGGGACGACGAAGGTTCCTGAAACCGGCGACCGGCGCCGCTTGTGCAACGCTTGTGCAAAGCCTCCGCCGGTCCGCGCTTGAGGTGCCGCGTGAGGGGCGCAAACGGTTGTCCGAAGCGCTGCCCGAACTCAGCGTGGTGCGCCGCGCCACGCGCGGTATGATCGAATCAGACGCGTCCGGGATGGCGCTATTTCCTCCCCTTTATGCAGCGAGGCGACAAGCATGACCGATACACCTGGCACCACGCCGCCCTTTCCCGGTTTCCCCGGGTTTCCGCCCGCTGAAATGCTCGAACACATGTGGGGCATGATGCGTCTCTCGCCGTTCAGTTCGGCGTTTTCCGGCGCGCAGGCGGGCGGTAGCCTCGGGCCGTCGCTGTCGATGATGTCCGACATGATGGCGCCGCTGACCAATGTCGAAGAACTCGACAAGCGCATCACGGATATGCGCGCGGTCGAGCAGTGGCTGAAGCTCAATCTGAACATGCTGCAATCCGCCATTCAGGCGCTCGAAGTGCAGCGCGCCACGCTCGCGACACTGCGCGCATTCGGTGCGTTCGCGCAGTCGTCGATGGCGCAGCCGGCTTCCGCCGGTGCTGCGCCGAGCCCCACGCCGGCTGGCTGGCCGCATCCGGAGGCAGCTTCGGCCTCGAGCCCGGCTTCGAACAATGCGAACTCGTCGGCCGCCGCCGAGCCGGCAACCGACGAGGGTGAGGCCGCTACGCCGCCGTTCGACGCCTCCGCCTGGTGGAATCTGCTGCAATCGCAGTTCAACCAGATCGCCCAGTTTGCGATGACGCAACCCGCTGCGGGCGCCTCCGCGTCAGGCGATTCGGCGACCGACTCGCCCGGAGCGGCGGGCGCGGAGGCGTCGGCAAAGCATGCGGCTGACGCACCGGATGAGGCCGCCGACGCCGGGCCGGCTGCCAAACGGCCGGCGGCGAAGCGAGCCGCGCCGGCAACCTCGACTTCGACTTCGACGGCCAAGCGTGCAAGCAGTGCGGGCAATACTGCGCGCGCGACGAAGAAACCCGTTTAACGGTAGGCGCGAAGCCGGGCGATGCAACCCATGCGATGGCGGTGTGAAGCCCGGTGGACTTTCGGCGCGGCGAGGCGAATTCGTCGCGTGTCATGGTTTTGACCCCGATCGTCAGTCACACTCCGCGAATCGGATTGTTTATTGAGAGAAGTCAATCGGGCACCAGAATTGCGACTGTTAGCGCACGGGATCCGTATAGTCAGCGTGCTATCATTGTGTAAGCTTCATTTTGGCTTTTGGGCGCGCGCTGAAAACAACCAATCCAGCCGCCCTTGCTCCAATCGCCGCCGGTATCCCCGGCGCAGGGCTGGACGGTGCGGATTCATCGCAAACTGGCTCGACCTCAGGCATAGGGTATCCCTCACCCACGGTTGGCCGCGTAGCGCGTAACTTCTGGTTAGCGGCGCCGCGCAAACGGCTGGACTTCTTTGCTGTCCGATGCATCTAGGCAGCCGATTACCGCGTAAAATTGAATGCTTGGCCGATAAACGGCGCACAAACAGTGCGTTTCGTTCGTCATCAGCAAAAGTGCTACATGTAGTAGTGACAGACACAGACAGTATGCGCAGAACAGGGGTGGGACTATGAACACCATGCTTTATCCGGAACTTTATAAATCGCTCGAATCCGTTCGATGGGACATGGAGAAAGACATTCCCTGGGACAAGTTCGATGCATCGCTATTGACCGACGAGCAGGCAGCGACGATCAAGATGAACGCGATCACCGAATGGTCGGCGTTGCCCGCCACGGAAATGTTCCTCCGTGACAACCATCACGACAGCGATTTTTCCGCATTCATGAGCGTGTGGTTCTTTGAAGAACAGAAGCATTCGCTGGTGCTGATGGAATATCTGCGCCGCTTCAAGCCGGAAATGTGCCCGACCGAAGAAGAACTGCACGCCGTGCGCTTCGAATTCGACCCGGCGCCGCCGCTCGAAACGCTGATGCTGCACTTCTGTGGCGAAATCCGCCTGAACCACTGGTACCGCCGTGCAGCCGAATGGCACACCGAGCCGGTCATCAAGGCCATTTACGAAACCATCTCGCGCGACGAAGCGCGTCATGGCGGCGCGTATCTGCGCTACATGAAGAAAGCCATGGTGCAAACCGGCGACATCGCGCGTGCTGCGTTCGCCAAGATCGGCGTTCTGATGGCATCCGCGCGCCGCACGGAAAAGCCGCTGCACCCCACCAACCTGCACGTGAACCAGGCGCTGTTCCCGCGCGACACGATTCAATCGCGTCTGCCCGATCCGGAATGGCTCGAACGCTGGCTCGACGAACAGATCCGTTTCGACGACGGCTGGGAAAAGAAAGTCGTGGAGCGGATTCTGCACAACCTGTCGATCCTGTTCGAGCGTACGTTCAACACGGCACAGGAATTGAACCGCTATCGCAAGGAAGTGGTCGCGCGCCTGCAGGCCGATCAGAAATCGGCTGAACAGCCGGCTTGATGATTTAGAAGGCTTAAGGTTTCAGGAACGGCCCGGCAGGCGTCAGCTTGCCGGGCCGTTTTGCTTCATGCCGTTCGCCGTGTATCGTGGCGGCACTTCTTTTTTCTTCGCGACTCCATCATGGCCGCTACTTTTGAACGCAAGATTTTTACGCGCGACGCGCTGGTGAAGCTTCGCGCTTCGATGGCCGCTCCGGTTGTCTTTACCAACGGGGTGTTCGACATCCTGCACCGCGGGCATGTGACTTATCTTGCCGATGCCAAAGCGCTCGGTGCTTGCCTGATTGTCGGCGTCAACAGCGACGCGTCTGTGCGCATGCTCGGCAAAGGAGACGACCGGCCGATTAATAACGAAGCGGATCGGATGGCTTTGCTGGCCGCACTCGAAAGTGTCGACTACGTGGTTTGTTTCGGCGAGAAGACGCCCGTTGAATTGATTTCGGCGCTGCGTCCGGATGTGCTGGTCAAAGGCGGTGACTACGACATGGATGTGTTGCCCGAATCGGCCATTGTGCGGGGCTGGGGTGGCAAGGCTTTGGCGATTCCCTTCGAGCATGAGCGCTCGACCACCGCGTTATTGAAGAAGGTTCGCGCGCAAGGGTGAGGTGTTCGTCCGGGTTCGGACGGTGCTTTCTTCTTTTCGTCGCCGAAGCGAGGTGTAGTGCCGGGGCCAGGCGCTCCTTGCCGCTTCTCTATTGCGGCAACGCCGATGCCGCTACCGGCGCCGCCGGCACTGGGCCGCCTACTACGGCCTGGTCGGCTGCTTCGGCTGCGGTGAGGGGTTGCACCTTCAACCATTCCGCGTGGAGCTGACGGTTCAGGTGGTTCGGCTCGCGGCTGCCGGCTGTGGGCGTTGGGCCGAATACGCCGCGCATCGCGACGAATGCCAGCATGTTGGCAAGAAACAATATGGCGATCAGCCAGCGCAGCATCGTTAGTCTTTCCCGGTCGATAAGTTCAGCCGCTGTTCCGGATGGCCGCGGCTCAGGCGCCGTCTGCCAACGTGCGATCGGCGGCAATCAGCGCGAGCCCCGATAGCACCAGCGAATCGTGGCGAGTATGCGGCACTTTGAGCGCACTTGTCACTTCGTCCACCGCGCCGCCGCTCACCACGAGGCGTACCGGCACTTGCCACTCGTCCTGCAAATCGCGCCACATGCGTTCGATCAAACCGGCTTGCGCCAAGGTGCACCCAGCCGATAGCGAACGCGGCGTATCTGTCGCGAAGAACGGGCCGTGGCGCTCCCCGCCTGACGTGGCATCCGCGTCGAGCAAGCCGCGCGCGGCGTTGGCGTCGAGCGTCGGCAGTTGCGCCGTGTGCTCGCCGAGCGAGCGCATCATCAAGGTCCAGCCCGGCGCGATCAGACCGCCGACAAAGCAGCCGTCCGCACGCAACGCTTCAAGCGTGGTCGCCGTGCCGAACGTCGCGATCAGCAGATTCTCGCCGGGAAACGCCGCGTGTGCGCCGATCAGGCCGGCCCAGCGATCGCTGCCGAGCGTATCCGGCGCCGTGTAGCTATTGGTCACGCCGCATTGCTGTGCGCAGGCACGGATCGTCGTACGCGGCAGTTGCGGCCAGTGGGCATCGAGGAGTGCGGCAATCCGCGCCGCGACACTCTCGCCCGCCACGTTCGATAACCACGCGCCGCCCGGCGTCGGCAAACTCGACCAGTCAGGTCGGTCAGCGCCGCCGTGCGCAAGCGCGCCGGCCGCGATTTGCGTGCCGTCCGGCTTGACCAGCGCCCACTTGATGCGGCTATTGCCTGCGTCGATCAACAGATAAGGCGCACCGCGCGTCATGCAGCACCGTCGGCCAGACGCAGCGAGACGTCACCGGTCGCCACGGTCAAACGGCCCGCGGCCGTGTTGAGCAGCAGTTGCCCGCGCTCGTCGACCCCTGCCGCCACCCCGCGTGCCAGTTCCTGACCTTGCTCCAGCAACACCACTTCGCGGCCTGCGTAGGCGTGCACCGCGTTCCAGCGCGCCTGGAACGGCGCGAAGCCTTCGGCGCCGAAGCGCTGCAGCGCCGGTTCAAGCGCATTCAGCTCCGCGGCAAGCGTATCGGTGAGGTTCGCGTTCGGCAGCGCGCGTTGCAGCGCGGTCGGCATGGCGCCGCGCGCCTGCGCCGGCACGTCGGCGTTCAGCTGGCCGACCTTGGCCGCGAGTTCTTCCGCGCCCTTCACATTGGTGCCGATGCCGATCACGACAGCGCTCGCTTCGTCCGTGCTCCACGCGGTTTCGATCAGGATGCCGGCCAGCTTGTCGCCTTCGAGCAGGACGTCGTTGGGCCACTTCAGCGCGATCTGCCCTGGGCCCGCGACCGGCAACGAGCGCAGCCCGTCGACCAGCGCCACGCCGACGGCGAGGCTCAAACCCGCCAGCCCTTCGAGCGGCCGCGGCAGCACGCATGCCACGGAAAACAACAGTGCATTGCCTGGCTCCGCATACCAGGGGCGGCCACGGCGGCCACGCCCCGCGGTTTGCAGATAGGCGACCCGCACGATCGGGCGGGGCAGCGCGCCGGCTTTGCGAGGCAATGCCTTGACGCGCGTCATCAGGTCGGCGTTGGTCGAGCCGGTTTCCTCGACGATCTCGATCGGCCAGTCATGCGCGTGCGGGCCGAATAGCGCGACCGCGCGCTCCCGGTCGATCCGCCAGTCGGCGGCCGCGGCGGCTTGGGGTGGGGTCTTGGAGGCGTTCATGAGGCATATTGTAGCGACAGCGAACGCCGCTAGCCCACGAGCCCGCTTCATCCGCCGCGCCTTCGTTACAATGGCCCCTAATCCGATAACCAGATTGCAGCGATCCTTGAACTACGACACTCCGCCCGGCCTTGAAGTCGCGGCAGGCAGCCAAGGCAAGATCGTCCGGCTTTCGGGCCAGTGGACGGCGCTCGCGCTCGCACGCGACAAGGCCACCGGCCACGTGATCCCCTTGTTGCATTCGCTGAGCGGCGCCCAGGGCATTTACGAATGGGACCTGTCCCGTATCGTCCGGATGGACCACGTCGGCGGGCAGGCACTGTGGCGCGTATGGGGCCACAAGATGCCGCCGGACACCACGCTCACCGACACGCAACGCGACATTTTCGAGCGCATCGCGCTGCTCGATACGGTGCGCGAAAAGGTCGAACCGGTGGTCAAGGTCGATCCGTTCACGCGCCTCGGCCTCGCGATTTTTTCGTTCTTCGAGCACCTGTACGGTGGCTTCGGCATGCTCGGGCAGGTCGTGATCGATCTGCTCAAGATCGTGCGCAAACCGAAGGTCACGCCGTGGACCGAAATCTCCGCGAACATCTATAACGCCGGAACCAAGGCTTTGCCGATCACCGCGCTGGTGGCCTTCCTGATCGGCATCGTGCTGAGTTATCTGTCGGCGCAGCAACTGCGGCTTTTTGGCGCGAATCAGTACATCGTCAATATTCTCGGGTTGTCGGTGATTCGCGAACTGGGGCCGGTGCTGTCGGCAATTCTGGTGGCGGGCCGCTCGGGTTCGGCGATTACCGCGCAGATCGGCGTGATGCGCGTCACCGAAGAACTCGACGCCATGCGCGTGATGGGCATTCCTCACGGCCTGCGCTTGATTCTGCCGCGCGTGGTCGCACTCGGCGTGGCGATGCCGCTGCTCGTCATGTGGACCAACATCATCGCGCTGACCGGCGGTGCGCTCGCCGCGAAGATCGTGCTCGGCATCGACATGAGCTACTTCGCACGCGCGTTGCCTGGCGTCGTGCCGGTCGCCAATCTGTGGATCGGTTTGGGCAAGGGCGTTGCGTTCGGCATGCTGATCGCGATCGTCGGTTGTCACTTCGGCTTCCGTATCAAGGCCAATTCGCAAAGCCTCGGCGAAGGTACGACCACCTCGGTGGTGACCTCGATCACCATCGTGATTCTCGCGGACGCGGTGTTCGCGATCCTCTTCCAGAACGTGGGGCTAGGATGATCGCGCCACTCACCCAGGCCGTGCGCGGCCAACCGATGCCGGAGATCGCGGAGCCGGTGATCGAAGTGATCGACATCACCAAGCGCTACGGCCGCAACATCGTGCATCAGCATCTGAATTTCGACGTGCGGCGTGGCGAGATCGTCTCGATCGTGGGCGGTTCGGGTTCGGGCAAGACCACGCTGGTGCGGCAGATTCTCGGTCTGGAGCGGCCGTCGTCGGGAACCATCAAGCTGTTCGGCGAAGACATTTCCACCATTTCGCCGGAAACCGCTTTGCTCATGCGCAGCCGCTCCGGCATGCTGTTTCAGCGTGGCGCGCTGTTTTCGTCGCTGTCGGTGTTCGACAACATCGCGCAGCCGTTGCGCGAGCTCGGCAAGGTGCCGGAGGACCTGCTGCGCGACATCGTGATGCTCAAGCTGGAGATGGTCGGCCTGCCGTGCAAGCACGCGTCGAAGATGCCGTCGGCGCTCTCGGGCGGGATGATCAAGCGCGTCGGTATCGCGCGCGCCATCGCGCTCGAACCCGAACTGCTGTTTCTGGACGAGCCGACCGCCGGCCTCGATCCGCAGGCGTCCGACGAATTTGTCGAACTGATCTCGGCGCTGCATCGCGCGCTCGGTCTGACGGTGGTGATGGTCACGCACGATCTGGACACGATGATCGCGCTCTCTACCCGGGTCGCCGTGCTGGCGGACCGCAAGGTGCTGGTCGCCGCGCCGGTCGAAGAGGCGGCGGGCGTCGATCATCCTTTTATCCGCGAATATTTCCTCGGCCTGCGCGGGCGCCGCGCGCTGCAGGCGCTGCCGCCGGAACGCCGCGCGAAATTGCCGCGTGCCGCGCTCGAATCGGCGTCGTCCGAATTGCCGCTGTGAACCAGGGAACCTGACTATGGAAAACAAATCACACGCCTTCTGGGCGGGACTCTTTACGGTGGTCCTGCTGGCTGCGATCGCCGTGGCGGCTTTTTTGTTCAACGTCGACCGTTCCGTGCGGGTGCCGTACGATCTGATCGCCCGCACCAACGTGACGGGGCTGTATACCGACGCGGCAGTGCGCTATCGCGGGCTTGACGTCGGCAAGGTGCAGTCGATCAAATTCGATCGGGATCATCCGGGACAGATTCTGATCCGCATCCTCGTCGACACGCACGCGCCGATCACGCACTCCACGTTCGGCAGCCTCGGGTTCCAGGGCGTGACGGGGATTGCCTTCATCCAGCTGGATGACAATGGGCGCGATCCGACGCCGCTCGCGTCGTCGGCGAAAGATGTGGCGCAATTGCCGATGCGTCCGGGCTTGCTCGACCAGTTGCAGCAACGCGGCGATGTCTTGCTGCGCAAACTCGAAAAAGTCACCGACGACGTCGACAATCTGTTGTCGCCGGAAATGGTTAGCCAGTTGCAGGGCACAGCCGCGAGCATTCAGAAAGCCGCCGACGGTGTCGCCACGCTGACTCAGCAGATGGCGCCGGTCGCCGGCAAGCTGCCCGCCACGATCAACACGCTGGATCGCACGCTGGAGTCGACCAACGCGTTGATCACCAGTCTGAACCGCCCGGACGGACCGTTCGAGACCAACCTGAACAAGGTCGGGACGGCGGCGCAGCAAGCCGGGGACGCGCTGGTCTCGATGGATAGTTCGATCCAGGAACTGTCGGCGCGCGTGGGTTATGACACGCTGCCGCGCGTCAACTCGCTCGCCGAAGACGTGCGCTCGGCGGCCCGTTCGGTCGACCGCGCTGCCGATACGTTCAGCACCAATCCGCGCAGCGTGCTGTTCGGCGCGCCGAAATCGGCGCCGGGCCCGGGCGAAGCTGGCTTCACGTGGCCCGCCGCCCGCGCTGCCGCTCACGCTGCTCAATGAAACGATTTGAAGGTTTGAAGAAGGAATATGGTTATGTCACGCTCGATTCACCGATTGTTGTCCTCGAGCACCGCGCTTGCGGTATTGCTTGCGTTCGGGGTGCTGGCTGCCGGCTGCGCCGGCAACCCCGCGGCGATCTCGGACATTCGCTACGACCTTGGGCCGCCGAGTCCGGCGGCCTCGGCCGGCACGTTGCCGGCAGTGAAGGTGCTCGATGTCACCGCGTCCGACAATCTCGAATCCGACAAGCTGATTTACCGGCTCAGCTACGCCGACGCGCAGCAGACGGCGTCGTATGCGAATAGCCACTGGACCATGGCGCCGTCGCAACTGCTGACCCAGCGTCTGCGCGGCGCATTGAGTTCGCGCGGCACGGTGCTGACCGGTGCCGACGGCGTGCATGCGCCGGTGCTGAAGGTCGATCTGAGCGAGTTCGAACAGGTCTTCGACAGCCAGTCGGAAAGCCACGCGGCTGTCACCGCGCGCGCCACGTTGACGCAAAACGGCAAGGTGATCGGCCAGCGCACCTTCATCGCACGGGCGCCGTCCAGTTCGGCGGACGCGGCCGGCGGCGCGCAGGCGCTCGCCGCGGCCAGCGACGATCTCGTCGCGCAGATCAGCGCATGGCTGGGCGTGCAGGCGCTGGTCGCCGCGCAATGACCGGCATGCAGCGCACGCAACGGAGCGCTGCATGAGCGTCAAATCCTGGCAGCGCCGCCCGTCGGCGCTTGCCCGGCAGGCCTTGGGGCTGTATACGGCGCTGATCGTGTACGGCTCGTGGTATCCGTTTTCCGGCTGGCGTTCGCTCGGCCTCGCGCCGTTTGCGTATCTGTCCGATCCCATGCCGCAGTATCTGACGGCATTCGATGTGATCACGAACGTGCTTGGCTACATGCCATTCGGCGCGCTGGTGGTGCTCGCGGTGTATCCGCGCTGGCGCGGTCCGCTGGCGGTCGCGTTGGCTTTCGTGCTCGGTGGATTGCTCTCGGGCGTGATGGAAGCGGTGCAGACCTATCTGCCGACGCGGGTTGCATCCAATCTCGATCTGGCGGCCAACGCGCTCGGCGCGCTGCTGGGCGCGGCAATCGTGTCGCCGGCCACGGGCGCGTTGCTCGATCGCGGTTTGCTGCGGCGTTTGCGGCTGCTCTGGTTCGAGCGTGACACGGCGGCGCTCGCGTGTCTCGTCGCCTCGTGGCCGTTCGCGACGATGTATCCGGCGCCGCGCCTGTTCGGACTGGGCAACTGGCCGCGCGAGCTTTGGCTGCGTTTCGATTCGACGACGCAAGATGCATTGTTCGCGTGGACGCCCTCGGCCTGGCACGTCGGCGCATGGCCGGCGCTGGTCGCCGCCTGGTTGCCGGACGACGTGTGGGAAGCCGTGATCACGACGCTCAATCTGTTCGCCGCACTCGTGCTGGCTTCGCTGCCGGTGCGCCGCCATGCGCCGCTGGTGCGGCTGTTGATCGTGTTTATCGTCACGACCTTGTGTGTGAAGGCGGGTGCGACGTTTCTGCAATCGCAATCCGGTCTTGCGTTCGACTGGGCAACGCCCGGCGCGCTGGCGGGGCTCACGGGAGGCACCGTCGCGGCACTGCTGGCGTTGCGCTTGCGGCGCAGGTCGCGCGCGGCGCTTGCGGCCTGTGCGCTGACGGTGGCCCTGGTGTTCGTCAATCTGCTGCCGGTGAATCCGTATTTCGATGCCGTGCTGGCCGACTGGCGTCAGGGCCGCTATCTGCACTTCAACGGTCTCGCACACTGGATCGCGTGGATCTGGCCATATGCCGCGCTGGTGTGGCTCGCCTATCTCGTCGAACAGGTGTGGCTCAAGCGGCGCGCGAAGCCCGTATAGGCGCAGGCGGCGCGTGGGGCCGGTCGAGTGACTGCACATCGTCCGCCGTTCGGCGGCTGCGAGCCTTGCTCGCTATAATCGTCCGCACAACAGGCGCGCCACAGCGCCAGCAGCGCCACTCCCCACTCTTACAGGCCGGCTCCCGGACATCATGGACTCCTTCTACAAGCACCACGTCTTCTTCTGCCTCAACCAGCGTGAACCCGGCGCGGAGCGCCCGAGTTGCGCGAACTGCAACGCGCAGGAAATGCAGGAATACGCGAAAAAGCGGGTGAAGACGCTGGGCCTCGCCGGCCCCGGCCAGGTGCGTATCAACAAGGCCGGCTGCCTGGATCGCTGCGAACTCGGCCCGACGCTCGTCGTGTATCCGGAAGGCGTCTGGTACACCTACGTCGACAAGAGCGACATCGATGAAATCGTCGATTCGCACCTCGTGAACGGCAAGATCGTCGAGCGTCTGAAAATCGATTAATAAGCGTCGCCATGAATGTACATACCCAGAAGTATCTGATCGACGGCCCGGTCGGCAAGATCGAGGTCGCGCTGGATCTGCCGGACGACATGCGCGAGAACCGCGCCGCGCCGCGCGGCATCGCGCTGGTCGCGCATCCGCATCCGCTGTTCGGCGGCACGATGGACAACAAGGTCGCGCAGACGCTGGCGCGCACACTCGTGCAGTTGAACTACGTGACATACCGCTCGAACTTCCGCGGTGTCGGCGAAACGCAAGGCGAGCACGATGCCGGCATCGGCGAGCGCGACGATCTGCGCGCCGTGCTCGATCACATGCGCGCGCAAGCCGGGCAGGCTGATCTGCCCCTCGTGTTGGCGGGCTTTTCGTTTGGCACTTTCGTGCTGTCGCATGTGGCTGCGAGGCTGCGTGAAGAAGGCCAGGCGATCGAGCGGATGGTTTTCGTCGGTACTGCGGCGAGCCGTTGGGAAGTTGCACCCGTGCCGGAAAACACGCTTGTGATTCATGGCGAGACCGATGAGACCGTTCCCATTCAGTCGGTTTACGACTGGGCCCGGCCGCAGGAATTACCGGTTGTCGTGATTCCGGGGGCAGAACATTTTCTGCATCGCAAGCTGCACGTGCTGAAGCGGATCATCGTCGACGCGTGGCGCTAATTGACACGCGCGTGCGTTTTCAGGGCTACAGGTACGCGCAAACGCAAATTATTCGGCTCCCTTTGCTCAAAGATACCAGGATAGCGCGCGTATAATGGGCGCTCTTTTTTGGGCGCAGCATCGCCCACCCGGCAGTTCGCGCGACGCGTAGCTTCTTTCTCGCGCGCAGCGGTGCCGGATGCGAGGCGTGCTGCGCGAACCGATCGCGTGGCCGGAAGTCCAACGGGCGCTGTGCCGTTTTTTACGGCCTGACGCTCGCCGACCGGCTCCTCCAAACTATGCGCCCTGCGCGCGATGTATTTTTCCGCACGAATCGACCCTATGCGTTTCTCCATGTCCGGCCGCACGTCATTCCCGTCAGTTTCCTCTTTCGTTCCCCATTCGCTTAGCCGTGCCGTGACCCTCGGCGTCGTGCTGCCGGCCACGCTGGTCGCCAGCACGGCGTTCGCGCAAGTGCCGCCGCCCGCGGTGAACGCGCGCTCGTGGGTGCTCGTCGATGCAACCAGCAATCAGGTGCTTGCATCGGGCAATGCCGACGAACGAGTCGAACCGGCTTCGCTGACCAAGCTGATGACCGCGTATCTCGTCTTCGAAGCACTGCAGACGAAGAAGATCACGATGGACCAGACGGTGATGCCGAGCGAAGCGGTGCGTCGCGTGAAGACCGACGAATCGCGCATGTTCATCGAGGCGAACAAGCCGGTGACCGTGCACGATCTGGTGTACGGCATGATCGTCCAGTCGGGTAACGACGCGGCGATCGCGCTGGCCGAACTGGTGGGCGGCAGCGAGGCGCAGTTCGTCAACATGATGAACACCGAAGCGCAGAAACTCGGCATGACGCACACGCATTTCGCCGACGTGAACGGCATGCCCGACCCGCAGCACTACACCACGGCGGGTGACCTCGCGGTGCTGTCGGCGCGTCTGATCCGTGACTTCCCCGACTACTACAACATCTTCTCGGTCAAGGAATTCACGTACAACAAGATCAAGCAGCCGAACCGCAACCGTCTGCTGTGGATCGACCCGACGGTGGACGGTCTGAAGACCGGCCACACGCAAGCCGCGGGTTACTGCCTGATCGCGAGCGCCAAGCGTCCGCTGCCGGGCGCCAACGACGGTTCGCGCCGTCTCGTCTCGGTGATGATGGGCGAGACCAAGGAACACGACCGCGTGCAGGACAGCCTTAAGATGCTGAACTACGGCTACACCGCGTATGACACGGTGCGTCTGTACAAGGCGAATCAGGTCGTGGGCACGCCGCGCGTCTACAAGGGTGCGCAGGACACCGTGCAGATCGGCGTGAAGGGTGATCAGTACATCACCGTGCCGAAGGGCATGGGCGACAAGGTGAAGCCGCAGATCGAGCAGATCGATCCGCTGATCGCACCGATCGCGAATGGTCAGCAGGTCGGCACCGCGAAGCTCGTGGCGGACGGCAAGGTGTTGGCGCAATTCCCGATCGTCGCGTTGCAAGCTGTGCCGCAAGCCGGCGTGGTCGGCCGCGTGTGGGATTCGCTGATGCTGATGTTCAACAAGAAGAAATAAGAGCCTGCTTGCGATGACCGCTGTTGCCGATGTTTCGCTCGACCCGATCGTTTATCTGAACGGCGAGCTGGTGCCCTTGTCCGAAGCGCGTGTGCCGGTTCTCGACCGCGGCTTTATTTTCGGCGACGGCATTTACGAAGTTGCGCCGTTGTATCCCTATGCAGGCGGCCGCACCGCGTTTCGCTTCAGGCGCCATCTGGCGCGCCTCGCGCGCTCGCTGGAGAAGATCGGCATCGTCAATCCGTTCGACGACGCCGGCTGGCGCGAACTGATCAACCGCGTGGTCGCGGCCAACGAAGCAGACGCGGGCTTGCGCGCCGATCAGGACGCGATCGCTTACATTCAGATCACACGAGGCGTCGCGAAACGCGGTCACGCATTTCCGGCCGGCATCCAGCCGACCGTGTTCGTGATGGTCACGCCGCTGAATCTGCCGGACGCCGCGCAGCGTGCGCAGGGCGTGCGTTGCGTCAGCGCGGAAGACCGTCGCTGGCTCAATTGCGATATCAAATCGGTGTCGCTGCTCGGCAACGTGCTGATGGCGCAATACGCGGCCGAAAACGACGCGTTCGAAACGATCCAGTTTCGCGACGGCATGCTGACCGAAGGCTCGTCTTCGAATATCTGGATGGTGAAGGACGGTGTGCTGTACGCACCGCCGCGCAGCCACAAGATCCTCGAAGGGATTCGCTACGGCCTGATCGAAGAGCTGACCAGCGAGTGCGGTATCCGCTTCGAGGCGCGCGAGATTGCCGAAGCCGAGTTGCGCGCCGCTGACGAGATTCTGGTCAGCTCCGCCACCAAGGAAGTGCTGCCGGTCACGCAGCTCGACGGCCAGCCGGTTGGCGACGGCAAGCCGGGCGCGGTGTTTGCAGCGTTGTACGCCGCCTACCAGCGCGCCAAGGCCAAGGAAGCGCAAGAAGCGCAGCAAGGAGTAGAGAGTGAATCCCGCGAAAGAATCATTGCTTGAGTTCCCGTGCGACTTTCCCATCAAGATCATGGGCAAGTCGCATCCCGAGTTCGCCGATACGATTGTCACGGTGGTGCGGCAATTCGATAGCGAAGTCGACCCTGCGCGCGTCGAAACGCGGCCGTCCAGCGGCGGCAATTACACCGGTTTGACCGTCACGGTGCGCGCCACGAGCCAGGCGCAGCTCGACGATATCTATCGTGCGCTCACCGGCCATCCGATGGTGAAGGTGGTGCTTTAACGCCGGGCGCCGTGCCCATGGATTACGGTGTGACGCGCAAGGTGTCCACCGCCAGTTCGGCGCCGGCTGCCGGCCCCGCCGAGCAGGCCCGCTCGAAAAGCAGTTTGAACCGTCCCACTTCTTCGAAGACCCACGCGCGGAATGCCTTGACGCGCTCGGTTTCGAGCATCTGCGGCGGGCAGATGAAGTAGTACTGCCACGGGCTCGGCCCATCCACATCGAATAGCCGCACGAGGCGCCCTGCCGCGATTTCGTGCATTGCCAGCGAACGGCGTGTGAGCGCGACCCCTTGACCGTCGATGGCCGCCTGCAGCAGATTCGATGAATCCTGATACAGCACGCCGCGCTTCGGCTCCGGCCAGTCGGTGAGGCCGGCGGCGTCGAACCATGGACGCCAGAGCTCGTCGTCCGAGCGCAGCAGCGGGACTTTGGCGAGATCGGCAGGGGTTTGCGGCAGCTTGCCTCCATTGAAATTCGGCGCGCAGGCCGGAAAGAAGATTTCCTCCAGCAGCAACTCCGCGTGCAGCCCTGAATATTTGCCGTAGCCGAAACGGATCGCCACGTCGACATCGTCGCGCGCGAAGTCGGTCAACGCGTTGGTGGACAGCAGTTCGAGGTCCCATTGGGGATGCTCCTCGATAAAGCTGCCGATGCGTGGAGTGACCCAGCGCGCCGCAAACGAAGACAGCATGGAAACCACCAGACGCCGCTCGCGGTCGCCGGCGCGGATTTCGCGGGTGGCCTCGACCAGCGCCGTCAGCGCGGCGCGCACGCGCGTGGCGTAGCGGCGGCCAGTATCCGTGAGCCGGACGCGCTTGCCGTCGCGCGCGAACAGCGTGACGCCCAACTCAGCCTCTAGTGCCCGGATCTGGTGGCTGACGGCGCCGTGCGTGACGAACAGTTCGTCTGCGGCGCGCGAGAAACTCTCGTGGCGGGCTGCGGCTTCGAACGCCTTGACGGCGTTTAGCGGGGGTAGATGCCGGAGATCCATCGCAATATTTCTCACATAGAGGTGAAAATAGATCGTTTTGCGTAAACCCTTGCTACGCCTACGATTGTAGCCATGAAACGAACTTTGGCGAGGGCATCATGCGAGAAATTTCCTCTAGCATCGCTTTTGAAATCCGTACAGGCGAAACCATTCCTATGAAGGTCGCGCGCAGCACCAAGCTGGTTGTGCACGGCGGTGCGGTGTGGGTGACGCGTAGCGACGACACGGAAGACTACTGGCTGCAGCCCGGCCATACGTTGCGGCTGCGGCGCGGTGAACGGTTGTGGTTGAGTGCCGAAGGCAGCACGCATGCGAAGGTTGCGTTTTCCGTGCCCACGCGTTGCGATGAACGTGCGCTGAACTGGTTCGCGCTGGTCGGCGAACGGCTGGCGGCCCGCATGCGTGGGGGCTGGCGCACGGTATGAAGGCGCTGCGGTGCCGTGCCTGCCCTGGCGAGCCGGCGCCGATTTGACTGCCGTTCGGGCGTGCAGGAAGCAGCGACACCGCGCTGGCTGATGCAGGCTCCTTCGGCGGGGATCTCCAGATTTCGGTAAACTGTCGGGACCATGTGCGCCACCCCGGTTTTCCCGTCTCCTTCGTCCGCCACGGCGCCGCTTACGCTGCGCTGGCTTCGCAGCGAACCTTATGAAGCCAGTTTCGAAGCGATGCGTGCGTTCACCGACGCGCGCACCGCCGATACACCCGACGAAATCTGGCTAGTCGAACATCCTCCTGTTTTTACGCTCGGCCAGGCCGGCGATCCAGCGCATCTATTGGCCGCCGATAGCGGCATTCCGCTCGTTAGGGTCGACCGGGGCGGGCAGATTACCTATCACGGGCCCGGCCAGGTGGTGGCGTACCTGCTGCTGGACCTGCGCCGCCGCAAGCTGATGGTGCGCGAAATGGTCACGCGGATCGAGCAGGCCGTGATCGACACCCTCGCGGCGTATAATCTCGCCGGAGAACGCAAGGCGGGCGCCCCCGGTATCTACGTGGCGCCCGGGCCGGACGCCGGGCTGCACGCCGGCGCCAAGATCGCCGCGCTGGGTCTGAAAATCCGCAACGGCTGCAGCTATCACGGCGCGAGCCTCAATGTGAACATGGATTTACGGCCGTTTCTGGCAATTAATCCATGCGGCTACGCGGGGCTCGAAACAGTCGACATGGCAACGCTGGGCGTTACCGCTGGCTGGGACGACGTGGCCCGTACCTTTGCAGCACGCCTCACCGCAAACCTCGACGGCAGTCCCGCGGCCGTCGCCCAACCACAGGCCGGTGCACTTACCGCCTGACTGGACCGAACGAATGACTGACGTTACCGCGAACCTCGCAGCTTCTCCCGCTCCTGACGCCGTGCCGGCCGCCGCCGCTGCCTACGATGCCACTGCAAAACAGAAAGCACAAGCCAAAACCGCTCGTATCCCGATCAAGATCGTCCCGATCGAAAAGCTGAAAAAGCCGGATTGGATCCGCGTCAAAGCGGCCACCGGCAATTCGCGCTTTTACGAAATCAAGCAGATTCTGCGCGAGCACAACCTGCACACGGTGTGCGAAGAGGCGAGCTGCCCGAATATCGGCGAATGCTTCGGCAAGGGCACTGCGACGTTCATGATCATGGGCGACAAGTGCACGCGCCGTTGCCCGTTCTGCGACGTCGGCCATGGCCGCCCCGATCCGCTCGATGTGGATGAGCCGGGCAACCTGGCGCGCACCATCGCCGCGCTGAAGCTGAAGTATGTAGTGATTACGAGTGTTGACCGTGACGATTTGCGCGACGGTGGCGCGGCGCACTTCGTGGAATGTATCCGCCAGACGCGCGAGCTGTCGCCGGAAACACGGATCGAAATTCTGACGCCGGACTTCCGCGGCCGCCTGGATCGCGCGATCGGCATTCTGAACGCCGCGCCGCCCGATGTGATGAACCACAACCTCGAAACGGTACCGCGTTTGTACAAGGAAGCGCGCCCGGGTTCGGACTATGCACATTCGCTGAAGCTGCTGAAGGACTTCAAGGCGCTGCACCCGGACGTCGCGACCAAATCGGGTTTGATGGTCGGCCTCGGCGAAACCGAAGAGGAAATCTTGCAGGTGATGCGCGATTTGCGCGAGCACGACGTGGACATGCTGACGATCGGCCAGTATCTGCAGCCGTCGGAACACCATCTGCCGGTGCGCTCGTACGTGCATCCGGACACGTTCAAGATGTACGAAGAAGAAGCGTACAAGATGGGCTTCACGCACGCAGCCGTGGGTGCGATGGTTCGTTCGAGCTACCACGCCGATCTGCAGGCGCACGGAGCCGGGGTGGTTTGAGCGATTTAGACCGAGTTGCTGTCTAGAAAAATAAAGCCCGCACTGGTTGCGGGCTTTGTTCTTTCTGGCGGGTCGTTTTTTGCCGCTTGAGTCATGCGCTGGCGCTCTACTTGCGTGAGCTACCGGTAGTACCGTGCGAGCAGCATGCAAATCGAAGCGAGCGTTCCACCAATGATCGTGAAGGATCACAAGGGAAAGCCACATCAGCCGTCGGTCATCCCGATCCGCAATCATTCGCTAGAACCCATCTACTGCCCACCGCAGCAGTTGCGCCGATCCAACTCAGCGTGAAAAGCAATGCTCGAACAGCGTCATTAGCAATCGCGGATTAATTAGAACCGCCTGCGCACAAACTCCCTATAGTCGAAATCCTCCCAGACAACACACACTAAAGGGGCTTCTCGATGAACCGCTTTCTTCGTCCACTCGCCGCGTTCGCTGCGCTGCTCGCGCTGTCCGCGCCGTTCTCTTCCGCTGCATACGCGGACAGCAAAGAAGTCGTGATCGCGTATCAGGACATGGTCGTGCCGTGGCGCTATGCGCAAGCCACGGGCGAAGTCGAGAAAGCCACCGGCTACAAAGTCACCTATCGCAAGCTCGGCAGCGGCGCCGACGTGATCCGCGCGTTGGCCTCCGGCTCCGTGCAACTCGGCGAAGCGGGATCGAGCCCGATCGCGGCGGGGCTGTCGCAGGGTGTCGATATTTCGCTGTTCTGGATTCTGGACAATATCAACGACGCCGAAGCGCTGGTTGCGCGCGACGGTTCGAACGTCACCAGTGTTGTCGGCCTGAAAGGCAAGAAGATTGGCGTACCGTTCGTGTCCACCTCGCACTTTCACACACTGGTCGCGCTGCAGAACGCCGGCGTGAATCCGTCGGACGTGAAGATCGTCAATCTGCGCCCGCCTGAAATCGCGGCGGCTTGGGAGCGTGGCGACATCGACGCCACGTACATCTGGGACCCCGTGCTGGCGAAGGTGAAGAAGAACGGCAAGGTGCTGATCACGTCGGGCCAGGTCGCGCAGCAGACCGGTAAGGCGACCTTCGACGGTTTCGTCGTCGACCGTAAGTTCGCGAGCCAGAACGCCGATTTCGTCGCGCGTTTCGTGAAGGTGCTAGCCGCAACCGATGCAAGCTATCGCGATCACACGTCGGCATGGACCGCGACGTCGCCGCAGGTCGAGGCGGTCGCGAAGGAGTCCGGCGCCACTGCGCAGGACGTGCCCGCGAGTCTCGCGTTGTATGCATTCCCGACGCCGGCCCAGCAGGCGTCGAATGCATGGCTGGGCGGTGGCGCGCAATCCGGCGCGGCTAAATCGCTCGCCGCGACCGCTGCGTTTCTGAAGACGCAAGGCACGATTCAGAATGTGCTGGCCGATTACTCGACCGGCGTCGATCCGCAATTCGTGCAGCGTGCGGCGCACTGATTGTTGAGCAAGCCTATCCATCAGCATCATGAGGCGCGGCAATGAGCGGTCTTGAGATCCGGCGGTTGCATGTCGCCTACGAAGGCGTCCGCGGCGCGGCGCCGACCATCGCGCTCGCCGACGTCGATTTGCGCATCGAGCCGGGCGAATTCGTCGTCGCGCTGGGTGCGTCCGGTTGCGGCAAGACGACCTTGCTCAATTGCATCGCCGGCTTCATTCAACCGACCGGTGGCGAGGTGCGGCTGAACGATGCACCCGTGTTTGGGCCGGGCGCGGATCGCGGTGTCGTGTTTCAGAAGTACGCGCTGATGCCCTGGCTCGACGTGCTCGACAACGTTGCGCTCGGTTTGCGTTTTCAGCGCGTGCCGAAGGCGCAGCGCGAACGCATCGCGCGGGAGAAGCTGGCCCTGGTTGGCCTTGAGAAGCATGCGCACTCGCGCGTCTACGCGCTGTCAGGTGGTATGCAGCAGCGCGTGGGCATTGCGCGTGCGCTGGCAAGCGATCCGCAAGTGCTGCTGATGGATGAACCTATGGGCGCGCTAGACGCGATGACGCGCGAGTCGATGCAGGAACTCGTGCTGGACGTCTGGGGCCGCACCCGCAAAACAGTCTTTTTCATTACGCATAGCGTGGAGGAGGCACTGTTTCTGGCGACGCGCCTCGTCGTGATGACGCCGGGACCGGGCCGTATCGCCGAGAGCTACGACCTGCCATTCGCGCGGCGCTTTCTCGAGACACGCGATGCGCGCGCGGTCAAGTCGTCGCCGGAGTTCATCGAATGGCGCGAACGGCTGGTGCGCCGTCTGCACGAGCGAAATGAACGGAATCAGGAAGAGGTGCTGTCGTGACGGCTTCGCGCGAATCTTTGGGCAACGTGCCACTCACTCAGGCAAACGGGCCGCCGAGACGCAACGCGCGACCGGTACGAGGCTGGCGTTTGCCGGGCGAAGGGCCGACGGCGGCACTGAGCGCGGTTTCGGTCACGACGCTCGCGGCACTGTGGTGGTTCGCGACGCACCTCCACTGGCTGCCGCCGCTATTTCTGCCGACGCCCGAAGCGGTTTGGGCCGCGTTTCTGGACGCGTGGCAGGGACGCATTCAAGGCGGGTTGCCGCTCTCCGAACATCTCGCATGGAGCGCGTTGCGCGTGTTCGGCGCGTTCGCACTGGCTGCCCTCACGGCGGTGCCGGTCGGGATTCTGATGGGCGTAAGCCGGGTTGCCCGCGGCTTGCTCGATCCGCCGCTGGAGTTCTACCGGCCGTTGCCGCCGCTCGCTTATCTGCCGCTGGTGGTCATCTGGTTCGGCATCGACGAGACGGCGAAGATCGTCGTGATCTATCTCGCCTGTTTCGCACCGATTGCGATGGCGGCGCGTGCCGGTGTGCGCAGCGCGACCATCGAGCAGATTCATGCGGCCTATTCGCTAGGTGGACGCTTCACGCAGATCGTGCGCCATGTGGTTCTGCCGGCAGCGTTGCCCGAGATTCTGACCGGCTTGCGGATTGCGATCGGCTTCGGCTGGACCACGCTGGTTGCCGCGGAGATGGTCGCGGCAACTGCGGGGCTGGGTCAGATGGTGCTCAACGCGTCGAGCTTTTTGCGTACCGATGTGGTGGTGATGGGTATCGTGCTGATCGGACTGATCGCATGGCTATTCGATCTCGGCATGCGTGCGCTGGAACGGCGGCTGGTACCGTGGAAGGGGCGTGTGTAGTCGGCTCTATCTCGTGGCCACTTCGTGACCACCCCAAGGCCACCGCGCCGCGCGCACTCTCAAGCAAACAATTCAATCACCGGCCAGCCTCGTTCCGCGGCAATGGCTCGCAAACGCGGGTCGGGATTGGTCGCGACCGGATGCGTGACGCGTTCGAGCAACGGCACGTCGTTGATCGAGTCGCTATAGAACCAGCTCTGCGGAAAATCTTCCAGACGATGGCCGAGCGAAGCCAGCCAGTCCTCGGTGCGGACAATCTTGCCTTCGCGGAAGGTGGGTACACCGACTGCGGTTCCCGTAAAGCGCGCCAGCGGATCGCCGCCTTCGGTGCCGAGATCGATCCCCAGCAGATGTTCGAAACCGAGCGCCTTGCCGATCGGTTTCGTGATGAACACATTGGTGGCCGTGACGATGCAGCACAGGTCGCCCGCATCGATGTGACGCTGCACGAGTGCCCGCGCGGCCGGCAGGATGGCCGGCGCAATCACCTCCTTCATGAACTGCGCATGCCACGCATCGAGTTGCTCGCGTGAGTGGCGCGCCAGCGGCGCGAGGGTGTAGTTCAGATAGGCGGTCATATCGAGCGTGCCGGCCACATACTGCCGGTAGTAATCGTCGATTTCCTCCGCATGCCGCGCCGCGCCTTCTATGCCCAGATTGGCGATGAAGTGAGCCCACGCCTGATCGCTGTCGAGCGGCAGCAACGTGTGGTCCAGGTCGAATAGCGCAAGGTTGCGGCTCATCCAGAGTCCTTGTGATGAAGTGGGCAAACAAAGTGATCGAGCGAACCGTGTTCCGGATGATGAGCCGGCACACAGTAACTCCCAGCTTTGCGCGAGCGTATATTTAAAAGCACAAAATTACAATAAGGCAAAAATGTGCAACACTACTGTCATAAACGCCCCGGGTGCCGATTCGCACGGCATGCGGTTCGGGTCATTGCAGCAGGAATGGATGCGTAGCGTTTTATGTTGATTCTCCTTAACCTTCTGGCTGGTGTGGCGCTCCTCGTGTGGGGGTCGCACATCGTACGTACCGGCATCCTGCGCGTGCTCGGCGCCGATCTGCGCAGCGTCCTCGGGCGCAGCACCAGCAGCCGCTGGCGGGCCTTCCTGTCGGGCGTCGGCGTGACGAGCCTCGTGCAGAGCAGCAACGCAACGGCGGTGATCGTCACGTCGTTCGCCGCGCAAGGTCTTTTGCCGCTCACCAGCGGCCTCGCGATCATGCTTGGTGCCGACGTCGGCACCGCACTGATGGCGCGCCTGCTGACGCTCGATCTGTCTTGGCTGTCGCCGATCCTGATTCTGCTCGGCGTGCCGCTCTTTCTGTCGCGCAAGCAAACCCGTCTCGGCCAGGTCGGCCGTACGCTGATCGGGCTCGGCCTGATTCTGCTGGCGCTGCACCTGATCGTCGAAGCCGCCCAGCCGATGATGCAAGGCGCCGGCGTGCGCGTGATGTTCGGTGCGTTGACCGGCGACACCATGCTCGACGCGCTGGTCGGCGCGGCATTTGCGATGCTGTCCTACTCGAGTCTCGCGGCGGTCCTGTTGACCGCGACGCTTGCGTCGTCCGGCGTTATCTCGTTGAAGGTGGCGTTGTGTCTGGTGATCGGCGCGAATCTCGGCAGCGGCTTGCTGGCGTTGATGGGCACGCTCGCGCAGAACGCCGCGGCGCGGCGTCTGGCCCTGGGCAGCCTCGCGTTCAAGCTGGCCGGCGCGCTGCTGATCCTGCCGTTCGCGCCGCTGCTCGCCCGCGGGCTGCCGGTGCTGATCGCGAATCCGCGCGAAGCGGTGGTCGGTTTTCACGTGATCTACAACACGTTGCGCTGCTGCGCCTGCCTGTTGCTGATCGATCCGGTCGCGCGCATCTGCACGCGGGTGTTGCCGGACCGGCCGCTCGCCAACGGTGAGCTGCGGCCGCTGCATCTGGATGCCGCCGCGCTTCCCACGCCCACGCTTGCCCTCGCTCACGCCGCACGGGAGGTGCTGCGTATCGGCGACATCGTGCGCACCATGCTCGACAACGTCGCTGAGCTGATTCACAACAATAGCCTCGATAAGGCGCGCGAAACGGTTCGCATGGACGACGACGTCGACCAGCTCTACGCCGCGGTCAAAAGCTATCTGACGCTGATTTCCCGCGAGCAACTCGATGAGGCCGATAGCCGCCGCTGGACTGACATCATCTCGCTGACGATCAACCTGGAACATGCGGGCGACATCATCGAGCGAATCGTCGGCGATATCGAGGAAAAGAAGATCGCGCACCGGCTGTCGTTTTCGGCGGAGGGACTGGGCGAGCTGGACGACCTGCACGCACGGCTCGTCAGCAATCTGCAACTTGGCCTGTCGGTGTTTCTGAATAACGATCTGCGTTGTGCCGAGCGGCTGCTGGCGGAAAAGGAGCGCTTTCGCGACCTGGAGCGCGCCTATTCGTACAAGCACCTGGACCGGCTTGCCGGGCAAACCTTGCGCAGCATCGAAACCAGCGCATTGCACCTGGATCTGATCAGCGATATGAAACGGCTCAATTCGCTGTTCTGTTCGACGGCCTATCCGGTGCTCGACGCGGCCGGAGCGCTGCGTGACACGCGCTTGCGCAAGCGTGTGCTCGATACGATGTATGTGAAGGAATAGGGCGAGGCCCTACGAGGGGTCCCAAAGAGGCCCTAAGCACTTAAGCCCCTAAGCCCCTAAGCCCCTAAGCCCCTAAGCCAGAACGATCTCTTCCAGCTTCTTCTTGAGCGCCGCAAAGTCAGCAGCTTCGGCCGCCTTTTTGTTGGTGACCAGCACATCGATCCGATCGACCGGGCAGTACGAAATCCGGCTGCGCTGACCGATCTTGCTGTAGTCGGCAAGGATCACCACGCGGTCCGCATTGGCAACCATGGCACGCGCTACCTCGGTTTCGGCGTGATCGTAGTTGGTCGCCCCATGCCGGTGATCGATGCCGACCGGCGAGAGCAAGGCCATGTCCGCCCGATAGCGCTGGATGTCGAGCACGGTGGTGGCACCGGTGGTCGCCATGGCCCGATCGCTGATCGAGCCGCCGAGCAGGATCACTTCGTTGGCCGCTTCCGTTTGATCCACGGCGCCGCGCATTTTCAGCGCGACGTCGATTGAATTGGTGACGATCGTCAGGTTCGCCAGTTTCGCCAGCTCCTCGGCGAGCGCCGCGGTGGTGGTGCCCGCGTCGATGAAAAGTGTCTGGCCGCTCGCGATCAAACCGGTGGCCGCCTTTGCGATTGCGGTTTTTGACTTGACGCGCATATGGGCGCGCTCGGCGATCGGCGCCTCGTCAGCGGGTTTGATCGCGCCGCCATGCACGCGCCGCAATTCACCGAGCGCCTCGAGGTCGAGTAGATCGCGCCGTACGGTTTCGCGCGATACCCCGAGATCCGCCATGATCCGTTCGGTCGACACGCGTTGCAGCGTGGACAGCAACGCGCGAATTCTCTGATGACGGTCTTCCTGCCACATGCATTTTTCCTTGGGTGCGAACGCTCGCTGATACGGCTTGTTCTTAAAGTGTCATCGTGGACACGAATGTGTGTCCAGACTATGTCAAGCCTACTACTTTAGTCGAATTGTGTTGTATTTTTTTGGCAGCTTGCAAGTTTGTGTATTTCATCTTAGCCTTCGCAGATCGAGGTGCTATGCCTATTTCGAACATCAAATGTTCGGAAAGGAATTGAAATGTCCGATTTCGAGCAATTTGCGGCGTTTTTTGGCAATCTGATTGATCCATGTCGTTGCCATAATGGACTTTGGGATCTGCCGCCTAGACGATTTGTTGCTGCACGCGGCGCCGCTTGGAAGCGACATGGTTCGGCATCCTGACAATAAGATCGCGTGACCGCCACGCGACGTAATGAGCCGCGGCGTTAGCCGTGCGGCCGGCTATCGCAGCATTGCCCATTGACGTGATACTACGCGAGGGGCTCGCGCGTAAAGGTTGCATGGCGGCAGTGGCGGCTGGGAACGTGTCGAGAGCATACTCAACCCGCTCTATCTGGATGGAAGGTAACGAGACGTGGCAAACGGGACTGATCGCACTTTATCCACCAACTGGCCCTATCCGCGGCTGGTGGCGCACCGCTGCGGCGGCACGCTGGCGCCGGAGAACACGCTGGCCGGTTTCGACGCCTGCGTGCGCTACGGCTACCGCATGGTCGAATTCGACGCCAAGCTCTCCGCCGACAACCAGCTCTTCCTGCTGCACGACGACACGCTGGAACGTACGAGCAATGGTCATGGCGCTGCTGCCGAACACTCATGGGACCAACTGGCCAGGCTCGACGCCGGTGCCTGGTTCGGGCCGCAGTTCGCCGGCACCCGCCTGCCGACTCTCGCCGAGGCGGCCGGGCGTTGCGCTCGGGATGGCATTGCGGCCAACATTGAAATCAAGCCTTGCCCGGGGCGTGACGAGATCACGGGGAGCCTGGTTGCAAGCGGTGCGCTGACTTTGTGGCAAGGGCAGACCCCGCCGTTGCTGTCGTCGTTTTCGTTCGAGGCGCTTGCCGCCGCACGCGCCGCCGCGCCCGTGCTGCAACGCGGCATGCTATTCGAAGAGGTGCCGGCGGACTGGCTGCGCATCGTGCGGGAGCTGGATTGCGTGTCGTTGCACGCGAGCCACCGGTATCTGAGCGAGCCGCTGGTTGCCGAGATCAAGGCGGCCGGCCTGCGGGTGCTGGCCTACACGGTGAACGATCCTGAGCGCGCGCGGCTGCTCGTCCAATGGGGCGTCGACATGATTTGTACAGATCGCATCGATAAGCTTGAACACGACATGTTCTCGGCGCCGGCGAAACCGGGCTGAGCGTGACGCGGGTGCGGGCTTGTTCAGATGCGCGCCCATGAAGCTGAAAACCAGAAATTTTCCAAACGTAGCAATTTCGGCAGAGGATGGGGAAGACTATGAAGCGCACCGCGTTAGCTCGTTTATTTTCGATGTCGGCCGCTGCGGGTGTTGCCGCAGCCGGGGTGAGCAGCGCCTCGGCCGCGCCACTCGACGCACTGATCGCCGCCGCCAAACAGGAAGGCCAACTCACCGTGATCGCATTGCCGCACGACTGGTGCAACTACGGTCAACTGGTAGCGGGATTCCAGAAGAAGTACGGCATCAAGATCAACGAGCTGAATCCGGATGCGGGTTCGGGCGACGAAGTGGAAGCCATCAAGGCGAACAAGGGCAACAAGGGGCCGCAGGCGCCCGACGTGATCGACGTGGGTTTGTCGTTCGGTCCGACCGCAAAGGCGCAAGGGTTACTGCAGCCGTACAAGGTGGCTACGTGGAACGCGATTCCGAAAGAGTCGAAAGATCCCGACGGTTATTGGTATGGCGATTACTACGGCGTACTGTCGTTTGAAGTGAACGCCGACATGATCGACAAGGTGCCGTCCGACTGGAGCGATCTGCTCAAGCCCGACTACAAGAACGCAGTCTCGCTGGCAGGCGACCCGCGCACGGCCAATCAGGCAATCCAGGCCGTGTTTGCCGCCGGCATGTCGCAAAGCAAAGGCGATGTGAGCAAGGCCGACACGGCCGGCCTCAAGTATTTCGCCGATCTGAACAAGAGCGGCAACTTCGTGCCGGTGATCGGCAAGGCCGCCTCGCTTGCACAGGGCACCACGCCGATCATCGTGCGTTGGGATTACAACGCGCTCGCCGACCGCGACACCCTGAAGGGCAACCCGAAGGTACAGGTGGTGATTCCGAAAACAGGCGTGGTCGCCGGTGTGTACGTGCAGGCGATCAGCGCCTACGCGCCGCATCCGAATGCGGCCAAACTGTGGATGGAGTATCTGTACTCCGATGAAGGCCAGCTTGGCTGGCTGGGCGGCTATTGCCATCCGATGCGCTATAACGAGCTGGTAGCGCAGAAGAAGGTTCCGCAAGCGCTGCTCGACAAGCTGCCGCCGCCTTCGTCATACAAGAATGTGGTGTTCCCGACGTTGTCCCAGCAGGACGCCTACAAAGACACCATCACGAAACACTGGGACGAAGCGGTCGGCGCGAACGTCAAATAATCGCCGTGGCGCACACGGTGGCGGCGGTGGAGCGGCGTTCGATCGCACGCCGCCCATGCCGCGGCTTCTATCCGTAACGCGCAGTTTTGAAAAGACGACGCGTCGCTCAAGCAGGGCGGCGCGTCAGGCGTTAACCAGAAAGCCCCAAGGGTGAGCTATGAGCGCTTCATCGGATGCTGGGTCGGTGCAGCCGGAATTACTGGTTCCGCCTGTGCCCACGCCAACACCTCGCGCCGGCGGTCCGAGCCGCGCGTCGCATTTTCTCGCCTGGATAGGCGTAGTGCCGTTTTTTGCTTTCGCACTGTTGTTCCTGATTCTGCCGACCGGCTTTCTGATGGTGGGTGCGTTTCAGGATCCCCAAGGCCGCTTCACCCTCGCGAATTTCCACGACCTGTTGCAGCCCACGGTGCTGGACGCCTACTGGATCAGCTTCAAGGTGAGCGCCGCGTCTGCGATCGGCGGCGGCGTAATCGGCTTGCTGCTCGCGTGGGCGGCGGTGCAGGGCAAACTGCCGGGCTGGATTCGCCCCACGCTGATGACGTTCTCCGGCGTCGCTTCCAATTTTGCCGGCGTGCCGCTCGCGTTTGCCTTCATCTGCACGCTCGGACGCGTCGGCCTCGTGACTGTCCTGCTGAAGAAATACCTCGACTTCAATCTGTACTCGACGGGCTTCAGTGTGTTGAGTTTCTCAGGACTCACGCTGACTTACCTGTACTTCCAGATTCCCCTGATGGTGCTGATCGTCACACCCGCGCTGGATGGCCTGAAGCGCGAATGGCGCGAAGCATGCGACTGCCTCGGCGGCACGGCTTTTCAATACTGGCGCCACGTCGCGTTACCGGTGCTGTGGCCGAGCGTGCTCGGCGCGACTCTGCTGCTGTTCGCCAATTCGTTCGGCGCGGTCGCCACGGCATACGCGCTGACCGGCAGTTCGCTCAACATCGTCACGATCCTGCTGTATGCGCAGATTCGCGGCGACGTGATGCATAACCAGAACCTCGGCTATGCACTCGCGCTAGGCATGGTGCTCGTGACCGGGCTGTCGAATGGCGGCTACATCTGGTTGCGTTCGCGCGCAGAAAGGGGGCGCCGATGAAAGGCCAATCGCGTGCGGGTGCGTGGATCGCGATGATCGCTGGTTCGCTGTACTTTCTGATTCCGTTGCTCGCGACTTTCGAATTCAGTTTGCGCATGAAGCGTGGCGTCTACAGCTTCGAGGCGTACCACGTGGTGCTGAGCGACCCGCGTTTTCAGGCCTCGTTCGGTTACTCGATCCTGATGGCAATCCTGACGATCATTGTCGGCGTGTTGCTGGTAGTGCCGACCGCGTACTACGTGCAGTTGCGGTTGCCGAAACTGCGGCCGGTCGTCGAGTTCATTACGCTGTTGCCGCTGGTGGTGCCGGCGATCGTGATCGTGTTCGGTTATCTGCGCATCTACAACAGCAGTTCGATTCTGCCGCTCACCGGCAACGAACGCGCAACCGATCTGTTGCTGGTGTTCGGCTACGTGACGCTCTCGCTGCCGTACATGTATCGCGCGGTCGACGCCGGCTTGCGCGCCGTCGATGTGCGCTCGCTGACCGAAGCCGCCGAATGTCTCGGGGCAAGCTGGCCGACGATCCTGTTCAAGGTGATCTTCCCGAATATCCGCTCGGGCATTCTGTCCGGCGCCTTTCTCACCTTTGCCGTGGTGATCGGCGAGTTCACGCTGGCGAGTCTGCTCGACCGTCCCGCGTTCGGTCCGTATCTGCAGTTGATCGGTGCGAACCGCGCGTACGAACCGTCGGCGCTCGCGATTATCGCGTTCGTGATTACGTGGGCGGCGATGGGATTGATTCAGGTATTCGGTTCGGCCCGCGCGCTTAGCGGCCAGAAAATTTGACGGACTCATTTGACCGGGTAAGGCAGAGAATCATGGCATTCCTTGAGATAGAAAATCTGCATAAGGCCTTCGGGGCGAACACGGCGCTGCATCATTTCGACATGAAGATCGAGCGCGGCGAATTCATCACGTTTCTTGGACCGTCCGGTTGCGGCAAGACCACGGTGCTGCGGATGATCGCCGGTTTCGAAACGCCGACGCGCGGCACCATCCGGCTGGATAACAAGGACGTGACGCACTTGCGCACGCGGCAGCGCAAGGTCGGCATGGTGTTTCAGTCGTATGCGCTGTTTCCGAACATGACCGTGGCCGATAACATCGGTTTCGGCCTGAAGATCGCGCACCGTCCGCAGGCGGAGATCAGCAAGCGCGTCGAGGAGATGTTGCAACTGATCAAGCTGCCGCACCTGGGCGCGCGCTATCCGTGGCAACTGTCGGGCGGTCAGCAGCAGCGCGTGGCGCTGGCGCGCGCGCTCGCCGGCAAGCCCCAGGTGCTGCTGCTCGACGAACCGCTCTCCGCGCTCGACGCGAAGATTCGCATTTCGTTGCGGCAAGACATTCGGGCGTTGCAGCGTGAGTTGGGCATCACGTCGATTTTCGTCACGCACGATCAGGAAGAGGCACTGTCGATTTCGGACCGCATCGTGGTGATGAATGAGGGGCGCGTCGAACAGATCGGGTCGCCTTCGGAGATCTACAACTATCCGCGCACGCGCTTTGTCGCGTCGTTTGTCGGCACACTGAACATTCTCGCGGGGCAAGTGATCGACCCGAAATCCGGCAGGATGGTCGTCGACGGTCAGGAGTTGACCACTACGCAAGCGTTGCCGGCCGGCGACGCGGGCAAGCAACGCATGCTCGCGCTACGGCCTGAAGCCATCGTTCTGGAACCGGCCGCGCCGGGCCGCAATACGCTCAGCGCAATCGTCGAAGAAGTGAATTTTCTCGGCGCGGTGGTGCGCATCAGAACACGCGTGAAGGATGCGGTCATCTCACTCGATGTGTTCAATGATCCGAATCGCGGCTTGCCCGAACGTGGTCAGCCGGTGTCGCTGGGTTTCTCGCACGAAAACCTGTTAGTGCTGGAAGAGGGCGGCGCATAGAAGTCAGACAGCCGCGCCCGACAAGCCTCTCCGGGTTTTCCCGGAGGTGCCGCCGGTGCGGATTCCGGATTCCCCGACGCCCCTCGTCCGGATTTCCGGAATCCCGGACGGTGTGAGCGGTGGCACGCCAAAAAACCTATAAAAATCAAAGCGATTCGCTGCGCATCAAGCTGGCATCGACCTTGCAATTTAGAATCCGCGGCCGCAACGGTCCGACAACTAAAGCAAGGAGACAACGATGTCTGATTTCCCTTCCCGGTATTTCTGAATTCGTCGTCTTGTCGCGGCCTAATGCCGTGCACAAACGCGACGATCATTCGTTCGCATGGTGCGCAGCGTGGCAGGCCTTGAGCTCACCCATATCGCAGGAAACATCGTGAAGAAACCCATTCATAAAGTGCTGTACGTGCAGGTGATCGTCGCGATCATCATCGGCATTGCGCTCGGCCATTATTCGCCGGACTTTGCCGTCGACATGAAGCCGCTCGGTGACGGCTTCATCAAGCTGATCAAGATGGTGATCGGGCCGATCATCTTCTGTACGGTGGTGACGGGTATCGCCGGTATGGAAGACATGAAGAAGGTCGGACGCGTCGGCGGCAAGGCACTGCTGTACTTCGAAATCGTCTCGACGTTCGCGCTGGTGCTTGGCCTGATCGCGACTCACGTGCTGAAGCCGGGTGTCGGCTTCAATATCGATCCCGCTACGCTCGACGGCAAGGCGGTCGCATCGTACGCCGCGAAGGCGCACGGCCAGAGCACGGTCGAATTCCTGATGCACATCATTCCGGACACGCTCGTGTCGGCGTTCGCTCAGGGCGAAATCCTGCAGATCCTGCTGATCGCTTTGCTGTTCGGCGCGGTGCTGGCCACGGCTGGTGAGAAGGGCAAGGTCGTCACGAACTTCATCGACGGAATCTCGCACGTGCTGTTCGGCATTGTGCGCATCATTACGAAGCTGGCGCCGATCGGCGCGTTCGGCGCGATGGCGTTCACGATCGGCAAGTACGGCATCGGCTCGTTGCTGCCCATGCTCAAGCTGATTGGCACGTTCTATCTGACTTCGATCGTGTTCGTGGTGGTCGTGCTCGGCATCATCGCGCGTGCGGTGGGCTTCAACATCCTGCGCTTTGTCGGCTACATCAAGGAAGAGATGCTGATCGTGCTCGGCACGAGCTCGTCGGAAGCCGCGCTGCCGCAACTGATGCTGAAGCTCGAAAAGCTCGGCTGCTCGCGCTCGGTGGTGGGCCTTGTCGTGCCGACCGGTTACTCGTTCAACCTCGACGGCACCAACATCTACATGACGATGGCCGTGCTGTTCATCGCCCAGGCAACCAACACCGACCTCACGTGGACCCAGCAACTCACGCTGCTGGCGGTGACGATGCTGACGTCGAAGGGCGCAAGCGGCGTGACGGGCGCGGGTTTCATCACGCTGGCCGCAACGCTCGCGGTGGTGCCGACCATTCCGCTGTCGGGCATGGTGCTGATTCTCGGGATCGACCGCTTCATGAGCGAATGCCGCGCTCTGACCAACATCGTCGGCAACGGCGTGGCGACGGTCGTGGTGTCGGCATGGGAAAAGGAACTGGACCGCAACAAGCTGAACGCCGCGTTGCGGGGTGACGTGCCGGTTAAAGAGCCGGCTGGCGTTTAAGCCGCGTACCGGCTACGCCACCACTCCGATCACGGTCGCGGACGTTCAGGTATGAAAGCGTCCGCGCACCGTGATCCCGCGCCGTCGGCCGAGGAAGCTCGCGCCGGCGGCGCGCCGCCTTATGCCACAATAGCCGATCCACAAAGATCGGAAATTGCCAACGTGACGCGCCGCCTGCTGATCCTCTTCGCGCTCGTCGCCGGGCTCGTGGCGGCGTGCGGGCTCACTTACAGCATTGCGTGGCAAAGCGGCATCGACAACTTGCGGCGCAACGCCGCAGTGCGGGTCGATCGCACCACGAGCGCGCTGAAAAGCACGCTCGAGCGTTACGAATCGTTGCCTTATCTGCTGGCCGAACATCCCATCGTGCAGGACGTACTGGTCAATCCCACTCCCGCCAACGTCCAGCGCGCCAATCTCTATCTCGAAGACCTCAACCGCCACGCGCGGGCGACGGTCACCTACATCATTCCGCTCGACGGCTATTGCGTCGCCGCGAGCAACTGGCGCGGGCCGGGCAGCTTCATCGGCGCGGGCTATCAATTCCGGCCGTATTTTCTCGATGCGGTGAAGGGCGGCGTGGGCCGCTTCTTCGGTATCGGCACGATTTCGCAGGCGCCGGGCTATTACATCTCGCAGCCGGTGCGGCGCGACGGCAGGATCGTCGGCGTGGCGGTCGTCAAACTCGATCTCGAATGGTTTCAGGGCGCGGATGCGTCCGAGCCGCTGGTGGTTACCGACGACCACGGCGTGATCTTTCTGTCGTCGGTGCCGGCGTGGAAATATCACACGATCCGGCCGCTCTCCGGACAGGTCGCCGATTCGATCTACCAGGCGCGTCAATATGCGCAGCAGCCGATTGCGCCACTGCCGGTGACGATCGAGCGCACGCTCGAAGGCAATGCGCAGATCGTGCGCATCGGCGGCGGCCGGTATGCGCCGCGCTATCTGGCGTCGCGGCGCGGCATGGGTGAGCCGGACTGGCACCTGATCACCATGTCGCCCGTCAATCCGGTCGACGCCGACGCGCGCAACGCGACTATCGTTACCGGTTTCGGATATGTGTCGCTGGTCCTGCTCGCGTTCTACTGGAGAATGCGCCGCGCCCGCGTGCGCGAAGTGATGCGTAGCCGTTCACTGCTGCAAAAGGCCTATGCGGAATTGAACCAGCGCGTGGCCGAGCGCACCGCGGATCTCTCGCAGGCGAACGAACAGTTGCAGAAGGAAGTGGCCGAGCGAACGCGCGCCGAACAGGAGTTGCGCGCGGCGCACGATGAGTTGATCCAGGCGAGCAAGCTCGCCGCGTTGGGTCAGATGGCGGCCGGCATTACGCATGAATTGAATCAGCCGCTTGCGGCGCTGCGCGGGTTCTCCGACAACACGCGGGTGTTGCTCGAACGCGGTGACCAGGTGTCAGCGCGCGAGAATCTCGAAGCGATCGCGGCGCTCACCGAACGCATGGGCAAGATCACCAATCAGTTGAAGCTGTTCGTCGGGCGTGCCCGGCCGCGCAGCGCGCGTGCGCCGATCATGCGAGCGTTGCGCAACGTCGTCGCGCTGCTGCAAAAACGCCTGCAAGGCGTCGACGTCGAGCTCGTGTTGCTCGATGCCGACACGGGCGTGCGTACATCGCTGAATCTGGCCGACGATCGCCCCGATCTTGTCGCCCATTGCGACGACCTGCGGCTCGAACAGGTGCTGATCAATCTGCTCGGCAACGCGCTCGACGCAACGGCGGGAATGACACCCCCGCGCATCTGGGTCGAGGTTGAAGCCACGGAGTCGAGCGTCTCGTTCGCGGTGCGCGACAACGGCCCCGGCATTCCCGACGACGTGCTGCCGCGTCTGTTCGAACCATTTTTCACGACGAAGGAAATGGGTCAGGGGCTGGGACTCGGTCTCGCGATTTCATCGTCGATTGCGCGCGACTGCGGCGGCACGCTGGTAGCGGGCAACGCGCCGGACGGCGGTGCATTATTCGTATTGACGCTGCGCCGCGCGCGCGTGCAGACGAGCCATACTTCGGACCCGCTTATCGCCGGTTCCTGAATCAAATGAGAACGACATGTTGAACCACGGCCTGCAAGTGCTGTACATCGAAGACGACGAACTGGTGCGCCGCGCCAGCGTGCAGAGTTTGCAACTCGCGGGCTTCGACGTGATCGGCCATGCGTCGGTGGAATCCGCGGCGAAAATGATTAGCGCGGATTTCTCCGGGGTGATCGTCAGCGATATTCGCTTGCCAGGCGCAAGCGGTCTCGAACTGCTCGCGCAGTGCCACGAGCGTGCGCCCGACGTGCCGGTGATTCTGGTTACCGGTCACGGCGATATTTCGATGGCCGTGCAGGCGATGCGCGATGGCGCGTATGACTTCATCGAAAAGCCGTTCGCCTCCGAGCGTCTGATCGAAACCGTGCGGCGTGCGCTGGAGCGCCGCAAGCTGGTGCTTGAGAATCTCGCGTTGCGCCGTGAACTGGCCGGGCAGAACTCGGTGGCGCCGCGCATCATTGGCCGTAGTCCCGCGATCGAGCAGGTGCGCCGGCTGATCGCGAATGTCGCGCCGACCGACGCGTCAGTGTTGATCAACGGCGACACCGGTGCGGGCAAGGAGTTGATCGCGCGCAGTCTGCATGAACTGTCGCCGCGGCGGGACAAACCGTTTATCGCGGTGAACTGCGGCGCGCTGCCGGAGCAGATGTTCGAGTCGGAAATGTTCGGCTACGAACCCGGCGCATTCACCGGTGCGGCCAAGCGCCGGATCGGCAAGCTCGAACATGCTTCGGGCGGCACGTTGTTCCTCGACGAAATCGAAAGCATGCCGCTCGCGTTGCAGGTCAAGTTGCTGCGTGTGTTGCAGGACGGCGTGCTGGAACGGCTTGGCTCGAATCAGCCGATTCGCGTGAATTGCCGCGTGGTGGCGGCCGCGAAGGGCGACATGGCTGAGCATGTCGCGGACGGTTCGTTTCGTCGCGATTTGCTGTACCGGCTGAACGTGGTGACGATCGCGCTGCCGCCTTTGGGTGAGCGGCGCGAGGACATCGTGCCGTTGTTCGAACACTTTCTGCTGGATGCCGCGGTGCGTTATCAACGCCCCGCGCCGATTCTCACGGACCGGCAGCGCGCGAGCCTGATGCAGCGAGAATGGCCGGGCAATGTGCGCGAACTGCGCAACGCCGCCGATCGTTTCGTGCTCGGTGTGGCCGACGATCCGGTTATGTCTTTCGCGGACGACAGCGTAGCGGCGCAACCGTTAAAGGAACGTGTCGAGCAATTCGAGCGGGCGGTGATCGCGGAGGCGCTGGAGCAGGCCGGCGGCGTCGTCGCGCTGGCGGCGGACAAGCTTCAGCTTGGGAAGGCGACGCTCTACGAGAAGATCAAACGATATGGCCTCGCGGCCAAGGGAGAAGGGGAGCGGTGAGGATTTGATGCGCCGGCAGCAGGGCGCATGCCGGCGCGGGTGAAGCGATTCGAGGGGATCTTCAAAGCGTTGACGGACCGCGCGAGCGTTGCGCTCAGGCTGCCTTCAGCGCTTTTTCCAGCAGCTCGTCGAGTTCCGCGAATCGCGGTTCGCCGACATAACGCTTCAGGATCTTGCCGTCCTTGTCCACGAGGAAGGTGGTGGGCGTGAGCTGCACATTGCCGAACTGCTTGGCGGCCGAGCCGTCGTCCATTGCAACCTTGAACGGCAACTGGCGCGTTTGCGTGTAGTTGGTCACGTACATGGGCGCGTCGTAGTTCATAGCGACCGCGACAAACTCCAGACCTTGACCTTTGAAGCGGTTATAGGTCTGAACCATTTGCGGCATTTCTTTCATGCAGGTGTCGCAGCTCGTGGCCCAGAAGTTGACCAGATAGACCTTGCCCTTCAGGTCGGCGGTGGAAATCTTCTGGCCCGACAACAGCGTGAAGGTGGCATCGGGCACGCGCTGCTGGCCGGCGAACGCGAAATAGCCTGCAACCGCCAGCGCAACCGCCACGACAGCGATGATGACAATGCGAAGCGGATTGGCGCGCCGTGCTGCTGGAGACGTGGCGGAAACGGTGGTGGTGCTCATGAACGGAACCTCGAGAGTCGCGCGGAACAGTGCGTCGGGTTGGAGCCGAACGGCCGGGACTTTCGGGCCACATCACTTTCGGAATGCGCCGCTTGAATGTCCGCCGATTTGGGTTTCGCTATTGTAGCCGTATTCGTTCCGTGCGGCAGGCGGGCGCGGCGAGCGGATAATAAGGGTTTTACGACTTCGTCAGGCTGGTCTTCCGTCCCTATGCGCCAACCCGTATTTCGCCGTTTCACCCCTCGTCTTTGCCGTCTCCCCGCTGCTCATCGCGCTTTACGGCCGGCAGGCCGCTCGCCGTGGCGCACAGCCGCCTGCGCACTGGCGCTGGCCGCCACGCTGTGCGCATGCTCGCCGACTTACGATTGGCGCACCGTCATGAACAACGACAACGGCTACACCGTGGACTTGCCGGCCAAGCCGGGCAACGACCAGCGCGCGGTGCAGATCGACGGCACCGCCATGCAGATGGCGATGCAGACCGCCGAAGCCGGCGACGCGGTATTTGCAGTGGGCACGGTGATGCTGCCAAACGACGACCCGCAAACCCAGCGCGCCGCGCTCGAATTCCTGCGCACGGGCCTGGCGCGCAATGTGGGCGTCGCACCCGAGGCTCACGCCGTGCAGATTCCGCTCGCCGCAGGCGGTCAGGTGTTGGGGCTCGAAATGAATCTGAGCGGTGCGGCCGGCTCGAAGCACGAATCGCGGCTTGTCTACGCGCGAATCGTCGCGCGCAACCGTCACGTTTATCAGGCGGCCATCATTGCTTCGAAGCCACTCCCGCCGGAGCAGATCGACCAGTTTTTCACATCGTTCAAGCTGTACTAGAACCGGTAGTTTTGGCCGACCTCGGCGTCTCGGATAAGCGGTGACATTGAAAGTTCATTCGCAGCATCACGCGCTAATTACCGGTTTACGTTGAGGTTTTTGGTTTGGCTACGCAGCCTGTGGATAACTCTGTTGAGAAGTCCGGCTGTTTGGTCGCACAAGGCCGTCTGGCGGGCCTTCTGCTAGTTTTCCGAGTCGGCGCCACGCCAAAAAAAGTCAATTGAATCAAGGCACTTCCCGGCGAGCACTTCATTCGCCTTTCAGTTGTTTCAAAATCTATCTGGAACGGGCCTGTGTGCATAAGTCAAGTCTTGACAGCGATTTTTTTCGTCATCAGGCAGTTTGTGCACGATGTATCGTTCGATCTTTTCCACAGGGGTTTTGCCCGATGTGCGTGACGGCCAGCGGCATTGTTTGAAATCCGTTTTAGTGGTGCCAGCGAGCGTAATACGAGTATTCGTCGGAATTCGATGCTCCTTGCATGGCGTGCGGCTTGTTCTTTCTTAAATCACATAGTAAGTTTCGAGAAAGGTGTTTCCTGATTCGCCAATCCTGAGCTAACGTCATTCACGTCAATTCTGATTGATGCGCATTGGGTTTATTCGAACCGGTTATTGCTGATCAAGCTTCACAACGGTGAGCGAGGCTCCGTTGTAGTACGGAAATAGCTTGTATGAACGGCTGGTTAGGGGATTTATCATCTGTCCAGCCGCCCAGTCATGACGTGATTTCCTGAACGATAACAATGAAAAAATCAAAAAATGTTGCTGGAGAAGCGCAGTTATTTGACGGAATTCATTTAAACATAAGACGGCAATTCGGCGAGTCGGATAAAAACCCTATTCCTGATCGCCATTCAACCCGTCTGAGCCGACATCGCACCTGCCTGCCAAGGCTGGCTCTGCGGCCCTTGCCGCTTTGCATGATTGCTGCTTCCGTCACGGCGCCGTGCGCCAGCGCGCAGGTCGTCATTCCGCCCTCCAGCAGCACGATTCAACTCCAGACCTTGAGCCCCGGCGCGTCCCGGTTCGACGCACCGAGCGGCACGGTCGTCAACGCCGCCTCGGGCGACGGCGTTAGCGGCTCGAACGCGCAGAACTGGACGCTGAGCAACGAAGGATCGATCAGCGGCGCCGCCAACGGCGTCAATCTGTCCTCGGCAGCGGCCAACGGCGCGCGGGTGGACAACTACGGCAGCGTGCAGGGCGGCGCGAACAGCGGCATCGCGATGTCGAACGGCGGCACCGTCTATAACCATGCGGGCGCTTCGGTGTCGGGCGCGCAAAACGGCGTCTACATGGCTGTGGACGGCGGCGCCGTGAGCAACGACGGCACGATCAGCGCGAACGCTGCGTCGGGCACGGCGGTCAATTTCATCTCGGGTGGCAGCTTCACGCAAGGCGCGAGCGGTCTCATCAGCGGTTTCACGGGCATCGCGTCGAATGGCGGCAGTTTCGTGGGGACCAATGCGGGGACCGTCGCCGTTACGGGGGTCGCCCTGAGCATAGGTGGCGGCAGCCTGGAGGGTACCTTCACCAATCATGTCGGCGCCACGTTGCAAACCAGCGGCAACGTAAATGCCGTGGAATTCGCCGGCAATACGTTCGGCACGTTGGTCAACAACGGCACGATCACGTCCCACGCCACCGGTTCGAGTGCGGGCGTATGGGTTGGCAGCAATGCTTCGGCGGAAATCGACAATGCCGGCGGCACGATCGCCGGTCCGATCGGCTTGCTGATCACCGGGGTTGGGAGCGTGGTCAACAATTCCGGCACGCTTACCGGCACCGGCGGGACCGCTATCTCCGTCACGGGCAGCGGTAATCTGATCACGCTCGACACGGGATCGGTGCTCAACGGCGATCTGGTGGTTGCCGCCGGTACGGCGGGCAACAAGCTTTCGCTGAAAGGATCGGGCAACGAGGACAGCAGTCTCGTCGGCCTCGCGGGACTGACCATGGCGGGCACGGACTGGCTGTTAAGCGGCAGCGTGTCCACCACCGGCACTACGGCGGCTGCCACCACGGTGCGCAGCGGCACGTTGACCATCACCGGGGCGCTGAGCAACAACGGCGCGGGCGGCGGCACGACGATCAACGCCGGTGGGACGCTGCAGATCGGCAATGGCGGGACGACGGGCAGCGTGAGCGGCAACATCGTCGATAACGGTGCGCTGATCTTCAACCGGGCCGACGCGGTGAACATCGGCACCGTGATCAGCGGTTCGGGCGCGGTGACGCAGGCGGGTAGCGGCACGCTGACGTTGACGTCCGCGAATTCGTACACCGGCGGCACGTATTTCAACGCCGGCACGACGAATGTGACGTCGGATGCGAATCTCGGCGGTGCGTCCGGTGCGCTTGTCTTCAATGGTGGCGCGCTGCAGGCCGCGGCGTCGCTCGCCAGTGCGCGGGCCGTCACGCTCAATAGCGTCGGCTCGATCGACACCCAGGCGTACACCGTTACGCTGAGCGGTCCCATTGGCGGCGCCGGGGCGCTGATCAAGCAGGGCCTCGGGACTTTGCTGCTCACCGGCGAAAACAGCTTCACCGGCAGCACGACAGTCGCGGCCGGCACACTGCAGATCGGCGACGGCGGCACGAGCGGCACACTGACGGGCGACGTCGTGAACGACGGCGCGCTGGTTTTCAACCGCGCGGACACGCTCGGTTACAGCGGCGCGATCAGCGGCAGCGGATCGCTATTGCAGGCCGGCGCGGGCACGCTCGTTCTCACCGGCGACGTCGCCCATACCGGCGGTACGACCATCGACGGCGGCACGCTGCAGATCGGCAATGGCGGCACGCGCGGCAGCCTGGCCGGCAACGTGGTGAACGACGGCACACTGGTCTTCGAGCGGTCGGACACGCTGGTGTATGGCGGTGTTGTCAGCGGTAGCGGCGCGGTGGCGCAGAGCGGAACCGGTACCCTGATCCTGAACAGCGTGCAGACGTACACGGGCAATACGAACGTGACGGCGGGCGCGCTGGTGATCGGCGACGCGTCGCATCCCGATGCACAACTGGCGGGCGGGGGTGCGGTAAGTGTGGCGGAAGGGGCCGCGCTCGGCGGTTACGGCAAGGTAAACGGTTCCGTGCTGAACATGGGACTGATTGGCGTCGGCAACACGTTGCCCGCGCTCGCCGGCGGGCCCGACGCTACCTTCACGATCGCGGGAGATCTGGATAACCACGGCACGCTCACGCTGGCCAACGGTGTGACGGGCGACCGTCTGGTGGTGGGCGGAACCTATACCTCGAATGGCGGCAAACTCCTGCTCGATAGCGTGCTGGACAAGGGGGGCGCGACATCGCAGAGCGACATGCTGGTTGCGAATGCGGTCAGTGTCGGGACCGGCGGCGCCACGCATGTGAGCGTGCAACACGTGGGCGGTGCGGGCGCCTATACGCCGGAAGACGGCATCCGCCTCGTGCAGGTGAACGACGCCGGCCGCTCGGCTGCCGGCGCTTTCGTGCTCGACGGACGGGCCGTCGCCGGGCCTTACGAATACCGGCTGTTTCAGGGTGGTGTGGCCAATCCGAACGACGGTCAGTGGTATTTGCGCTCGGAGAAGCCCGAACCGCCTCCGCCCCCACCACCACCGCCGCCGCCGCCGCCCCCACCGCCGCCTCCTACGCCGGCGAAGCTGCTGCGTCCGGAGGTGGGCGTCTACATGGGCAATCAGTACGCCGCGCAAACCATGTTCTTGCTGACGCAGCACGACCGCACAGGCGACCCGCAATCGCCGGACGGCGCGCGCCCGAATGGCGGCGCACCCGTGGCGGCCGGTTGGGCGCGGGTGTCCGGGGCGAGCCTGCGCAGCCAGGCAGCCGGCGGCGAGCTGAGCGTCAACACGCAAGGCGAAGTGTTGCAGGCAGGTGGCGACGTCGCGCAGTGGTCGGGTTGGCGCGGCGTGGATCGCATCCACGCGGGGCTGATGGCGGCCTACGGCAACATGCGCACGAATGCCAGCGCGGACGGCAATCCGTACGACGCACACGGGCAGGTGAACGGCTACGCCGTCGGTGCTTATGCGACCTGGTTCGCCAATGAAAAAAGCCGGCTCGGCGCGTACGTGGACAGCTGGGTGCAATACGGCAACTTCAACAATCAGGTTCAGGGCGCGTTGTTGCCGGGCGAACAGTACAGCGCCCACAGTTGGACGGGCTCGCTCGAGCTGGGCTATGCCATCCAGCCATTCGGCAACGACTGGGTGATCGAGCCGCAAGGCCAGTTCATCTATACCGACTACAGCGCGGGCACGCATACCGAGGTCAATGGCACGACCGTCACCGACAACCGCTCGGGCGGCATCACGACACGTCTCGGCGCACGCCTTTACCGAGATTTCGCGCGTGCGGGCGGCGATGTGATTCAGGCTTCGTTCGAAGCCAACTGGTGGTACAACAACCGCCAGAACGCCATCGCGATGGACGGCGTGACCATCGCGTTCGACGGCGTGCCGCACAACGCCGCCGAACTGAAAGCCGGTCTGCAATACCGGTTCGCTCGCGGCTGGCAAACGTGGGGCAACGTGTCGTGGGGCTTTGCGAGCAGCAGCTACCAGCGGCTCGCCGGGATGGCGGGCGTGAAGTACGCGTGGTGACGTGGTGCGGCTCCGGTCGAAGCGCCAGCGGCACGGAAGACGTGCCGCCTCACTGCGCCGCGAATACCCGCCGGTACTGAACGGCTTCTCCGATGTGACTTACCTCCGGCATGTCCGCGCCGGCCAGATCGGCGACGCTTCGCGCCACCTTGAGCACGCGGTAGTACGCGCGCGCAGACCAGCCGAAGCGCTCGCCGGCCTCTCGCAGCAGGGCTTCGCCGGCGGCGTCGAGCCGGCAGACATCGTCCACCTCCCGGCCGCTCAACTCGCGGTTGGTCTTGCCTTGTCGCGCGAGTTGCCGGGCGCGCGCCGTATTGACGCGCGCCGCGATAGTCGCGCTTGCCTCGCCGCACACATCGGAACGTGCCGACAACTCGGCGGGCGTGAGCGCGGGAATTTCCAGCTGGATATCGATGCGGTCGAGCAGCGGTCCGGATAGCTTGCGCAGATAGCGCGCGGCGATGTCGGGCGTGCAGCGGCACCGGCCGCCCGGGTCGCCGCGCCAGCCGCATGGGCAGGGATTCATTGCAGCGATCAGCTGGCACGCTGCTGGAAAATCCGCCTGCAACGCCGCGCGTGAGATCGTGATGCGGCTCGCTTCCAGCGGTTCGCGCAAGGTTTCCAGCACGTGACGGTCGAATTCAGGCAATTCGTCCAGAAACAGCACGCCGAGATGCGCCAGCGTGATTTCGCCGGGCTGCGGCGGATTGCGTCCGCCCACGAGCGCAGCCGCGCTCGACGAATGATGCGGCGCGCGAAACGGCCGCTGCCGCCACTGCGACGGTGAAAAGCCGGCGCGGCTCGCGGACAGCAAGGCGGCCGAGGTGAGCGCTTCGTCGTCCGTCATGGTGGGCAGGAGGCCGGGCAGCCGTGCCGCCAGCATCGACTTGCCGGCGCCCGGCGGCCCGACCAGCAACACGTGATGACCGCCGGCCGCCGCCACTTCGAGCGCGCGGCGTGCGCCGCGCTGGCCGATCACGTCCGCCATGTCCGGCACTACGGATGGAGTGAAGCCGCTCAGGTCGGGCGCCGGAACCGGACGGAGCTGCCCGTCGGGCGCGCCGTTGAGATGGGCGCACAGCGTGGGAAGGTCCGTGGCACCGTACACATCCACGCCGGGCACCAGCGCCGCTTCCGCCGCGCTCGCCGCCGGCAGATAAAGCTGGGGCGTGCGCGCCGGCTGGGGCGAAGCGGCCGTGGCCGGGCAAGCCGAGGCCATGGCAATGTCTTCGAACGATGTCAGCGCGCCGGGCGCCCTGCCGCTGCGCGCCGTGCCGCACGCCATGGCGAACGCGCCGCGCATGGGGCGCAACGCACCGGTGAGAGACAACTCACCGGCAAATTCGCGATGCAGCAGCGACTCCGCCGGAATCTGCCCGCTGGCGGCGAGGATGCCGAGCGCGATGGGCAAATCGAAGCGACCCGATTCCTTGGGCAAATCGGCGGGCGCGAGATTGACGGTGATACGCCGCACGGGGAAATCGAAGCTGCAGTTCTGCAGTGCCGCGCGTACGCGCTCACGGCTTTCGCGCACTTCCAGATCGGGGAGGCCGACGATCGAAAAAGAGGGTAATCCGTTCGCGAGGTGAACCTCGACGGTTACTTCGGGCGCGCGGCCAGAGGCCGGCGCGCGACTGCGCACCACGGCAAGCGACATGTTTTCTCCCGTCGGACGGCGCGCGCAGGCGCGCACGAGTCCCCTAAAACGCTGATGACGTCACGGCTCGCTTGCCAGTGATGTGCAGCACTGCGCAGCTAAAGCGCTGCGCGCAAAGCTTCAGGACGTTTGCGTCGTGACCGGCAGCTTCTGCTCGAGCTCGGCGACGCGGCGCTCCAGCTCTTCGAGGCGCGCGCGGGTGCGTACCAGCACCTGGGTCTGCGTATCGAATTCCTCGCGCGTGACCAGGTCGAGCTTGGAAAAGCCCTGCGACAGCATTGCTTTCACGTTGCGTTCGACATCTTTGGCCGGCGAGTTCTTGAACAGCTCGCTCATGCGAGCCTGCAAATCGTTAAAGACATCGTTCGGTTGTTTCATGGTGTTCCCCTTAATGCACAAAAAATGTGCATGTTTCGTTACGTCTGTGCTTTGGTCCGGCGAATGGTTCGTCTTGGTGCATGGGCGATTACCTGCCGCCGCCGCGTGAGCCCGTTTGGTGCGCGCTCAAACGTTAAATGCCTTCGAACACTCTAGCAACGATCCATACGCCGCGCCACCGTGCCCCGCCAACGTTGGCCGTTCAGCCAGGGCCGCTTGGGCCCCTTTCGCAGCGAGCCCCGGACGAAGTCTGACACAACATGGCATGCGAGTTGCTGTTACTGCCCCGCGCGCACTGCCGGGTGCTTTTACCGGCGTCGGAACGAGACCACGCGAACGGGTTACAGGTAAGCAAACAGGGTACGCAACGGGTTACGCAAACGGGTTACGCAACTTAGCGAGGGATTTCATGAAACTCATTACCGCAATCATCAAGCCGTTCAAGCTCGATGAGGCGCGCGAAGCCTTGTCGGCCATCGGCGTCTCGGGCATCACGGTGACGGAAGTCAAAGGCTTCGGTCGTCAGAAGGGCCACACGGAACTCTATCGGGGCGCTGAATACGTCGTCGATTTCCTGCCGAAGGTGAAGATCGAGGCGGCTGTCTCGGACGACATCGTCGATCAGGCGATCGAGGCGCTCGAGCGCGCGGCACGCACCGGCAAGATCGGCGACGGCAAGATTTTCGTCACCCCGATCGAACAGGTGATTCGGATTCGCACCGGGGAGACCGGCGCGGACGCTCTGTAACACCAAAAGATAGCGACACAGATAGCGACAAGAGGAAATGAAGATGCGCAAATTAATGATGTCCTTGCTGATGGCCGGTTCGCTGCTCGCGGGCGGTATCGGCGCCGCCCTCGCGGACGACGCTTCCGCCCCCGCAGCCGCCTCGGCAGCGGCTTCCGATACGACGGCGAGCGCGCCGGCACCGGACGCCTCGGCAGCACCTGCTGCCGCCGCCGCTTCGGCACCGGCCGCTGACGCGTCCGCCGCACCGGCTGCCAGCGCCGCCGCAGCCGCGCCGGCAGCCTCGGACGCCGCACCTGCCGCACCGACCGCGCCGTTCTCGGTCGATTCGTCGAAGATCAATTCGGGCGACACCGCCTGGATGCTGACCTCCACCGCGCTCGTGCTGTTCATGACGATCCCGGGTCTGGCGCTGTTCTACGGCGGCATGGTCCGCAAGAAGAACGTGCTCGCGATCCTGATGCAGAGCTTCGCGATTACCTGTCTGGTGTCGATCATCTGGGTCGTGATCGGCTATACCCTCGCGTTCACGCCGGGCAACTCGTTCATCGGCGGCTTCTCGCGCTTCTTCATGGCGGGCATGAACTACATCAAGGGCGACAAGGCGACCACGCTGACGGTCAGCCACCTCGCGCCGACGATCCCGGAAACGGTCTACGTCGTCTATCAGATGACGTTCGCGATCATTACCCCGGCGCTGATCACGGGTGCGTTCGCCGACCGTATGAAGTTCTCGGCAATGCTGGTGTTCATGACGCTGTGGTCGATCATCGTCTACTCGCCGATCGCGCACATGGTCTGGGAACCGACCGGCTGGCTGGCTAGCGCGGGCATCCTCGACTTCGCGGGCGGCACGGTGGTGCACATCAATGCCGGTATCGCGGCGCTGGTCTGCGCGCTGGTGCTCGGCAAGCGTATCGGCTACGGCAAGGAAGCGATGGCGCCGCACAACCTGACGCTCACGCTGATCGGTGGCGCCATGCTGTGGGTGGGCTGGTTCGGCTTCAATGCGGGTTCGGCAGTGGCGGCAGACGGCCGTGCCGGTTTCGCGATGTTCGCAACGCAAGTGGCAACCGCGGCAGCAGCACTGGCATGGATGTTCGCTGAATGGGCAACCAAGGGTAAGCCGTCGGTACTCGGTATCGTGTCGGGTGCCGTGGCAGGTCTGGTGGCGATTACGCCGGCTTCGGGCTTCGTCGGCATGGCGGGTTCGCTGGTGATCGGCATCGCGGCAGGCGTGATCTGCTTCTGGTCGGCCACGTGGCTCAAGCACAAGCTCGGTTACGACGATTCGCTCGACGCGTTCGGCGTGCACTGCATCGGCGGTATCGTGGGTGCGCTGCTGACCGGCGTGTTCGCGGTCAAGGACATCGGCGGCGCGGACGGCAGCGTGATCCTGCAAGCCAAGGGCGTGCTGACGACGCTGATCTACAGCGGCGTGGTGAGCTACATCCTGCTGAAGATCATCGACATGACGATGGGCATCCGCGTGACGGAAGAAGAGGAACGCGAAGGTCTGGACGTCAGCCTGCACGGCGAACACGTCGAATAAAGATTCCCCTGCGAGCCGAAGGGGCTTGCAGGTCACAAATAAGCGCAGCGACTTTGGCCCGCCTTTACGGCGGGCTTTTTTATTGCGACCCGTCTTGTGAACAGCAGATTTCCCTGCCTATCATCACGATAGTGAGAATGCATTCGCGTCCGCTTGCGAATGGAGAAACCGTCCCCAAATGGACAAAGCATTTGCTCTACAATCTTTTTTCTCCAGTCTGCGAGTGATCAATGGTTCCGCACCTAGTTACGGCGTTAAACGGCCCGCTGCTCGATCTCGAGCGGAAGATCCTCGACGCTACGCCCGCCATCGAACGCTGGTTCCGGCTTGAATGGCAGGAGCACACGCCGCCGTTCTACTGTTCGGTCGATCTGCGTAACGCGGGGTTCAAACTCGCACCGGTCGACACCAATCTGTTTCCCGGCGCATTCAACAATCTGCCGCAGGAAGTGCTGCCGCTCGCCGTGCAGGCCGCGATGGCGTCGATCGAGAAGATCTGCCCGGACGCGAAGAATCTGCTGGTGATTCCGGAGCGCCATACGCGCAACGCGTTTTATCTTGAGAATGTCGCTCGTCTGGCCGCGATCATGCGTCAGGCCGGCTTGAACGTGCGTTTCGGCACGCTCGACGAAAGCATCGTCGGGCCGGTCACAATTGCCTTGTCCGACGGCCAGAAGCTGGTGCTCGAACCGCTCGAGCGGTCGCAGCGGCGCCTCGGTCTGAAGAATTTCGACCCGTGTTCGATTCTCCTGAACAATGACCTGTCGGGCGGCATTCCGCCGGTGCTCGAAAATCTGCATGAGCAGTATTTGCTGCCGCCGCTGCACGCCGGCTGGGCCGTGCGCCGCAAATCGACGCATTTCTCCTGCTATGACGACGTCGCGAAGAAGTTCGCGAAAATGGTCGAAATCGATCCGTGGATGATCAATCCGTACTTCGCGCATGTCGAAGGGGTCGATTTTCAGGAGCGCACGGGTGAAGAAGCGCTGGCCGATGCGATCGACGGCGTGCTCAAGAAGATCGCCAAAAAGTATCGCGAGTACGGTATTTCCGAGAAACCGTATGTCGTCATCAAGTCGGATGCGGGCACTTACGGCATGGGCGTGATGACCGTGCACGACGCGTCGGAAGTGGCCGCGCTGACCAAGCGCGAGCGCGCCAAGATGGCCGCCACCAAAGACGGCCTCGAAGTGCATGACGTGATCGTGCAGGAAGGCGTGTACACCTTCGAGCGGATCGGCGAGGAAGTCGCCGAGCCGGTCGTGTATATGATCGACCGTTACGTGGTCGGCGGCTTCTACCGTGTGCACGGTAGCCGCGAGCGCGATCAGAATCTGAACGCACCGGGCATGCATTTCGTGCCGCTCGGCTTCGAGCATACGGCGCTGCCGGATGCGCACGCCAAGCCCGGCGCGGCGGTGCCGAATCGCTTCTATATGTACGGCGTGGTGGCGCGACTCGGGTTGCTGGCCGCATCGGTCGAACTGGAAAAGACCGATCCGGAAGCGATTCAGGTTTAAATCTCGCGAGAGGGGCAATGGCGGCGTGCGTGCCGCCGTCGCCATTTTCACCGACCCTATTGACGATCAATGCCAAGCCCTAAGGGCGCACCGGAATCCTCATGGACATTCTTTTCATCGCCGATCCGCTCACGCAGTTCAAGATCTACAAAGACTCGACCTACGCGATGATGGCCGAGGCCGCGCGTCGTGGCCACACGCTTTACACCTGCGAGCCGAAGCATCTGGCGTGGACTGGCGGCGACGTCGAGGCGAACGTGCAGCGCTTTGCGATCGTCGGCGACGTAACTGACCTGCATCGCGACACGTGGTACGCCGCCGAAGCAGCCGCGCCGCGTTCGCTGAAACAATTCAGCGCGGTGGTGATGCGTAAAGACCCGCCGTTCGATATGGAATACGTGACGTCGACCTGGCTGCTGGAAATGGCCGAGCGCGGCGGCGCGCGCATCTTCAACAAGCCGCAGGCGATTCGCGATCATTCGGAAAAACTGGCGATCGGCGAGTTCGCGCAGTTCGTGGCGCCGACCTTGGTGACGCGCGACGCCGCCCGCTTGCGCGCCTTCCATGAAGAACACGGCGACGTGATCCTGAAGCCGCTCGACGGCATGGGCGGCATGGGTGTGTTTCGCGTGAAGGCCGACGGCATGAATCTGGGCTCGATCATCGAGATGCTGAGCCACGACGGCGCGCGCTCGGTGATGGCGCAAAAGTTCATCCCCGAAATCAAGGAAGGCGACAAGCGCATTCTGCTGATCGGCGGTGAAGCGGTGCCGTTTTCGCTCGCGCGGATTCCTCAGGGTAATGAGGTCCGCGGCAATCTGGCGGCCGGCGGACTGGGCGTGGCGCGACCGCTCACTGAGCACGACCGCAAGATCGCCGACACGCTCGCGCCGGTGCTCGCCGCCCGCGGTCTGCTGCTGGTCGGGCTGGACGCGATCGGCGACTGGCTTACCGAGGTGAACGTGACGAGCCCGACATGTTTCCGCGAGATCATGGATCAGACCGGCTTCGACGTCGCGGCGATGTTCATCGACGCTCTGGAGCGCGCGGCGGCTTGATGCACAAAGGAGGCGCAACTGAGGCGCAACCCTTGAATGGCCGCCATGGCCCCCAAACTGTGTAGTAAATCCGCATCAAGCAAGACGCCGGCTTTGGCGCGAAAATGGGCCTGATACAATGCCCGCTCTCCCGCACCAAGCCGCATCGAGGGCGTCTGCGAGGCGCTGCGGGCATGGATTGCGGACTGTAGGCGAGTTGTTTGCCGCCAACGTCGTCGCGGTATCGGGCGACGCGGGCCGCTCGTCAGATAGTGCGTTCCGGCGCTCCCGACCCACGGCCGGTCGAGGGTGCTTACGAACCGGGTTTCGTCCCGGTCCACGGTTCGGGCCGATCTTTTGCAGTAAGGCTGACATGGCAGGCATTCTGATCATTGCGCACGCTCCGTTCGCCACCGCGTTGCGCGATTGTATTTCGCACATTTACGGTGGCTTGCCGGCGCGTATCGGTGTGATCGACGTATCGCCGGATTGCGATCCGGCACAGCAGGTTGCATTCGCGCATTCGGAGATCGAGCGGCTCAAGGAAGAAAACGGCGCGCTCGTCCTCACCGACATGTTTGGCGCCACGCCGGCGAATATCGCCGGGCGGCTCGCCTCGGTGCCGAACGTGCGCGTGCTGTGCGGCGTCAATCTGCCGATGCTGGTGCGCGCGGTCTGTTATCGCGCAACGCCGCTCGACACGCTGGTCGACAAGGCGCTCGCCGGAGCCACCAAGGGCGTGCACGCAATCGGACCTGCCACGCCGGCACCGGTTGCGCCTCCCGCGGGATCCGGCGACTGTTTGCCCGCGTTGCCACCCGAGGCCGACCTGACCCAGAAAGTGGGCTCGACCGGGTTGTAAGCGGACCGTACGGTTTTAGACGATTGCGGTCGGGCTGCGGCCCGATTGCGGCTGGTTTGCAGTTTCACCTTTCACCACAACATTCACCCGCGCTTCGGACCATCACATGCTGCAACAGGAAACGACTATTGTGAACAAGCTGGGGCTGCACGCGCGCGCGTCGGCCAAGTTGACGCAACTCGCGGGCAACTACCAGGCTGAAATCTGGATGAGCCGCAATGGCCGCCGCATCAACGCCAAGAGCATCATGGGTGTGATGATGCTGGCCGCGGGTATAGGCAGTACGGTGCTGATCGAAACCGAGGGCGCCGACGAAAAAGAGGCAATGGACGCATTGCTGAAACTGATTGCCGATAAATTTGGCGAAGGTCAGTGAATTCGCGCGTTCTTGTTGCCTGAAGCAAAATGCCGCGGCTGTCCGCGGCATTTTTTTTAGCGCGAGACAATCGTGCAAGAGTAGTGCACGAGCGGTGCGAAGGCGTGAGCCGATAGTGCCGGCGGCGCGTTGGGGAGCGTTGCCCGAACGCAGGGCCAATGAGGGCGCATTCTCGTGGCCGCTTACGGTATTTCGTGCTGCGCTGCACACAGCCCCGGCGTACTTGCAAAGGGTGCGGAATTTATAATGACAATGAGAGTCTGAGAGCATTGCAGCGGTTTGCCGCGGCATCACACAACTAGAGGAGGTGCGCGTGTCATTCACGCTGCATGGAATTCCCGTGTCACGCGGTATCGCCATCGGGCGGGCTTATCTGATCGCCCCGGCTGCACTTGACGTAGACCACTATTTGATCGAACCCGCTCAGATCGAGGGCGAGATCGAGCGTTTTCGCACGGCCCAAGAACAGGTGCATCAAGAACTCGACACGTTGCGCGCCGATCTTGCCGCAGATGCGCCGAGCGAAATGGGCGCGTTCATCAATGTTCATTCAATGATCCTGAACGATGCGATGCTCGTGCAGGAAACCATCGACCTGATCCGTACGCGCCGCTACAACGTCGAATGGGCGCTGACGGAACAACTCGAGCGCCTGTCGCGCCATTTCGACGATATCGAAGACGAATACCTGCGTGAGCGCAAAGCCGACATCGAACAGGTGGTGGAGCGCGTGCTGAAGGCGCTAGCCGGCGCAACGGGGGCGCTGGTGGACGGGGTGCACGGTACCTGTGACGAGATGATTGTGGTCGCGCACGACATTGCGCCGGCCGACATGATGCAATTCAAAACGCAAACGTTTCAGGGTTTCGTCACCGATCTGGGCGGACGGACCTCGCATACGGCGATCGTCGCGCGCAGTCTCGGCATTCCGGCCGCGGTCGGCGTGCAGCATGCGAGCGCGCTGATCCGGCAGGACGACCTGATCATTGTCGACGGCGATCACGGCATCGTGATCGTCGATCCCGCGCCGATCGTGCTCGAAGAGTATTCATATCGGCAGAGCGAAAAGGCGCTTGAGCAGCGCAAGCTGCAACGGCTGAAGTTCTCGCCCACGCAGACATTGTGCGGCACGCGTATCGAACTGTGCGCGAACATCGAATTGCCCGAGGACGCACGCGCCGCGGTCGATTCCGGCGCGACCGGCGTCGGCCTGTTCCGCACCGAGTTTCTGTTCATGAATCACAAGCACCACATGCCGGAAGAGGAGGAGCAGTTTGCAGCCTACCGGCGCGCGGTCGAACTGATGAACGGTTTGCCGGTAACGATCCGTACGATCGACGTCGGCGCCGACAAGCCACTCGATTCGATGGCCGGCGGCGACGGCTACGAAACCGCACCGAATCCTGCTTTGGGGCTCAGAGCGATTCGCTGGAGCCTCTCCGAGCCGCAGATGTTCCTGACGCAGTTGCGCGCGATTCTGCGCGCGTCGGCGTTCGGCAAGGTGAAGATTCTGATTCCGATGCTCGCGCATGCGCAGGAGATCGATCAGACGCTCGATCTGATTCGCGAAGCCAAGCGGCAGCTTGACGATGCCGGTATCGCCTACGATCCGAACGTGCAGGTCGGCGCGATGATCGAGATTCCGGCTGCCGCGATTGCGTTGCCGCTGTTTCTCAAGCGGCTGGATTTTCTATCGATCGGCACGAACGATCTGATCCAGTACACGTTGGCGATCGATCGCGCGGATAACTCGGTCGCGCATTTGTACGACCCGCTGCATCCGGCGGTGCTGCATCTGATCGCCTTTACGCTGCGTGAGGCGAAGCGGGCCGGTGTGCCGGTGTCAGTGTGCGGCGAGATGGCGGGCGATCCGGCTTTGACGCGTCTGCTGCTCGGCATGGGTCTCACCGAGTTTTCGATGCATCCGAGCCAGTTGCTGGTGGTCAAGCAGGAAGTCCTGCGCTCGCATCTGAAGACGCTCGAGAAGCCGGTGGCCGACGTGCTGGCTTCGTTCGAACCGGAAGAGGTGCAGGCTGCGCTCAAGCGGGTGGTGCTCGCCTGACACTGAAAACTGCTCCGGTTCTTAAACGGAAAACGCCGCACATGCGCGGCGTTTTTTATTCGGGTCTCGTTCGGACTCAAACTCGATGTCGTTGCCCGCATACCGGGCAATCCGGCTGGCGCGCAATGCGCATTGTGTTCCACTCCATTCGCAGTGAATCAAGCATCGTGAGGCGGCCCACTAGCGGCGTGCCGATTGCGCCGATCACCTTTAGCGCTTCAGCGGCCTGCATTGAGCCGATGATGCCGACCGTGGGCGCGAACACGCCCATGGTCGAGCACGCGACTTCCTCGAACGGCTGATCTTCGGGGAACACGCACGCATAGCAGGGCGACGTTTCGTCGCGGAAATCGAAGGTGCTGATCTGGCCGTCGAAGCGCAACGCCGCACCCGACACCAGCGGCACGCCGTGTTTCACGCAGGCCCGGTTGATCGCGTGGCGGGTCGCGAAGTTGTCGGTGCAATCCAGCACGACGGTGGCGTGCGGCACCTCGCGATCGAGCCACGCATCGTCGACCCGTTCGGCGACCGCGTTCACCACCACCTCGGGATTGATCTGGGCGATCGCGTCGCGTCCGGACTCCACCTTCTTGCGCCCGACCGACGCGCTCACGTGCAGAATCTGCCGTTGCAGATTGGTCAGGTCGACCGTATCGGCATCGACCAGCGTCAGGCGGCCGACGCCTGCCGCCGCCAGATACATCGCTGCAGGCGAGCCCAGACCACCCGCACCGACGATGATCGCGTGCGCGTCGATAAAGCGCTGCTGCGCCTCGATGCCGATTTCGTCGACGAGGATATGGCGGGAATAGCGGAGCAGTTGATCGTCGTTCATGGCGGGGCGCGTGGAGTGTCGCGCAATGAAAAGCAGGGCCGGCGGCCTGCCATGCGCGTTTTCGTTATTTTAATCGCGCGAGGGAGTGGGTGTTCGTGCTGGTGCTGGGGTTGGGTATTGCGCTACGTATTGCGATGCATACGCCAGCGTCCACCGCGACGTGCCCTTGCAGCCGGACAGGCTGCAAGGGCACGCTGGATTCACTGCTTAATTGCTTTGCGTAGCAGGCGCCGAGGCCGGTGCCGGGCCCGAAGCGCCCGGCACCGGTTGCGTCGGCTTCACCGCGACCGGCGCGGACGCCGACGCTGCCGGCTTGTTCTGCGCCAGACGCCGCTCGGTCAGCGACTTCGATTCCTGCACCGGCTTGCCTTCCAGCTTGTTCAGCGCCTGTTGCAGCATGAAGTCGTCAGCCGAACCGAACTCGACCGGCTTGCGCTCACGATCCTTCTGACGCTGTTCCGGCGTCTTCTTGTCGTTCTGCTCTTCAAGCTGGCGCAGTTGGTCCATGCGCTCCTGTTCGCGCTGTTCCGCTTCCTTCTTCTCGTTCGGGTCCTGCGTGTTCGCAAGGTGGTTCGAGTAGTCGACTTCGCGGGTAACGAGCGCGTCGTCCGGATCGCCTTCCGCGTATTGATCGACCGCGATGTCAGGACGGATGCCCTTGTTCTGGATCGAACGGCCGCTCGGCGTGTAGTAGTACGCCGTGGTCAGACGCAGGGCCGTATCGGCCGTCATCGGGCGGACGGTTTGCACCGAACCCTTGCCGAACGTGGTCTTGCCGACGATCAGCGCACGATGCTGATCCTGCAGCGCGCCCGCGACGATTTCCGAAGCCGACGCCGAGTAGGCGTTGGTCAGCACGATCATCGGCACGGTCTTGAAGATCGGTGCTTCGTCTTTCAGCGGATCGCTGTCGAACGATTGCAGGCGGTAGTTATCGTACGTGTCGCGATAAACCTGCTTCGAATCCGGAATCTGGCCGTTGGTGGACACCACCACCGAATTCGGCGGCAGGAATGCACCGGCCACGCCAACCGCGCTTTGCAGCAGACCGCCGCCGTTATTGCGCAGATCGAGCACGAGACCCTTCAGATTCGGCTGTTGACGGGCGATGTCCTGCAGTTTCGCGGCCAGATCAGGCGTGGTGCGTTCCTGGAAGCTGGTGATGCGGATATATGCGTAGCCCGGCGCCAGGATCTTCATCTTGACCGACTGAACCTTGATGATCGCGCGCGTTACCGTGAGCGGGAACGTGCGGTCGTCGGTCTTGCGGAAGATGGTCAGCGTCACCTTGGTGCCCGGATCGCCGCGCATCTGCTTGACGGCCTGGTCGAGCGTCATGCCGCGCACAGGTTTGTCGTTGATGCGGGTGATCAGGTCGCCCGGACGGATACCGGCGCGGAAGGCAGGCGTGTCTTCAATCGGCGAGATCACCTTGATCAGGCCGTCTTCGGACGAAATTTCGATGCCGAGACCCGCGAAGCGACCCTTGGTCTGCTCCTGCAGTTCTTCGTAATCGGTCTTGTCGAGATACGACGAGTGCGGGTCGAGGCTCGATACCATGCCCTTGATGGCGGCGGTGAGGAGCTTCTTGTCGTCGACCGGTTCGACGTATTCATGCTTGATTTGCCCGAAAACTTCGGCAAACAGCCTGAGTTGGTCCAGTGGCAGCGGTGCAACGGCGCTCGAGGCGGCGCTGGCGGGTTGCTGGGCCGAGGCGGAGAGTTGCAGGGTGGCGAATACGCCGGTAGCAAGGCCCGCGGCAATCAGGCCGATATTTTTCAGGTTCTTTCGCATAGAGTCTGTTGCGGTCGGAAGCGCGTGGCAGCGTCGATAGAGATGGGGACGGACAAGTATAACTGCACACTCGCCCAGTCAGGGCGCAGCACAGGCTATCGTGATTCGACAGCCCGGGTCAGACCTGGTTCGTGAGAGATGCGCTGCGATGATGAAGTAATGTGCGGTAACAGGAAGATGGCAGCCAGATGGCGCGCGAGCCATATGGGCGGCGCCCCCGCCCATCTTCGGCAACCCCGCGGCATTTTTTGCCACAGGGTTGCGGCTCGAGCCAGGCTTAGCCCGCTTTGCCTTGCTGGGCCACGGCGGCTTGCGCCTTGGCGATCGCGTCCTGGTCGCCCAGATAGTAGTGCTTGATCGGCTTCAGGTTTTCGTCGAGTTCATAGACGAGCGGCACGCCGTTCGGAATGTTCAGGCCGACGATGTCTTCGTCCGAAATGTTGTCGAGGTACTTCACCATGGCGCGGATCGAGTTGCCGTGCGCGGCGATCACGACTTTGCGGCCCGACTTGATGGCCGGCGCAATCGACTCGTTCCACAACGGCAAAACGCGCGCGACGGTGTCTTTCAGGCACTCGGTGAGCGGCAGTTGTTCGCGCGGCACCTTGGCGTAGCGCGGGTCGTTGTAGGGCGCGCGTTCGTCTGTCGGTTCCAGTGCCGGCGGCGGCGTATCGTAGCTGCGGCGCCAGACCAGCACCTGTTCGTCGCCGAATTTCGCGGCGGTTTCCGCCTTGTTCAGGCCCGACAGCGCACCGTAGTGGCGCTCGTTCAGGCGCCACGAATGCACGACCGGCAGATACATCAGGTCCATCTGATCCTGCACGTGCCACAAGGTGCGGATCGCGCGCTTGAGCACCGAGGTGTAGGCGATATCGAACGTGTAGCCCGATTCCTTCAGCAGCACGCCCGCTTGCTGCGCTTCACGATTACCCTGCTCGGTCAGGTCGACGTCGACCCAGCCCGTGAAGCGGTTTTCCTTGTTCCACGTCGATTCGCCGTGGCGGATGAGAACGAGTTTGTACATGAGATTGCCGGTCGGTAGTGAGGAAGCGGTAAAGCGTTGCGAGGGTCCTCTAAAGGAGCGCCGCCATCGCGTCAGACGGTTATTTTATAATGGCCGGATTGCCCTTTTCGATTTCTCTCTTTTTCGGCGGATTTTCCGTGAAGTTTTTCACTGATTACACAAACCTTGTACTGATCGCAATCGTCCTCATCTCCGGTGGGTTGCTGCTGTGGCCAACGATCAGCCGGCGTGGCCGCGGTGGCCTGTCGGCCGCCGAAGCGACCCAGCTGATCAACCGGCGCAATGCGGCTGTCATCGATCTGCGGTCGTCCGCCGAGTTTGCCAAGGGCCACCTGCCCGCGGCGCGGAATCTTGAATTTGCAGAGTTGCAGGCGAAAGTCGCGCAACTCGTGAAGAATAAGAACAACCCTGTATTGCTGGTGTGCCAGACCGGCCAGCAGTCGAACAAGGCAGCGCGTATCGTGCAGGATGCGGGATACGCCGAAGTCCATGTTCTCGACGGTGGTGTCGACGCCTGGCAGAAAGCCGGTATGCCGGTTGTGAAACAAGGAGCAGCCAAGTGAACAAAGTGATCATGTACAGCACGCAGGTGTGCCCGTATTGCCAGATGGCCGAACGTCTTTTAAAGTCGCGCGGCGTCGAGCACGTTGAAAAGGTACTGATCGACAAAGACCCGGCTCGTCGTGAAGAAATGATGACCCGGACCGGTCGCCGCACGGTGCCTCAGGTGTTCATCGGCGAGACGCATGTCGGCGGGTACGATGATCTGTCCGCGCTCGATCGCGCGGGCGGTTTGATGCCTCTGCTCGAAGCTGCCTGAACCAAGCTGCCCCACTCATGCGCCGGCCGGCGCGCGAGTGAGGCGGGTGAAATACAAGTCGGCGCATCGCCGGCCCTGCCAGGGCAGGCGATGCGCCGCAACGATCTGGCGGCCCGTGAAGCCACGGGCCGCCGCCACGCATACCTATCAGGGAATCACTCAATCATGTCCGACGAGAACAACCAGCCGTTTTTCAACATCCAGCGCATCTACCTGAAGGACATGTCGCTCGAGCAGCCGAATTCGCCGGGCATCTTCCTCGAGCAGGAAATGCCGTCGGTTGAAGTCGAAGTCGACGTGAAGGCCGAGCGCCTCGCCGACACCGTGTTCGAAATCCTCGTGACGGGCACGGTCACGGCCAAGGTGTCGGACAAGGTTGCGTTCCTGATCGAAGCCAAGCAAGCCGGCATTTTCGACATCCGCAACATTCCGGCCGAGCAGATCGACCCGCTGGTCGGCATCGCCTGCCCGACGATCCTGTTCCCGTACCTGCGCTCGAACATCGCCGACGCGATCACCCGTGCAGGCTTCCCGCCGATCCACCTCGCCGAGATCAACTTCCAGGCGCTGTACGAGCAACGTCTCGCGCAAATGGGCGGCCAGGAAGGCGCGGTGCAAAACGGCGTCACGCATTAACGCGTCCGTTCGGTGCCGGCTATGAAGGTTGCCGTCCTCGGCGCCGGTGCATGGGGCACAGCCCTCGCCGGCCATCTGGCCGCGCGGCACGACACGGTGCTGTGGGCGCGCGAACCCGCGCTCATCGCCGATCTCTCCGCTTCGCACGAAAACGCTCGCTATCTGGCGGGCGTTGCTTTGCCGCCGTCGCTTCGCTATGAGGCGGATCTGAATGCCGCGCTCGATCACGCGCTTGCCGACGACGCGTTATGCGTCGTGGCAACACCGGTCGCCGGTCTGCGGGGTCTGTTCCGGGCGATGCACGACGCGGGCAAGGTGCCAGCGCACGTGGTGTGGTTGTGCAAAGGTTTCGAAGCTGACTCGCAGTTATTGCCGCATCAGGTGGTTGCCGCTGAATTGCCGGGGCATGGCAGTAACGGCGTGCTGTCGGGGCCGAGTTTCGCGCGCGAAGTCGGGCAGGGCTTGCCGGTCGCGCTGACGATCGCGAGCACGTCGTTGACGTGCCGCGAACGCACGGTGGCGGCGTTCCATCACGGCGCCATGCGCATCTATACCGGCGACGACATCGTCGGCGTGGAGGTGGGCGGCGCGGTAAAGAACGTGCTGGCGATTGCCACGGGTATTGCCGATGGCCTCGGCCTCGGTCTCAATGCGCGTGCGGCGTTGATCACGCGTGGTCTCGCGGAAATGTCGCGTCTTGGCGTGACGCTCGGCGGACGGGCGGAGACGTTCACCGGTCTGACCGGGCTGGGCGATCTGATCCTGACTGCCACGGGCGATCTGTCGCGCAATCGCACAGTCGGCGTGCAACTCGCCGCGGGCCGTACGCTCGACGATATCCTCGGCGGACTGGGGCACGTGGCCGAAGGCGTGCGCTGCGCGCAAGCCGTACTGGCGATTGCTCGCGCTCATGCGATCGAGATGCCGATTACGCAGGCAGTCTGCGCCGTGCTGTTCGACGGCGTAGCGCCCCGCGACGCCGTCAGCGCCCTGCTGCGGCGCGATTCGAAAGCAGAATAAGTCTTGTCTTTCAGCCGTTTGGCGCGAAAAGCGCTGAACGGCTGCCTTCTATCGCTGTCCACGTTTAATCGACGCTTCGGACCAGCGAGGTTCCCATGCCCAGTTTCAACCATTGCACACTGGAAGCGCGCCGGGTCGATATCACGACACTCGCGGTGGATGCGATCGTCAACGCTGCCAATACCTCGCTGCTAGGGGGCGGTGGCGTGGATGGCGCGATTCACCGCGCCGCCGGCAAGGAGTTGCTGCGTGAGTGCGAAACGCTCGACGGCTGCGCGACCGGCGACGCGAAGATCACCGGCGGCTACCGTTTGCCGGCCAAACATGTGATTCACGCAGTCGGCCCGGTGTGGCGCGGCGGCACGCATGGCGAGGCCGACCTTCTCGCCTCCTGCTACCAGCGCGCGCTCGAAGTGGCGCATCAGGCGCATTGCACCAGCATTGCGTTTCCCGCGATTAGTTGCGGCATCTACCATTTCCCCGCCGACGAGGCAGTGAAGATCGCCGTCGGCACCGTGCTTGAAACCTTGCCGCGCACGCCGAAAATCACGCGTGTGATATTCGCCTGCTTCGACGACGCCATGCTCGCGCTTTATGAAGCCGAATTGGCGCGCCTTCAGGCGCCGCCGTCGAAACCGGTCTGACGCCAGGCTTCGAACACGACCACGGCGACCGTATTCGAGAGGTTCAGGCTGCGGTTGCCCGGCCGCATCGGCAGACGCACGCGCTGCTCGTTGGCGAACTGGTCGAGCACCGTGTCAGGCAGGCCGCGCGTTTCGGCGCCGAACACGAACCAGTCGCCGGATTGAAACGCGTGCTCGTGAAACCGGCCCGAGCCCCGGGTAGTGAAGGCGAACATGCGCGCCGGATCGGGTGTTTCCTGGGCGATGAACGCGGCCCAATCGGCATGCACATTCATCTGCGCGTACTCGTGGTAGTCGAGTCCGGCACGGCGCAATTTGGCGTCATCGAGCGGAAAGCCGAGCGGCTCGATCAGATGCAAACGCGCGCCGGTGTTGGCGCACAGGCGAATGACATTGCCGGTGTTCGGCGGGATTTCCGGTTCGACGAGAACGACATTGAACATGGTGGCTTCAGGTAGAGACTAGTTTTTCGGCGTGCGCAACGCGACGAAGTTCGTAACGCGCCGCGCACCGGCTGTTTTGAGCGTGCGCGCCAGGGCTTCGAGGGTCGCGCCGGTCGTCATCACGTCATCGACGATGCCGACATGCAGCCCCAGCACCGGCCTGGCGACTTTGAACGCTCGGCCCACGTTGCGCCGGCGTGCGTCGAGGTCGAGCCGTGATTGCGGCGCGGTGTGTATCACGCGATGAAGCAGGGTCGCGTCGCTGCGCACACGGAGCGCGCGGGCGAGGGGCCTGGCAATCTGCCAGGCCTGGTTGTAACCGCGTTCGGTCAGACGTTTGTCGGCCAGTGGCACGGGGGCAAGCACGTCGGGCCTCTCGGAAGTGTCGACCCAGCTATCCTCCGCGAGACGCGCAAGACGCAGCGCGAACTCGCGCGCCAGCATCAGCCGGGCGCGGAATTTCAGGCCAAGCGCCAGTGCATCCAGCGGCTGGCGGTAATCGGCGAGCGCGAGGGTCGCCTCGAACGGCGGCGGCTCGCCGACGCAATCCGCACAACGATATCGTGCGCGAGTCGCCCAGCGCATTCCGGACAGCGGGACCGCACATACCGTGCAACGCAACCTGCCTTCGTTCCAATAAGTCTCGTCACAACCGGCGCACAACGTCTTGTGCGACAAATTGCCGCACAATGCGCACAGGTTCGGCAGCACTGCGTGCACCATATGCGGCCATGCCGAATACAAGCCACGCGTGAATCTCGCAAAACGCCTGTTCGCAGCGCCGGGAGACAAGGAATTTTTTCGGAATGGCATGATTGGACCGCCCGCGAAGGCCTTTCACGCTGAATGGAAGGAAGCGAACGAGTATACTTCGTGCTCTACGCCAGTACGACACCCATGCCCCCAACTACGTCTCAATCTGGCCGTCCGGCCTATGATTCCCGGCGCCTCAGGCAGATTTTCGACCGCCGCGCGGCGAGCTTCGACAACGTGGCGTTCCTGCCGCGCGAAATCGCGCAGCGCATGCGCGAGCGCCTCGACTACATCAAGGTTGCGCCGGCGAGCGTGCTCGACGCCGGGTGCGGCGCGGGCGAAGACATCCCCGCATTGCGCGAACGCTTCCCCGAGGCGCCGGTGTTCGGCACCGACCTGTCGCACGGCATGCTCAGCCGCGCGCTGCGTCACGATTCCGGCGACACGAGCTGGCGGCGTTTTCTGCCGGCTACGCTCGGCAAGGCGCTCGGTGCCCGCGGCCCGCGTTTCGCGCAGGCTGACTTCTCGGCTCTCCCGTTCGCGGCCGGCGCCTTCGAATTCATCTGGTCCAATCTCGCCCTGCACTGGCACTCACGGCCCGATCTCGTGTTTCCCGAGTGGCAACGGGTGCTGAAAGTGAATGGCCTGCTGATGTTCAGCACGCTCGGCCCCGATTCGCTAAAGGAACTGCGCGGCGCTTACGCCGAGGTCGAGGCGGCGCACGGCGTGGCTTCGCGCAAGCATGTGATCGACTTTGTCGACATGCACGACCTTGGAGACATGCTGGTCGAGAGCGGTTTCGAGATTCCCGTGATGGACCAGGAAACGCTCACCATTACGTACAAGTCGCCCGAGTCGCTACTCGCGGACGTGCGCCGCTGGGGCGCCTATCCGTTCGAGCGCGAGGCCGGCTCGAATGCGGTCGCGCGTAGGCTGCACAAGGCTTTGCTGGCGGCGCTCGAGGCTCGCCGGCGGCCCGACGGCACGATTGCGCTGACCTTCGAGGTGATCTACGGACACGCTTGGAAAGCCGTGCCGCGTACCACGGCCGAAGGTCATGGGATCGTGCGGATCGAGGACATCGGACGAGGTTCGTCGAGGAACCGGTGAGGAATCAGCAAGGTGGTAAAGAGGACATCTGTTATGTCTGAAATTACCGCTTCAAAAGACGCGTGAAAGCTGCGTCAAAACGGCGCGGAGGCTTGTCGCACCTGGCTTGTGGGCCGATTGAGGCTTGCTTGTGGATGCTATGGATCGCGCCTATAATGCGTCAGTTTGTCGCCCGGAGTTCCCACATTTGGGGGCGGCAGGCCCGAGGTACAGGGCTGCAATATGACGTGACGCGGAGTGGATGGAGGAGCCGTCCGGCGGTCGCGAGCAATGGCCGCAGGCGGCGATTGGAGAGGGTCGGCAGGAGGCAGCGATGGAAGCATCAGATCTGCTGGCGGATTCAGAACCGGTTCTCAAGGACTGGACGATGAAACGCAACTGTTCGATATCGCCGCGGCAGTTTGTATGTTTCTACGTATCGCTTGCGTTGTTCTCGTTGGCAATTGCTTTCATGCTGGTTCTGGTCGGCGCCTGGCTGGTGTTGCCGTTCACCGGTATCGAATTGCTGGCGGTGGGCATCGCGTTTGCCATATACGCGCGTCATGCTGTCGATTACGAGCGTGTCCGGCTGTTTAAGAACCGGCTCGTGATCGAGCAGGTCAGCGCCGAGCGGCTCACGCAGTTCGAATTCAATCCGCGCTGGGTGCGGATCGAACCGGGTGCAACGCCGCGTGACCAGATCAAACTGGTCTCGCGCGGCCAGACGATCATGATTGGGCAACATCTCGCGCAGTATCGGCGCGCGCAGTTCGCAGGCGAACTGCGTATGTGGCTCACGCGTTGTTAGACGTGTCGGGACGCGCGGCGTTCACGGGGAGCGTGAGACAGCCTTCCAGCGGGGTCGAGGGTTTGAATGGAAATTTTGGGTAAGGAAGCTATGAAAACAATCAAGCGAGCCCTCATGGGCGTGCTGGCGATGAGCGGACTGCTTTTCGCCGGTGCGGCCCTGGCAGTGGGCGATGTTCCGGGCGGCCCTGCCGTCAACGAGATCAATCTCCAGCCGCCTGCGACCAAAATCGCTGAGGAGCTCTTCAGCCTCCACATGTTCATGCTGGTTCTTTGCCTCGTGATCTTCGTCGGCGTGTTCGGCGTGATGTTCTATTCGATCTTCGCTCACCGCAAATCGAAAGGTCACAAGGCTTCGAATTTCCACGAAAGCACCACCGTCGAAATCATCTGGACGATCGTGCCGTTCATCATCGTCGTGCTGATGGCGCTCCCCGCCACCAAGACCGTCGTCGCGATGAAGGACACCACCAATGCCGACCTCACCATCAAGGTCACCGGCTATCAGTGGAAATGGGGCTACGACTACGTGAAGGGCCCGGGTGAAGGCATCAACTTCCTGTCCACGCTGGCTACGCCGCGTGCGGAAACCGACGGCCGTCAACCGATTTCCACCACGTATCTGCAGGAAGTCGACAATCCGCTCGTCGTCCCGGTCGACAAGAAAATCCGCATCATCACCACCGCGAACGACGTGGTCCACTCCTGGTACGTGCCGGCTTTCGGCGTGAAGCAGGATGCGATCCCGGGTTTCGTGCGCGACACGTGGTTCAAGGCTGACAAGACCGGCACGTTCCGCGGCTTCTGTACCGAACTGTGCGGCAAGGAACACGCGTTCATGCCGGTAGTGGTCGAAGTGCTGTCGGCGGACGACTACGCGAAGTGGGTCGGCGTGCAGAAGCAGAAAATGGCTGCGGGCCAGGACGATCCGAACAAGACCTACACGATGGCCGAGCTGATGGAGCGCGGCGGCAAGGTGTATACGGCGAACTGCGCGGTCTGCCACCAGCCGACCGGCAAGGGCGCAGGCGCGTTCCCGGCGCTGGACGGCAGCAAGATCGCCAACGGCCCGATCGCCGAGCACGTCAGCCTGGTGCTGAAGGGCAAGAACGCGATGCCTTCGTGGGCGCCGACGCTGAACGACGTCGAAATCGCGTCGGTCATCACGTACGAACGTAACTCGTGGGGCAACCACACCGGCGACATTCTCCAGCCGAAGCAGGTTGCTGACGCCCGTAACGGCAAGCTGCCGGAAGGCGGCAATCATCTGGCCGACGCAGGCGCGGCAGCGAGCGGTGCCGAAGCGGCTTCGGGCGCCTCGGGTGCCGAAGCGGCAGCGGCCGGTTCGGACAGCGCGGCAGCAGCGGCCGCACTCCCGGCAAGCATCTACTTCGACACGGGCAAGAGCACGCTGCCGGCTGACGCGAAAGCGACGGTCGACGCGGCCGCGGCCTATGCGAAGGCGCATCCGGACGCGAAGTTCACGCTGTCGGGCTTCACGGACGCCACCGGTTCTGCCGAAGTCAACGCGAAGCTTGCGAAGACCCGTGCCGAAGCCGTGCGCGACGCGCTGAAAGCAGCCGGCATTGCCGAAGATCACATTATTTTAAAGAAGCCGGAAACGATCACGGGCGGCAGCGATGCGAAAGAAGCCCGGCGTGTCCAGATCAGCCCGGCTGCCTGACGTGTTCATGGTCAGCACCGCAGTATTCGTATTAGGAGATTGTCATGTCTAGCATCGGACACGATGTAACCGCGGGCCACGAGCACGTGCACGGCGACCATGCCCACGAAACGCCGCATGGCTGGCGTCGGTGGCTGTTCGCAACCAATCACAAGGACATCGGTACGCTGTACCTGATCTTCTCGTTCACCATGTTCCTCTCCGGGGGCGTGATGGCGCTGATGATCCGTGCCGAACTGTTCGAGCCGGGTCTGCAGATCATGCGCCCCGAGTTCTTCAACCAGTTGACCACCATGCACGGCCTGATCATGGTGTTCGGCGCGATCATGCCGGCCTTCGTCGGCTTCGCGAACTGGATGGTGCCGCTGCAGATCGGCGCATCGGACATGGCTTTCGCGCGGATGAACAACTTCAGCTTCTGGCTGCTGCCGGTGGCCGCGGTGTTGCTGGTCGGTTCGTTCTTCGCCCCGGGCGGCGCGACCGCCGCGGGCTGGACGCTGTACGCGCCGTTGTCGACGCAGATGGGCCCGGGCATGGACTTCGCGATTTTCGCGGTCCACTTGATGGGTGCCTCGTCGATCATGGGCGGGATCAACATCGTCGTGACGATCCTGAACATGCGCGCGCCTGGCCTCACGCTGATGAAGATGCCGATGTTCGTCTGGACATGGCTGATCACCGCGTACCTGCTGATCGCCGTGATGCCGGTTCTGGCGGGCGCGATCACCATGGTGCTGTTCGATCGCCACTTCGGCACGTCGTTCTTTAATGCGGCAGGCGGCGGCGACCCGGTGATGTACCAGCATATTTTCTGGTTCTTCGGGCACCCCGAGGTGTACATCATGATCTTGCCGGCGTTCGGGATCGTGTCGCAGGTGATCCCGGCGTTCTCGCGCAAGCCGCTGTTCGGGTATAGCTCGATGGTGTACGCAACCTCGTCGATCGCGATTCTGTCGTTCATGGTCTGGGCGCACCACATGTTCGCGACCGGCATGCCGGTGACGGGTCAGCTGTTCTTCATGTACGCGACGATGCTGATCGCCGTGCCGACGGGCGTGAAGGTGTTCAACTGGGTCGCGACGATGTGGCGCGGTTCGCTGAGCTTCGAAACACCGATGCTGTTCGCCGTGGGCTTCCTGATCGTGTTCACGTTCGGCGGCCTGTCGGGACTGATGCTCGCAATGGCGCCGCTGGATATCCAGTACCACGGGACTTATTTCGTGGTGGCCCACTTCCACTATGTGCTTGTCGCGGGTTCGCTCTTCGCGCTGTTCTCAGGGTGGTACTACTGGGCGCCGAAGTGGACCGGCTGGATGTACAACGAAACGCGCGGCAAGATCCACTTCTGGGCGTCGATGTTCTTCTTCAATCTCGCGTTCCTGCCGATGCACTTCGTTGGCCTCGCAGGTATGCCGCGTCGTTATGCCGACTACCCGGCACAGTTCACGGACTGGAACCAGGTGATCTCGATCGGTGCTTTCGGCTTCGGTCTGGCACAGGTCTACTTCCTGTTCGCGGTTGCATTGCCGGCCTATCGTGGCGGCGGTGAACTCGAAAAGGCTGGCGACAAGCCGTGGGATGGCGCAACGGGCCTCGAATGGACCGTGCCGAGCCCGGCTCCGTTCCACACGTTCGAACATCCGCCGACCGTCGAGTAATTGGCGTTTAGCGAGCTTGCCGGATCGGGCGGCGGTCGTAAGCCGCCACCCGATCCGGGCAGCCACGCAAACAACGGCGGCACCCTGTAGTTACGAAAGTATTCAGAAAGTCGAGCATGACGCGCAATCCTCAAGAAAGGCGTACACCCGAGCAGATTCGCGCGAGCAACCGGCGGATCGGTTTTGTGATGCTCGCCATTGCCGCGGCCTTTTTCGCGAGCGTCATCATCAAGCAGTGCTGGTTTGCCTGACGCAGCGAACAGGTGTGATTTGCAGGTCTGTTGAGGATTGAGATGTCGACGCAACCGCCGGCTCAGGCCGATCGCTCTTTTAACCGTTCGATGTTGATCAAGCTGTTCATCGTCGCGTTGATGATGTTCGGCTTTGGTTTCGCGCTGGTGCCGATGTACCGCGCGATCTGCCAGATCACCGGCATCAACAACCTCGTGCAGCGCGATGCCACGGTGCGCGAGGCGAGGAATACGCAGGTCGACATGAGCCGCACGATTTCGATCGAATTCGATGCGAACGCGCGAGGCCCGCTGGGTTTCAAGCCGGAGCAGCGTAGTCTCGACGTGCATCCGGGCGAAGTGACGACAGTGATGTACGAGGTCAGCAACGAACAGGCGCGCACGATACAGGCGCAAGCCATTCCGAGCTATGCGCCGAAGCAGGCCACCGAGTACTTCAGGAAGATCGAGTGTTTCTGTTTTACGCAGCAGACTTTGACGGCGAATCAGACGAAGCGGATGCCGGTGGTGTTCGTGGTCGATCCAAAGTTGCCGAAGGATGTGAAAACGATCACGTTGTCGTACACGTTCTTCGAGTTGAATACGCCGGCAGCGGCGACGGCCGGAAGTGCATCACCCACGGCCAATACGGCGGCAACCACCGCCAATCCCGCCTGACGGTTTGCGCCGCGGGCGAAGGAAGAAGAGTAATGAGCGATAACAGCGGCGCGCCACGCAAGAGCAGTTTCGGCCAGTCGATGAAAGCCGTGTTCTGGTCGTTTTTTGGGGTGCGAAAGCGTCGTGATCTGGAAGCGGATGCCACGCAGTTGAATCCGCTGCATGTGATCGTGGCGGCATTGATCAGCGCGGCCATTTTCATCGGTGTGCTGATCCTGGTCGTGCGCGCGGTGGTGGGCTGAGGCATTCAGGCTCAAGCGTAGTACGGGGCGCAGCAGAGCCCACGAATTAGAGTGAAGCGGTGCGGTATCGACGCGCCGCCGAAGATACAGCCGGAGATTCCGGAACAACTGGACTGAAGTGGAGAATCAAGAATGAGCGGTCAAAACGAGAGCCCGTACTATTTCGTACCGCATCCGTCGCGGCATCCGATCAGCGCCGCTGCCGGGTTGCTGGTCATGCTCGGATCGCTTGCGGCCTGGATCAACGACCATGAGCTGGCACCGCTCGGCGTCGTCGTCGGTCTGCTGTGGCTGCTTTATACGTTGTGGCACTGGTTCGGCGACGCGATCGCGGAATCCGAAGGCGGCATGTACGGCAAGAACGTCGACAAGTCGTACCGCTGGAGCATGAGCTGGTTCATTTTCTCCGAAGTGATGTTCTTCGGTGCTTTCTTTGGCGCTCTCTTCTACGCACGCGAAATCGCGCTGCATCAACTCGGCAGTCTCGACTACAAGCTGATCTGGCCGGATTTCTCGGCTGTGTGGCCGAACAACGGTCCGGCAGCGCTGGTTTCGACCTTCAAGTCGATGCAGCCGTGGCCGGTGCCGACCATCAACACCGCGCTGCTGCTGTCGTCCGGCGCTACGTTGACGGTTTCGCACCACGCACTGCGTGAAGATCATCGCAAGAAAGCGATTATCTGGCTGGCGGCTACGCTGGTGCTTGGCGTCTGCTTCCTGTTCCTGCAGGGTTTCGAGTATTTCCACGCGTATAACGAACTGAACCTGACGCTGTCTTCGGGTGTGTACGGTTCGACGTTCTTCCTGCTGACGGGCTTCCACGGTTTCCACGTGTTCCTTGGCGGCACGATGCTGGCTGTGGTGCTGGTGCGGATGATTCGCGGCCACTTCACGGCGGAACATCACTTTGCATTCGAAGGCGCCGCCTGGTACTGGCACTTTGTGGACGTCGTGTGGCTTGGGCTGTACGTCGTCGTGTACTGGCTGTAACGCAGTCTGGCCTGCGCCGACCGGTTTTTTCGGAGTGCGCAGGCCGTTCGCGCAGCGCCTTTGTCAGGGCGCTTCGTACAAGCAGTACGCAAGTTATGCAGCGCCGCCCTCGACCCTGTCAGGGCGGCGTTTTGTTTGATGAGTCTGGCGGCGTGAGGTGTTTTCTGCCGGGCTCAACGCCCGTAGGGAATGCCGGTCGACTGAATCCAGCCCATCCAGTGTGCGAACAGGATGAACAGGAACAGCGAGATCGACAGGCCCACCCGCGTGGCTAGCGACCAGACCATCCGCTTGGTTTTGCCCTTGTCATGCATCATGAAGTACAGCGCCGACACCATGCTGGCGATGATCAGGACGAAGGCGATGGGAACGAGAATGTGCATGGAACCAACTGAAACCGGGAAGCGCAGAGGCAAGATGGTTATTATCGCACCGCGCGCCAGCGTCTGCCGCAGGTTCCGGGCGAGGCCGCAAGCGGTGGTGGAGCGCGTTCGATGAAGTTTCGTCTGGTTCCCGCACTGCTGATTCTGCTTGTCATCGTGGTGACGGTGCGGCTTGGTTTCTGGCAACGCGACCGTGCCCATCAGAAGGAAGCGCTCGAAGCGCAGATTACGCAATTCGAAGATGCACCCGCTGTGCCTGTCAGTGCCCGGCCGGTCGAACTGAAGGACATCGAATTCCATCGCGTGAAAGCGCGCGGCAGTTTCGTCGCGGACAAAGTCGTCTATCTGGATAATCGCCCGCATAACGATCAGCCGGGCTTTTACGTCGTGATGCCTTTTAAACTGGCCGACGGCGGTTATGTGCTGGTCAATCGCGGCTGGTTGCCGCGCAACACGAGCAATCGCGAGACCATCGCGCCGTACTCCACGCCGCAAGGCGAGATCGAAATCGAAGGCATTGCGCGCGCCGATGCGTCGCGTGCGTTCGAGCTGGGGCAGGGCGGGTCCGCCGCGCATCAGAAGATCCGTCAGAATCTGGATACGGCGGCGTACGCCGCGGAAACCGGGCTGCCGTTGCAGTCATTCGTGATCCAGCAGTTGAGCGACGACGGTGACAAGCTGGTGCGCGACTGGCCGGCGCCGACAACGGGCGTCGAACGCAACTATGGCTATATGTTCCAGTGGTGGGGCATGGCGGCCGCGGCCCTCGTGTTCGGCCTGTACGCCGCGCGCCGCGCCGCAAAGAAAGAGCACGCGCAGAGCGTGTAACGCATCGCCTGTGGTTTCCCGTACCCCCAACAAGGGCCCGAAACCGCGCTATTCCTGAAAGAGGTCCCGTAGTGTCGACGCAATCTCCCCGTTCGCCGCAAGCCGGCAAACCCGCAGCTCCGCAAGTGATGGCAGGTCAACCCAATAGCCGGGGATCGTGGAAGCGGGGTCGCTGGATGCTGTTGTTGCTGGCGCTCATCTGCGCCGCACCGATCGCCGTGTCGTATTTCGTCTATTACGTGGTCAAACCGGCCGGCGGCACCACGAACTACGGCGCGCTGGTCGAACCGCAGCGGCCGATTCCCGATTCGCTCGTGGTAACGGGTGAAGACGGCAAGCCGCTCAAGCTCGCGTCGCTGCGCGGCCACTGGCTGATGATCTCCGTCGACAACAGCGCATGCGACAAAGCTTGCGCCACGAAGTTGTACTTCATGCGACAAATCCGCGCAGCCCAGGGCCCGGAACGCGAGCGCGTCGTGGAAGTGTGGCTGCGCACCGATGCAGGCAACGTGTCCGACGTGATACAAAAGGCCTATCCCGATACCGACATGCTGATTGCCAACCCGGCGCAGGTGTCCGCATGGCTGCCGACCGACGCCGGCACCCAAGTCACCGACCACATCTACCTAGTCGATCCGAACGGCAATCTGATGATGCGTTTTCCAAAAGATCCGAATCCCAGCAAGATCAAGGGCGACCTGACCAAGCTGCTCAAATGGTCGAGGATCGGCTGACGCCGCAACCAGGGTAAGAAGAAAGATGTTCGTACTGCAATTGGCCTTGATCGGCTTGTGTATCGCGTTGTTGCCGTTGTCCTATGTGTGGGTCAAGGCCGACGACAACAAATTCCGCAAGCTGGTGTGGCTTACCACCTTCCTGACGCTGGATCTGGTGATGTTCGGCGGCTTTACGCGGCTCACCGATTCCGGTCTCGGCTGCCCCGACTGGCCTGGCTGCTATGGCACGTCGTCGCCGTTCATCGCGCACGCCGCGATTACCGCCGCGCATCAATTGATGCCCACCGGTCCGGTCAGCATGACCAAAGCCTGGATCGAAATGATCCACCGTTACTTCGCGATGGCTATCGGCGTGCTGATCATCGCGCAGACCCTGATTGCGTGGACTGCGCGTATCAAGCGCCGTCCGCTGCATGTGTCGCCGTGGTGGCCGACTTCGCTGCTGCTGCTGATTCTGGTGCAGGGCGCGTTCGGTGCGTGGACCGTGACCATGAAGCTGCAGCCGATTATCGTCACGACCCATTTGCTGCTCGGCCTCGCCTTGCTCGGCACGCTCGGTTGGCTGGCCGCGCGCCAGACGCCGCTGCCGGCCCATGAGCCCGAGGCCGCGCGTTGGCGTGCGGCGGCGCTCGCCGGCCTCGTGCTGCTGATCGTGCAGATCGCGTTGGGCGGCTGGGTCAGCACCAACTACGCGGTGCTCGCCTGCACGGACTTCCCGACCTGCAATGGCCAATGGATCCCGCCGATGGACTTCGCGCACGGCTTCCACTTGTGGCGCGCGCTCGGTATGACCGGCGACGGCGACATGATCACGCAAGACGCGCTGGTCGCGATCCACTGGACGCATCGCACGTTCGCGATTGTCGTGGTTGCCTATTTGCTGTGGCTGGCGCTGAAGCTGCGCCGTTTCGAGTCGCTGCGGCGCCCGGCCAACGGCGTGTTGCTGGTAGTGCTGATCCAGTTCATTACCGGCTTGTCGAACATCGTTTTGCAATGGCCGTTGCCCATTGCCGTCGCGCATAACGGGGGGGCTGCAATCCTGCTGCTTCTGCTCGTTATGTTAAACTTTCGGATCGCTTATAGCCGTCCCGGCCGCGCCGTGTTGCCTGCGCGCGATGCCGCGCCAGCGTGACCCCACATGGACAGCACAACACTCTCCCAAACGCCCGGTAGCCGGGTCTCCCAGTACATCGCCCTGACCAAGCCGCGCGTCACGCAGCTCGCTGTGTTCTGCGCCGTCATCGGCATGTTTCTGTCGACGCCCGGCATGGTGCCGTGGACCGTTCTGATCGGCGGCACCGTCGGCATCTGGCTTCTGGCCGGTGCGGCGTTCGCCATCAATTGCCTGATGGAACAGAAGATCGACGCGAAGATGCGTCGCACGTCGTGGCGGCCGTCCGCGCGCGGCGAAATCACGACCCCGCAGATCCTGCTGTTTTCGGCCGTGCTCGGCGGCCTCGGCATGTGGACGCTCTACACGTTCGCCAATCCGCTGACCATGTGGCTCACGCTCGCCACTTTCGTCGGCTATGCGGTCATCTATACGCTGCTGCTCAAACCGGCCACGCCGCAGAACATCGTGATCGGCGGCGCGTCCGGCGCGATGCCGCCGGCGCTCGGTTGGGCTGCGGTCACCGGCCACGTGCCGGGCGACGCGTGGATCCTCGTGCTGATCATTTTCGTGTGGACGCCGCCCCATTTCTGGGCGCTCGCACTGTATCGCCGCAAAGACTACGAAAACGCCGGTCTGCCGATGCTGCCGAATACGCACGGCGAAAAGTACACGCGCCTGCATATTCTGCTGTACACGGTGATCCTGTTCGCGGTCACGATGATGCCGTTTATCTCCGGTATGAGCGGCGTGGTGTATCTCGTGGCGGCGGTGTTGCTCGGCGCCGTATTCCTCGCGTATGCGTGGAAGATCTATCGGGAGTATTCCGACGATCTGGCGCGCAAGACTTTCCGTTATTCGATCGTCTATCTGTCGGTGCTGTTCGTCGCGCTGTTGATCGACCACTATGCGCGCGTCGTGATCGGCGCGTAACACCCATGCTTACACAACGCTTTGTGCGCAAGGCGCGTGCCGCCGCGCGAGTCACCCTGATCGCTTGCGCACTCGGCGGTGCGCTGCTGGTGGCAGGCTGCGGCAAGCAGCCGCCGGCTTTCCAGAATCTCGACATCACCGGCAACACGCAATTCGGCAGCGACTTTTCGCTGCCCGACACGTCCGGCAAGATCCGCACAATGGCGGATTACAAAGGCAAAGTAGTCGTGCTGTTCTTTGGCTACACGCACTGCCCGGACGTCTGCCCGACCACGATGGCCGAGCTCTCGCAGGCCCTCCAGCAACTCGGTCCGGAAGACGCGAAGCGCGTGCAGGTGCTGTTCGTCACCGTCGATCCCGATCGCGACACACCGGCCCTGCTCGCGCAATACGTGCCGGCGTTCAATCCGACGTTCGTCGGCTTGCGTCCGGCGGACCAGGCACAACTCACCAAAATCACGAAAGACTTCCGCGTCTACTACGCGAAAGTACCGGGCAAGACGCCCGATAGCTATACGATGGATCACACGGCGGCCAGCTATGTGTTCGACACGGATGGCAAGCTGCGTCTGTTCGCGCGCGATGGCCAGGGCGCCACGCCGTGGGTGCACGATATCAAGCTGCTGCTCGATTGACGTATTGATGCAGACGGGCGCGTGCCTCTGCCGCGCGCCCGTATTCAAATCCCTTCGCTGTAATCCTCAAGCCGGCATCGGCAAGTTCATTCCCGGCGCCAATCGCGTTGCCTTGAACTCCGTCACCTCGTAACGCGCGAGCTTCTGCTCGGCGAACGGGTCGCTGGCGAGAATCTCATCCAGCTTATCGCGCTCGATGCGCACCGCCAGAATGATGCCGCCGTCGCGCGGCACTTTCGGCCCGGCAGCCACGAATACTCCCGATTCGAAGTGTCTTGTCAGAAACGCGCGGTGCGCTTCGAGCGCGTCGTCCACGCGTTCGAGCGATGCGGTGTAGATGAGATTGATGACGTACATGAGCGTTCTCGTAAGCGAATGGCTGGGCCGCATGGATTTGCGGGCAATGGCCTTCGATTATCTGTCACCGGACGATTCGTTGCGCGCCATCCATACCTGCTTATGTTGTGCTCTCTCAGCCATCGCTTGCTTACAAGTTGCCTCAAGTCGCGCAGTCGACATGCCGATATACCTCTAGCAATCGTTTGCGCGCCAGGTCGTCAGCGCATTGGCAGCGCGCGAGACGGCATCGGCATCGGCATCGGCATGCAAACCGAACACGAACACAAGAGAGATCGCAACAATGAGCAGGATGAGTTTGAATCGCAAACTATGGTTGTCGCTCGCGCTTGTCTGGCTGGGGCTGCTCGGCGTCGGGCTGTGGAGCGCGGTTGAAACGCGCAGCACGATGCTGGCCGAGCGCAAGGCGGGCATGGTGAATCTTGTCGACGCGGCGCAGGGCGTTGTGAAGGGCTACTACACGCTTTCGCAGAGCGGCAAGATGAGCGAGGCCGACGCCCAGCGCGAAGCGCTCGCCCGTCTCGCCACCATGCGTTACGGCGAATCCGGCTATCTGTTCGTGATGGATTCGAAGCCGGTCGTGCTGATGCACCCGACGCTGCCGCAAATGACCGGCAAGGCGGTCGGCGATTTCAAGGATCCGGACGGCAAGCTGCTGTATGTGGCGATCGTCGACGCAGCTAAAGCAAGCGGCCAAGGCTTCGCGGAATATCGCGGACGCTTGCCGCACAGTGAAACCGCCGTGCCGAAAATCAGCTACGTGGTGCGTTTCGCGCCATGGGACTGGAACATCACGAGCGGCGTGTTCATCAAGGACATCGACACGGTCTACTACCAAACACTGTTGGGCCACCTGCTCGTTGTGCTGGTGATCGGCGCGATCATTTCGCTGGCGATGGTGCTGATCATCCGCAACGTGCGCGCGAGTCTCGGCGGTGAGCCGGACCAGGCGGCGCGCCTTGCCGCAAGCATCGCCAAGGGCGATCTCACCCAGGTGGTCGACGTTCGCGCGCAGGATAAAACCAGCATGATGGCGGCCATGCACGAGATGCAGAGCCGTTTGCAGCGGACCATCGGCGAGATTCGCCATTCGGCGGAATCGATTGCCTCGGCGACCCAGCAGATCGCCGCCGGCAATGGCGATCTGTCACAGCGCACCGAGCAGCAGGCGGCCTCGTTGCAGGAGACGGCGGCGAGCATGGAAGAGCTCACCGCGACGGTCAAGCAGAACGTGGACAACGCCCGCCAGGCGAGTGGCCTCGCTCACAACGCATCGGAAATCGCAACGCGCGGCAACGACGTGGTGAGCCGCGTGATCGGTACGATGGGCGAGATCAACGACAGCTCGCGGCAGATTGCCGACATCATCGGTGTGATCGAAGGCATTGCGTTCCAGACCAATATTCTGGCGCTGAACGCGGCGGTCGAAGCCGCCCGCGCCGGCGAGCAAGGCCGCGGTTTCGCCGTGGTCGCCGGGGAAGTGCGCAGCCTCGCGCAACGCTCGGGAACGGCGGCCAAGGAGATCAAGCAGTTGATCGGCGCTTCGGTGGAGCGTGTGCATAACGGTTCGACGCTGGTCCAGCAGGCCGGTACGACGATGGGCGAGATTCTGCAAGCGGTGCAGCGTGTCACGGACATCATGGGCGAAATCGCGGCGGCCTCAGAAGAGCAGAGCAGCGGGATTTCGCAAGTGGGCCGCGCAGTCACGCAGATGGACGAAGTGACGCAGCAGAACGCCGCACTGGTCGAACAGGCCGCGGCGGCTGCGGCGTCATTGCAGGATCAGGCTGGGCGTCTGCGTGACACAGTGAGCGCATTTCGCGTGAACGCCGCCGCATAAGAGGCACAAGGCGCATAAGGATATGCGATCGTGATATTTCCCATCTCGCTGGGCATATGAGACCATTTGCGGTCCAGTTGGCGGCGCGAGCGTAGCAGCGCTGCCGCCGGCTTCCACCCGAATCTGACATCGATCAGAAAAAGCGAGATTTACATGCAGCGCAGAAATATCCTCAAAGCCCTCTCGGCTGTGGTCGCCGGTGCGGCGATTGTCACCAGCTTCGGCGCACATGCCGACGACAAGGTCATCAAGGTCGGCACGATCGGCGGCCCGGATGCGCAGATCTGGGAAGTCGTCACGAAAGTCGCGAAGCGCGAAGGCCTGAATGTGAAGGTCGTCGAATTCAACGACTACGTGCAGCCGAACGCCGCGCTCGACGCAGGCGATCTGGACGCCAACAGCTTCCAGCACCAGCCGTACCTCGACAGCCAGGTCAAGCAGCGCGGCTACAAGATCGTCAACGCCGGTCTGACCTACATTTCGCCGCTCGGCATCTATTCGAAGAAGCTGAAGTCGCTGAAGGATCTGGCGCAAGGCGCGAAGATCGCGGTGCCGAACGATCCGTCCAACGAGAACCGCGCGCTGCTGCTGTTGCAGGCGCAAGGCGTGATCAAGCTGAAGGCGGGCGCGGGTACGGATGGCAATAACGCCACGCCGCTCGACGTTGCCGAGAACCCGAAGAAGATCAAGCTGGTCGAGCTCGACGCAGCCCAACTGCCGCGTTCGCTGTCGGACGTCGACGCTGCCGCGATCAACACGAACTTCGCGCTGGCAGCCGGTCTGCAGCCGACCAAAGACGCGATCGCGCTCGAAGACATCCACAGCCCGTACGCGAACCTGATCGCCGTGCGTGCGCAGGACAAGGACAAGCCGTGGGTCAAGAAGCTGGTCGCGGCTTACCAGTCGGAAGACGTGCGCCAGTTCATCAAGACGCAGTTCAAGGGTTCGGTGGTGCCATCGTTCTAAGCGGCACCCCTTTCATCCTAAGCTGGAAAACGAAAACGCCACGGTCGCAAGCCGTGGCGTTTTTTTTGTTTTCGCGTCGCGCGTGCTTTGGCGAAGCTACAGCTCCAACTCCCACCGCTCGATCATCAGATCCTTGCCGAAGCGCCGCTCCGCTGTCGTGCAGGCGAGTTGGAAGCCGGCGCGCTCGCATAGCCGCCTTGGCTCCTCGAGCGTGCTGGCCGTGGTCAGCGTGAGTTTGGTGTAGCCCGCGCGTCGCGCGAACCGCACGCATTCGTTCATCAACTGCGAGCCGATGCCAAGACGCTGCACGTCCGGTTCGACCCACAAGAGCCGTACGCCCGCCACCGTCGTCGAGACCCCGACGATGCACACCGAGCCGACCACCATGCCGTCCTGATCGGCGATCCAGCACATTTCGCGCACCGGATCATGGCGTTGCGTGTAATCGGCGACGATCCGCGACAGCAGGCCTTCGAACGATTGATCCCAGCCGTATTGCGCGGAGAACCACTGCGCCTGCCGATGCACGAGCCAGCCGCAGTCGCCGGCACGGGGTTGTCGAAGGATTACGAGATCGTGTTTCGGCTTGCGGTCGAGCATCCGCTCGATCACCTTCATCGAGGTGATCAACTGTTCCTGCGAGAGCACGGTAAGGCCGTTCAGCAGCGTCGATACCTCTTCGATGGCCGCGGTATCGAGCGGCGCGTAGGCCGCGTGACCGTTGTCGGTGAGCGCAATGAGCGACTGACGCGCGTCCGAGTCGGACGGGCGCCGCGTAATCAGATCGCGTCGTTCGAAGCTGGTCAGAAGGCGGCTGAGGTAACCGCTGTCGAGGCCGAGATTGCGCCCGAGCACCGACGCCGTCTGCGCGCGTCCACGGGACAGTTCATGCAGAACGCGTACTTCCGTCAGCGAGAAGGCGCTTTTAGCCAGATGCTCGTGCAGGGCACCGATGTGCTGGGTATAGAAGCGGTTGAAATGGCGGACGGCCTGAGCACGCCGCAGCGCCTCGGAATCTGTCAAATGCTGCTCCCCGGGGAGTTTTTGTGGCTTGCTACCCAGCACTATATTGGAAGGCATCTCATTAAAAAAGCCGCACGGCCGAAGGCTACACCAAAGTGGTATCACACAGGTATCGCTCTCAGGGTATGTCGTTTGACCCGATAGAGGACCAATGGGCCTGCTGGATACGCCGCGCATCTCGAATACGGGTAAATCCCGATCCCTGTAAACGACCCTCCAGAGCCCGAAAATCGCCTTCTAACGCCGACCCAGCAAGGCTTTCCGCCAATTCGTAGTGGCATGGGACCAGTTGATTGACTGGTATTATGTTGGTTATATAATGGGCTCTCATTTTCGTAGGCCGCATTCTTCGAGACGACCGCCGGAGCCCCATGGAAACTCGTTGGTCCGCACTGATGCCTGACGCTCGCAACGTCACGCCACTCTATCTGCAGCTCGCGCGCAATCTGGCGACAGCGATCCACTGCGGCGTGTGGTCGGCTGGGGAGGCGCTGCCGTCGGAGCGCACGCTCTCGGACGCGATCGGCGTGTCGCGCATCACCGCGCGCAAGGCAATCGAGTTGCTGGTCGAGCAGGGCCTGATCCGGCGGGCGCGAGGCGCGGGCAGCTTCATTACGCCGCGTGTCGAAGATCCGCTGTCGCGGCTCACCGGTTTCACGAAGAAGATGCAGCAACGCGGCTTCCGGCCTGACTCGGTGTGGCTCGAGCGCGACATCCGCGCCGCCAACCGTGATGAGCTGGTGCACCTCGGCCTGTCGCCCGGCGCGGCGGTGACGAGCTTGCGGCGCCTGCGGCGCGCGGACGGCATCGTCATGGCGGTCGAGCATTCGGCGCTGCCCGCCGCGATCGTGCCCGATCCGCAGGCGATCGGCGTGTCGCTTTACAGCTATCTCGAACAGCGCGGCGCCGCGATCGTGCGCGCCTTGCAGCACTTTCGCGCGGTCAACGCCTCGAGCGAGATCGCCGCGTTGATGGATATTGAACCGCGTTCGGCGCTGCTGGTCATCACCCGTATCGGGTATAGCGCGGACCAGCGTGCGATCGAATTGACCGACACCTATTGCCGCGACGATTACTACGATTTTGTCGCTGAATTGCGCACCTGATCGATGTGCCTGACCGGCGCATGCGAGCAGGCCGCGCGGCTCGCTGTCATGTGCGGCGCCATCGAGCGCATTTCAGTCGCACCCCGCATTACGCCTCACCAGAGAGACTCATGCTGACCGGAAACATACTCACCACCGATGGGTGGATTCACGGCACGCTCGAATACGAAAACGGCCGCATCACGGCGCTGACCGGCGAACGCACCGATCCGGCGAAGAACGACGCGCCCTACATCCTGCCTGGCTTCATCGATCTGCACGTGCATGGCGGCGGCGGTTCCGACGTGATGGAAGGCGGCGACGCGATCGAAACCATCACCCGCACGCATGCGCGTTACGGTACGACCAGCCTGCTCGCCACCACGATGACCGCGCCGCGCGCCGAGCTGATGAATGTCGTCGCGGGCTTGGGCAACAACGCGCGGATTCGCACACCAGGCGGCGCGCGCGTGCTCGGCGTTCATCTTGAAGGTCCGTATATCAACCCGGGCAAACTCGGCGCGCAGCCGGACGCCGCCGTGTCCGCGGTGATGGACGAAGTGCTGAAGTATCTGTCGATCGCGCCGATTCGCGTGGTCACGCTGGCGCCGGAAATCGCCGGCCATATGGAGATTATTTCCGAGATGGCGGCGCGTGGTGTGCGCGTGCAACTCGGCCATTCACTCGGCACGTACGACGACGCCGTCGCCGCGCTCAAGCACGGCGCATGCGGTTTCACGCACCTGTTCAACGCGATGTCGCCGCTGCATCACCGTAACCCGGGCCTCGTCGGCGCCGCGCTCGCGCACGCTGAATTCGCCGAAATCATTCCCGACTTGCTGCACGTTCATCCGGGCGCGATCCGCGCCGCGTTGCGCGCGATTCCCCGTCTCTACGTGGTGACTGACAGCACTTCGGCCACCGGCATGCCCGACGGCGAATACCGCCTCGGCAGCCAGCATGTGACGAAGTGTCTCGGCGGTGTGCGTCTTGCCGACGGCACACTCGCTGGCAGCACCCTGACGATGGATCAGGCGCTGCGCAATCTCGTATCGATCGGCTTGCCGATCGCCGATGTTTCAAACCGTTTGTCGCGCTACGCCGCCGACTACCTCGGCATCGAAGACCGCGGCCGCATTGCACGCGGCGCGTGGGCCGATGTGGTCGTGTTCGATCGTGAACTGGCGTTGACCGCGACATACGTCGAAGGAGAATCAATTGTCGAATATGCTTAAAGAGGCGCTGGCGTCCGCTGAAACGGTCGCCGCGCAGCTCGCGGACACCTCGCGCGTCGAGGCGCTGGCAGCGAAGCTCGCCCAGCAACCGCGCCATGTCGCGCTGACGGTCGCGCGCGGCAGTTCGGATCACGCGGCGAGTTACTTCGCAAGCCTGACGATGAGCCGCCTCGGCGTGCCGGTCGCGTCGCTGCCGATGTCGGTTGCGACGCTCCAGCAAGCGCCGCTGCAGGTACGCGATCAGCTCGCGCTGGCGTTCTCGCAGTCAGGCAAGAGCCCGGATCTGGTCGGCACGATGGAAGCGCTGCGCAAGGCCGGTGCGTTGACGGTCGCTGCGGTGAACGCGCCGGACTCGCCGCTGGCGGACGCATGCGAATTCCACCTGCCGCTCATGGCCGGCCCGGAACTGAGCGTCGCGGCAACCAAGAGCTATATCGCCATGCTGTCGATCTCCGCGCAACTGGTCGCTCACTGGCAGAAGGACGACGCGTTGCTTGGCGCGTTGAACACGTTGCCGGACGCGCTTCAGAGCGCCGGCAAGCTCGACTGGTCGAAAGCCGTGGACGAACTGCGCGGCATCGAACGCATGATCGTGATCGGTCGTGGTCTGGGTCTCGCGATTGCGCAGGAAGCCGCGCTGAAATTGAAAGAGACGTCCGGCATTCAGGCTGAAGCGTTTTCGAGCGCCGAAGTGCGCCACGGTCCGATGGAACTGATCGACCGCGACTATCCGCTGCTGGTGTTCGCACCGCGCGGCCCTGAACAGGCCGGCCTGCTGCAACTCGCGCGCGACATGCAGGCGCGCGGCGCGCGCGTGCTGCTCGCAGCGCCGGGCGATGTGCCCGAAGCAACGCTGCCGCTTGCCACCACCGCTCATGCGGCGCTCGATCCGATCGCCGCGATCCTGTCCTTTTATGTGATGGCTGCCGGCCTTGCCGCCGCACGCGGGCGCAATCCTGACGCGCCACGCCATCTCAACAAAGTCACCGAAACTCACTGACGAGAAATCAGATGCGACGTGTCGAGGAGTCCCGCTTGATCAGCCATTCTGAAGGCCAAATTGTTTTGCTCGCGCCGATGACCGGTCCGGTCGTGCCGCTGGCGAATGTGCCCGACCCTGTGTTTTCGGGCGGCATGTTCGGCGATGGCATCGGCATCGATCCGCTCGAGGGGCGACTCGTCGCGCCGTGCGACGGCACGATCACCCATCTGGCACGCACCGGCCACGCGGTCACGCTCGCGACAGCCGAAGGCGTGGAGATTCTGCTGCACATCGGCATCGACACAGTCGAGCTGAATGGCCAGGGTTTCGCGCCGATGGTCGCGCAAGGCGCAACCGTGCGCGCTGGCGACATCCTGATCGAATTCGATCAGGACCGGGTTGCGCTGAACGCGCCGAGCCTCGTCTCGGTCATCGCGATCGCCAATTCGGATGCGTTCGAAATCGTCGAGCGGGCGCCGGGCGGCATGCTGAAAGCCGGCGAAACGCCGCTGCTGGTGCTGCGTGCTCGCGGTGGAGAGGCGGCGCAGGCATCGCGCGAGGCGAGCGCTACCAACATAACCGAGGAAGCGCGTCAGCAAGTCACGCTGATTCACGCAGGCGGTCTGCACGCACGGCCTGCCGCGCGCGCTCGTGAAGCGGCGCGCGGTTTCGATGCGCGTGTCGAAGTGCGTTACGAAGGGCGCAAGGCGGCAATCGAGAGCGTGGTTGGCCTGCTCGGCCTTGGCGCGGGCGAAGGCGCGACGGTCGAGTTGCTCGGCGTCGGTCCGCAAGCCAAAGCCGCGATCGAAGCGATCGCCCATGAATTGACACGTGAAGCGCACGGCGAAGTCGAAGAAAAGCCGGCACGTCAAAGCTCGCCGGCGCCGCAAGCCGTTGCCCACGCAGCGGGTGAAACGCTCGCGCCGAATACGCTCGCGGGCGTGTGCGCGGCGCCGGGCGTTGCGGTCGGCAAGCTGGTGCGTTGGGACGATGCGGATATCGATCCGCCGGAAAAGGCGAATGGCACGTCGGCGGCTGAAAGCCGTCTGCTCGATAAGGCGATTGCCGCTGTCGACGCCGACCTCGGCACTACCGTGCGCGATGCTTCGCAGCGTGGCGCGGTAGGTGAGGCGGGTATCTTCGCCGTACATCGTGTGCTGCTCGAAGATCCGACCCTGGTCGACGCCGCGCGCGATCTGATCAGTCTCGGCAAGAGCGCCGGCTTTGCGTGGCGCGAAGCGATCCGTGCACAGATCGCGATCCTGACGAATATCGAAGACGCGTTGCTCGCGGAACGTGCCGCCGATCTGCGCGACATCGAAAAACGCGTGTTGCGCGCGCTCGGTTATACGAATGCGGCGGCGCGCACGCTGCCGGACGAAGCGGTGCTGGCGGCTGAAGAGTTCACGCCTTCCGATCTTTCCACGCTGGATCGTTCACGCGTCACGGCGCTCGTGATGGCGCGCGGCGGAGCGACCTCGCATGCGGCGATTCTCGCGCGTCAGGCCGGCATTCCGGCGCTGGTGGCAGTCGGCGATGCATTGCATGCGATCCCTGAAGGTACGCAGGTCGTGGTGAACGCCACCACCGGCCGCCTTGAATTCGCGCCGACCGAACTCGATGTCGAACGCGCGCGTCTTGAACGTAGCCGCCTCGCCGGCGTGCGCGAAGCGAATCGCCGCACGTCGCAACAGGCCGCGGTCACCGCGGACGGCCGCGCGATCGAAGTCGCCGCCAACATCGCCACGCTCGACGACGCGAAAACCGCCGTCGAAAACGGCGCGGATTCCGTCGGTCTGCTGCGCACCGAACTGCTGTTTATTCACCGCGCCGCCGCGCCGACCACCGACGAACATCGCCAGAGCTACCAGGCCATCGTCGATGCATTGAGCGGTCGCACCGCGATCATTCGCACGCTGGACGTCGGCGCGGACAAGGAGGTCGACTACCTGACGCTGCCGCCCGAACCGAATCCGGCGCTTGGACTGCGCGGCATCCGCCTTGCACAGGTGCGCCCGGATCTGCTCGACGACCAGTTGCGCGGTCTGCTGGCGGTGCAGCCGCTCGGCGCCGTGCGCATCCTGCTGCCGATGGTGACCGATGTGGGCGAGCTGATCCGCATCCGCAAGCGCATCGACGAATTTGCCCGTGAAGCGGGCCGTACCGAACCAATCGAAGTTGGCGTGATGATCGAAGTGCCGTCGGCCGCGTTGCTCGCCGATCAACTGTCGCAGCATGCGGATTTCCTCTCGATCGGCACCAACGATCTGACGCAATACACGCTTGCCATGGATCGCTGCCAGGCCGACCTCGCCGCTCAGGCGGACGGTTTGCACCCGGCGGTGCTGCGTTTGATCGCAGCGACCGTGCAGGGCGCGAACAAGCATGGCAAATGGGTCGGCGTGTGCGGCGCACTGGCAGGCGATCCGCTCGCCATGCCGCTGCTCGTCGGCCTCGGCGTGACCGAGCTTTCGGTGGACCCGGTGTCGGTGCCGGGCATCAAGGCGCGCGTGCGCAACCTCGATTATCAGCTGTGCCGTCAACGCGCCCAGGATGCCCTGGCGCTCGAATCGGCGCAGGCGGTAAGAGCAGTGAGTCGCGAAACCTGGCCTTTGGACTGAACCCCACACAGTCCGCAACCAGCTTCGCATTGTCAGGACGTAACGCTACAAAACTCAACGACGACAGTCGACAACGAGACAAGGATTGGAGGTGTCAATGGATGGGAATCCGTTTCTGAAGATTCAGCGCCTGGGCCGGGCGCTGATGCTGCCGATTGCAGTGCTGCCGGTTGCCGGCTTGCTGCTGCGATTGGGCCAACCCGATGTGTTCAACATCAAGATGATCGCCGACGCCGGCGGCGCGATCTTCGACAACCTGCCGTTGCTGTTCGCAATCGGCGTGGCGGTCGGCTTCGCGAAAGACAACAACGGCGTGGCGGGTCTCGCGGGCGCGATCGGTTATCTGATCGAAATCGCGGTGATGAAGGACATCAACGACAAGCTCAACATGGGCGTGTTGTCCGGGATCGTGGCGGGTATCGTCGCGGGCTTGCTGTACAACAGGTACAAGGACATCAAGCTGCCCGATTACCTCGCATTCTTCGGAGGGAAACGCTTCGTGCCGATTGTCACCGGCGTGGTCTGTCTGGTGATCGGCATTGTGTTCGGCTACGTATGGCAGCCGGTGCAAGGCGTGATCGACACGGCCGGCCATTGGCTGACCACCGCGGGTGCGCTCGGTGCGTTCGTGTTCGGTGTGCTGAACCGTTTGTTGCTCGTCACGGGTCTGCATCACATCCTCAATTCGCTGACGTGGTTCGTGTTCGGCACCTTCACGCCGCCGGGCGGTGCGCCGGTGACGGGCGATTTGCATCGCTTCTTCGCGGGCGACCCGACTGCGGGCACGTTCATGACGGGCTTCTTCCCGGTCATGATGTTCGGCCTGCCGGCCGCGTGTCTTGCGATGTATCACGAGGCACCGAAAGAGCGCCGCGCGATGGTGTTCGGCCTGCTCGCATCGATGGCGCTCACCTCGTTCCTGACGGGCGTGACCGAGCCGATCGAATTCAGCTTCATGTTCCTCGCACCGGTGCTGTATGCGATCCATGCGGTGCTGACGGGCTTGTCGCTGGCAATCTGTTCGGCACTCGGGATTCACCTCGGCTTCACCTTCTCGGCTGGCTTTATCGACTACGTGCTGAACTACGGCCTGTCGACCAAGGGCTGGTGGGCGATTCCGATCGGCGTCGTGTACGCGGTGGTGTACTACGGCCTGTTCCGCTTCTTCATCCGCAAGTTCAATATGGCCACGCCAGGCCGTGAACCCGCTGCTGAAGAAGAACAGATCGAGTCGTTCGAGGCTGGCGGTTTTGTGTCGCCGGTTGCGGGCGCCGCGGTGCCGCGTGCGCAGCGTTATATCGCTGCGCTGGGTGGTGCGTCCAATCTTTCTGTGGTGGATGCCTGCACGACGCGTCTGCGTCTGTCGGTGGTCGATGCCAACAAGGTCTCGGAAAGCGAGCTGAAGACGATCGGCGCGCGCGGCGTGCTCAAGCGCGGTGCGACCAACGTGCAGGTGATTATCGGACCGGAAGCGGACATCATCGCCGATGAAATTCGCACGGTGATTGCACAAGGCGGCGGTGCTGCGGTGAAGCCGGCAGTTGCGGCTGCGCCTGCGGTTGCTGCGGCTCCGGTCGCGGCTGCAAGCGGTGCCCAAAGCGGTGCGCTCGATCCGGACCCGATGCGTTGGCTTGCCGTGTTCGGCGGCGCGGGCAACGTCGTGTCGCTGGACGCGGTGGCGGCAACGCGTCTGCGGATCGTGGTTCGCGATCCGTCGGCGGTTGATCGTCAACGTCTCGCTACGCTCGACACGGCGTGGGTTTCGGCCGACACGTTCCATATCGTAGTGGGTGACGCCGCCCAGCGCTACGCCGCACAACTGGCGACGCGTCTGTCGCCCGGTGCAGGGGCAGGTACGGCGCCGCAACCCGCGTAATCGCATCGAGGCTTCGAGCTGAGTTGACTTCGGTCTTCCGTCGAGCTTCGGCTAAATAAGGACGCGAGTAAAAAAAGCGGCACCTTGGATCAAGGTGCCGCTTTTGCGTTTACCGGTGCTCAACCGGCAATGGATGCATCAACGTGCTTTCTGCTTGCCCGCTTCCAGAGGCCGGCGCGATTCCAGCCACATCACGTTGATTACGCCGAACGCCAACGCCACGCCAATGCCGAGAAGCCAACTGAAGTACCACATCGCAAACTCCTGTTATCCGTATTCCTGATCAATACATCGAATGATGATTTTCCTTGAGCGCCGCGGCGGTCACCTTGCCTCGCATCACGCGATACACCCAGCTCGTGTAGATCAGCACGATCGGCAGGAAGACGATCACAGCGATCAGCATGATCTGCAGCGTCATGCGGCTTGAGGTCGAATCCCATACCGTGAGACTGCTGCGGCCGTCGAGCGAGGAGGGCATGATGAACGGGAACATCGAGAAACCCGCCGTCAGAATCACCCCGGTGATCATCAGCGAGGTCGACAGGAAGGCGCTCTTTTCAAAGCGCGAGCGCGCCAGCAACAAGGCGAGTACGCCACCGGCAAGGCCAGCCACCGGCGCGGCCACCATCCACGGATAGTGCGCGTAGTTGTTGAGCCATAGGCCAGGCGCGCCGATCACGTTCTTCAGCAGCGGATTGGCAACCGTGTCGAGCGGCGCGGCGTCGACGATCTGATAGCCGCCGATCATCGTGGCGATAAGCGCGCCCGCGAGCAGGAACAGCACCACGGCGGCGAGCGAAGCGATCCGCAGCGCGAGCGATGCACGCTCGGCGACGATGTCGTCCGCTTTCATCTTCACGAAGGCCGCACCGTGCGCGGCCAGCATCGACACACTGACGAGCCCGCACAGCACGGCGAACGGGTTGAGCAGTGCGAAGAAACCGCCGTGATATGTGACGCGCAGGTCGGTGTCGAACGAGAACGGCACGCCTTGCAGCAGGTTGCCGAACGCCACACCGAACACCAGCGCCGGCACGAACCCCCCGACAAACAACGCCCAATCCCACGCGCTGCGCCAGCGCGGGTCTTCACGTTTGCTGCGGTAGTCGAAGCCGACCGGCCGGAAGAACAGTGAGAACAGCACCAGCAGCATCGCGAAGTAGAAGCCCGAGAAGGACGCCGCGTACACCAGCGGCCACGCGGCGAACATTGCGCCACCGGCGGTGATGAGCCACACCTGATTGCCTTCCCACGTTGCGCCGACCGTGTTCACGACAATGCGCCGCTCCGCATCGGTTTTGGCGACGAACGGCAGCAGAATCGCCGCGCCCATGTCGAAGCCGTCGGTGAGCGCGAAGCCGATCAGCAGCACGCCGATCAACACCCACCAGATCAGTTTGAGGGTTGCGTAATCCATGATGATCTTTCCCTTGGAACAGAGTGGCGGCGAATCAAGCGGCCGTGTTGGTCGGCAGCGGCTGATTCAGCGGCTGTTCGTGGTGATAGCGCCCGGTATGCAGCGACGAAGGCCCGAGTCGTGCGTACTTGAACATCAACATGATTTCGATGATGAACAGTACCGTGTAGAACACAACGAAGCCGCCAATGCTCAGGTAGAGATCGCCCGGCGTCAGACTCGAGGCGGACAAGGCGGTCGGCAGAATACCGGCGATGGTCCACGGCTGACGGCCCACTTCAGCGACGATCCAGCCGAACTCAGCCGCAAGCCACGGCAACGGAATGGCCCATACGGCCCAGCGCAGGAACCAGCGGCGCTTCTCCAGCAGCAGCGAGCGCTGTGCACAGAACCAGAACGCCAGCACGAAGGTCGCGAGGAACAGGATGCCGAGGCCGACCATCAGTCGGAACGAGAAGAACACGGGCGCCACTGGCGGGATGGTCTTTTTGGCGGCCTGCGCGATCTGATCCGGCGTGGCGTCGGTGACGTTCGGCGTGAACTGCTTGAGCATCAGGCCGTAGCCAAGATCCTTTTTGTGCGCGTCGAAAGCGGCTTTGGCTTCGTCCGTGGCGTCGCCGAGCTTGAGTTTCTGCAACGCGGCGTAAGCGAGCATACCGTTCTTGATGCGCACTTCGTTCTGCGCCATCAGGTCTTTCAGGCCGAGTACCGGTTCGTCGATCGAGCGCGTGGCGATCAGGCCGAGCGCATACGGAATGCGGATCGCATAGTCGGTGCGCTCTTCCTTCTGGTTCGGAATGCCGAAGATCGTGAACGGCGCGGGTGCGGGGGCCGTTTCCCATTCGGATTCGATGGCGGCCAGCTTGACCTGCTGAACTTCGCCGGTGCGATAACCTGATTCGTCGCCAAGCACGATCACGCATAACGTCGAGGCCAGACCGAAGCCGGCGGCGATAGCGAACGAGCGCAACGCAAACTCGGTGTCGCGACGCTTCAGCAGATACCACGACGACACACCGAGCACGAACATCGAAGCAGTCACATAGCCGGCCGATACGGTGTGTACGAACTTCACCTGGGCGACCGGATTGAACAGCACCGAGAAGATGCTGTCGAGTTCCATGCGCATGGTCTGGTAGTTGAAGGTGGCGCCGACCGGATTGTTCATCCAGCCGTTGGCCACCAGAATCCACAGCGCCGACAGGTTCGAACCAAGCGCCACGAGAAATGTGACGATCACGTGCTGGACTCTCGAGAGCCGCTTCCACCCGAAGAAGAACAGGCCGACGAAGGTCGACTCGAGGAAGAACGCCATCAATCCTTCAACAGCCAGCGGCACGCCGAAGATGTCGCCGACATAGTGCGAGTAGTACGACCAGTTGGTGCCGAACTGGAATTCCAGCGTAAGACCGGTGGTGACGCCCATTGCAAAGTTGATGCCGAACAGCTTGCCCCAGAACTGGGTCATGTCCTTGTAGATCTGCTTGCCGGTCATCACATAGACCGACTCCATGATGACGAGCAACCAGGACAGACCGAGCGTGAGCGGCACGAACAGAAAGTGATAAAGCGCCGTGATGGCGAACTGGAGGCGCGACAGTTCTACGACTTCGCTAACGGGCATGTTGATCACCTTGGGAGGGAGACGGGACAGGCACGGATAGCAGCGCCTGTGCGACTTGAGCGGGCGGCAGCGACATATGCTCCGCCTGCGGATGATTGAAGAACGCGTACTTGAGCACCATCAGTAATGCGAATTTGATGGCGAGGACGATGGCGATATCCCGCGCCAGCGTCGGACCGCGCGCCCAGGCGCCGAACCTTTTGCGCAGGCTCGGGCGAGGGTTGCTATTGCGATTCAGGGCTATGGTCATGATCGGTCGAAGGCAACTTCGCGCCGGTGAATCCGGCTGGATCCAGGCCGCCTGGGCGGTCTGGCAAGTGCATCTTAATTTTAGGATCGATGACCCTGTACGCATAAGTCGACGCTGCGGCATTGGGTCGCGAATGTCAGCGCGTGCGAACAGTATTGCTATGAGGTTTGTGATACGTCAAGAAACAGATGTTTGATAGACATGTTCTTGAGTGAGGCGAGGGGCGTCGCGATTGAGTGCGAGCCTGATTGAGCGGGCACAAAAAAGCCCTGCCTTCTTGCGAGGGCAGGGCTTTGCGGCTAGCCGATGCGCACCGGACTAGCCAGTACGACCAAATGTTTAAGTCCTGGCTTTTAAGCCTTACGCATATTCGGCTAATGCGCCACGCATTTTCTTCATTGCGCTCGCCTCGATCTGGCGAATACGTTCAGCCGATACGCCGAATTCGTCGGCCAGTTCATGCAGCGTCGAGCCACCCGAACCGTCGTCTTCCACCTTCAGCCAGCGTGCTTCGATGATCCGGCGGCTACGGGCGTCCAGCGCATCTAGTGCGCTCGCGATACCGTCGCTTTGCAGCTTGTCGCGCTGACGCGAAGCCAGTACGGCAGTCGGCTCGCTATGCGAGTCGGCGAGGTAAGCGATCGGCGCGTACGACTCTTCGCCGTCTTCGACCTGACCTTCCAGCGCGATATCGCCGCCGGACAAGCGCGTTTCCATCTCGGCCACTTCTTCGCGCTTCACGTTAAGCTCCTGGGCGAGACCTTCGATCTCGTCCGGCGTGAATGCGCCAAGGCCCTGCTTGTGGCTGCGCAGGTTGAAGAACAGCTTGCGCTGCGCTTTGGTGGTAGCGACCTTCACCATCCGCCAGTTGCGCAGAATGTATTCGTGGATCTCAGCCTTGATCCAGTGCATGGCGTACGACACGAGCCGTACGTTCTGCTCCGGATCGAAGCGCTTCACGGCCTTCATCAGGCCGATATTGCCTTCCTGGATCAGGTCGGCGTGCGGCAGTCCATAACCGAGGTAATTGCGCGCGATCGAGACGACCAGCCGCAGGTGCGACAGGACGAGGCGGCGTGCGGACTCAAGGTTGTCCTGCTCGCGAAATTCGGTGGCGAACTGGCGTTCTTCCGCCGGCGTCAGCATCGGAATCCGATTTACGGCCTGGATGTAGGCGTCGATATTGCCCAGTTGACCGGGCAGCAGCGAGGAATGCGAGAGCGCCAGCGCACCTGCCGAAGCGGCCTTAGCCGACGACGGGCTCAAAGTACTCGGAAGGGTCATTGCATGGCTCACGTAGGAAACTCCTTTGGAATCAGACAAAAGCGTATTCAGTTAACGACTCCAGCGTTGGATGTTAGCACTCTGATTTCCCGAGTGCTAATACTTAGAAGCCGTAGGGGCATCCAAGTTCCGCAAATTCCTATTGAAATTTAGAGTTTGATAGCCAATTGGAGGCGGCGCACTAGATTTTCAAGGGAACGTAGGATTTTCCTAACAAAGCGCTTGCGCTCTCATAAATGACCGATTTTTTCTAAAACGGAAGCGACTAATTGCGAAAATTTGCGTTTCTTCATACTAAGCACCAGATGTACATTGTCTCTAAAATAGGGTTGTGGTCCCTGATCAACGTTCGGCTAGCTTTCGGGTGTCCGATGAAGAACAAAAAGAATGCGTTGCGTGGTCTGACTGTAAAAGGCGTTTCGGCGGCTATTCTGCTTGCTGCTTCAGGATTGGCTGCGGCTGACCAGTTTGGCGTGCAGAGTGCCGGCGGCGTTGGCGATCACCACATTAAAAAACTCGATCTCGGCTTTGTTTGGGATCCGAATCTGACCTGGTGGCAGATCGGCGACTGGCACTTTGCGCTGATCGGCGAAGCGCACGTGGCCTGGTGGCACACCAACGAAGGGAATGTGCACGAAAACATCGGGGAGATCGGTGTGACGCCGATCATTCGCTTCATCAAGGCTTCTGGACCGATTCGCCCTTATGTCGAAGCGGGCGCCGGTGTCCGCCTCCTGACGAGTCCCAGAATTTCTTCTGACCTCACGCTCGCCACAGCGTTCCAGTTCGCCCCCATGGCGGGCGTCGGCCTGCAATTCGGCAGCCACCAGCAGTACGAGGCCGGCTATCGCTTCCAGCATATTTCCAACGGCGGTATCAAAGAGCCCAATCCTGGTATAAATTTCCACCAGCTATATTTGCAATATAACTTCTGACGACCGAGGCCACGTTCGGCTTACCGGTGCAAGGGGCTGAGCAATGGCGGCAAAGATAATCGAAGCGATTCGCGGGCTGGAGCGAGAACGCTTTCGTGCGATGGTCGACGGTGACGGGCAGTTGCTCGATACGCTGCTCGCGGACAACGTGAGCTACGTCCACACGAACGGCAAGCGCGAAACGAAGCGACAGTTCATCGACGGTATCACGGCCGGGCGCCGCCGCTATCGGCAGATCGAGGTGCAGTCGCAAGAGGTGCTGCCGGTGGGGCGCGAGACCTGCGTCGTCACCGGTCGCGCGTTGATCGAAATGGAGGCGAATAACGGGGCGCTGCTGTTTCCGATCGCGTACACGGCGATTCACACCCAGGAAGACGGGCAATGGCGTCTGATCGCGTGGCAGGCGACGCGTTGCGCGATCGAGTGAGAGTGAGCCTTTTGAGCTCACCGTATTTCGCCGCATCGCACCGGTTACGCCTCGTGAGCGCCCGGTGGGCACAAGCCGGCGGGTTGCGCCGCGTGTGCTGACTTGTGGCACCCTGTTTCAGGCCGCTCAGGCGGCTGCGCGCTGCAGATCCTCATCGCTCCATACCGGCCTATGCGCCGCATCCCCCGCGTACGGGTGTCGCGGATGCACCGGAATCTGGTTGCAGCGCTCAACCACGCGCCGCACCGCGCCAAGATCGGAGAAGTCGAGGCGTGAATCGACGCCCTGCGCGTGAAGGTTCATCGCAACCGTAACGAGGTCCACGTTGCCGGTGCGCTCGCCATTGCCGAACAGACATCCTTCAACGCGATCCGCGCCCGCCAGCAGCGCCAATTCCGTAGCAGCCACGGCGGTGCCGCGGTCGTTATGCGGATGCACCGACAGTACGATGCTGTCGCGGTAGCTGAGATTGCGGTCCATCCATTCGATCTGGTCGGCGAACACGTTGGGCGTCGCGGCCTCGACGCTCGCAGGCAGGTTGATGATCATCTTGTGATCGCGCGTGGGCCGCCATGTCTGCGCGACCGCGTCGCATACTTCACGGGCGTAGGGGAGTTCGGTCGTGTTGAAGGTTTCGGGCGAATACTGGAAGGTCCAGTGCGTACCGGGCCGCGCCTGGGCGTGCTCCTTGACGATGCGCGTGCCTTCTACCGCGAGCGCCTTGATCTGCTGCTTCGACTGGTTGAAGACGATCTTGCGAAACGACGGGCAGATCGCGTTGTAAAGATGCACGATGGCACGCGGTGCGCCTTCGAGCGCTTCGAACGTGCGCGCGATCAGTTCAGCGCGCGAGGGCACGAACACTTCGATCGTCACGTCGTCGGGAATGCGTTCTTCTTCGATCAGTTTGCGGACGAAATCAAAGTCGGTTTGCGAGGCCGACGGGAAACCGGCTTCGATCTCCTTGAAGCCGATCGCCACCAGCATTTCAAAGAATTCGAGCTTTTGCGCGGCATTCATCGGTTCGATCAAGGCCTGATTGCCGTCGCGCAGATCGGTGCTCATCCAGATCGGTGCCTGGTTGATCGTGCGGCTCGGCCATTTACGGCCGGTGAGGCGCACAGCGGGGAAGGGGCGGTATTTCTCAGCGGGATTGCGCAACATGTTGAGCCTCGTTCGTTGTGTCGTATGCGAAAGGGTGTGGCCTCGAGCGGCTGGCGCGCTGCCACGAATGCACGGCGCGCCAGCCGGTGGCTAGCGGCAATAACGAACGGGCGCGAACGAATCCCGTCGTGTTGACGGCGAAAACGAACGTGGATGCTGCCCATGTGACGTGCATTGGATCCTCGCGCTTCGTCCGAACGGTAAACGGACGAATGCAAACGACTACAGGTTGTGAAGAACTACGGTTGGGGGTGAAACGGGAACTGCGGAACTGCTGTGAGGACCGCGCTTTGGGCAACGTAAGCTGCCAACGCGCGGCGCTACGCCTGGCTTACGCTAGACGTAGCGATAGGGGCCGCGCGAGGCGGCCGGAGGTAATTCGGAGGGTGTTCGGAAGGGAACGCATAGGTCTAATGTATGACGGCTTGCAGCGGCCTGTCAACCCGCGCTCGTCATCTACTGCGTGCGAGTACGGCGCAAGCGCTGCGTCGCACTTGCGCCGGGCACGTTGCGCGGTCGCTAGGCGGGCATTTGCGCGACATCCACGATCAACTCCACCTGCCGTTCGATCGCGCTCGGCACGGGCGCTTCGCCGCGCAGCACGGCATTGATCCACGCGGCCGTCGTCGCGGCATCGCGGGCTTCGGGCAAGTCGACTTCCGGCGCGTCGGGCGACGAGCGCTCATGCGGCACGCGCGTTTCGCAGATGCCGTCATGCAGCCAATCCACTTGCACCTGGCGCCGTGTGTCGGCCACCGCTTCGCCTTCGGTGCCGCGCGCGAGCAGGGCGCCGCCTGCTGCGGCGTCCGGGTGCGTATTGAACAACTGCGTGAGACTGTCACGGTAGGGCGGGTGCGTGTAATTCACGAGCCGCAGCCCCGCGGGCGCGAACGGTTGCAGGATTTTCACCAGCGTGTGGGTGGAATTGCGCACGCCCATTCGCCGACGCAACGAAAGAAGGCGCGCGAGCTTAGGTGCCAGGACGTCGATCGGCGCGAACGCGAGGCGCCGTTCGGCGAGACCGTCTTCGATATCGGCGTGCGATTGCGCGTGCGGGATCTGCAGATGCGTGAAGATTTCGGCGCTTGTCACGCGGCCCGGATCTTCGGTGACGCCATGCACCAGCACCGGCACACCCTCGCGCGCGAGCAGCAGCGCTAGCAGCGGCACCAGGTTGGGCTGCTTGCGCGCGCCGTTGTAGGTCGGGATCGACACGGGCCGGAACGCCGTATGCGGCAAGTGAATCGGTTCGAACGACGCATGCGCGCCAGCCAGCATGGCGGCGAGTTCGTCGGCGGTTTCGCCCTTCACGCGATACGCGAGCAACACGGCGCCGAGCTCGAGTTCGGCCACGCGGCCGTCGAGCATCGCGGTGTAGAGCGCGCGCGTGTCCTCGGCGGTCAGCGCGCGGGCGCCGTTCGGGCCGCGGCCGATTTCCTTGATATAGCGGGCACAGGGGAACGGAGTGACGGTGTCGGCGGTGTCGGTCATCGGGTGCAATGGGACGAGGGCGTATCACCTTAGGGCGGTCGGCCACGGTATTTAAAGGACACTATTCGGTGTGAGTATCGCATCTATGGCGATTAGACGGTCCGACGACCCGGCAGCCCGCGGTCCGGCAACCCCGCGTGACGATGCGCCGGGACCGTCGGTCCGCACATGCCCGTGCCGATTGGCTGCAGCGTGCTTTGCCGCGCGTTACACTCGATGCTTTATCGCCGCGCGCGCGGCACAATCCAGAAAACGGAGAACGGGATGAGTTACGTGTTTGCACCCGCACCGGTGGTCGCGGTGCCGGTCGTGGGGTCCAGCGAGCAGTTCGCGGTGCGTCGCATCTACTGTGTGGGTCGCAACTACGAGGCGCACGCGCGCGAGATGGGGCACGATCCCGACCGCGAACCGCCGTTCTTCTTTGCCAAGCCGGCCGACGCCGTGCTGTATGTCGCGCCGGGCGCGACTGGCGAATTCCCCTATCCGTCGCTATCGAAAAACGTCCACTTCGAGATGGAGCTGGTGGCGGCTATCGGCAAAGGCGGCAAGGACATTCCGGCCGAAAGCGCACTCGACCACGTGTACGGCTATGCGCTCGGTCTCGACATGACGCGCCGCGATCTGCAGGCCGAAGCGAAGAAACTGGGCCGTCCGTGGGACACCGCGAAGGGCTTCGACCACTCGGCGCCGCTCGGTCCAATTCATCCGGTAACGACGGTCGGCCATGTCGACAAGGGCGCGATCTGGTTATCGGTGAACGGCGAGGAAAAACAGAATTCGGACGTATCGCAACTGATCTGGTCGGTTGCCGAGACGATCGCCTATCTGTCGACGCTGTTTGAACTGCAACCGGGCGACCTGATTTTCACCGGCACACCGGAGGGCGTCGGCGCCGTAGTGCCGGGCGACCTCATGAAGGGCGGTGTGGACGGGCTCGGCGAGCTCAGCGTACGCGTCGTCTGAAGCGCGGCTGGAGGAGACCCATAACATGAAGCTTTACAGCTACTTCCGCAGTTCGGCGTCTTATCGCGTGCGTATCGCCCTGAACCTGAAGAACCTGCCGTACGACTACGTGCCGGTGCACCTCGTGCGCGACGGTGGCGAGCAGTTGAAGCCCGAGTACCGCAAGGTGAATGTGGATGGCATCGTGCCCACGTTCGTCGACGGTAACGACGTAATGCCGCAGTCGCTCGCGATTATCGAGTATCTGGAGGAAACGCATCCGGAGCCACGCCTCCTTCCCGGCACGCCGGCCGACCGCGCTTATGTGCGCGCGGTGGCGTTGCAGGTGGCGTGCGAGATCCATCCGTTGAATAACCTGCGTGTGCTGAAGTACCTGAAACACACGCTGCATGTCGACGATGATGCGAAAGACGCGTGGTACAAGCACTGGGTCGAAGCGGGTTTTGCGACGCTCGAGGCGCATCTGGCAGGCGATCCGCGCACCGGCAAGCTGTGCTTTGGCGACACCCCGACGTTGGCCGATGCGTGTCTGATTCCGCAGGTGTTCAACGCACAGCGCTTCAAGGTCGATACGGCGAAGTTTCCGACCATTCAGCGTATCTACGATCACGCAACGCAACTTGACGCGTTCGCTCGTGCAGCACCGGGTGTTCAACCCGACGCGGAATAATCCGGTGGTCTGAATGAAAAAAGGGCGCTCGAAAGAGCGCCCTTTTTGCTGGTTTCGCGACGAATGCCGCGAGGCTCAACCGCCCAGCAACGCATCCGAAAACTCTTCCGCGCTGAAAGGCTGCAAGTCCTCCACCTTTTCGCCGACGCCGATGAAGTACACCGGGATCGGACGCTGGCGTGCGATTGCCGCGAGAATGCCGCCCTTCGCCGTACCGTCGAGTTTGGTAACGATCAGGCCGGTGAGGCCGAGCGCGTCGTCAAAGGCCTTCACTTGTGCGAGCGCATTCTGGCCGGTGTTCGCATCAATCACCAGCAGCACCTCATGCGGCGCGCCTTCCTGTGCCTTGCCGATCACGCGTTTCACCTTGCGCAGTTCTTCCATCAGATGCAACTGGGTTGGCAGACGGCCGGCCGTGTCCGCCATCATGACGTCGATCTTGCGCGCCCGCGCGGCGCCCACCGCGTCGAAAATCACGGCGGCCGGATCGCCGCTTTCCTGCGACATCACCGTCACATTGTTGCGCTGGCCCCAGATCGCGAGTTGCTCGCGTGCGGCGGCGCGGAAGGTGTCGCCTGCAGCCAGCAGCACCGACTGATCGAAACTTTGCAAATGTTTGGCGAGCTTGCCGATGCTGGTGGTTTTGCCCGCCCCGTTCACGCCCGCGATCATCACGACCAATGGTTGCGCGCGGCCGAGCATCAGCGATTTTTCCAGCGGCTTCAGCAGGTCGATCAACAGCGTGCGCAGCGCCGCTTTCACCTGCTGCGGATCGGTGAGACGCTCGGTGCGCACTTTCTCGCGCAACGATTCGAGCAGGAACTCGGTGGCCTCGACGCCGGCATCTGACATCAGCAGCGCGGTTTCGAGCTCTTCGTACAAATCCTCGTCGATCTTCGTGCCGACGAAAATGCCGGTCAGGCTCGAACTCGTTTTCGACAGACCGGTCTTCAGGCGAGTGAGCCAGGAACGCTTGGCGCTCGCGTCCTGCTGAGGCGGCGGGACGATTTCGACGGTTTCGAGCGCGGCCGCTTCAGGTTCATTGGTGGACGGCGCGGCAGCCTGCTGAGTGTCGACGCTAGCGGGCATAGCCGGCCGAGGCGCGGGAGGCGTGGCGGGCGCAACCGGCACAGCCGGCGCCGCCGCGGCGGGTTCGGCCGCCAAGGCTTCTGGCGCGGTCTGCGATTCTTCTGGCGCGTTATCGGACTCTTTCGAACCCTTGAATCGTTTGAAAAAGCTGAACATGATCTGGCGTGGTGAGAGCGCGCGCCGATGCGCGCAGCCGGGACAAGCCCGTGGGAGCGGCAGACAGCGTTGCGATGCGGGATGCAAGGCGCTGGAAGCCGCACATTTTATCAGGCGCGCCGCCAGCCGTCGTATTGGCCGAACGGCCAGGCTGGACGCCGCGCGCCCCTGTGGTAACGTTGGCCCTCCAGCCCCCACGCATCGGCGCGCGGGGCCTTCTTATTACGTATTCGAAACTGCATGCCCCGTTCTGCTCCTTCACGCGCCCACGGCGCTTCGTCCAAAGGCGGCAAGCCGCACGCCATCCGTATCATTGGCGGCGACTGGAAGCGCACACCGCTGCCCGTGCTCGACCTCGACGGTCTGCGCCCCACCCCCGACCGCGTGCGCGAAACGCTGTTCAACTGGCTTGGCCAACGGCTGGACGGCCAGCGCTGCCTCGATCTGTTCGCCGGCAGCGGCGCGCTCGGCTTCGAGGCCGCCTCGCGCGGTGCGGCACAAGTGCTGATGGTCGAGCGCAACGCACGGGCCGCAAACCAGTTGCGCGCGAATCAGGAGCGCCTGGCGGCACGTACGATCGAAATCGCGGAAGCCGACGGTTTGCGCCTTGCCGCGAGTCTCGCGCCGGGCTCGTTCGACGTGGTTTTCCTCGATCCGCCGTTCGGTGACGACCTGCTCGACAAGGCGCTCGCACTGGCGGTGCCGCTGCTCAGCCCGGAAGGCTTTCTGTACGTGGAGGCGGGCGCTGCGCTTGAGCTAGAGGGGAACGAGACACTCGCCGGTTGGGAAATCGTGCGGCAAGGCAAAGCGGGCGCTGTCCACTTTCATTTGCTGCAGCGCGAAAATAAGGAATAATGCGCGTTCCAAAACAAGCGGCGGACAGGTTACTGTCACGCGTGCGGTCGGTGCCAAATGCGTCGCGTGGACGCTTTGACGTGCCCATTTGTCTGAAGAGAGGAGAAGTCTCATGGTAGTCGCCGTGTACCCGGGCACGTTCGACCCGCTGACGCGCGGTCACGAAGACCTCGTTCGACGCGCGTCGAGCATTTTCGACACGCTGGTGGTGGGCGTTGCCGACAGCCGCAACAAGAAGCCGTTTTTCACGCTGAAAGAGCGTCTCGACATCGCTCATGAAGTGCTCGGGCACTACCCGAATGTTCAGGTGATGAGCTTCAAAGGGCTATTGAAAGACTTTGTCCGCAGCAACAACGCGCGGGTGATCGTGCGTGGCCTGCGTGCCGTTTCGGATTTTGAATATGAGTTCCAGATGGCCGGTATGAACCGCTACCTGCTGCCGGACGTCGAAACCATGTTCATGACGCCGTCGGATCAATACCAGTTCATCTCCGGCACCATCGTGCGTGAAATCGCGCAACTGGGCGGCGACGTGAGCAAGTTTGTGTTCCCATCGGTCGAGAAATGGCTGAAGGAGAAGGTTGCTGCGTTGGATCCGAATGACGGTGTTTCGGCGGGACAACCGTAACCGGCGTAAACTAGCGGTTTGACGGATCAAAGCTGGCTTCGTCCAGCGCGAAGTGAGAGAAGTATGGCCTTGATGATTACCGACGAGTGCATCAATTGCGACGTGTGCGAGCCCGAGTGCCCGAACGACGCAATTTCGATGGGCGCGGAAATCTACGTGATCGACCCGAAGAAATGCACCGAGTGTGTCGGCCATTTCGACGAGCCCCAGTGTATTCAGGTGTGTCCGGTCGAGTGCATTCCGCGCGATCCTGAGCATCTGGAGACGGCGGAAGGTCTGATGGCGAAGTATCACGCGCTACAGGCTGCGAAGAGCGCCTGAGCGAGCGTTGGATGAGAGAAAAAAACGGCGAGGCGCCTGCCTCGCCGTTTTCTTTTGCGGCAACGTTTTGGGCTGCACGCCGGATTAGCCGATCGCCGACCGATCTCTATCCGACGTATCCGCTGAAGATGTCGCGCAGCGCATCCAGCAAAATGCCGCATTCCGCGTCGGTACCGACCGAGATACGCAGATGCTGGTCGATTCGCGCCGCTTTGAAGTGACGCACGAAGATTTCCTTTTCCCTTAGCCGTGCCACGAGCGTTGCGGCGTCGTAGCCGTCGTGACGCGCGAACAGCAGATTCGCCGCCGATGGCACCACCTCGAAGCCCAGCGCGGTCAAGCCTGCCGCCAGCCGCTCGCGGCTGGCAATCACCTTGGTGCAGTTGTCGCGGAACCACGCATCGTCTTCGTATGCGGCGATGGCCGCGACTTGCGCCAGCCGGTCGAGCGGATACGAATTGAAGCTGTCCTTCACGCGGTTCAGTGCGTCGATCAGTTCCGGATTGCCGAACGCGAAGCCGACGCGCATGCCGGCCAGTGAGCGGGACTTAGATACCGTCTGGATTACCAGCAGGTTGGGATAGCGGTCGATCAGAGCGACGGCCGATTCGGCACCGAAATCGACGTAGGCCTCGTCGATTACCACCACCGATTCGGTGTTTCTTGCCAACAGTCGCTCGATATCGGCGAGCGGCAGTGGTCGTCCGGTCGGCGCGTTCGGGTTCGGGAACAGTACGCCGCCGTTAGGCGCGGCGTAATCGTCGACATGGATGGCGAAATTGTCGTCGAGTGCGATAGTCCGATAGTCGATTTCGAAGAGCCGCGCGTAGGTCGGATAGAAGCTGTAAGTGATATCGGGAAACAGCAGCGGCTTGTCGTGCTTCAGCAAGGCCTGAAAAGTGAGCGCGAGCACTTCGTCCGAGCCGTTGCCCGCGAACACCTGTTCCGCGCGAATGCCGTGATAGGCGGCTACCGTTTCACGTAGCTTGCGCGCGCTCGGGTCGGGATAGCGCCGCAACGACTCTGCCACGGCGCCCAATTCCTGGCGGATCGCATCCAGCACGCGCGGTGACGGCGGATAAGGATTTTCGTTGGTATTCAGCTTCACCGGATGCGCAACCGCCGGTTGCTCGCCCGGCACATACGGCGTCAGACGGTGGACGATGTCACTCCAGTAGCGGCTCAAGCGATTCTCCTGTCGATGGCGATATGGCGAGTCGTGCAAGTCGGGCGATGTAGATGCGGTGGGTTAACCGGCCGCTCAGGGATTGCGATGCAATTGCATCATCGCCCGCTCGAGCTCGCCTTTGATGATTTGCGGCATCACGGCCAATGCCCGTTCGATCGAAGCATCGATCACGTCCTGTTCTTCCCGCCGCGGCGGTTTCAGCACGTAATTGGCGACGTCCGGCTTGGCGCCGGCCCGCGCGCTTTCGGGAATCAGGTCGCGCGGATGACCGATGCCGATCCGCAGCCGCCAGTACTGTTGCGAGGACAAATGCGCGGTGATGTCTTTCAGCCCGTTATGGCCGCCGCTGCCACCGCCGAGCTTCAGCTTGACGCTGCCAGGCGGCATATCGAGTTCGTCGTGCGCGACCAGAATTTCGTCCGGAAGAATTTTGAAGAACTGTGCAAGCGCCACAACGGACTGCCCCGAGCGATTCATATACGTCTGCGGTTCCAGCAGATGCACTTCTTCGCCGTGAAGCCGGGCTTTCGCGTAGAAACCGTGGAAGCGCCGCTCGTCGCGCAGCGTCGTGCCTGCTTCGCGCGCCAGTTGATCGACCAGCCAGAAGCCGGCGTTGTGGCGCGTCGCGGTGTATTCAGCGCCCGGATTGCCGAGCCCGACGATCAGCTTGATCATGATTGCGTAGGTCCATCTGGCTCGGGCGTCGAATGCGGCCGAGCCGAAAAAAACCGAAAAAAAACCCGCCGGGGCGAACCTCGGCGGGTCACATCGACCGTTTCATTGAAACGGCTCGAGAGGATTGCTCGCTCAGTGCCAAAAGGCCTTAGGCAGCCGGCGTTTCGCCTTCGCTTGCAGCAGCGGCGTCGCCTTCAGCGATTGCGCCAGCCGGGATCGTTGCCGAAGCGACGACCGGGTTTTCTGCGTCAACGTGAGCAACCAGCGCCACGCCTGCCGGCAGGACGATGTCCTTGGCATGCAGCGATTGGCCCGCTTCGATCTTCGCCAGGTCCACTTCGAGGAATTCCGGCAGTGCCGACGGCAGGCACTCGATTTCGATTTCGTTGAGGACGTGCGAGATCACCGCGCTCGACAGCTTCACTGCCGGGTTGGTTTCCTGGTTCATGAAGTGCAGCGGCACCTTGGTGTGCAGCTTCTTCTTCGCGTCGACACGTTGGAAGTCCACGTGCAGCACGAGCTGACGGAACGGGTGGTATTGCACGTCACGCAGCAGAACCTGTTGCGACTTGCCTGCCACTTCCAATTCGAGGATCGACGAGTGGAAAACTTCTTTCTTCAGCGCGTGCCAAAGTGCGTTGTGGTCCAGTTCGACCAATTGCGTTTCAGCACCAGCGCCATATACGATGCCCGGGGTCTTACCCGAGATACGCAGGCGGCGGCTCGCACCCGTACCTTGCAAAGAACGCTCGAAAGCGACTACTTTCATGTTGAATCTCCAATGCACTGCCCGCGACCAGGCAGTAAAAACGGGGCCTCCAAGCCGTTATGGCTGAGGCCCCAGAGCGATGGCACGAACCTTCGTTCGTTCATGCCAATTGTGCAAAAGCGCAGCGTGCCGTACTGCCATGCGCACTGCGCCTTCGCAAATACTTAACTTTCAGCGAACAGCGACATCACCGAATCGCCGCGGCGAATCCGCGAGAACGTTTCGGCGAGCAAGCCGGCGCTGCTCAACGAACGGATCTTGGCGCACGAGCGGGCTTCTTCGCCGAGCGGGATCGTATCGGTGACAACGAGTTCGTCGAGTGCGGAAGCTGCAATACGCTCGCCTGCACCGCCCGACAGAACCGGGTGGGTGGCGTAAGCGAACACCTGCTTCGCACCGCGTTCCTTCAAAACCTGAGCTGCCTTGCAGAGCGTACCGGCGGTGTCGACCATGTCGTCCATGATCACGCAGGTGCGGCCTTCGACTTCACCGATGATGTTCATCACTTCGGCAACGTTCGCCTTCGGGCGGCGTTTGTCGATGATCGCGAGATCGCAATTCAGTTGCTTGGCCAATGCACGGGCACGCACCACGCCGCCGACGTCCGGCGAAACGACCAGCAGGTTCTCGTAGTTCTGCTTGCGCAGATCGCCGAGCAGCACGGGCGTAGCGTAGATATTGTCGACCGGGATGTCGAAGAAGCCTTGAATCTGGTCGGCGTGCAGATCCATCGTAATGATCCGCTCGACACCGGCGATTTCCAGCATGTTCGCCACGATCTTCGCCGAGATGGCGACGCGCGCCGAACGCGGGCGTCGATCCTGACGGGCATAACCGAAGTAGGGGATGGCGGCGGTGATCCGGCCGGCGGATGCGCGCTTGAGCGCATCGACCATGATCATCAGTTCCATCAGATTGTCATTCGCCGGCGCGCACGTGGATTGCAGGACGAAGACATCCTTGCCACGCACGTTTTCCTGAATCTCGACCTGGATTTCACCGTCCGAGAAACGGCTAACCATTGCTTTGCCGAGGGGAATACCGAGGATTTTGACGACTTCCTGTGCAAGCGCGGGATTTGCGTTGCCAGTAAAAACCATCAGGCCGTCATGGCTGCTCATCGTGCACCTACTTCAGGCTGGGGGCGAGGGAAATGCGAGAATTTTTGGCAGGGGAGGAAGGAGTCGAACCTTCGAATGCCGGAATCAAAATCCGGTGCCTTAACCAACTTGGCGACTCCCCTACACTAACTTTGAGCCTCGCCGAACGAGGGAACGTTCGACGACGCAAAACTTATGACGCGAAAGCAAAGAGTGGATGCTGATCGAGACCTGCAGTCACTGCGCTGTTCCATTCGCTGGGCACTTTGGCTTGTGCCGCTTCTGCTTCAGCTTTACTACGGAACGCTGCAAATACACTTGCACCTGACCCAGACATCCGCGCTGGTGCGATGTTTTCAAACCATCGCAGCACTTGCGCTACTTCCGCGTATTTTCCCACGACAACCTGCTGCATGTCATTGCGGCCAAAACTTTCTGGCCAATCAGTGTTGCAGCTAAGTTCTGCAGGAAAGTCCGTAATTATGAGGGGTTTCGAATCTCTTGTCAACGCTTTTTCGGAAAAAATCGCTGCAGTCGGAACATGAACCCTCGGCGTCACAACCAGGAAATGACGCGGCGGCAATTGTACAACGTCTAAAGCCTCTCCGACACCCTGTGCGAACGCATTTTTCCCAAAAACAAAGAATGGCACGTCCGCGCCGAGTTTCAACGCTAGCGCCTGCAACTCCAGTCGCGGCAAATCGAGTTTCCAGAGACGGTTCAGCGCGAGCAGCGTGGTCGCCGCATCGGAGCTGCCACCGCCAAGGCCCGCGCCCATCGGCAGGCGTTTCTCGATTTCGATATCGACACCCTCGGGCGAGCCGGTATGCGCTTTCAGGAGCGTCGCCGCGCGCACAGTAAGGTCGTGCTCGGGCGGAACATCGGCGATTTCGGTGCTGCGCGTGATAAGGCCGTCGTCGCGCCGCTTGAAGTGCAGCGTGTCGCCCCAGTCGAGTAACTGGAAGACGGTTTGCAGTGTGTGATAGCCGTCCGGCCGGCGGCCGGTGATGTGCAGGAAGAGGTTGAGTTTCGCTGGCGCGAGGCAATCGCGCAGCGAATCGGTCGTTTCAATCATGGGTTAGGGCTACATGCGCCATCGCGACGCGGAAGAAGCGGTAAAGGTTGCGCGAACAGGCGCGATTACTGATCCAGCACGAGCTTGATGTCGAGCGGCGGTTCCGAGCGGCTCAGGTTCAGACGCTTCACGCCGGTGGCCGGTGCATCCGCATACGCCAGGTAGTCGATCGTCCAGCCGTCCTGCATGATCTGCTTCAGGCGCGAGGGCTGGTCCGGATCCTTCTCGGTCCTGGCGCGCGAAGTGGGGGCTGGCGAAGGCTGCAGCCAGTAGCGCAGTCCCTCGACCGGCAGCGCGAAGCCGAGTGCGTTCTGCATGAGTGTCGAGACGTTGTCGGCGGTGAGCGGTTGACGGTTCGGCAACTCGAGCGTGGCGGACGCCGGCGACGAGGTCACGATCGCCAATGTCTGGCCGAGCGGATTGCGCAATTGCAAGGTGACCGTATCACCCGTTTCCTGCCAGGTGAAATTGCCGTAAGCATTGCGCTGCTGGCCGTTCTGATCGTTGTACTGGATCGCGAAACGGCCCTGATACGCGCGGCTGGTCTGCGCGGTGACGGCCGTCGCCGCATTCGACGTGGACGGCCCCTGCGGCTTCACCGATGCACAACCGGCTAACGCGACAACCGCTGCCGCTACGAATCCGAGCGCCGCGCCACGCGGCGCCCGGGGAAAGGAGATCAAGCGGGAAAGACGCATCAAAGATCGTTTACCTGAAGGCGTTGCAGCGTTTTGACTAGCGTGTCGTTGTCCGGTTCGAGCTTGCGCGCGTCACGGAAGGCGGCGCGAGCCTGATCCTGCGCGCCGGTTTTCCACAGCACTTCGCCGAGGTGCGCGCCGATTTCGGCGTTCGGTTGGAGGTCGTATGCTTTGCGCAGCAGCCTGATTGCATCTGTCGTATCGCCCATCCGGTACTTGACCCAACCGACGCTGTCCATGATGAAGGCATCGTTCGGCGCCAGTGACGAGGCTTTCTCGATCAGCTTGTCGGCTTCCGGCAGGCGCTGATTACGATCGGCCAGCGAATAGCCCAGCGCGTTATACGCCTGCGGATTATCCGGCTGCGTCTGGATCAGCTTGCGCAGTTGCGCTTCCATGACATCGTAATGACCGGTCTTTTCGGCGGCCATGGCGTAGTCGTAGGTCAGATCGGGATCGTCGGGGAAGGCCGCCGTTGCTTGTTGCAGGCGTGTTTCCGCCTCCGGGTAGCGCTTCGCGTCGAACAGAATCGCCGCGTCGGTGCGGGCAATCAGCGCCTGGTCGCGCGGGTCGGGCGATTGCAGGCTGGCCAGCAGCTTGCGTGCGTCGTCAGTCTTGCCCTGCTTGGCGAGCAGTTGCGCCCGTGTGATCTGCGCCGGCATGAATTGCTGGCTCGACGGAGAAACCTTGTTCAACCAGTCCGTCGCCGCCGCTTCGTTCTTTTGTTCGAGCGACAGTTGCGCAAGATAGATATACGCCTGGCCCGGATCGGCACCCGGCGTTTTCTCGGCTTGCTGCGCGTACTGGGTCAGGTAGGTTTGCGCGTCGGTGAAATTCTTCTGCTGGATCTTGATCAGCGCGAGCGCCATCAGCGGCGTGAGGTCGGCCGCGTTGTTCTTGTGCATGATCTCGAACTGCTTTTGCGCGTCGTCCAGACGGTCGCTCGCGAGATACATCTGGGCGAGCGCGAGACGGGCGTCATGCGATTTCGGATTCTGCTGCACATACTTTTCGAGCGATGCGATGCCTTCTTTGCGCTCCTCCGGCCCCATCTGCGACAGCATCAGTGCGGCCGGCAAATAGTCGGGCTTGAGCGTGAGCGCCTGTTCGAGCGACTTGCGCGCACCCGGCGCGTCGTCGGAAAGGAGTTGCTGGCGTGCGATAGCCAGTTGCGCTTCCGGCCGGTTCAGGTCGTTTTTCAGCAGATCTTGCAGCACATGCAAACCGCCGATCCGGTTAGGACCGCGCGAGAGCAGCAACTGCAGCGCCAGAATTGCGCTGCCGCGATTGTCAGCCGGCACTTTCGCGAGTTCTCGCGCGAGGATCGGCGAGGCGTCGTCAGGCTTGCCTGACAAGACGAGCAGGGATGCGTCGAGTTGCGCGGCGCGTTCCGAATTCGGCGCATACTGCTGCCACAATTGCGCGGCGGCCAAAGCGTCCGACGGACTTTGCGCGGCCAGCGCGATTTCCGTGGCGCGTTGCGCCATGCGCGGGTCGTGCGTATCGCGGGCGAGCGCGAGGTAGGTTTGATAGGCGGGCGCCGGCTGGTCGCGTTGCAAGGCGACTTCGGCGGCGAGCACCTGGAATACGATCTGGCTGGACAGCGGCACATTCGGCAGCGACTTCTGGTCGTCCGCCGTTGCCGGGCCGAGCGGGTCCGGCAGCGTGACGGAAGTGTCATCCGAGTCGGGCGATGGATCCTGCGCGTGCGCGGGCACGGCAGCCAGTGCCCAGACGGCGAGCGCGGCGGCACCGAGCATACGGCGAGCGGACACGGCGTGCGGCACGCGGGATGCGCTAGCCGGGCGCTTCGAAAACAGCTTCACGAAGGACAAGTTCATGGAAATCCGTTCAATGTTTCGGACGATTGTAACGCGCTCGCTACAATAAGCGCACAACCACTCACGCAAGTTGCACACCAGTTAGACATGCCAGAGTTGCCAGAAGTTGAGGTTACCCGAAGGGGAATTGAACCGTATGTGTCCGGGCGCAAGGTTGAACGCGTCGATGTGCGCACGCCCGCGCTGCGTTGGCCGATTCCGGCGGACCTTGCGAAAACCTTGCGCGGCAGCGTGGTGCGCAAGGTCGAGCGGCGCGGCAAGTATCTGCTGTTCGAAATCGACGCCGGCTGGTTCATAGTGCATCTGGGCATGACCGGCACGCTGCGTGTGTTGCGTCATGTGCCGCATCCTCCGGCCGCGGCGAAACATGACCACATCGACTGGATTTTCGACGAATTCATTTTGCGCTATCGCGATCCACGCCGCTTCGGCGCGGTGCTGTGGCACCCGCGCGAAGCCGGCGACGTGCTCGAGCACCCATTGCTCGCGGGGCTCGGGGTCGAGCCGTTTTCGCCGGTTTTTTCTGGCGCGCTGATGCACCGGCTGACGCGCGGACGCAAGGTATCGGTGAAGCAGGCGTTGCTGGCGGGCGAGATCGTGGTCGGGGTGGGCAATATCTACGCATCCGAAAGCCTTTTTCGCGCCGGTATCCGGCCCGCCACCGCGGCGGGTCGCGTCTCGCTCGTGCGCTACGATTTGCTGGCGGACGCGGTGCGCGTCACGCTCGCCGCCGCGATCGAGAAGGGCGGCAGCACGCTGCGCGATTTCGTCGGCAGCGATGGCGAAAGCGGTTACTTCCAGCTCGACTATTTCGTCTATGATCGCGCGGGGCTGCCATGCCGTGTGTGTGGAACGCCGATCAAACAGATCGTGCAGGGGCAGCGCTCCACGTATTTTTGTCCCACCTGCCAGCGCTAATTTTCAATGCCATCTCGCTTACGCCCGTCTGCTCCGTCCGCTGCTCCAGCTTTTCCGCTTATGTCTGATTTTTCCGCGCGGCTGATTGCGTGGCAGCGCCAGCATGGCCGTCATGATCTGCCGTGGCAGAACACGCGTGACCCATATCGCATCTGGCTGTCGGAAATCATGCTGCAGCAGACGCAGGTGTCGACGGTGATTCCGTACTACGCAAGGTTTCTTGCGCGTTGTCCGGATGTCGCCTCGCTTGCCGCCGCGCCGGCGGACGATGTGATGGCCTTGTGGGCCGGCCTCGGTTACTACTCGCGCGCGCGCAATCTGCACCGCTGCGCGCAGGTGGTCGTCGAACAGCATGGCGGCGCGTTTCCCGCTTCTGCCGATGAACTCGCGGAATTGCCTGGCATCGGCCGCTCCACGGCAGCTGCGATTGCCTCGTTCGCGTTCGGCGCGCGGGCCACGATTCTCGACGGCAACGTGAAGCGCGTGCTGGCGCGCGTATTTGGCGTCGAAGGTTTTCCAGGCGAAAAGAAAGTCGAGAATGCGATGTGGGCGCTGGCGGAATCGCTGTTGCCGTCCAACGCATCGGAAGACGATGTCAGTGCGTACACGCAAGGTCTGATGGACCTCGGCGCAACCTTGTGCGTGCGCGGCAAGCCGGATTGTCTGCGCTGTCCGTTCGCCGTCGACTGCGTGGCCAACGTGACCGGACGTCAGCGTTTGCTGCCCACGGCACGGCCAAAGAAGGCCGTGCCGACGCGCCGCACGTGGATGCTGGTGTTACGCGACGGCAATGCGGTGATGCTGGAAAAGCGTCCGCCGTCGGGCATCTGGGGAGGCTTGTGGAGCCTGCCCGAAGCCGCCGACGAAGCCGCGCTCGCCGAACGTGCGCGTGCTTTCGGCGGCGACGGAGCAGCTTCGCCGCTCGCACCGCTCACGCATGTTTTCACGCATTTCAAGCTGGATATCGAGCCGCGGCTGGTTGAACTGGATCGCAGCGCGAGTGCATTCTCCGCGCTAGGCGACGCGGATACCGCATGGGTCCCGCTGAGCGATCTTGACTCGTTCGGCGTGCCCGCGCCGGTGCGCAAACTGCTGGACGGCTTGCAGGGCTCGTTGATCTAGGCAATCACCGTAAAACGCACGTCACATCAAAGCAGTTGATGCTGCTGCATATAGTGATGAACCACGTCGATTCGCGCGCCTGCGTCCTGCAATTCCATTAGTTTTTGTCGTGCGCGAAGGGCGATCGGCAGCACTTCCGCGAGCCGGTTCGATACCCATGACGGATCTTCGAGCCTGAACGGCTCAGCGAACGGCAGGCTATCGGGATCCCGCTCTCTAATCGTAGCGATAATCCGTTCGAGCACTTCCGCGCACGCACCGAATTTGGCTAGTTGCTCATTACCCTCGAGCGGAATGTCTTCTCCAAGCGGCTCGGCCATGCCTACGAGCAAGCCACTCGCCTCTACGCGATGCGATAGCAGGCGAAATCGTCGCGTGCCTCGTGCCCGAATCAACAGCATGCCGAACGCTTCGACATCGCACTCTTCGATTTCGGCGAGACAGCCAATTGCTTCGGGGACCGAAGGCTCTTCGGCGCGTGCCACTTCGGCGCCGCTCTTCAGCAGACATACGCCGAACGGCGTCTTGTCACGCAGACAGTCGCGCGCCATATCGAGGTAGCGCGCTTCGAAGATTTTCAGTGGCAGCAGTCCATCGGGAAACAGCACCGTATGCAGCGGAAACAGCGGCACATCGGCAAGCACAGTAGAAGAAGACATGGCGCAACGCTTCGAGTTGAGGCCGCGCGACGCGGCCGGTTAAGCCACTAACTTCGATGATTCGCCGATGGGGACCGGCGCATCGCGGTGCCGCACAATGACATTCGCCGACGTTGCGAGACGCGCGGCAAGCGTCTCCGCAATAAACACCGAGCGGTGCTGGCCGCCCGTGCAACCGATCGCGACTGTCAGGTAACTACGATTGTCATCGCGGAAATGCGGAAGCCATTTGACGAGGAATTTCTCGATGTCGTCGATCATTTCATGCACGACCGGCAGCGCGTCGAGAAAATCCATCACCGGTTTGTCGAGACCCGTGAGCGGTCGCAACTCATGATCGTAGTACGGATTCGGCAGCGTGCGTACGTCGAAAACAAAATCGGCGTCGAGCGGCACGCCACGTTTGAAACCGAAGGACTCGAACATCAGCACGAGCCCCGCATCTTCCTGTTCGATGAAGCGTTTCACCCATGCGCGCAGCACATTTGCGCGCAGATTGCTGGTGTCGATCTGATGGCCAAATTCGGCGAGGCCTGCCACGAGTTCGCGCTCGCGTTCAATTGCTTCGGCGAGCGACGTCAACAGGCCGACGTCCGCATCATGCGCGGTTGAACCGGACAGCGGATGGCGGCGGCGCGTTTCGGAGAAGCGTTGAATCAGCGACTGTGTGCTTGCGTTCAGGAAGAGCACCCGTACGTCGTGGGCGCGCGACAGATCGCGGATCATCGCGGGCATTTCGTCGAGCGAAGCGCTCGAACGCGCGTCGATGGCGACCGCGAGGCGCTCCTGGCCGTCGTCGGCGAGATAGTTGGCCAGTTGCGGCAAAAAACGCGGCGGCAGATTGTCGACGCAGTAATAGCCTGCGTCTTCTAGCGCGTTCAGGGCAACTGACTTGCCGGAGCCGGAAATACCGGTGATCAGGATTATGCGCATGGGGTCGTGAAATCCGTACAGTTCATCATAGCATCTGGTCCCCGCGCGCGTGCCGCTGTAGCCGCCATTCGCGGCCCCGGCACGGCGCCGCGGAGTGTCGCGGATTCAGATCAACTTGCCGGGAAACTGGCTGTCCGGGTCCTGCATGGCCAGACGCTGGCGATCCATGAAGTCGCGCAGCGTATCGATGCCGCGTAGTTGCAGGATCGTGTTGCGCACGGCCGCTTCGACCAGCACGGCGAGGTTGCGACCGGCCGCAACCTGAATCGTGACTTTGCTGATCGGCAAGCCGAGCACGTCGACGGTTTGGCTTTCCAGCGGCAACCGCTGGAATTCGCCGTCGGGGCGGCGCACCAGTTGCACGATCAGTTTCAGCTTCATCTTGCGGCGCACCGCGGTTTCACCGAAGATCGTCTTGATGTCGAGCAGGCCGAGGCCACGTACTTCGAGCAGGTTCTGCAGCAGCGGCGGGCAGCGTCCTTCGACAAAATCCGGGCCGAGGCGCACGAAATCCACCGCGTCGTCGGCGACGAGGCCGTGGCCGCGGCTGATCAGTTCCAGCCCGAGTTCGCTTTTGCCGAGACCGGAATCGCCGGTGAGCAGCACGCCCATGCCGAGAATGTCGAGAAACACACCGTGCAGCGTGGCACGCGGCGCGAGAATGCGCGACATGTAGAGGCGCAGGCTGTCGATCACCGCGGCGGCGGACATGGGGGTGGTGAAAAGCGGCGTGGACGAGCGCGTGCAGCGCAGCACCAGTTCAGGGGGCGCCGCGACGCCGCCTGCCACCACCAGAAACGGCGGTTCCAACGCGATCAGCTCGGCCATGTGGCGCGAGCGGTCTTCGTCGGTTTGGCGCTTGTAGTAGTCAATTTCAGCGTCGCCGAGCACCTGGATCCGGTTCGGGTGGATCAGATTCAAGTGGCCGACAAGGTCGGCGCTCGACGTGGCATTGGCGACCGATTCCGAAGAAAAGCCGCGCTCCCAGCCTTCATGCCCCGTCAGCCAGCTCAGCTTCAGCGTGGCGGCGTTGTCGTCGAAAATGCTCTGGGCGTTGATGCTGGACGTATCCATGAGTCAGTGACTCCAATGTGGGCCGCTTGCCGGGCAAAGGGGGGCGCTAATGCGGACCGTTTTCCTTGCTCAGCGTTACCCGCACGCCGGCGGGTAACCCGCTGCATGAGCAGGCGGGTAAACGGCGCGCGGACAATCGCCGATGCATCAAGGTTGCCACTGAGTGAGCAGGCGATGCAACGATTCGCGGTCTTCTTCCGTGTGCAGGCGCTCGCGGGTCTCGCGGTCGGACAGCAACTGGGCGATTTCCGAAAGGATTTCGAGGTGTTGCTGGGTGGCCTGCTCGGGCACGAGCAGGAAGATCAGCAGCGAGACCGGCTGGCCGTCGGGCGATTCGAAGGGGATGGGTTCAGCGAGCCGGACGAACGCGGCGAGCGGTTGCTTCAAGCCTTTGATCCGGCCATGCGGAATCGCGACGCCTTCGCCCAGCCCCGTCGATCCGAGGCGCTCGCGCGCAAACAGATTGTCAGTGACCGTGCTACGGGCGATGCCGTTCTGGTTCTCGAAGATCAGGCCCGCTTGCTCGAATACGCGCTTCTTGCTGGTGACCGATAGTCCGACGACGACGTTCTCGAGGGGAAGAAATTTGGCTAAACGATTCATGTTGACAGGCGAAAACGTGGCCTGGGTTCTCCTCGCTGGGGCGTTTGAGTGACGTTCCATTCGTTTGATGCTCACGGAAGACGTGCGTTGGAGTCCGAAAGCACAGGACTCCGGCAGACCGATTTCCGTATGAGCTAGCTTGACCCCGATGGTAACCGGAACATTATAGAACAGGGTAGCCACGGATGGTGCGGCGCGCCATCCATGCTTCATGGGTTTCTTTGCAGGATTGATCCGACTTGTGCCGCGGGGTGAGAAAGCGGCCCGGAAACGAAAAACCGCCCGGTTTCGGGCGGTTTGGCTGGGGTAAATAACGGCAACTGGGAAAAAGCGAAGGAATGTAAAAAAAGCCTTCTAATTTTCCTTATTGCGGCGGCACGTCCAGTAGGGGCGCCGGCTGGTACTTGATCGCGTCATGCTGATGGCCTTGCAGGCGATCCTTATGGCGTATCACTTGCCTGTCGAGCTTGTCGATCATCAGATCGATCGCAGCGTAGAGATCGCTGTCACAACTCTCGACGAAGATATCTTTACCCTTGAGATGCAGGTTGATTTCAACCTTTTGACGCTTTTCCTTTTCCTTGTGGTTGTCGACCGAGAGGACCACACTGCCGTCGATGACCTGATCGAAATGTCTTAGCACCCTATCCAGTTTGGTGATCACGTATTCGCGCAACGCAGGCGTTACTTCGAGGTGGTGTCCACTGATCTGCAGATTCATAGTGCTTCTCCAAGCTAGAGGCCGCTTGTTCCGCACGATGACGAAGGTCCGGTCGATCTGTCGGCTTGCCTGAGTCGCCCCCCCGGTGACTGACTTCTGGCAGGTCGCATCGGCCGGCCTGTCCGCCAACTGCGGAGCGGCCGGTAAATGCCCGTCGCGGGAGGCGGCGGGCTACAGAGACTTGCGCAGGTTGACTGCCGGAATCTTCAGCGCTTCGCGATACTTCGCAACGGTACGCCGTGCGACCACGAAGCCCTGTTCCGCCAGCAGTTCGGCTATGCGGCTGTCTGAAAGAGGAGATTTCGGGTTTTCCGCTCCTATCAGTTGCTTGATGAGCGCGCGAATAGCCGTTGAAGAGGCCGCGCCGCCCGTGTCAGTCGAAACGTGTGATCCGAAGAAGTACTTAAATTCAAGCGTCCCGAATGGGGTCAGCATGTATTTACCGGTTGTCACACGCGAGACAGTTGACTCGTGTAGGCCCAGCGTATCAGCAATTTCTCGCAAAACCAAGGGGCGCATGGCAATTTCGCCGTGCACAAAAAAGCTCTTTTGACGCTCGACAATAGCCTGGGCGACCCGCAGGATCGTCTCGAACCGCTGCTGGATATTCTTGATCAGCCAGCGCGCTTCCTGCAGTTGCTGGCGCAACGATCCACTGCCCGGATCGCCACGGTTATTGCGCAGAATATTCGCGTATAGATGGTTGATACGCAGCTTCGGCACCACTTCCGGATTGAGCTCCGCCTGCCATCCCTGTGCCGTTTTGCGCACCATGATGTCCGGCACCACGTAGTCGGCCTCGGCCTTGCCGTACGCAGCGCCCGGAAATGGCTCGAGCGAGCGGATCAGAATATGCGCATCGCGCAGATCGTCGTCGTTCGCCTTCAGATGCTTGCGCAGGCGCGTGAAATCGCGTGCCGCGAGCAGTTCCAGATGATGGGCGACGATGTCGAGCGCAAGTGTGCGGGTAGGCGACTGCTCGAGCCGCAGCAATTGCAGCTTGAGACATTCCGACGCGGAGCGCGCACCGACCCCAGCCGGGTCGAAGCTGTGCAGCAACGCCAGCGCGGCATTCATTTCGTCGAGATCGACTTCGAGCTCATCGGGCAGATCGGCCAGCACCTCTTCGAGCGTGGCGGCAAGATAGCCGTCGTCGTCGAGCGATTCGATCAGGAAGGTGATCAGCGCGCGGTCGCGCTGGCTTGCCTGGGTGACGCGAAGTTGCGCCATCAGGTGATCGCGCAGCGAGGTGCTCGATTCGTGGATTTGCAGCGGCGGCAGATCGTCGTCGTCCGACGCATTGCCGGAGCGGCCGTAATCGTCGAGATTCCATTGCGACGCATCGCCGTTGCCGTCGCTCGCGAGGCCGTTGTATTCGTCCACACCCTGCGGTTCGCCATTCTCGGCACGCTCGCTGCTGCTGGTGGACGAGGACGACGTATTGCCGCCCATCTGGTCGGACGGTGGCGAAGAATTGGGCGCCTGGGCGATCAGGGAACCGTCGGCCGCCACGCGCAGGGGGCTCGCGATCCAGTCGTCCTCATTCTCGAGGAGCGGATTCTGCGAGATCGCCATTGCGACTTCCTGCTGCAGTTCGAGCGTGGACAGCTGAAGCAGCCGGATGGACTGCTGCAGTTGCGGGGTCAGCGCAAGATGCTGCGATAGGCGGAGTTGGAGGCTGGCTTTCATGGCAAATTGAGATTCATTGTAGAGAGTTTGCCACGACCGCGATACATTGCGACATTCGCAATTACGCGTGCGCCCGTTTTCGCCAGCGTCGGGCGCGGGACGGCCCAGGTCAAAAATGCTGATGTGCGGATGCCGCAAAGGACCCGGCGCGGGCGCGTTCGCGCCGCCGGTAATCCCTTGGGCACCTACATGCGGAAGTGTTCGCCCAGATAGACGCGCCGCACGCTTTCGTTTTCGATGATTTCGCTCGGCGCGCCGGCGGCCAGCACACTGCCGTCGCTGATGATGTAGGCATGATCACAGATGCCGAGGGTCTCGCGCACGTTGTGGTCGGTGATCAGCACGCCGATATTACGCTGCTTCAGAAATTTGACGATCTTCTGGATTTCCAGCACCGCGATCGGATCGACGCCCGCGAACGGTTCGTCGAGCAGAATGAAGCTCGGATTGGTGGCCAGCGCGCGGGCGATTTCAACCCGCCGGCGCTCGCCGCCGGACAGCGACAGCGCCGGATTCTCACGCAGATGAGCGATCTGCAGTTCGTCGAGCAAGGCCTCGGTGCGGTTCGTGATGGTGTCCTTGCTGAGCCGCTTGCCGTTGTCTTCGTACTGCAATTCCAGCACCGCGCGGATATTTTCCTCGACGGTGAGCTTGCGGAAGACCGACGCTTCCTGCGGCAGATACGACAAGCCCAGCGACGCGCGCTTGTGAATCGGCAGCAGGCTGATCGATTTGCCGTCCAGATCGATCTCACCCGCATCGAGCGGCACGAGGCCGACGATCATATAGAACGAGGTGGTCTTGCCGGCGCCATTGGGGCCGAGCAGGCCGACTACTTCGCCGCTTTTCACGTCGAGCGAGACGTCCTTGACGACGGTACGCGAGCCGTAACGCTTCTTCAGGTTGCGGACCACCAGCGAACTGCTGGTGCCGGCCGGTTTGCGATTAGGGAGGGAGGCGGAGGAGCTCACTGGTTCGGTGCTCCCTGGATCGTGGTGGACGGCGCGAGCGTGGCCGACGCGCCGTTCAGCGGCGCGGGGCCGCCATTGCGCGGCGACAGCATCGCCCGCACGCGGCCAGTCGGATTGCCTGGGCCCGCGACGTCTTTACCCGCCTTCGCGGTATAGAAGTCGTTCTGGCCGTCATAGGTGATGACGCTGCCATGCACCTGGTCCATCACCGTCGAAAGACCTTGCAGGCGTTTCACGGTGGCGTTGGTGGTGAGCGTGGTCAGATCCTGTTTGCCGTCGTAGTCGATACGAACGGCCGTGCCTTCGATGTATTCATCGAGGCCTTCGCGTTTCTGGCGGAAATACGACAGATTGCCGCCGCTCGACGTGCCGGTGGCGTACTGGTAGCCCTGCGGGTCTTGCGTCACTTCGACCCGGTCGGCCTTGATCACGATCGTGCCTTTGGTGGCGACCACGTGGCCGGTGAAGATGTTGACCTGTTTGAGGTCGTCGTAAGTCATGTTGTCCGCTTCGACATTCAGCGGCTTGTCCTTGTCGGCGCGGTCGGCGTGCGCCAGCGGCGCGAAACCGGCGAGCGGCAACGCGACGAGCAGCGCAGCGAGTCCGGCGCGGCACGCGGACAGGGTACGCGCGCGGCCGGTGTCAAAACGGGGGAACGATTCGTTCATGCAGTCACGCCTGGAATGGATTACCCGGGTTGCTTGGGCGAGCTGGCGGAGCCTTCGGACGCGGCAATCGCGCCCTTCACATTGCCGAACAGCTGCATCACCCGGGTGACGTTGTTGTAATTCATGCCGCTGGCAGTCATCACCGACATGCCGCGCTGAAGTTTAACCGGCTTTTCGGTCTCGATCACATCGTCGTTGACCAGCACCCTAAAATGCTGCGAATCTGCTTGCATCTGCGGATCGCCGTTGCCGGCGGCCCGTACGATGCGGGCGTTGTCGTACAGATTGACGATCGAGGCGTCGCCGTTCACCGTGCCGGTGTCGCCGGTCGCGGTGACGATCGGCTTGCCGGGCTGGAACGCGCGCATGGCCGGCTTGACCAGATCGCTCAACTCGTCATCCTCGTAATGGACCAGGGACTGGGCGGTCAGCCGGTATTGCGTCGAGCCCGACTGGTCGAGTTCGGACACCGAGAAGTTGTCCGCGAAGTAGTCGGGCGTGTGCTCCTTGGGGCGCACCAGGCTTTCGTTCGGCCGCGGCAGCGTGGCTTGCAGCAGCCACCACGTAATGCCGGCGAGCGCCGCCATTGCGACGAGCGGGATCAGCGAGGTCCAGCGAAACTGATTCATCCGACGAGGCCCCGCTGCTCACCGCTACAGGCCGCCGCGAGCAGCGCTTCATATTTGTGCTGCGCGCGCAGCAGGGTGTCGCAGACTTCACGCGCCGCCCCATGGCCGCCGCGTGCCTCGCTGACCCAATGGGCGCGGGCAATCACTTCAGGATGCGAATTGGCCGGCGCCGCGGCGAAACCGACCTTCAGCATCACGCCCAGGTCGACCCAGTCGTCGCCCATATAGCCGCATTGTTCCGCCGTCATGCCGGTTTGCTTGAGCAGGTCGGCGAACGCCTGGGGTTTGTCCTGCACGCCCTGATAGACGTGGGTGATATTCATTTCCTTTACCCGCGCCGCGACGATGCCCGACTTGCGCCCGGTGATGATCGCCGTTTCGATGCCTGCCTCGCGCAGCAGCTTCATGCCGTGGCCGTCCATCGAGTTGAACGCCTTCATCGTGTCGCCTTCCGCTGTAAACAACAGGCCGCCGTCGGTCAGCACGCCGTCGACGTCGAAAATCATCAGCTTGACGCGGCTCGCGCGTTCAGTGGCGGTAAGGGGGGCGACGGGCATCAGATCACCTTCTTCGAGAACAGGTCGTGCATGTTGAGTGCGCCGATCAGCTTGCCTGCTTCGTCGACGACCAGCATCTGATTGATGCGATGGCGCTCCATCAGTTCCACGGCTTCCACGGCAAGTTGATCCGGACCGATGGTGCGCGGGCCGGCGGTCATTACCGAGGCAATCGACAGTTCGCGGAAATCGCCGTCGCGTTCGAGCACGCGGCGCAGGTCGCCGTCGGTGAAGATGCCGGTCACGCGCTCGTCGCGATCGACGATCGCGGTCATGCCCATGCGCTTGGCGGTCAACTGGAACAGCGCGTCGCGCACGGTGGCGTCGGGCGTCACCTTCGGTACCTGTTCGCCGGTGCGCATCACGTCGCGCACATAAGTGAGCAGGCGGCGGCCGAGCGCGCCGCCCGGATGCGAGCGGGCGAAGTCGTCGCGGCCGAAGCCGCGCGCGTCCAGCACCGCGACCGCAAGCGCATCGCCGAGCGCGAGCGCGGCGGTGGTGCTGGCAGTGGGCGCGAGATTCATCGGACAGGCTTCTTTTGACACGCCAGAATTCAGATGCACGTCCGCCAGTTGTGCGAGACTCGATGAAGGGCGCCCCGTCATCGCGATCAGCTTGGCGCCGAGCCGCTTGATGAGCGGCAGGATCGCCACGAGTTCTTCAGTTTCACCGGAATTGGACAGCGCGAGGAAGACGTCGTCTGCCGTCACCATGCCGAGGTCGCCATGGCTTGCTTCCGCCGGGTGAACGAAGAACGCCGGTGTGCCGGTGCTAGCGAGCGTGGCCGCGAGCTTGCGGGCCACGTGGCCGGATTTGCCGATGCCGGAAACGACGACGCGCCCACGGCAACCCAGGATGAAGTCGACCGCCCCGACGAAGCCATCGTCGAGTTGATCGCAAAGCGCGCGCACGGCGTCCGCTTCGATGTCGAGCACGTCGCGAGCGAGCGCAAGTGCCCGGTCGCCATTGATTTTCGCTATCATTCGCGGAGTATAGCAAAGGCGCTTGTTCGCCGCGCCGGGCCTGCTGTCCCAAGCCACTGCCTTTATCGCTGTTTTTAACGGCCCCACAACCTTGTCGCACGGCGTTTTGCGTGCGCGGTTCCGCTGACGAACGAGGACGCTTTACCGATGCGTTTTTGCCGATGATTTCCCCGCTCGAGATGACGCTGTTCCTGCTGCTTGCATCGGTAGCGGGCGTGGTGATCTTTCGCTTTCTGAATCTTCCGCCGATGCTCGGCTATCTGACGGTCGGCATCGTCGTCGGGCCGCATGCGTTCGGCCTGGTTCCTGATTCGGTGGGCGCGCAGAACCTGGCCGAGTTCGGCGTCGTGTTTCTGATGTTCTCCATCGGGCTGGAGTTTTCGCTGTCCAAGCTGCGCTCCATGCGCCGGCTCGTATTCGGCCTCGGCCTGTTGCAGGTGATCGGCACGATTGCCGTGGCGGTCACGCTCGGTTTCGTGCTGGAGCGCTGGGTGCATATCACGTGGCAGGCGAGCGTGGCGCTGGGCGGCGCACTGGCGATGTCGTCGACTGCGATCGTGAGCAAGATGCTGGCCGAGCGGCTCGAAATCGAAACGGAGCATGGCCGCAATATCTTCGGTGTGCTGCTGTTCCAGGATCTGGCGGTGGTGCCGCTGTTGATCGTCATTGCGGCGCTGGGCGGCGATTCGAAAGATCTCGCCAGCGCGCTCGGGGTGGCGGCCATCAAGATCGTCGTGGCGTTGGCCTTGCTGCTGATCGTGGGGCAGCGCTTCATGACGCGCTGGTTCAACGTGGTGGCGCGGCGCCGTTCGCAGGAACTATTCATTCTTAATCTGCTGCTGGTCACGCTCGGCGCGGCATTCATCACGGACAAATTCGGCTTGTCGCTCGCGCTCGGCGCGTTCATCGCCGGCATGTTGATCGCCGAAACGCCGTACCGGCATCAGGTGGAAGAAGACATCAAGCCGTTTCGCGACGTGTTGCTCGGCCTCTTTTTCATCACGACCGGCATGCTCCTGAATCCGCGCGTGATCTGGGACCATCCGTTCATCGTGCTCGGCTTTCTGGTCGGCCCGATTCTGCTGAAGGCGGTGATGGTGACCGGGCTTTCGCGCCTGTTCGGCGCGTCGCCGGGCGTCGCGATGCGCACCGGTATTGGCCTCGCGCAGGCCGGCGAGTTCGGTTTCGTGCTGCTGAACCTGATTCTCGACAAGCACCTCGTCGACGCGACCCTGTTGCAGGCGATCCTCGCCGCGATGCTGCTCTCGATGCTGGCCGCTCCGTTCCTGATCCAGAACGCGGATCGAATCGTGCTGCGGCTGTCGTCGACTGAATGGATGATGCAGTCCCTGCAGATGACGCGTATCGCGACGCAGAGCCTGAAGCAAAGCGGGCACGTGATCATCTGCGGTTACGGCCGGGCCGGGCAGAATCTGGCGCGCATGCTGGAGCACGAGGGGCTGTCGTACGTCGCGTTGGACCTGGACCCCGATCGCGTGCAGGCGGCCGCGGCGGCGGGTGAGTCGGTGGTGTTCGGCGATGCGGGGCGGCGCGAATCGCTGCTTGCGGCCGGTATCCATCGCGCCGCGGCGATCGCGATTACCTACGCGAACACGCCGTCGGCCCTGCGCGTGCTACACAATATTCACGAGCTGGAACCCACGCTGCCGGTGATCGTTCGTACCGTCGACGATGCCGATCTGGAAAAGCTGCTGGCCGCCGGCGCGACCGAGGTGATTCCCGAAATCGTCGAGGGCAGCCTGATGCTGGCTTCGCATACGCTGGTGCTAATGGGTGTGCCGATGCGGCGCGTGGTGCGGCGGGTCGAGGAAATGCGTGACGAGCGCTATGCGCTGTTGCGCGGCTATTTCCACGGCGCGGACGACGTTGAAGACGACGACGGCCACGAACAGGTGCGGCTACAATCGGTGCCGGTCGACGAAAACTCGGACGCCGTGGGCCGCACGCTGGCGGAACTGGGCCTGTTCGATCTGGGCGTCGAGGTGACGGCAATCCGGCGGCACGGCATTCGCGGCGTCGAGCCGGACCCGTCCACCAAGCTGCGCGCGAGCGACATTGTGGTGCTGCGCGGTCTGCCCGAACGGCTGGCCGAAGCCGAAGAGCGGCTTTCGAAGCATCGCCGGGCGGGCGCGGCCGCAGCCTAGCGCGTAAGGTCGGCGTGGCATGATCTCGCCGAGTGGCGTTGCGTGTGTTGCATGGGCAGCCATGCCTGCGCCGGCCGCACCTGAATTGGCATTTCATCGGACCTGTCGAGGTCCATCCGGAGACATCATGTCCAACGCGCTCGCGAGCGCGCCGCTCGATGCGGCCGACTACATCAAAAGCCACATCCGCACGGTGTCCGACTGGCCGCAGCCGGGCGTGCAGTTTCGCGACATCACGCCGCTCCTGCAGGAGCCGAAGTCGCTACGCGTGCTGATCGATCTATTCGTTCAGCGCTATATCGACTCGAAGCTCGACTACGTCGCCGGGCTGGATGCGCGTGGCTTCATCATCGGGCCGATTCTGGCTTACGAACTGAACCTCGGCTTCATTCCGATCCGCAAGCAAGGCAAGCTGCCCTACAAGCGGGTCGCGCAGTCGTATGAGCTCGAATACGGCACCGCGACCGTCGAGATTCACGAGGACGCCTGCAAGCCGGGCGACCGTGTCGTGATCGTCGACGATCTGATCGCCACCGGCGGCACCATGATGGCGGGCAAGATTCTGCTCGAGCGACTGGGCGCGGTGGTGGTGGAAGGTGCGGCGATTATCGATCTGCCTGAACTGGGCGGCTCGGCCCTGCTGCGCAACGGCGGGCTGCCGCTTTATACCGTGACTGAATTCAGCGGCCATTGAGCGCTGCATGCGAACTTCTTCCCGCACATAAAGAAGGTAAGAAATATGCCCAACTTCCTGTTGTTCCTCGCTACTTCGATCGCTATTACGATGGCGCCCGGTCCGGACAATCTGCAAGTGCTCGCGCGCGGCATCTCGCAGGGGCGTGCGGCTGGCCTCGTCGCCGCGCTCGGCTTTGCGGCCGGTATCACATTCCACACCACGCTCGCCGCGCTTGGCGTGGCCGCGCTGCTGCGCTCGTCGCCGGTTGCGTTCGAAGTGATCAAGCTGGCGGGCGCCGCGTACCTGATCTGGATCGGCATCAAGGCGCTGCGCAGCCAGGGTCTCGCCACCGCGCATGAACGCGCGCCGCAACCGTTGATGGCGGTGTTCCGTCAGAGCGTGCTCGGCAATCTGCTGAACCCGAAGGTGACGCTGTTTTTCGTCGTGTTCCTGCCGCAGTTCGTGCAGCCGCACGGCACGCAAAGCGTCACGGTGCAGATGCTTGAACTCGGCGTGCTGTTCATGTTGCAGACCGTGGTGGTGTTTTCGCTGTTCGGCGTGTGCGCGGGGATGATCGGCGGCTGGCTGAAGCGTCGGCCACGCGTGGGTGTGTGGCTCGATCGGCTTGCGGGTGCGACTTTCATCGCGATTGGGATTCGTGTCGCGTTGCGTGATTGATGTGAGTGAGGTCGCTGAAGTGGCTGAATGAATGGCTGAATAAGCGGCCGGGCGAACGCCGGCAACCGGGCGCGCCAGAAGAACAGTTTGGAGTTTTGAATGACTTTGCCTTGCATCTCCGCCGCGCGCCGCTTCGACGCCCGCGCGCATTTGCCGTTCTGGATCGACGCCGAACAGGTCGGCTGGATCCGCTCGACCGATGTGCCTTTGCTCGCGCGCTGGCCCGATGTGTTTGAAATCGACAGCAGGCGCGTGGTGCTCGCATCGGCGTTCAACACCGTCGATCTGCGCAGCGCGGCGCTCGGCTCCGTGATCGGCGCGCTTGCCGCCGACGGCCGTATTCCCGGCTGGCGCAACGAGACCTACGCGATCCGCAATGCATTCGATGCGCCGCCGCTTGCGTACATCGAGCGCGCGGCGTCGCGCTTTTTTGGCGTGATGACCTACGCGGTGCATCTGAACGGCGTCGTAGAATACGCGGATGGCGCCCCGCGGACGGCCGCCCCGCAATTGTGGATCGCGCGCCGCAGCGACACCAAGGCAACCGACCCGGGCATGCTCGACAATGTCGTGGCGGGCGGGATCGGCTGGGGCTTCGGCGTCGAGGCGACCATCGTCAAGGAGTGCTGGGAAGAAGCCGGCATTCCCGAGGAGATCGCCGCGCGTGCCACGGCCGGCCGCACTGCGCACGTGCTGCAATCGTTGCCGGAAGGCACGCAGGCCGAGCAGATTTTCATCTACGACCTCGCGCTGCCGGCCGACTTCGCGCCGCGCAACCAGGACGGGGAAGTGGGCGAACATAGGCTCGCGCGCATTGACGAAGTAGCGGCCTGGATCGAGGAAGGCGCGATGACTGTGGATGCGAGTCTCGCCACGCTGGACTGCTTGCTGCGCCGCCGCTGGATCGATGAGGACGCCTGTCAGGGTATCGAGACATTGTTCGCGCCGCCGGCATTTGTGTAGCGTTAAGCGCGGCTCGGGCGCCGGTGTGACGAACTGGCTGCGTCACGCCCCGGCTGCACTTTGCATCGAGTAGAACACACCGAACACATCACGCACTGAAGAAGGGAGTCACCCAGGTCATGTCGACCGATCACAGCTTTATCCTCAAACTGTCGTGCGCCGACCGGCCCGGCATCGTCCACGCGGTTTCGGGCTTTCTGTTCGAGCGTGGCAGCAATATTCTCGACTCCGCGCAGTTCGGCGACGGCCGTACCGGCGAGTTCTTCATGCGCGTGCATTTCCAGCAGGTGGGCGGCGATCCGGGTCTGGACGCGTTGCGTACGTCGTTCTCAACGCTGGCTGAGCAGTTCGGCATGCGTTGGGAGCTGCACGATGCGTCGGTTAAGCCGCGCGTCGTCATCATGGTGTCGAAGATCGGCCATTGCCTGAACGATCTGTTGTTCCGCTATCGCACCGGTCAATTGGGTATCGAGATTCCGGCAATTATCTCGAACCACAAGGAGTTTTATCAGCTCGCGGCCAGTTACGATATTCCGTTCCATCACTTCCCGCTGCTGGGCGGCACGCCGGACGCGAAGCTTGCGCAGGAAGCGCGCGTGCTCGAAGTGATCAACGAGCATCAGGCCGATCTGGTGGTGCTCGCGCGCTACATGCAGATTCTGTCGCCGCAACTGTGTGAATCCCTCGCCGGCCGCGCGATCAACATTCACCATTCATTCCTGCCGAGCTTCAAGGGTGCGAAGCCGTATTACCAGGCGTTCGACCGCGGCGTGAAGCTGATCGGCGCAACCGCGCACTACGTGACGACGGATCTCGACGAAGGTCCGATCATCGAGCAGGAAGTGGAGCGGGTCGATCACAGCATGACGCCGGAGCAACTGACGGCGATCGGCCGTGACGTCGAATGCGTGACGCTCGCGCGCGCGGTGAAGTGGCACGTCGAGCATCGTGTCGTGTTGAACGGCAGCAAGACGGTGGTGTTTCGCTAACAGCGGATCAGGAGCGCATCGCGGTCCCGCCCGCGTTCTGCGCGCCCTGTGCGAGCCGTGCGTTTTGTGCCGAACGGCGGCGCGCATTCAGTTTCTTCAGCCAGATCAGCAGTCCCGTTGCGCTCAGCACGGCGACTGCAATCCCCATCGCGCTAATCACAATCCGCCCGCCGAGACCGAGGATGCGTCCCGAGTGCAGCGGGAATTGCACCTGCATGAAGATGTCGCCGGCAGTGCCCTTGCCGGGAATCTGCGCGCCTAGCGGTTTGCCAGTGGCCGCGTCCCAATACATCCACGGATTGCCGAGGCCGAGATCGCCGTGGTCGTTGCCCGGTGCGTAGAAGCCGACGCCGTACGCGTGCAGGAGTTCCGCGTAGTAGACGCCACCCGGCGGCACAGTCAGGTTCTGTGCTTTGCCGGCTTGCTCGGCCAGCCGCACGATGCGCTCCCGGCTCAGGACCTGATCGCCGGGTTGAGGTTTGCGCAGGATCTCGGGGTTGTTGATCGGATCGGGCGTGAGCGTCGAGAACATCGACACGACGGGCCGAACGACCGGTGCCGACAGATTCATCGACACGGACGTCAACGCGACGATTACCAGCAGGCCCCAGATCCACACGCCGCCCGAGCGGTGCAGATCGAAGGTGAGCGCATAGCTGCCGCGCCCGAAGCGAAACGCGAACGACTTGCGCCATGCCTTGAAGCTCGGAAACGACAGCCATAGCGCTATCACGCTATCGAACAGCCACACGATCCCGACAATGCCCATTAGCCACGTGCCGGTATCGATACCGCGGGTGAACGGCAAGTGCAGCGTGTAGTGCAGCTTGTAGATGAACGGAATCAGATTGAGCGGCGCGAGCGAAACGGCGCCCCATTCACGGCGACCTTGTATGGCGCCGGTGGCGGGGTCGACGGCGATCTGATTGAAGTCGAGCGGGTAGGGCTGATGCGTGGCAGGGTTGGTGCGCGGCAGCACCATCATTTGCAATGTGTGGCCAGGCTCGGCGGTGAGTGGCAGATAGGTCACCTGCAGACGCGGATCAGCCGCTTCGACGCGACGTGCCAACTCGAGCCCGGACAGCGCCGGGCCGACGGCGCGCGCCTTGAAGAAGGACGGGTTCAGCGCCGCATCGAGTTCGTGATCCCACGCGATGATCGCGCCAGTCAGGCCGGCAATGAACAGAAACAGCGCAATGGCGATACCGAACCAGCGGTGCAGGCGGACGAGTTGCCGCCTCATGGCTGAGTCGGAGAAAAGCGGCGGGGAGCCTGAAGGAATATCACAGCAAAGGCGTAGTGCAAATGGGAATTGTTCTCATCTTATGGAATCGTGCCGCCGACTGCAAGTTTCTCGTAAGTGCGTCGCGGCGATGCCAAGGCAACGCGTTCGCTCACACCGTGTGAACCGCTTTCCGGCATGGCTTTCAGGCCAAATCGACATCGTATATGCGACAAAATGTCGCATACAAAAGCTTACATTTAGCATAATTTTTCGGCATCATCGCGGCCATTATTGAATGGGAATGATTCTCATTTGAATGATTTTCTTAGAAAAATCGGAATTAGCGATGAGCGTAAAGAACGGGGTAAAGCAGCCGACGAAACGGTTGATGGTGCGGCCATTGCACGTGGCGGCGTGTCTGGCATTTGCGGCGAGTCATGGGGCGTGGGCGCAACAGGCGTCCGTCACCCAGGCGACGCCGGACGCAAGCGAAAAAGCGCTGCCGACTGTCAAAGTCACAGCGACGCAAGATACGGCGCAGCACCTGAAAGAAGACGTGAGCAGTGGGGCGCTCGGCGCGCGCTCGCAACTCGACACGCCGTTCTCCACCACCGTGGTCATCAGCGAAGAATTGCAGGATCGCCAGCCGTCCAAACTCGGCGATGTTTTCGCCACCGACGCATCCGTAACCGACAACGGCAACGCTTACAACGCATGGGCCACCTATGTGACGGTGCGCGGCATGCAACTCGATTGGCAGTCGGGCTTCAAGATCGATGGTCTGCCCTTCAACAGCTACGGCATCACCATGCCGTACGAGCAACTCGAGAAAGTAGAGCTGCTGAAGGGATTGACCGGCTTCATGTATGGTTTCGGCGCACCGGGTGGCGTGGTCAACTACGTGACGAAGAAACCGCCGGTTTCGACCGCACCGGTACGCAGCATCGACATTGGCTATCAAACGGCCGGCGTGTGGAGCGAACACGCCGATCTCGGCGGCCGCGTCGGCCCGAACGGCGTGTTCGGTTACCGGCTGAATGCGACGCACGAAGAAGGCAAGACCTACAACGAAGGTAATGTGCGGCGCGATTCCGTGTCGCTGGCACTCGATGCCCGTATCACCCGCGACCTCAAGGCGAGCTTCGGCGCGCTGTATCAGGAACGTCATTCGAGCGGCATTACCGGGGCGATCTCGACGGCGCAATATCCGGGCACGAGCTTGCCGCGCACGTTGAGCGGCGGCACGGGCGACCTCTCCGGTCCCGACCAGCATCTGAACACGAATGTGCAGCTCTACACCGCCGGCGTGCAGTACAACCTGAGCGCGGACTGGACGCTCAATGCGACCTACAGCTACAGCAAAAGCTCGCGTGATCGCAACGAGAGCACGTACTACCTGCTGAACAGCGCGGGCGATTACACGGATAGCCGTTTCGCCGGCAAGGAAGGGCATCAGCTGAGCTTGTGGCAGGTGTCGGCGGAGGGCAGCGTCAAGACCGGGCCGTTCCAGCATCAACTCGTATTCGGCGCGGCTTATCAGCGGCAAACCAACGACTACGGCGCGAACAGTTTCTTCGGCCAGCTCGGCACGGGCAACCTCTATCAGCCGAACACCAATACCTTCGACAGCGCACCGAATTACTACACGTATCGCAACAGCGACATCACGCAGAAGGCTTTGTTCGCGAGCGATACGATCCAGCTGACCCAGCGCTGGTCGGTGCTGGGCGGCGTGCGTTATACGAACTACGAACAACACGGCTATTCGACTACCGGCGCAACCACGTCGAGCTACAGCCAGAACGGCGTCGTGACGCCGACCGTCGCGCTGATGTTCAAACTCGCGCCGAACACCACGCTGTACACCAGCTACGTCGAATCGCTGGAAGCGGGCAGCATCGTGGGCGATACCTACGCGAACCGCGGGGTGCAGCTCAAGCCGTTCCGCAGCAAGCAGTACGAAGTCGGGATCAAGAGCGAGCATGCGCGCTGGAGCGCGACGGCCGCGCTGTTCCGGATCGAACGCGGCTCGGAATACGCAAACAGTGCGAACGTCTTCACGCAGGACGGTCAATCGATCTTTCAGGGCGTGGAGTTCGGTGGCGACGTGCGTCTGGGCTCGAGCTGGAATGTCGGCGGCGATCTCATGTGGATCAACACGAAGTACGAAAAAGGCGCGGCAAATAACGGCAATCGCGTGGCCGGCGCGCCGCAGTTCGTCGTGGCGGGTCATGCGGCTTATTCGGTGCCGTATGTGCCGGGCTTGCGCATCGGCGCCGATGCAAAATTCACCGGCAATACCAACGTGCGTCCAAGCGCCAGTCTCAATGCGCCGGGCTACCTGCTGGTCGACCTCGGTGCGAGCTATGCCACGCGTATCGGTGGCTATGACGTGACGTTCCGTGCGTCGGTCGACAATCTGCTCAATCGCCGCTACTGGCAATATCAGTATGCGGACTACGTGACGCCGGGCGATCCGCGCACGCTGTCATTGAACGCGCGCCTCGACTTCTGAGCGTAAAAAAAGCGGCCCGCAGGGGGCCGCTTTTTTGTTTGCTGCTGCCTGCTCACACCAGCCGCAGATAAATCAATTCCCGCTTGATATACGCATAGAAGATCGGCGCCGCGACCACACCGGGGAGGCCGAACGCGGCTTCCATCACGAGCATCGCGATCAGCAATTCCCACGCGCGCGCCTCGATCTGACCGCCGACGATGCGCGCATTCAGGAAGTATTCCAGCTTGTGGATCACGATCAGGAATATCAGCGACATGATCGCCGCCGGAAAGCTCACCGAGAGCGCCACCGCGACAATGATCGTGTTCGAGATCAGATTGCCGATCACCGGCAGCAAGCCGGCGATAAACGTCACCAGCACCAGCGTCTTGGAGAGCGGCAAGGTGTCGTGAAAGATCGGCAGGATCACCAGCAGGAAGATGCCGGTGAAGACCGCATTGATCGCGGAAATCTTGACCTGAGCGAAGACGATGCGGCGGAAGGCGTCGGCGAAACGGGCCACGCGCGTGACGAACGCGGTGGAAAGCGGCAGCCGGTGCATATGCTTCTGCGCCCCGACCGCGATGATCGCACCGATGATCATGCCGATCAGAATATGCGTGAACGCGCGCGCCGCGGTCTTGCCGCTTTGCTGCAGCATGTTCGCGTGCGTCTGCATCAACTCGGTCGCCTTGGCCTTCATCTGCTCGGTGTCGACCGGCAGATAGTTGGCGATAAATTGCGGAATCCGGCCGCGCGCCTCGTCGATCAATTGCATCGCCTGGTCGAGCAGTTTCTGCACACTCGGCACGTCGTTCTCGAAGTGCTCGATGATGCCCAGCGTCAGCCCTGTCAGTGCGCCGACTATCACGGCCGAGAGAATCACCACCGCGAGCCAGCGTGCGCGCTGGCTCGACATATGCCGCTCGATGCGCGGCGCAATGGTGTGCACGAGTTGATACACGAGCAGCCCGGCCAGCAAGGCGCCGAGCAGCCGCAGTTCGATGACCGCCCACATTCCGATCAGCATCAGCACGTAACTGCCGATTTCGACCGCCGACAGCTTCGGCAGGCTCATGTCGCTAGTCAGCCTGACCGGGCGTGGGCGTAGGTCCTGCACTTCCCCGTCGTCGCGCGCCTGATTCCGCTTGGCCATGGCTTATTCCGTCTCCAACCCGTGTTGTGCTGCGTTACTTTCTGCTGGCAGTGCGTTTCAATAGCGGCGCCAGATACCTGCCGGTAAAACTTGCCTTCGACTTGGCGACCTGCTCCGGCGTGCCTTGCGCAATGATCTGGCCGCCGCCGGCCCCGCCCTCGGGGCCGAGATCGATGACCCAATCGGCGGTCTTTATTACATCGAGATTATGCTCGATGATCACGACGGTATTACCCTGGTCTCGCAAACGATGAATGACTTCCAGCAGCAAGGCGATGTCGTGAAAGTGCAGACCGGTGGTCGGCTCGTCCAGGATGTATAGCGTGCGACCGGTATCCCGCTTGCTCAGTTCCAAAGATAGTTTGACGCGCTGCGCCTCGCCGCCCGACAGCGTGGTGGCCGACTGGCCCAGCCGGATATAGCCCAAACCCACGTCCAGCAAGGTTTTCAGCTTGCGCGCGACGACCGGGACCGGCTTGAAGAACTCGTAGGCGTTCTCCACCGTCATGTCGAGCACTTCGCTGATGTTCTTGCCTTTGTACTGCACATCGAGCGTTTCGCGGTTGTAGCGCTTGCCGTGGCAGACGTCGCAGGGAACGTAGACGTCCGGCAGAAAGTGCATTTCCACCTTCAGCACGCCGTCGCCCTGGCAGGATTCGCAGCGGCCGCCCTTCACGTTGAACGAGAAGCGGCCCGCTTCGTAGCCGCGTTCCTTCGCTGCCGGCACGCCCGCGAACAGTTCGCGGATCGGTGTGAACAGACCCGTGTAGGTGGCCGGATTCGAGCGCGGTGTGCGGCCGATCGGCGACTGGTCGACGTTGATGACCTTGTCGAAATGCTCCAGGCCTTCGATCGATTCGTACGGTGCCGGCTCGGTAGACGAGCCGTACAGGTGATGCGCGACCGCGTGGTACAGCGTGTCGTTGATCAGCGTGGACTTGCCCGAGCCGGACACGCCGGTCACGCAAGTCAGGAGGCCCACCGGCAGATCGAGCGAGACGTGCTGCAAATTGTTGCCGTACGCCTCGACGATGCGCAGACGCCGTTCGTCCGGTTCCTTGCGCTCGTCCGGGAATTCGATGCAGCGGGCGCCGGACATGTACTGCCCGGTCATCGACGCCGCGTTCGCCTGCACCTGCTTCGGCGTGCCCTCGGCGATCACCATGCCGCCGTGCTCGCCCGCGCCGGGGCCCATGTCGACCACGTAGTCGGCCATGCGGATCATGTCTTCATCGTGTTCGACGACGATCACCGAGTTGCCCAGGTCGCGCAGATGCTTGAGCGTGGCGATCAGCCGGTCGTTGTCGCGCTGATGCAGACCGATCGACGGCTCGTCCAGCACGTACATCACGCCGGTCAAGCCGGAGCCGATCTGCGAGGCGAGGCGAATGCGCTGCGCTTCGCCACCCGAGAGCGTTTCCGCGCTGCGTTCGAGCGACAGGTAATCGAGCCCGACGTTATTCAGGAACATCAGCCGTGCGACGATTTCCTTGACTACCTTGTCGGCGATTTCGCGCTTCGAGCCTTCGAGCCGCAACGTCTGGAAATAGCCGAGCGCGTCGCGCAGCGGCCAGCCGCTGATTTCGAAGATGCCGCGCGCGTCGCCGTCCGAGCCGATCCGCACGAAACGGGCTTCCCGGCGCAGCCGCGTGCCGGCGCAGGCCGGGCAGGGCTGGTTGTTCTGATACTTCGCCAGTTCCTCGCGCACCGCGACCGAATCGGTCTCGCGGTAGCGCCGCTCCAGATTCGGGATGATCCCTTCGAACACATGCTCGCGCACGGAAGTGCGGCCGCGCTCGTTGATGTACGAGAACGGAATTTCCTGCTTGCCCGAACCGAACAGCAGAATCTTGCGGACCTTCTCCGGCAGGTCTTCGACGGCCGTGTCGATGTCGAACTCGTAGAACGCCGCGAGACTTTGCAGCATCTGGAAGTAAAACTGATTGCGCCGGTCCCAGCCCTTCACCGCGCCTGCCGCCAGCGACAGCGACGGATGCGCGACTACCCGCTTCGGATCGAAGAAGGTGATCTGGCCGAGGCCGTCGCACTCCGGGCAGGCGCCCATCGGGTTGTTGAACGAGAAGAGGCGCGGCTCCAGTTCCTGCAGCGAATACGAGCAGATCGGGCAGGCGAACTTCGAGCTGAACAGATGCTCCTTGTCCGTGTCCATTTCCAGCGCGATGGCCCGGCCGTCGGCGAGGCGCAGCGCCGTTTCGAACGATTCGGCGAGGCGCTGCTTCATGTCGCCGCGCACTTTCAGACGGTCAACGACGACGTCGATCGTATGCTTGTCGTTCTTTTTCAGCTTCGGCAGCGAGTCGACTTCATAGATTTTCGCGACGCCTTCATTGGCGGTGCCGCCGCCCGAGCGCACGCGAAAACGGATGAAGCCCTGCGCCTGCATCTCCTCGAACAGTTCGACGTGCTCGCCTTTGCGGTTCGCTACCACCGGCGCGAGAATCATCAGCCTGGTCTCTTCCGGCAGGGCGAGCGCCGCGTCGACCATCTGCGAGACGCTTTGCGCTTCCAGCGGAATTTCATGGTCCGGACAGTACGGCGTGCCGACCCGGGCGAACAGCAGCCGCAGATAGTCGTGAATTTCGGTGACGGTGCCGACCGTGGAGCGCGGATTGTGCGAGGTCGCTTTCTGCTCGATCGAGATGGCCGGCGACAGGCCTTCGATCAGATCGACGTCCGGCTTCTCCATCAATTGCAGGAACTGCCGGGCGTAAGCCGAAAGACTTTCGACGTAACGCCGCTGTCCTTCCGCATAGAGCGTGTCGAACGCGAGCGACGATTTACCCGAGCCGGACAGGCCCGTAATCACGACAAGCTTGTGACGTGGGAGGTCGAGATTGACGTTCTTCAGGTTGTGGGTGCGAGCCCCACGGATACGGATTTGTTCCACGCGTTATTCCAAGACTTGGCCCGTGACCCGGCGGAAAGAGGAGGAGGCTAAACCTGCTACTATAACGACTTTTCAAGACCGCCGTTACGGCTTCCTGACAGCCCGAAGAAGGCATGAGGCAAGCTGTAAGGCAGCGGTCCAGCGCCGCGGAGAAGAGGTCTAACTGGGGCCGATTTCCGCGAGTACAAGGCGCCGCGAGGCTCCAGGCGGGCGTGTAGCAAGGCCGCCGGCCCGAATGCCGCGCCGCATGCTTGCCGCCCAGCTCATTCAAAGAACGCTCCCGATGTCCAATCCGTCTGCTACATCCTCACGCATGAGCGCGCCTGAAATGCGCGCGACCGTGTCGCTTGCCGCCATCTTCGCGCTGCGCATGCTCGGTCTCTTCATGATCATGCCGGTGTTCTCGATCTACGCGAAGACCATCCCCGGCGGCGACAACGTGCTGCTGGTGGGGATCGCGCTCGGCGCGTACGGCGTGACGCAATCGATGCTGTACATCTTCTACGGCTGGGTTTCCGACAAGGTTGGGCGCAAACCGGTCATTGCGACCGGCCTGCTGATCTTCGCGCTCGGCAGCTTCGTCGCGGCGGGCGCCCACGACATGACGTGGATTATCGTTGGCCGGGTAATTCAGGGCATGGGCGCGGTGTCGTCCGCGGTGATCGCGTTTATTGCTGACCTGACCTCCGAAGAGCATCGCACCAAGGCGATGGCGATGGTCGGCGGCAGTATCGGCATTTCGTTCGCGGTGGCGATTGTCGGCGCGCCGATCGTGTTCCAGTGGGTCGGCATGAGTGGCCTGTTCACGCTGGTCGGCATCTTCTCGATTCTGGCGATCGGTCTCGTGCTGTGGGTCGTGCCCGATGCGCCCAAGCCGGTGCACGTGCGCGCGCCGTTCGCCGAGGTGCTGCATAACGTCGAGCTGCTGCGTTTGAACTTCGGCGTGCTCGTGCTGCATGCCACGCAAACGGCGTTGTTCCTCGTCGTGCCGCGTATTCTCGAGGCCGGCGGCCTGCCGGTCGCGTCGCACTGGAAGGTGTATCTGCCGGTGATGGGCCTCTCGTTCGTAATGATGGTCCCGGCGATCATCGCGGCGGAAAAGCGCGGAAAAATGAAAATCGTGCTGCTCTCGGCGATCGGTCTTATCCTGATCGGACAGTTGTTGTTAGGCGTCGCACCGCATACGATTCTGAGTGTGGCGGCGATCCTCTTTGTCTACTTTCTGGGCTTCAATATTCTTGAAGCGTCGCAGCCTTCGCTGGTGTCGAAACTGGCGCCTGGCACCCGTAAGGGCGCGGCGGCCGGCGTGTACAACACCACACAGTCGATCGGTCTTGCACTGGGCGGCGTGGTCGGCGGCTGGCTGCTGAAAGTGGACGGTCAGAGCGCTGTTTTCTTCACTTGTTCGGGGCTTGTTTTGTGCTGGCTTATAATCGCCGCACAGATGAAGCAGCCGCCGCGCAAGGCGTAAAAAGGCTCACTCAGAACTCACCTGGCGGCGGGCTGAGGCGCAGTTCCGGTCTCCGGCCCGCTGGCTTGAGACGTGAATCGTGTGTTGCCGCGCCGCCCGCAACGGAATCAACAGGAGAAACTCATGGCATCCGTGAACAAGGTCATTCTCGTCGGCAATCTCGGAGCCGATCCGGAAGTCCGTTATCTTCCGAGTGGCGACGCAGTGGCGAACATCCGCCTTGCAACGACGGATCGGTACAAGGACAAGGCGTCCGGCGAAATGAAGGAAGCGACTGAATGGCACCGCGTGTCGTTCTTCGGCCGGTTGGCTGAAATCGTGTCCGAATATCTGAAGAAGGGCTCGTCGGTGTACCTGGAAGGGCGCATCCGCACCCGCAAGTGGCAGGCTCAGGACGGCACCGACCGTTACTCGACCGAAATCGTCGCCGAGCAGATGCAAATGCTGGGTGGCCGTGGCGGCTCGATGGGCGGCGGTGGCGACGAAGGCGGTTACAGCCGCGGTGAGCCGTCGGAGCGTAGCGGCGGCGGTGGTGGCGGCCGTGCGGTCTCGGGCGGCGGCGCTTCGCGTGGCGGCAGCGGCGGTGGCGGCGGTGGTTCGAGCCGTCCGAGCGCGCCGGCCGGCGGCGGATTTGACGAGATGGACGACGATATTCCGTTTTGAGGTTTACGCGTAACCACAGAATGTAACGATCAACCCCGCCTTCGTGCGGGGTTTTTCGTGTCTATGAAAATCGACACGCATCATGCCTTGGCCGTGTCGCTGCCATCTTTCCGACGTGCGATCATCGCGTCAGGATCGACCTCAATGTAGATACTGCGCATCGGTGCTATGTCGACTTTGCGCTGGAGCATCCGTCGAGCGCTGCGCCTCATTGTCTCGGCGCGGACGGCTTTGGGTATACGGCATTTGCCGGGCCGCCGATGAAGCTTTCGAACCCGGCGGGCAAGCAGGTCGGCAAACCGCTCGCGACTTACGCCAAGGTGCGTTACGCCTACACGATCGACTATTCCGACGACCTGCTGGTTGCCGGCCGGGAAGCTGACAACAGTGACAGCATCGCCGGGTAATCACAGCTCAGCTTCGTCAGCAAGAATCCCTCACCGCCGGAGGTGCTCCAGCGCATCTCTCATCGGCGAACTGGAAATCACGATTGGCCCGGTAAACGGCGTGTCCAGGTCGACGATCACATAGATCGCGGAAGCAATAGAAACTGCTCCGAGCGAGATCATGACCAATGCCAACGCATTGCGCGGCGCGATCAGGCCGAAGCTGAGAAAAATCACGCATAGCCAGAAGGTCAGCGTCACGAAGAACGGCAGGGAAATCGAACTGTGCGCTTCCTCGATGATTTTCCACCGGGCATCCACGGTTCGTCGGTATTGCGTCAGCGCATCATTGAGCACGCGCTGTTCTAACGGATCGTGCGCTCTCAGCTGCCGCAACTGCCGGCCCACGGCAGTCAGCATGTCGCCGAGCCGCACGTTCTCCAGCTTCTGCGTGTTGTCCTGCGTTCCGATGTCCCGCGGATAGTCACCGGTCGGAGCCGCCTCGCCTGGCCATGTCGATGCAATCGCGGCTGCGGTGTAGAGGCGCAGCAGATGCCGGGCCTCATCCGTATCGCTGCCGTATTCCCGCATGGTCGTGTCGAATTCGATCAGATCAGCCGCGAAGGTGCGCAGATCATTCGATTCGGTATCGAAGCTGGTTTTCGCCGACGCCGTCATTAGTCCGAGCACCAGAGCGGCGAACGTCACCAGCATGCCGATAACCAACTGGATGAGTTGCACGGTTTCGTGCGCCTTGTGCTCCTCGGGCAGCAACGGTCGCACCCACACGCCAAAGCCGGTACCGACAAGCAACAAAGCGAAAACCAGCAGAGCCGAGCCTATTTCTGACATAGAAATGCTCCGGAAACGCGCGCCTTGTTACTTTCTACCAACCGCCGTTCGCCGACCACCCGGGTAGTCCCGCAAATGTCCTTGCGCGAGCGGCCGCCGACTTCCGCTCGGAGGTTGAGGCAGCGCAAACGCATGCGTCACCAACCATAAAGTTTTCTGTAATCCCGCCGTAGACCCTCTATGTGGCATTCGCTTAATTTTCAAACAAAAGTTGCGGGCCTGGCCGATGGGCTTGGGCGCAGCACGCGTGGCCGAGGCTAATTCTCTGAACATCCAGCCAGGCAGCCCAATGGAGACCAGCCCGATGCTGAAAAATCTGTCGATTCGAACCTGCCTGACCCTGATGATTGTGTTCTTTGGCGTGGTGCTGTTGTTCGGCGCCGCTGCGGGACTGTTGTCGTTGCGTTCGAGCAACGCGTCGCTGCAACAGATGTACACCGTGGACACGCCCGCAGTCGCCGATCTCGAAGGCAGCGCCGGACAACTGCTGCGCCTGCGTCTGGCTTTGGCGACCTATGCATCGTTGGTCGACCTGAACGATCAGGACGGCGCGACCGCGGTGCTCAAGCGGTTCGATCAGTACCAGAAAGCGTCGAACGATCGTCTTGCCCACTATCTGAGCCGTGCGAGCACGGATGCCGACGAACAACGTTTGATCAAGGACATGCAGGACAAGCGCGACACTTTCCTGCATGAGGGGGTCGATCCGGCGCTGGCCGCGCTCAAGTCGGGCGACAAGACCGCATTCGAGCAGTTGCAGGCACACAAGCTGCCATCGCTCTATAGCGCGTACGAAAAGGCGATGCTTACGCTCGAGCAGTTGCAACTCGATCATGGCGCCCAGCGCTATCAGGACGCACAGGATCTGTTCTACGCGATCTGCATTGCGGTGGCGGTCGGCATGGGCTTGTCGTTGCTGGGCTCCCTGGTTGGGCGGGCGATTATGGTGCGGGCCATTGTCAGTCCGGTCGACGCGACTATTGCGCAGTTTCAGCGAATTGCCAACGGGGACCTGACCGGCCAGATCGACGTGACGAGCAACAATGAAATGGGCCGTCTCGCCGCGGCGTTGCGCAAGATGCAGGACTCGCTGATCGAGACGGTGAATGCCGTGCGTCACGGCACGGAGTCGATTGATACGGGTGTGAGCGAGATTGCGGCGGGCAATACCGATCTGTCGCAACGTACCGAGGAGCAGGCCGCGTCGCTTGAAGAAACGGCGGCCAGCATTGAAGAGCTGACCTCGACGGTCAAGCAGACGGCGGACAACGCGAAACAGGCGAGTTCATTGGCCCAGGGCGCATCGAGCCTGGCGGCACAGGGTGGGGACCTGACCGAGCAGGTGGTGGGCACGATGCATGGCATCGTCGACGACTCGCGGCGGATTGCCGACATTGTCGGCGTGATCGAAGGGATTGCATTCCAGACCAATATTCTGGCGCTGAACGCTGCGGTCGAAGCCGCGCGTGCGGGCGAGCAGGGGCGTGGTTTTGCGGTGGTGGCGAGCGAAGTGCGCTCGTTGGCACAGCGAAGCGCGGCGGCGGCCAAGGAGATCAAAGGTTTGATCGATGCTTCGACGGCGCGGGTGCAGGCCGGTTCGCAACTGGTCGAACGTTCGGGCTCGACGATGACTGAAATTGTCGAGGCGATTTCCCGGGTGAGTTCGATCATGGGTGAGATTGCCGCGGCGGCGATTGAGCAGAGTACAGGGATCGATCAGGTGAATCTGGCCGTCGCCCAGATGGATGAGGTGACCCAGCAGAACGCTGCGCTGGTGGAGCAGGCTGCTGCGGCGGCTAGTTCGCTGGAGGAGCAGGCTCGCAGGTTGACTTCGGCTGTGGCGGTCTTCCGGACGGGGAGTGGTGTTTCTTCTTTTGCCGGGCGGCGAGGGGGATTGGGGGCTGTGCCGGCGATCGGGGAGTTGAGTGGGGTTGTAGGGGGGTGATGGTTTTGTTTGCCTGGTCGGCGGTTTTCTTGTTGATCTGGATCTTTGGCCTTTCCTTGCTTTGTTAGTGGTTTATTGGCGTTGCCCCTGTGCGGGGCGGCACTTACTTTCTTTGCCGCCGCAAAGAAAGTAAGCAAAGAAAGCGGCTTCACACCGCAAGCTCATAAGCGGGTCCCCCCGCGCAGCCACGGTAGTGG